>Ga0315912_10000987_pt1 | contig 39149 bp, 32 predicted proteins | sample VfabasoilMG_FD_204469 | JGI IMG/M metagenome (GOLD analysis project Ga0315912, IMG submission 204469) | Garden soil microbial communities collected in Santa Monica, California, United States - V. faba soil | ecosystem: Environmental > Terrestrial > Soil > Garden | place: USA: California... | reverse complement strand
GGGAGGAAAGAGCACCATCACGATGGGAGCCAGAACGGTCATCCTGACTTGCTCGACTCCCTGGATACGCCTCAAACTGAGCCATACATAATAGTTGCAACCGAGGAACATCAGTCCGACAATCGCACCCTGCATCTCAAAGAACATCGAAAGCTGCTCAACCATCATGTATTGGCAGAATGAAAAATCGTAGTCGCACATCTGATATGCCAACAAAAGCCCGGTAAAGGGCTGAAGGAGCATCGCACCCACCGCGATCAAGTTTCCAGCAAACCCCATCCAATCGTAATAGGCCCGCTCTTCTTGATTTTTCGCTCCCATGTGCATGTAGGCGGCAATCAGGCCTACAACAAAGCCTCCGAATGCGATATTCCCGTCGATCCGATGGATGTTCATCGGCATCCAGCTCGCGTTGGCAATCTTGTCCCACAAGGTCGCCGCAGCCAGGGCCTCCATCGGAGAAATCCCTTCTTCTTTCACCGGCGTATTCATGAACGATGTCGGGCCGTTAATCGCGAACATGGTAGCCAGGCAGAGCAGATTCAGCAGCACGCCGAGGGCGATATGCCGGCCCTTCTTCTCACCCTTCCAGGCATCCCAGGTATAGAAATACGCGTACAGCGCAATTGTCCCGAGAATGAACATCAGCGGGTAAATCACTGCAAACACGAGATAGAATTGATTGATGAACCAGGTGGTGAACTGCGGGTAGGTCGCAAGAAGCACAAAAATAAAAAGGCCTCCAGTGAGGGCCGTCAGGCTGAACAGAATAACGGTGATCTTGGTGACCTCTTTGGCCATGCGATCATACCGCAGATCCTGCTTGCGGTACCCTAGCCACTCCGCCATGACGACAAAGATCGGAGCGCCGAGAATGAAGGCGCCAAGCAGCGTGTGGAACTGGGCCACGATCCAGACTGCGGCCCGATTTCCCGTGTACGGAAACTCCACGGAAGGCGAACCCGGCGTCTGTGCGTAAACACCGGCCACACCCGTCACGCAGAGCGCGAGAAACGCAACGAAAGTCACGAGATGACGAATTGGTATAGTCACGATGCCTCGACGCTTATTGTAAACGATCGTCACCGACTGCTTGACTCGCGCTACTGTGTCTCAGTCGAAGCCACTGCGATGGTACCGGCATCGACCCACTGCTTCTTCTCCTCGTTCCAAACCTTCCCCGACAGCGCAAAGGTGCGCTCGAACAGCACCAGCTTCCAGATATCCTCTTCCGAAAGCTTACTCTTCCAGCCCTTCATCCTCGTATCCGGCACACCCTCGGAGATCCGCCAGAACCACGCGGAGTCGGAGTAAAGCTTCATGCGCTCGCCGTTACGAAAATCCGTGGCGCCCGCCTTAACCGGCTTGCCATCTTTTCCATGGCAACTGGAGCAATTCACGTCAGGGTTGGCCTCGCCCATATAAATCTTCCGACCCTGTTCAACCTTTTCGGCATTCCCCCACCAATCTGAAGGCATATGCTTTTCGGCATACTCAGCAGGAGTCGGTGGGGGAGGAACGATGGGCCCTTCTCCGCCGCCACCACAGCCGGCCAGCAATCCAATACCCGTTATCAATACTGCATGAACAGCTACCAGTTTGATTTCCACTACGACCCTTCGCTCTCTATTCGAACGCCCCGCAGCCAAAGAACACATTAACACAAAAAAACGCTTCTACCGGGATGACGACATCCCCGCAAAAGCGTCAATGATTACGACCATCTGCGCTATTCCGCGCACGGGACCTCGCCCACGCATCAACTAGTCCGGCGAGGAGCCCCGTAAGCCCCACGAACCGTCATCGGTGATTACGTCTTTCGTTTCCCCTGCGATTTCCCATTGGCCCGTTCATGCTTCCGCTGCGAACGGACGACTTTCATCGCGACGACCCCCCCGGCCGCCGCTGCCACCGCCCCGACTCCCCACCAAAGCCAGGCAGGAGGAGCGCTCGTGTCACAGCCGGTCCCGAAGTTGACTTTAAGCTTTCGCTCAGCTTCCAAGTCCTTGGGGTCAAACTGAATCTTATGGTTCTGCTGCTCTCCCTTCGCTTCCACCAGAAGCGGATCGCCTAAATTGTCGTTATGGAGATGAAACGCAGCCTTATAGTACCCATCCCCGTTTGTCTTGACGACCTGCCCGTAAGAAATCTTCGTATCTTTTACAAGAACCTCGATATCTGCGACTCCCTTCCCATCCGCTCCACAGACATAACCCTCAACCGTGAACCGATGGTCGGCTTCGTGGGTGGCCATGGCCACAGAAGGAAACAGGGCATTCTGCACTGCATAGCCTGCGAGAGCGACCAGCCAGACCCGACTCCATGCAGCACGTTTCAAACTGAATTGCATTCTTACCGGTCGCTCGCGAGCTCGACTCTCACAAAACTGCACACTTCACTACGACGAGCACCTATAAGTTTAGAGCGCGATTTTTTAACATAGGCCCCCCTGTTTGTCAACGACAGGAATGGGCGGTATTGAGCAGAAACTGATAGTGCTTCAGGGTGGTCTGACCGACTCCTAGAAGACTGAGGGGAGGGAAACGGAAGCCACGGTTCAGAGAAGTCCGCGCATGCGTGCATCTTCTTCGACGCGAGCGGCTTCCACGCGGCGTTCAGACTCTTTTTTCGACGCCCACGCTTCATACGATTTCCCGTTCGCCGTGTCTTCACCGGTAAAGGCAATCGACACGATCGACGCATAGGCGATGGTGCGAGGAGAGGGATCGTCCTGGGGAAAGAATTCGATGGTCGGAGGCTCGCCGCTGGCGTGGCGGTTGAAAAGAAATCCCACGATCGACTCGCCCGACGTAAGCCCGAGTGTCACATCGCCACGGTAGTCGAACGCAAACTCAATGGCCTCCGCTCTTTCTTGTTCCGTAGCCGGCGTAAACTTACGGCCTTCGAGTGTATCCGGCGCACTGGGCGTGTGGTTCTTCGTGTCGGTCATCTTGCATTCATCGTTCGTGACACGTGCTTCGCGAAGCGCCGACCACTCTTGCAAGCGACAGGATCCGATGGACGCTTCACGGACATAGTCATCGCGAGGTGGGCAGCAAGGTCAACTTCGCCGTGCGCGCAAAACCTGACACCGTGCCAAACGTATCGCTCACCGCCGAAGGCTCATACCCACAATGGACCATACATTCGGCGCACTTCTCGTTCTTACTCGTGCCGTAATTCTGCCATTCGGTGGTCTCCAACAGTTCCCGGAAGGTTTTTGCATATCCCTCCTGCAAGAGATAGCAGGGCTTCTGCCAACCGAACACGTTGTACGTGGGATTCCCCCAGGGCGTGCACTGATATTCCTTTTTCCCCATCAGGAAATCCAGGAAAAGCGGAGACTGATTGAACTTCCAAGACCCCTTAGGCCTGCTGAGGATCTTCGAGAACAGCTCTTGAGTCTTGGCCTTCTTCAAGAAATGCTGCTTATCCGGAGCCTTTTGATAGCTATAGCCGGGAGAAATCATCATGCCTTCGACGCCGAGAGCCATCATTTCATCGAAGAACTGGCGCACCCGATCCGGATTTGCATCGTCGAACAGCGTGGTATTCGTTGTCACCCGATGGCCTAACCTCAAGGCTTCCTTGATCGCCTTGACAGCGACCTCGTACACCCCGTCTCGACAGACGGCCAGATCATGCTCATTCTTCAATCCGTCCATGTGAACACTGAAGGTCAGATACTGCGACGGCTTGAACTCTTTCAGTTTACGCTCCAGTAAGATGGCATTGGTACAGACATAGAGATACCGCTTCTGGGCCACCAACCCCTCGACGATCCGCCCGATCTCCGGATGGATGAGCGGCTCACCGCCGGGAACTGCGACAATCGGCGCACCGCATTCCTCTGCCGCAGCCCAGCACTGCTCCGGGGTCAATCGTTTATCAAGAATATGGTCGGGATACTGGATCTTGCCACAGCCGGCACAAGCCAGGTTGCAGCGGAACAATGGTTCGAGCATCAATACCAGAGGATACCGCTTGATACCCTTCAGTTTCTTCGAGAGGACATAGCTGGCAACGGTATACATTTGAGATACGGGAACGGCCATTCCAGTCTCCTTCTGCTCAATTGGTAGCGGTAACGGCGGCGAAACCCCGCCGGACGAGAAGCTTACGAACGGGTCGGATTCTAACATCCCCGTCGGCACGCGTCAATTTCCTTGCCAAGATATGAAACGCAATGCCCAGTAGATAGGCTGGCAGGACAACCAAGGGAGTAGAGCATCTATCCCGCCGAGTCGAGCATGCTCTCTGTTGCGGACTCAGATGCTGGAGGGGTTGATCCGGCGGTGGGTATGAGGTCTGCCCTTCGACAGGCTCAGGACAACGTTCGCCGAAAGGCGAACGTTGGAGGCGCCGGGCGGGTTCGAACCGCCGCATCGCAGTTTTGCAGACTGCTCCCTTACCACTTGGGTACGGCGCCTCGCGAGGGCGGCATTATAGTCGTTTCCGTTTCTTGAACACAACACGCTAGGTCAACGGGCTAGCCCTTGCCGGCCATGCCGGATGATCCGGAGAGAAGCGATGGACGCCCGTGTTGAACACCTGTGATTGTGAACAGCAGTCCGAATAACATCAGCATCGCGATGCCCAGATGGTGGTAGCTCTTCAGCGCCTCCCAATTGGCCCTGCCGACGACTTCATAATTCAGCACCATCGTGAGCACAATATAGACGGCCAGCACGGTATAGCCGGCGCGGCTCAACCCGCCCCTCGCTCGCGCCGCAGCCGCGACGACAATGAACGCCGCGGGTATCATCCAGACCAGATGCTGATCCCAGGTGATGGGAGAGAAGAATAGAGCCAGCATCAAGGTCCCGGCGAAATCCCGCGCCCACGCGGGATCTCCAGGCCCTTCATACGCGCGCCGACTGGACCAGGCAAAGAGGCCGAGCAGGCCGAGCCCCGCAACGCCGACGATTCCGTTTGCGACCGGTGACGGCAGGTCCATGACCGGCTTGTAATATCCACGGTCTACTTGCCGAAGCCGATGTGTCGGAGGATAGGTGACCAGATACCGCAGCATGGTATGCCGGAGCGAGAGATTGGCCTTTTGCAGTTCGTTCTCTTGCCGACCCTCCGCTTGCCGATCCAGCACGGACAGCACGGCATTCTGCGTCCACTCGGCATGATGCTCCCACCAACTTGTAGGCCCCATATACAGAACAGGCAGCACGATCCAGGCTAGCGTAGCCAGCACCGTGTATGCGGCGACACGCCACTGCCGTTTCCATAGAAACAGGATCACGAAAAGCGCCGGGGTGATTTTGAGTACGATACCGAGCCCAACCATGGCCGCGCCTAGCCGTTCTTTTCCAGTCCATATCGCATAGATCCCGCCGGTCAGAATGCCCAGCAACATGAGATGCGGCCCGCCGTCGTCGAGATCATTCAAGATGAATTGCAGCGTCAACGCCCCAGCGCCTGCACCGAGCAGCAGAAGACGCCCACCTGTCAGCGCGTCGGCACCCAATAGCATGCGGTGCATGAATCGGATGGTGAGAACCAAGCATCCGACGGCGACGGCGTAGCGCAAGGCCAAACTTGGGTTTCTGTCCAGAACGAGCAAGGGAGCGAAGTAGATGCCGGTGGTCGGCAAATACATATAGCAATAGTCATTGGCATAGAGATATTCCCCTGAGAGAAAGCGCCTTCCGATCTCACGGTGAATATCGATGTCCCGAAAGTGAAACGACCGCCCGAATGAGATGATGTATCCGTGCACCACCGCGGCGATCACGAGGCCGACGTTGAGCAGGCGCGCAAAAAGAGGCGCCCTGAGGAACACACCGATCCAATGGCCCATGGGTTTCGATTCCTTCGGTCAGCGCACTCAGAACCACCACCGATAAACCCTGTCGACTTTTCTTATCTTAACAATTGGGGGGGGGATCCGAGGACTGACTCACACGGCAGGATGGCGAGCTTCTGAGCAGAGCACTTACCGGCGGGGCAATACTGGAATTTCTTTGCCAAGCGTCGAGGGTCGGTTCGACTGGGCAGCGAGCGGTTCCCAGCCCTCCGACTCGACAGGAACAACTACCTCTCCGTTCCCCTCGGCTTCTTTTTCCTTGGCCAGCTGTTCCACTTCTTGAATCAGCGTGTCCATCAATTCTTCCATCGGCACCTTCCGAACGAGCTTGCCCTTCTTGAACAGAATCCCTTTGCCCTCGCCGCCGGCAATGCCGATGTCGGCTTCCTTGCCCTCTCCGATACCGTTGACCACACAGCCGAGCACCGAAACATTCAACGGAGTTTTGATGTGGCCAAGCTTCTTTTCCAGCTCATTGGCCATACGCACGACATCAATCTCCACACGACCGCACGTCGGGCAAGCGATGACGTTTATCCCGCGATGCCGCAGCTCCAGTGATTTCAGAATTTCGAATCCGACTTTGACTTCTTCCACCGGATCGGCGGCGAGCGAAACCCGAAGCGTATCGCCAATCCCCTGGGCCAACAGATAACCCAGCCCCATCGCCGATTTTACGGCACCGGTCATAGCCGTACCAGCTTCCGTAATACCGATATGCAGAGGATAATCGGACTGCATCGCAAAGAGCCAGTAGGCATCGATGGCGTGCTTGACATCGGAGGCCTTGAGCGACACCTTCATGTTGGTAAAGCCGACGTCTTCCAGCGCATGCACCGCGTTGAGCGCCGATTCCGCGAGCGCTTCCGGAGAAGGCCATCCGTACTTATCCAACAGCGGCCGTTCAAGCGAACCTCCGTTGACGCCGACTCGGATCGGAATGCCATGATCATTGACAGCTTTGATCACTTCTTCAACTTTCCACCAGGCGCCGATGTTGCCGGGATTGATACGGACACAATCGACGACTTCCGCAGATTTCAAAGCAAGCCGGTAATCAAAGTGAATGTCCGCGATCAACGGCACGGTCATCGCCGCTTTAATCTGAGGAAGTACTGCCGCGGCTTCCTCATCAGGCACGGCCACACGGATAATTTCACACCCAGCAGCTTCCAGCTGAAGAATCTGCTCGACGGTCTTACCAACATCCCGCGTGTCGGTCGAGCACATCGACTGTACGGACACCGGCGCATCGCCGCCGACCTTGACCTTGCCGACCTGAACCTGCCGAGTTTTACGTCTGGTAATGTGCATAATGATACGCGATGAGAAAATCCCTTCAAGCCTCTGTCGGAAAGTCAAAAGTCCTTCAGGTCATAAAGTCTGATTGCCGACTTTCAGACCTGAGACTTTACGACTTGGAGTTAACTGCCCTGCTCGTCTCCGAGCGGGTGCAGGCTTCCCGACGCAACACCCGTAAACCGGCCCTTGGCCGTTGCCGGCGTGCTGCCGATGAGCTCCTTGACGCTCTGGTAAATGCCTTCGGCGGTCAACCCATACCGCTCGCGCAGCAGGTCTTGCGGGCCCTGTTCGATATACCAATCCGGCAGCCCGATAATCTTCGTCGCCACATCGTTGACCCCGGATTCGGACAGCGTTTCAAGCACTGCGGATCCAAACCCGCCCATTCTGCACCCTTCTTCAACAGTGACAACGTAGCGGACCCGCTTCGCGACATCAGCAATGAGTTTGTGATCGAGCGGCTTCGCAAATCTGGCATTCACCACAGCAGTAGAGACGCCTTCTTGCCCCAGACGCTCGGCGGCCTGATGCGCCTGCCAGACCGACACCCCGATCGCGATAATCGCGACATCCGTCCCATCCTTAATCAACTCCCCTTTGCCAATGGGTAATACCTGAGGCGCCGCATCCATGGTCACGCCAAGACTGACGCCACGCGGATATCGCACGGAAATCGGACCGTTGTGCTGCACGGCGGTCTTCATCATGTGCTGCAACTCGTTTTCATCTTTCGGCGCCATCACGACCATGTTGGGAACGTGGCGCAGATACGCATAGTCGAACGCGCCATGGTGCGTCGTCCCATCTTCGGCAACGAGCCCGCCGCGATCAATGCAAAACACGACGGGAAGATTCTGTGTCGCCACATCGTGCACCACCTGATCGTAGGCTCGCTGAAGAAAGGTCGCATACATAGCTACGACCGGCTTCACTCCCTGTGTCGCCAATCCGGCCGCAAAGGTCACGGCATGCTGTTCGGCGATGCCCACATCATAGATACGATCCGGGAACTCTTTCTCGAATGCCGTCAGTCCGGTGCCTTCACACATCGCTGCGGTAATAGCCACAATGCGTTTGTCTTCTCGGGCCAACTTGACCAGCGTATCCATGGCAATTGCGGTATAGGACGGGCGCGCGGCCTTCTTGGCAGGCACCCCGGTTTCGCGCACAAACGGCGGACATGCATGAAACCACACCGGGTTCTTCATGGCAGGCTCGTAGCCAAGCCCCTTTTTAGTGATGATGTGGAGGAGAACCGGCCCTCTCATCTTCAATACGTTTTCAATCGTCGGGAGGAGATGCTCGAAGTTATGCCCATCGATGGGGCCGCTATACTGGAAGCCCAATTCTTCAAACAGGAGCCCGGGCAGAATCGCCCCCTTAGCTAATTCTTCGGCCCGGCGAGCCAATTTCTGCATATCGGGGCCGATATGAGGAATCTTGCCGAGCAGCTGGCCGGTTTCTTCGCGCATCTTGCCGTAGAATTCACCCGTGATCGTCCGGCTCAGGTAGGCTGAAATGGCTCCCACATTTTTGGAGATGGACATCTGGTTATCATTTAAAATTACCAAGAAGTCCTTGCCCAAGCCGCCGGCATGGTGCAGTCCCTCTAAGGTCATCCCAGCGGTCATCGCACCATCCCCCACGACGCACACGACCTTATGTTTTTGGCCCAGCTGTTCACGGGCCCCGACCATGCCGAACGCGGCAGAGACCCCGGTGCCTGCATGCCCGGCATTAAACGTATCGTATTCACTTTCTTCCCGCTTGCAGAATCCGCTCAGCCCGCCGTACTGCCGCAATGTATGAAATTGTTCGCGCCGCCCGGTAAGAAGTTTATGCGCATAGCTTTGGTTGCTGGTATCCCAAACGATCTTGTCGGTAGGCGTATCCAAAAGGTAATGCAAGGCAACCGTCAATTCCACCACGCCCAAGTTAGAGGCCAGATGTCCGCCGACTGCGGAAACGGCGCTGATAATCTGCTCACGGATTTCCTGAGACAAGGCCGGAAACTGCTCGGGGGACAGGCGTTTCAAATCAGCCGGACTGTGAACATTCTTCAGAATCGACATGGCCTACGCTCCTTCTTTATCAGCTGCTTGCTCGATTGTGCATGAAAACCGAACGTTTGAGAGGCAATGGCTCGCAGCTGCACGATGAAACACGGTCAATACAAATTCGGGGTGAAGTTTCACACAAAAGTCCAATGGTGTCAAGCATATGGACGAGCATTCGACGGCTCACCCAGGCTAATAGGGAAAATCGAGTCCGGCGAATATCGCTCCCCCTTCCCGGCTAAACCCGTAATCGATTCGTCCCACCACGTTTGGACGGATGATGCCTCGAAACCCGATGCCCGGCGTGATGCGATAGTCTTTGAAGCCCACATTCTTGAACGAATTGAACACCTGTCCGGTATCGATAAACGGCGCGATTTCAAAGTCTGCGATGACGCCGGCAAGTCGGGTTCGTAACACGTGAATCCGTTCCTCAACGCTGAATGCGATCAGTTGCTTGTCAATGTACCGGTCGACACCGAAGCCACGCAGATTGTTCTGTCCGCCCAGTGAACTCAATTCATAAAACGGGACATCCGTGCCGATCGTGGCCTGCAGGTCGCCACGGATCACTAGAATCGCCCGCTTGGATTCGCTCGCAAACATCTTCTTGATTTCGACCCCGTACCTGGAATACAGGGGCTCCGCGCCCTTATGGAAGTTGTGATTGATCTCGGCATAGGCCGTCACGGCCGTTCCATCCGTCGGCGTGACCAGGCTGTTTCGCGTATCGTAATGGAAGCTGATCCGCTCGGCGAGAATCGTCGCGCCCTCTACGCCAGACACATCCGGGAACATGTCTCCGGTAAAGGCAAGAGAGGTCGCCCCTTGCTGGATCGACTGCATATGCCGAAACCGCTGGCTGATCGCAATCTGCGTCACTTCATTGGCATAGATCCCGAACTTCCAGTTGGCTCTCGTTTCGGAGGCTGTATAATTTGTCTCATCATCCTGGATAGTCCCGGGACCAATCCCGAAAAACCGCACCGTGGCATTTTTGAAATGGGCGGCGCTGACGGCCACGCTATACCGGCCGTTGCTTAAACCGGGGTCCACATAGCTTAAGAGAAACCGTCGCTCAATCTTCTCGGACCAGGACGCAATACCCCGGAGCTCTTTCCCGCCCGGTTGATAGTGGAACAGATTCAATGTGCCGCGAGTGCCGACGATCGAATTGTAGATGACCATCGGCGCGACCAAATACTTGAGATCTCCGTCCGGCCCGGTCATGAGGGCCGGCACGATCATCCCGATATCATTGCCATCATTTTTACTGGAGCTGACAGCAGGGATAGGGAAGTATTTCGTCTCCGCATGAGCTCGGTCTGATAGGGGAGGACAGACCGCCCCAAACAGCACGAGAATGATACTGACGACGAGGCTGCGCATAGACGTACTCGTAATTCCGCGAAACGACGTTATGGCGCCTTGAGTTTGTCGGATTTTTTGCGCAGCTGCTCGACAAGATCGGCATAGGAAGAGGACTTGATGATTTTTGCGAACTGCCCACGATAGTTGTTGACCAAGCTGATGCCGTCAACCACGACATCGTACACACGCCAATCATCTCCCTTATTGATCAACCGGTAATCGAGAGGAATTTCCGTCTTTCCCGACAGCACTTTTGTCCTGACCTCCGCATATTCCTTCTCCATGCGCTCGTTCAAGTACTGCACACCTTCGCCGGAATACGTTTCAATCTTGTCGGAATATGAATTCGTCAGTAGCGTTCGAAACAGATCGACAAATTCTTGCTTCTCTTGATCGGAGAGTGTATTCCACGGCGCGCCGAGCGCACGCCTCGACATTTCTTGATAATCAAACCGGGCTCCGACGGCCCGTTCCAGCATGCGCCGGCGTTCTTCGGCCTTATTCGGCTGTTTCAGGTCGCTTTCACGGACAATGCGAAGCACCTCGTCGATCGTCGTTTTCATCGTATCCGTCGGGGCACCTGCATAGCAGGGAGCGGCCGCCGACGCCAGCCACACAACAACCAGCGCCACCTTCAGGATCAGAGGAATCACCCGACGATGAGAAGGCACACACGCCGGGATGCCCCGGCCATTCGCAATCGACGTCATCATGCCCTTCCCCTCCGGCTTACGTGTTCTTTGCAGCGATTCGAACCGCCATGCTATTTGACCTTGCCATGGACGTACTGGCTAACCAATTCTTCGAGGTCCAGCCCCGACTCAGTATCGCGGATTGTACCGCCCGCTTGCAATGGATCGCCGCCTCCCCCCGGGGACAGCGCGAGGAACTTCTCTCCGATGATGCCCCTGGTTTTGATCGAGGCAAAGGTATCGGAATAGAGCTGGATGTGGTTCTGAACCGCCAGCCGGACGATCGCCTGATCGTTTTTCAATACGATCGATTTGACTCGCCCGACTTCTACGCCGGCAATTTCCACGGTCGCACCGGGTTTCAGCCCGGATGCCGAGTTGAATGGAGCCTCGACTTCGTAGCGATCGCCTCCGATAACCTCCAACTTTCCCAGCTTGATCGACAGATAGCCCAAACAGACGATCCCGATGAGCACGAACAGACCGACGATCAATTCAAGCTTGGTCTTTTCCATCTACGACACTCCTTGGCGGATAGCGGACGCCGTAGCCGGCGGCACGGGACCGCCGACCGAAATAAACTCTTTGATTTCTGGATCTGATGTCTGCTGAAACTCCGCCGGCTCCGCCATCGCCGCAATTTTTCCCCGCTTCAGCATGGCGACATAGTCGGAAATCCCGAATATTTCCGGTATCTCATGGCTGACCATGACGCCGGTGAAACCGAACTTCCGTTGCATCCCGGTGATGAGGTCGTGAATCGACTTGGCCATAAGCGGATCCAGGCCGGTGGTCGGCTCATCGAATAGGATGATCTCAGGCTGCATCACCAACGCCCGAGCCAGTCCGGCGCGCTTGCGCATGCCGCCGCTGAGCTCAGCAGGATACTTGTGCCCCATCCCGGCCAGGCCGACCTGCTCCAACTTCTCCTCAACCCGAGTCGTCACCGACGCCCCTTTCATTCGGAGCTTTTCACGCAGTGGGAAGGCCACGTTCTCAAACACCGTCAGCGAATCGAACAGCGCCGCCCCTTGAAACAGCATCGCAAACCGCTTGCGGACTTCGTTGAGGGCATGCCCTTTGAGACGTGAAATTTCCGTTCCATCCACCCAGACTTCTCCTTCGTCCGGTTGCAACAGCCCGATCATGTGTTTCAGCAATACGCTCTTGCCTTCTCCGCTACGGCCGATGATCGTCGTCAGCTTGCCTGGCGGAATGACCAGATCGACGCCTTGCAGCACCGGCTGCCCCCCCAAGGTCTTTTTCACGCCGACAAGTTTGATCATTCTCGTTTATCTGGTTGATCTGGTTTGTTTGGTTTCTTTGGTTCCCGCTCTCGCACGAGACAAACCAAAGGAACCAGAGGAACTGTCACACCGTCTTAGAGCAGTACCGACGTCAAGAAATAATCCCACACAAGAATGAGGACCGACGATAACACAACCGCCTCCGTCGTCGCAGTACCCAATCCTTCGGCGCTCATACGGGTATAGAACCCTTTGTAGCAGCAGACCCAGCTCACGATCAGGCCAAAACTGATGGATTTGAGAATGCCTCCGTACACGTCTTTCCATTCCACCGACGACTCGATGGAATTCCAGTAGGATCCCGCATTCACGCCCAACAGTTCCACACCCACCAGATGACCGCCATAGATGCCCACCACATCGAAGATCGCGACCAACAGCGGAACGCCGATCAAGCCCGCGACGAGCTTCGGAGCGATCAGATACTGGAGCGGATTGATCGCCATGGTGTCGAGCGCATCGATCTGCTCAGTGATGCGCATGATTCCGATTTCTGCCGTCATCGCCGAACCGGCCCGGGCCGTCACCATAAGCGCAGCCAGCACCGGACCAAGCTCACGGATCATGCTGAGGGCGACGGCTGATCCCAACAGCCCCTCGGATCCGAACTTCCTGAGCGTGTAATACCCCTGGAGAGCCAGCACCATGCCGGTGAAACCCGCTGTGAGCACCACGACGAACGTGGATTTATAGCCGATAAAATGCACCTGCTTGACGATTTGATCCGCCCGCAACGGTGGCCGTAGAAGCCAGGCGAAGGATGAGACGACAAAGACCAGCATCCGGCCCATTTCACCCACATGGACCAGGACCCCATGGCCGATTCGTTCCAGCATCCTCATCATGATCGATCAACTTGCAATCCGACGGCGCCGCCGTCTGCCGAGATGCCGGCCGCATAGCGCTTAAAAAACGCAGTCAAGTTTATGGCCGCCGCCTGACTTTGGCGGCGAAGCCGGAGTAATCCCATGACACTCGAAGGATTCCCCAACAGCGCGCCAACACCCTTGAGCCACGCAGTGGGCCTGAGAAAGAGATTGAAGTCAAGGGGCAGATCTTCATCCAGCAGGTCGGACGCCGTGCGGATAATCACAAACGGCACCTGAGCACGTTGCGCTTCAACCCCCAAAGCTGCGCTTTCCATATCGAGACCGATCGCGCCGGTGCTGTGCGAGAATCGACGTTTCTCGGATGCGCTGCCGACAATGTAATCGGTGGAAACGAATCGTCCGATGTGGCCCGCCGGATTCGCACCCTCGACCAGTGCCATGACCATATCCCGCTCAGCCCCTGGCACTTCAATCGCCTGACACACATCCACGCCCCGCCCCACCGCCCGCACCACATCCCGTCCGGCAAGGAGCGCGCCCACTTTAGTCGTAATGAGCGCACAGGCAAATCCCGTCGACACTGCAAGACTAAACCGCTGATGTCCTAATAATCGGGCCGCAACCAGGCCGGCTTTTTCAGGGCCCACGCCGGTTCGAGCCAGCCAATACTCTCTGGAACCTGCCGTAAATACGAGCACCGGCATTCCATTGATACACCGTTCGATCCCTGGTTGAAATGCAGCTTCTACAGCCTTCACTTCCCAAAAGGTAGCGGCAAAAATCGCGATCCGCTTCGGCAATGCGGTAGTTGATAGAGGGAGCACAGGGATAGGCGAGACAGAATCCGTGGCGGTCAACGCTCAGTCCGATAAGACCCGTCCACTTGAACATAGTGGCGCAACTCGTCTGCCCGCATTTTCCCGCGAGTGCGGAGGTTGCGGTACATGGCAAGGGCCCACAGCGGGAAATACTGGCAATACCAGTGGTACCGGAGATAGAACACGCGGGGGAATCCCGTCCCCGTATGGCGAACTTCCTCCCATGATCCACCCTTCAACTGATGGCGAAGGAGAAATTGTACTCCACGCGCGACACTGAACGAGTCCACCGCTCCGGCTGACATCAAGCCCATCAATGCCCAGGCAGTTTGTGACGGGGTGCTGTCTCCCTTACCGCTATGCTCGGCCTCCGCATACGACAGACAGGACTCACCCCAGCCTCCGTCGGGGTTCTGCTTGGACTCCAACCAGGAGACGGCGCGGCGGATGTACGGAGCTGAGAGGTCTTCGCCGATCGCCCGAAGCCCGGCCAAGACAGACCACGTACCATAGATATAATTGACGCCCCACCGGCCATACCAACTCCCATCCGCCTCCTGCTCTTTCTTCAGAAAGGCCAGAGCTGGAGCGACGGCAGGATGTGTACGGTCGTAACCCAACGCGGCCAGCATTTCCAGACACCGCCCCGCCAGGTCGGACGTGCTGGGATCCAGCAACGCGTGGTGGTCAGCAAAAGGGATGTAGTTGAAGACGACCCGGTTATTGTCCTTGTCGTACGCGCCCCAGCCGCCATCGGACCCCTGCATGGCGACCACCCACTGCATGCCGCGACGAAGAGAGTCTTCCAGTTCAGCAGATTGAGGCATTTTCAATTTTGACAATGCCATGAGCACGACGGCGGAGTCGTCCACGTCCGGATACAGCTCGTTCTCAAACTGGAAATACCAGCCGCCCGGCTTGGCTGTCGGAGAAGACACGATCCAATCACCGACCGTCTTGGTTTGCCTGGCCATGAGATAAGCCCCAGCCTTTTGCAGCGCAAGATGATCCTGAGGCATCCCCGCTTCAATCAGCGCATTAAGAAGGAGCGCGGTATCCCAAATCGGGGAGAAACAGGGCTGCAGATGGACGGTGGGAACACGTTGACCGTCGAGCTGTACGGAGTCATACACTTCCAGGTCTTCGATTTCTCTCAATGCCTTCACGACCAAGGGATCGTCCGCACTGTACCCGAGACACTGCAGAGCCATGATCGAGTTTGCCATCGCCGGATAGATGGCGCCGAGCCCGCCCGATCCCTTGAGATGCTCCAGCATCCAGGTTGATGCCTTTTGCAGTGCCTTCTCGCGCAATACCCTCATAGGCATCCGGTCGTAGATCTTCAAGAGGGCATCGAGCGCGACGAACAGGTTGTGGGGGGTGAACCAATGTTGATCCTTGTTGAACGGCGGATATTTCCAATAGCGAATATCTTTACGCGGCTCGAGATACAGTTCATCAACCCCTTGTTCGCGAGGAATCCGGCATACAGGCCGGTGCGCGAATATAATGAGTAAGGGGATCAGGACGGCGCGAGACCAGTACGAAATGGCGTAGATACTGAAATAGAACCGTTTCGGCAGGAGCATGATCTCGACCGGCATGTGGGGAACACCTTCCCAATCATACTGATCGAACAGCGCCAACGCGATTTTCGTGAATACGTTGGCTTGGACGACACCGCCCATCGCCAGAATGCGCTCTTTCGCCCGGACCATGAACGGCTCGTCTGCCGACACGCCGCTGAGTTTGAGCGCAAAATACGCCTTGACCGACGCGCTGATCTCGGACGGGCCGCCGTAATAAATCGGCCAGCCGCCGTCAGGCAACTGCATCGACTTTAAATAGTGAACGATTTTCTGTTCACGATCAACATCAACGCGGTCGAGGAACCGGCGAAGCATCAAATACTCGGAGGTCAGCGTCGTGTCCGCCTCGAGCTCCGCGACCCAGTATCCTTCGGCATGTTGCTGGCTGAGGAACCAGGATTGGCTTCGTCTGATCGCATCATCGATGGCATCAGGCTGGGTGGCTGTGTGGCCGGCAGGGCGGCGGACCGCAGGGTCCAGCGACGGTAGTCCTACAGGCTTGTCCGAAACAAGCCGAAGCAGTGACGCGGGAGCGTATTCTGCAGCAGATCTGAATTTTTCAGAGCCGTTCGAGAGCAGGCTCTCAGAAAGACGGCTGAACAAGGTTCTGATAAGGTTCATGAATTTTCCAGGATCGAGAAATCAGGCTGAACAACACACCACAAAGGACAGACACCGATACTACTGACGACAAGACGTCTATCCGCGCAGAAACGCGCCTAGCCCATCGGAGGGCTTATAACAGAGGTTCTAAATGGAGTCAAGCGATTGGGCCGTGAAGTCCTCTAAACTACTCATCTTTTAGTGCACTGCTAGGCTGGTTGAAGTTCACCCAACCGCACTGACACGAGCTTGGATACCCCAGGCTCCTCCATGGTCACTCCGAAGAGGGAATCGGCGATGCCCATCGTCCGCTTGTTGTGGGTGATAACCAGAAACTGGGCACTCTGCGCTAACTCCCGCAGGACGCCGGTAAACCGGCCGATGTTTTCTTCATCCAGCGGCGCGTCGATTTCATCCAACAGGCAAAACGGCGTCGGCCGGATCAGAAAGCTCGCAAACAACAGGGCCATGGCCGTGAGAGTTTTTTCCCCGCCGGACAACATAGTAATGCTTTTCAGACGCTTCCCGGGCGGTTGCGCCACAATATCGATGCCGGGCTCTTGATTCCCCGATCCGTCACCGTTTTCCGAAGGCGGATCATCGACCAATTGTAGCTCCGCCCTCCCCCCGGGAAAGAACTTACCGAAGACTTCACTGAACTTCTGCTGCAATTCATTGAACGTGGACACAAACATGTCTTTCGTTGTCCGCTGAATCCGTTGAATGATTTCTTTCAAGGCGCCAATGGAGTTCGATAAGTCCTGCTCCTGCGCGGAGAGAAACGTGTGGCGCTCATCGAGCTCCTGATGTTCGCTGATCGCCGCCAGGTTGATCGGCCCCATCCGATCCAAACGACCTCGAAGTTGCTGCAGCTGACCTTTCAGCTCAGCATCAGAGCGTGGAGCAGGCGCCTCGGCCTCCAACAATTCCGCAGTCTCGCCAAGCATCATCAGCGGATCCAACTGATACGTACCCGATAAGGTTCCTTCGACAGCCCCCAATTGCGTCCGAAGTTCCGCGCGACGGACTTCCGCCCCCATCCGCGCATCACGGATTACCGACATCTCCAACCGCACGTCGCCGAGACTGCTTTCCAGCGCCTGACAGGCCGCCATCTGCTGCGTCTGGCGCTCTTGTGCCGCAACCAACTCTCCCTTGACACGATCGACGACTGTACCGCACTCCCGGCACAGTGCTTCCTGGCGAGCTTGCTCGGTCCGGCTTTGTTCGATTGAACAACGCAGGCTTTCCAGGTGCGCCCCCAGTATATGGCGGCGATGTTCCGACTCCTGAATCTGCTGCACAACCCGTTCACGGTTCGCTTGCTCATGCTCCCGTTTCCCGCGCAGCGCTTCGGCCGCCAGCCGAGCATCAGTGACGCGCTCTTGAACGGCTCGCACATCGCGATCGATTTGGTCAAGTCGTTCCCGAACCCCTCCCAGCGCCGTTTCCCGCTCAGTCTTCTCAGCGATCCATTGGACTAACTGCGCCTGAATCGACTGAGACTCCTGCTCAAGCCGCTGCCGTTCGCCGATGCAGGTTTCAATTTCAGCTGCCACCCCAGTCAATCGAAGATCAAGGTCGACAAGCACTTGCCTGAGATTCTCTTCGTCCTTGCGCAGCGAAAGATTTTGCATCTCAGCGGCGCGAAGCGAATCGGCAAGCCGCCGTTCTTCCTGTGCCAACAACTGTGCATGCTCACCCAAAACCGCGCGGCGCACCTTCTCCTGCTCAAGCGCCGCAACAAGAACATGCCGCTTACTTTCAAGATCCATCACCTCACGACGGCGCTCAAGCAGGCCTTGCCTGCCCTGCATCTGGCCGCCTGTCACCACTCCTGACGCATCCACTACTTCCCCGGCCAAGGTCACGAGCGTCGGGCCGTCCGGAGCATTCCACAACCGCTGCTCCCATAACTGAATAGCTCGAGCAAGTGATTCGACAATCACCACACGATCAAACAAACAGTCCCGCGCTTCCACACGAGCCGCATCGGTTTGAATCAAATCCACGGCGCGGCCAAGCACACCCGGCTGACCGGCAATGTCCGACCACCATGCATTCTCCCGCGCGCTTCCCCATCGCGGCTGCTCGGGAATAAAACTACCGCGGCCGAGGGCCTTCTCCTCTAGAAAACCGATCGCGCGGCATGCCACGGACGGCTCATCGACAAACCACCCATGGACGCGCTCTCCCAGTACGGCCTCAACCGCGCGGTCCATCCCGGGCGGAACCATCAGCCACTCGGCAACAGCATCTCGCACACCCGCGCAAGACTTCAGGGCCGTACTTTCATCGGTACCCTGTCGGCCATAGCCCATCTCTTCACGAACCACGCCCTGAAGCGCCTCCAACCGGGAATCCACTGCAGCCAGCTCTTCCGAGCGTCGAAGAATCTGGGGGTCCAATGTCTGAACCTCACTCACAATACTTGCATTGTCTTCCTGGACAGTGCGCTGTTGGGTCCGAAGATCCGCAATCAACCGGTCGGCTTCTCCATATTCCTGTCGCAACAGCTCATGCCGGCTGACCGCATCTGTCCGTTGAGCCTCAAGCCCTTCTCGTTCAGATATCATCCCGTTTTCACGACCTGCCAGCTCGCGCATACGTGCCGCCAACTGCGCAACACCTTGTTCCGTATTCGCCACGAGCACAGCAAGCTGCAGGACATCATTGCGCCCCCGCTCTTCTTCCGCCACAGCCGCCGCCCGCTGAAGTACCTGCCCTTCCATGTCGCGATCGAGTTCGCCGAGCGCACGCTCTTTGGCCTCCATCTCTTCCTGGACAGCACTCAAGGAAAAGTCGATGGATTGAAGTGCCACGGCCAATTCGTCATGCGAACGTGCTAACTCCTCAAACTCGGCAGACTCCTGCACCTGCTGTTCACCGAACAATTGACTCCGATTCCGTTCGACCTCCGCCGCCGTCAGCGCCTGCGCCTGCTGCTGCTCAATCAGTGCCTGCTCTTCCCGAATCTTGCCGGTCAACTCGCCCATCGCAATCGCATCGAGCCGCGCCTGTTCAAGATTTGCTGTCAGACGCGCCTGTTCAGCCGCTATGCCGGCCTCTCGTTGATCCAGACCCGCCACTTCAGTCTCAACTGCCTGCAGTCCGCTGCGGAGCGCCCTAAATTCTCTGGTCAGCAATTCTATCTCGATCACACGCGCTTCCTGTTGTAAGGTCTGGTAGGTCCGCGCCTGCCGCGCTTGCCGCTCCAGAGAATTCAGCTGTTTCTTCACTTCCGCAATGATGTCACGGACACGGAGCAGGTTTTGCTGAGTGGCTTCGAGCTTTCGCAATGCCTCGGCCTTTTGCTTCTTGTAGCGGATGATGCCGGCGGTTTCCTCGATGAGTTCGCGCCGATCTTGCGGCGACGCATTGAGAATCTGATCGATCTGGCCCTGCGCAATAACGGTGTGCCCTTTGCTGCCGGCGCGGGTATCGAGAAGCAAGCTACGGATATCTTTGAGTCTGCACACGGTTTTATTGATGAGATATTCGCTCTCTCCATTCCGATAGAGCCGCCGTGTGATCATCAATTCCTGGAATTCCGTCAGTTGGGCAGGCAAACCTGAGCCTCCTTCAAGCCTCATGGTCGCTTTATCGAGCCCTCCGATGGTCAACGAGACTTCTGCCATCCCTAACGGCTTTCGGAGCTCCGTCCCGTTGAAAATAACATCTTCCATCTTTTCGCTTCTAAGGGTCTTGGTGCTTTGTTCGCCTAGCACCCAGAGAATCGCATCCACCACGTTACTCTTGCCACTTCCATTGGGACCCACGATCGCGGTCACCCCTTCAGGAAATTGGATCTTCCCTTCAGCAAATGACTTAAATCCCAACATATCCAATGATTTCAAATACATAGATTCACCATTTGCGAACAGTGACGACGTTGGTTAATGAAGGAGAAAAGGTTCGGACCTTGTAGCATATGGGTCCAGAGAAATCAAAAGAAAACACATCAGGTAGGGATCTGAACGCACGATCCCCACAAGATGTGGGGATCGTAGAGGATTTGGTCTAAGACGACTAAAAATCTAACTAACGATGCCGGCTGCTGACTTACCGGCCGATTCGATCTGCACAAGTTCTTTGGGCAAGAGAAACTCGACATCTTCCTCAATTACCGTCAGCTCCTCAACCTCTGAAGGGCCTGAGGATCGCAAGAACGCCACCACTTCTGTCACTAGTACCTCTGGAGCGGAGGCACCAGCAGCAATCCCGACCGCTTTGGCTCCTTGCAACCAGGCCGGATTGATGTCACTGGCAGAGTCGATGAGATAGGAGGGAATCCCACACTGCTCTCCCAACTCGCGCAGACGGTTGGAATTAGAGCTATTCGGCGACCCGATGACGAGGATGACATCCACCAAACGGGACAATTCCTTGACGGCATTTTGCCGGTTCTGCGTCGCGTAACAAATGTCCTCCTGATGCGGGCCTTTGATGTTCGGGAACCGCCGATGCAATGCCCCGACAATGTCCCGGCATTCGTCTACACTGAGCGTTGTCTGCGTAACATACGAAAGATTGACCGTGCTTTCCACTTGGAGTTTTTCGACATCTTCGACCGAGGACACCAGATGGAACTTGTCGGGGATCTGCCCTAATGTCCCGATCACTTCCGGATGTCCGGCGTGACCGATGAGAATCAAATCGTACCCCTGGGTATAGTCGCGATTGACTTCGTTGTGAACCTTGATCACCAGCGGACAGGTCGCATCGATCACATGCAGGCTGCGGCGATTCGCTTCTTCCCAGACGGACTTGGCCACGCCGTGCGCACTGAAAATCACGACCGATCCTTCCGGCACTTCATTCAATTCCTCCACGAACACCGCGCCCTTTTGCCGGAGCGAATTCACCACATGGCGGCTATGGACAATTTCATGGCGGACGTAAATGGGAGCGCCGTACTTTTTGAGAGAAAGGTCCACGATATCGATCGCCCGATCAACCCCGGCGCAAAATCCACGAGGATTGGCAAGATAGATTTTCATCATCAGAGCAACTCCTTCGAACTGAATGGCGCGCCTTCGTCACAGTCAGGCGCGAGTCTCGCGTCACTCACCTTACGTCAGACTGGCCAGCGCCGTCAACCGAATTGGCCTGTGAAAACCCACTCATAATACTTGGGGCGCCAGATCATGATACATAGCCTTTTATGATCAATGCCGCGCCGATCCAGCATCAACCATATCCCACCCTCCCGCAAGTTACTGCCTTCGCTTGACACTCTCTCACCTCCTCCGTAGGCTGTGATTACCTTATGGGTGCCGTACTCCCAAAAAAGATCCTCGTCGTCGAAGACGAGCCGGATATTCTCCAGCTCGTCAAGCTGTATCTGGAAAAAGAAGGGTTTCGGACCGCCACGGCTGTGAACGGGGCCCAGGCGCTGAAGAAGGTCAAAGAGGACAAACCGGATCTCATCGTACTCGATCTCATGCTGCCTGAGATCGATGGACTCGAAGTCTGCAAACGCCTGCGTTCGGTTCCCGACACCGCCATGCTGCCCATTATCATGCTGACGGCTAAAGCCGAGGAATCCGACACGGTCATCGGCCTCGAACTGGGAGCGGATGACTACGTAGCCAAACCCTTCAGCCCCAAAGCGCTCGTCGCCCGCATCAAAGCCCTGCTGCGCCGTCTGGAGCGTACGCCCGCAGAAGGGGCCGGCCTCTATCACTATGGTCCGCTCACGATGGACACGACCCGGCACGAGGTTCGCTTGGGAGATGACGAGGTACCGCTGACCGCCAAAGAATTCGGTTTGCTGGAGCATCTGCTTCGACATCCAGGACGCGTCCTCACTCGCGATATCCTCCTCAATGCTGTGTGGGGCTACGACTACTATGGAACTACCAGAACCGTCGACGTTCACATTCGACGGCTGAAGCAAAAGCTACCGCCCCTCGATGCAGCCATCGTCTCAGTGAAATCGCTGGGGTATAAATTGAAAGAGGCTGCTGGTGAGACGTGACGTGTAAGCAGTCAACGCCGTCATGACTCTGTCGATCCGATGGAAAGTGGCGATCGGGATGCTGCTGGCGGTGACCGGTGGTATGGTTGTCGCCGGCACCGTGGCCGTTCACTCGCTCGAACGCCAGTACTTAGCGCAGCAGGACGATGTGCTGGACGCGAAAGCCCGACTCGTTGAATACGGACTCCAACCCCTATTTCGCCCGTCTTCTCCGATTCCGGCATCATCCCGGCTCCAAGAGGCCGCCCGCGACCTGGGAAACCGGGCCACCACCCGTGTCACATTGATTGCCTCGGACGGAACGGTGCTGGCCGACAGTGCTGTGCGGGATGTCGACTTATCCACTGTTGACAATCATCGAGGAAAGCCCGAAGTCGTACAGGCCCTCGCCACAGGGCACGGGCAGGATATTCGGGCCAGCGTCACCACCGGAGAGCGCACGGTCTATCGAACCACGCTCCTGACGCAGCCTCCGGGCGCTCAACCCATCGTCGTGCGCATCGCCCTCCCCATGGCCCAGCTCGACCGCGAGATTGTCCAGTTTCAACGAACCCTCATCGGAGCGCTCGCCGGCACGTTGCTCGTCATCGCGTTGCTCAGCCTCTGGCTCGCCCGCAGCATTATCACGCCCCTTTCGGAGATTGCACAGACAGCCCGGCAGCTGGCCTCCGACCGACGGACCGCTCCTATCAAAACCACCGCCCGCGACGAAGCGGGCCTTCTGGCCAACGCGCTCAATGACCTGGCCGACCGGCTGCACACCAGAATCGATGAACTCTCGGAAGACCGGGCGCAGTTGCTGGCCATGCTGACCTCGATGGTTGAAGGGGTCATGGTGCTTGACTATCGCAGCCATGTGTTACAGATCAACCCCGCGCTGGAGCGCATGTTCGGGGTCTCGCGCGCAGAGGCCCGTGGCCGTCCCTGCACGGAGCTGTTCCGCCACCAAGAATTGAACGACCTAGTCATATCCTCTCTGCGGTCACGGACGAATCATGAGGGCGAAATCGTGCTGCCGCTCTCCAATCGCTGTTTGCACATAGAAGTCTCCGTCGCGGGAGGCGAACGGGAGAATGAGGCCTGTGTCGTGCTGGTATTCCATGACATGACCGAACTACGACGCCTTGAAAATATTCGGAAAGACTTCGTCGCAAACGTCTCCCATGAACTGCGCACACCGCTCACATCCATCAAAGGCTACGTCGAAGCCCTGCTGGATGGGGCGAAAGACGACCCTGTGGCATCGGCGAAATTTCTGGATATCATCCTTAAACAGAGCGACCGGCTGAACCTGATCATCGAAGACTTGCTCGAACTATCGAAAATCGAATCGGGCCGTGTCCTATTGAAAGAGGAACCGGTTGACTTGCGCCCGATTATCGACCGTGCGTTAGCCACGATCAAACCCATCGCCGATAAGAACGGGCATCGTTTGGTCCTGTCGATTGACGACAATCTCCCTCCTGTCCCGGGCGATGAAGGCCGCCTTCTGCAGGTGCTGACCAATTTGCTCGATAATGCCGTGAAATATACGCCCGCCGGCGGCACTATCACCGTCAATTCCAGGTTGCTCAACGGGGCAGGATCAACAGGATCCTCTGAAGAGGGAATCGAACTCACGGTATCCGACACAGGAATCGGTATCCCCGAACAGGACCGCCCACGGGTGTTTGAACGATTTTATCGTGTCGACAAGGCCCGGTCGCGCGAACTGGGTGGGACAGGGCTCGGGCTAGCGATTGTGAAGCATATCGTAGAGGGGCATGGGGGACAGGTGTGGGTTGAAGCGAACCAGCCTCACGGGAGCAAATTTGTGGTGCGTCTTCCCATTCGAAGCAGAGATAAAATGGTGATTCAAGCAAGCAAGGTCTAACTTGCACGCGCCGCGCCGGAGGCGCGGGCTTTACGCTTCACGAACGACGGGATACAAAATACGCTCGCCGGGCTGCTACCACCGGACAAGGCCGGTCGCCCACGTCAAGCCTCCGCCGAAGCTGCCCAACAGTACAAGATCGCCGGATGCAATAGCGCCATCACGCACCGCCGTATCGAGCGCGATGGGTAACGAGGCTGATGACGTGTTACCGTATCGTTCGATGACCGACGAGAGTCTATCCTGTGGGATGGCCAGACGATCGGCGATCTGGGTCAGAATTCGGCCGTTGGCCTGATGAAGAACTACCTGCTTGACCTCACGAAGATCGACTCCGAACTCCTTCAAGATATCCTGCACGGCCTGTTCAATGCGCCGAATCGCAGCCCGATAGAGTGAGGCGCCCTGCATACGCAGGGTATGTTCATGCTTCTCTACCGTGGCCTGAGAGGACGGCGTTCGCGACCCGCCGGCCTGAACACGAATGAGCTCATGCCGCGATCCATCGGCGCGCAACCTGATGCCTAAGATCCCTCGCATCTCCACGCTTCGATCTTCCTCCCCACGCAAGACGACGGCGCCTGCTCCATCGCCGAACAACATGGCGGTCGCCCCATCTTTTGGATCGAGAAAACGAGACTTGACCTCTGATGCCGCTACCAGGCAGGTCCGGATTTGCCCGCTCTCTATCATGGCCTGAGCCATAGAGAGCCCATAGAGAAAGCCGGAGCAGGAAGCGGATACATCAAACGCCCCCACTCTTTTACATCCTAATCCGCGCTGGACATAACAAGCCGTGGAAGGAAACACCGCATCCGGAGACGTAGTAGATACAATGACAGCCTCGATCGCGGACGCCTCACAGCCGGCCGCCAGGAGGGCCTGCCTCCCCGCCACAATCGCCATGTCGGAGGACGCTTCGTGATCTGCCGCCCAATGCCGTTCTCGAATGCCGGTCAGCCTGTAGATCTGGTCGGGAGCAAGTCCTAACGGCCGGGCAATCTCCTCATTTGTCACGACCCGGTGAGGTACATAGCTGCCCGTTCCAATCGCCCTGGTTCGAATCATGCTTCCTACCTAAATGGGTCAAGACAACAGAGTGACACCGATACGACGTGCGCGGGATTATAGGGAGAAGGCGGATGTGGGTCAACCGACCTCTCCTTTTCATTGCTTTTTACCCATCATTCTTGCTATGAATCAACACTATGTCATCATTGCATATATCCTCTAACACCAAAGCCAGCTGGACATCGCGAGCCTCCTTCCTGCCACTGCTGGGATGCCTTCTTGTAGGACAAAGCTTCCTCGCTGCCTGTGCAGGCACCCCCGAAGACTTAAGAAGCGGTGTGAAAAAAGTGGTCAGCGGCGTAGACGAGCAGATCTTCCTCGAAGACAATATTGAGAAGCAGCTCTTCCACCCCAATGTGATCATGAAACGTGGAGAGGCATTTTTTGAGAAAGAGGAATACAACGAAGCCTTGACTGAATACAACCGGTTCCTGGATCTCTTCCGGAACCATGTGCTCGCTCCCTATGCTGCATTTAAGGTCGGAGAGGTTCAGCTCAAACTGGCGAAAAGCATTGATCGGGACCCTGAGCCCATTCAGAAGGCCATCACCGCATTTGAACGTGTCCGGAAAGACTATCCTGGAAGCCGCTACGATGCCCAAGCACTGCAGAAACTTGAAGACTGCCATAACTGGCTGGCGCAAATGCATCTATTCGTAGGCCAGTTCTACTACCGACGCGGCTCGTACCTGGCTGCCGCGCACCGATTCGAACATATCATCAAGACCTATCCCGATCGGCTCGTTGCTCCCGATGCTTTATATTTTCTAGCCATGAGCTATCATGAATTGGGCGCCGACGATTGGTCGCGGGAGAGCCTGGTCCTACTCGCGAACAAATACCCGAATAGCACGGCAGTCAATGACGGAAACAGCCTGCTCGCAAAATTAGGCGGAGCAAAACCAGGTCCCCAGCTTGCGCATAAATCAGACCCATCCCCCATCGCCGATATTGGAGTGGCTGCTGCCGGATCTCCAGTGTCAAACCTGTTCTCAATTCCTTCTCCCAGTGGGCTGGGTCAGGCCTTTACCGCCTGCCGCCTCGGCGCCTGGTGCTAGTCGCATTCCTCGTTGAGGATTAAGAGCGTATAGCTGATGGCGTATGGCACGCAATCGGATCAGGTATTCGCCCGCTTCGATTCGCGTTTCAGTCTCGTGCCATCGGCTATACGCCATAAGCTCTTTCGATCGGCGCGCGGTTGACGGAATCACGAATAGGCGGCAATAAGGGAGAAGATGCGAAGAACTGCCTACTGACCTAAGTACCAGCCGATACCGTACCGCTCCAGAAAGCTCGTGACCATCGTGAGAGAATTGGCATAGATCATTACGCCGACGACGACCAGCAACACTCCGCTCACAGTCGAAACACCCCAGAGGTAGGCGCGGGCCTGTTTGAAGTAGGCCAGGAATCGATCCACACCCAACGCCGTCAGAAAAAGCGGCAGACCCAGCCCTAGCGAATAGGACGTCAAGAGCACCACCCCGCTCACGAGGGAATCTGTCGTGCTGGCATACAAGAGGATCGATCCCAATACCGGCCCCACGCAGGGGGTCCAGCCTGCAGCAAACGCCACGCCGATCAGGAACGATCCCAAATACCCGGCCGGCCGGCTGCGGAATTGAAAGCGATGCTCCATTTTTAAGAAATTTAAATTCAGGATGCCGAGCAAATAGAGCCCGAATACCACGATCAAGACCCCGCCGAAGCGGCGAATGTGGTCCTGATACGTAATCAGAACCTGCCCCAAGAGACTGGCCGATGCGCCAAACGCAATGAACACCGAGGAGAACCCGGCGATGAACAACAACGAGTTCAGCACGATCGCCTTCTTGAATTTCACCCGTTCCGATGCATCCGTCAGCTGTTCGACCGAGAGTCCCGTGATGTACGAAATGTAGGACGGCACCAGCGGCAGCACACACGGGGAAACGAACGACAGCAAGCCGGCTGAAAACGCGGCAATCAGTGAAATTTGGGGGATCGATTGCGTCATGCTTACGACTTCATGAGTATCTGGATCAATTCGCGGGCTTCAGGCGAGTCCCAGTCGCGGGCACCAAAAATCTTTTTTCGAATGACACCCTGGCGATCGACCATGAAGGTGAGAGGAAGCGATCGTGCGCCATAGATGACACCGACTCGATATTCCTCGTCATGGAGAATGGGAAACGTAAACCCCATCTCCCGCTGAAACGGACGAGTCACCGCGGCGCCTTGGGCGTCCGTGGAGACCGCCAAAATCTCGAACTCTCTGCGGGAAAGAGTCCGATACAGTTGCTCCATCGCCGGCATCTCAACCCGGCAGGGTCCACACCAGGTAGCCCAAAAATTCAGCAGGACGACTTTGCCTCGAAATTGAGACAGGCTCATCATATTGCCGGCAAGATCGCGCAACTGAAAGTTCGGCGCCTCGTCGCCGACTTTGACCATCGTCAGATTCCGTTCAACAGCTTGCGCATGCGTGAATAGCGACTCTGCGTCAGCCGAGGTCGATAGACATACGCCGAGCGCGGGCTGAGCAGCTAGCAGTCCGAGACACATCCATATGGACGAAAAACATTTCATAAACGGGTCCCCGTACGATGGCGGACACAATTCGATGCAAATCTTGTCATCTTACAAACGCCCTAAAAGAAGTGTCAAGGCAGCGCGTGTGCGCCCTCGCTGGCCCTCACCCCTTTAGTAGTGATGGACAAATCCATGCGTCTCCTCTAAAATCCATCGAACTCCAACGTCAGTCTGTCGCTCGGACCTCATTAATTCTACACGAACCACCGGCGGCGTTCGACAACCGCAACCTAGAGGGATCGCATGAGAAACAACTACTTGTTCACTTCGGAATCAGTCACGGAAGGGCACCCTGACAAGATCGCCGACCAGATTTCAGACGGGATCCTGGATGCCATCATCGCGAAAGACAAATATTCGCGCGTTGCCTGTGAAACCATCTTGACCACCGGCATCGCCTTCGTCGCCGGTGAAATTTCCACCAAAGCCTATGTGGAGATTCCCGACATCATCCGCGACGTCATCAAGGACGTGGGATACACCGATGCCTCGTGGGGCTTCGACTATCACACCTGCTCCGTCTTGACCGCCATCCACCAGCAATCCGGCGACATCGCCATGGGCGTCGATTCCGGAGGAGCCGGCGACCAAGGGTTGATGTTCGGCTACGCCACGAACGAAACCGATGAGTTGATGCCGATGCCGATCGTCTTGGCCCACCGATTGACCAAGCGTCTGGCGGAAGTACGTAAAAAGGGCATCCTCCCCTGGGTACGCCCGGACGGCAAATCCCAAGTGACCGTCGAATACAGGAACGGCAGGCCGGTGCGTATCGATACGATCGTGGTTTCGACTCAGCACAGCCCTGACGTCACGAATAAGCAAATCGAACGCGATATTATGGAGAAAGTCATCAAGCCCATGATGCCGAAGCGCCTCTACGACCCCACGAGCGTCAAGCACCACATCAATCCGACCGGCCGCTTTGTCGTCGGCGGACCCATGGGCGATACCGGCCTGACCGGCAGAAAAATCATCGTGGACACCTATGGAGGACACGGCAGCCACGGCGGCGGCGCGTTCTCCGGCAAGGATCCCACGAAGGTCGATCGTTCCGCCTCCTACATGGCCCGCTATATTGCGAAGAACCTCGTTGCCGCGGGCTTGGCCGACAAATGTGAAGTACAGCTGGCCTACGCAATCGGTGTCGCCGACCCCGTGTCCGTACTCGTCGACACCAAGAACACGGAGAAGGTTTCCGTCGAGAGTCTCGACAAGCTCGTGCGCAAGCATTTCCCGATGACACCGCGCGGCATCATCGATCACCTGAAGCTCCGCCGTCCGATCTTCCGCAAGACCGCGTCCTACGGGCACTTCGGGCGCAACGAACCGGAGTTCACGTGGGAAAAGACCGACAAAGCCAAGGCCTTGCGCAAAGACGCGGGCCTGTAACGACAGCAGGCTGATGCCAAGGTGAAGGTGCAGTAACTGAGGCTCAGGCTGAGGGAGTGGAGCAGGGTGTATGACTCTGCTCTAACCTTAACCTGGGCCTTCTTTTCGACGAGGAGGTGTTCGTGGATTACGACGTGAAAGACATCAAGCTGGCGGATGCCGGCAAGTTGAAAATCGAATGGGCCGAGGCCACCATGCCGGTACTGCGGCTGATCCGTAAGCGATTCGCGCGGCAACAGCCGCTGAAGGGGGTGCGGGTCACCGCCTGTCTCCACGTCACGACGGAAACAGCGAATTTGGCGATCACGTTGAAAGCGGGCGGGGCCGATGTGCGCCTCTGCGCGTCGAACCCCCTCAGCACGCAAGATGAGGTGGCCGCCGCCCTGGTGCAACATGAAGGCATCCCGACCTTCGCCATCAAGGGCGAGGACAACGAGACCTACTATCGTCACATTGAATCCGCCATCGCCCATCGCCCGCATGTCACGATGGATGACGGCGCAGATGTCGTCTCCCACCTCCACTCCAAGCGGAAAGAATTGCTGAAGAACGTGATCGGCGGTACGGAAGAAACCACCACGGGCGTGATTCGCCTGCGCAGCATGGCCGAAAAGAAAGTGCTCAAGTTTCCCGTCATCTCCGTCAATGATGCCGACACCAAGCACATGTTCGACAACCGCTATGGCACGGGCCAATCCACCATGGACGGCATTATACGCGCCACCAACCGGTTGGTCTGCGGCTCGGTCGTCGTGGTCGTAGGCTACGGCTGGTGCGGACGCGGCATCGCCATGAGGGCCAAAGGCATGGGCGCCGACGTGATCGTCACAGAAATCGATCCGTTGAAGGGCCTGGAAGCCGTCATGGACGGCTTCCGCGTCATGCCGATGGAACAGGCGGCTCCGATCGGCGATTTCTTTGTCACGGTAACCGGCAACATCCACGTCATCCGCAACGAACATTTCGCGGCCATGAAAGACGGCGCCATCGTCTGCAACAGCGGCCACTTCAACGTGGAGCTGGACATCCCGGCTCTGGAAAAGATGAGCAAGTCACGGAAGATTGTTCGCCCCGGCGTCGAGCAATTCACGATCAAGAACGGCAATCGCGTGAGTCTTCTCGGCGAAGGCCGCCTCGTCAATCTGGCCACGGCGGAAGGCCATCCCTCCAGCGTCATGGACATGAGCTTCGCCAACCAGGCGCTCGGCGCAGAATACCTCGTGAAGAACTACAAGAAGCTGGAAAAGAAGGTCTATCCGGTACCGGCAGACATCGACAAAGAAATCGCGCGGCTCAAGCTCGCGGGTATGGGCGTCAATATCGATACGCTGACGGCGGAGCAGAAGAAGTATCTCGCATCCTGGGAAATGGGCACCTAATCGCGGGTCTTGTCGCTGACCAGCCCGTCCGTCCTCGCACCCCGCCCGGTGTAGGGACCCCGCTGCGGGCGGACGGGCACCCAGGTCAGCGCCACCCGCGAATGAAACCCACTCCCCAGTCTGCTCGTGGGGAATAAGGGAAAATTTGGGCTTGGTGAATGCGCGCAGTCGAGAGCACCCGCACCACACCTGCTTGGGAGTGAGAGAAGCAGAAAGGCCACCTGTAAAGGTGGCCTTTCATTTACTGGGTCGTAGTGGGAAATAGACCCGACACTTTTCTCAGATCAGCCGGACTGTTTTCCGCATTAGTCTTGGCCAGCCTGTTTCTGCTGCTGGTTCACCTCAAGAACCGGCCGCGGTTCCTTCACTTCCTTGTCGAATTGTGCCGCATCAATTTCACGATACCCATACTTCTCGGCGCCCTGGACAGGCGTAGAAGACCCTGCCAATTCACCTGTGATGATGCTCTTGGTCAATTGCGCCCGATCATCATCGACAAAAATGGTAGCGGTTTTGTACTCCAATGGAACAAGGGTAAAAACATTCTTTTCGCCGCTGGGCAAAAACCTGTCGATGGCCACCAGCAGTTTCTCCAGGTCCGTGCGATTCACCCGTTTGGAGCCCAGCACGATAATGTCGCTGCTCTTCGCCTGGGAATCTACACTCACACCGGTTTCGCTGATATGTTCTACATCCCCGGCAGGAAACTCCTGAGCAGGATTGGCATTGAGGAAATCCTGAATCCGGTGCCTGATGTCGGGAAGCGTCTTCAATCGATCCCGCTGCCACATGGAGATCAGCAAGTCGCCTGAACTGATATTTCGAAAGTGCTCATCGGACCTGAGGAGCAGCTTGCGTACCTTATTCTGCTGCCACTTTCCGCGATCCCGCTCTTCAAGATACAGATGCCCACGGACAACCCGCCGATACGAACCGTCACCACGAAGCTCTAGATAATGTGAGAACGGCCCCCCATTATGCTTCAAGTACATAGTACGGTCTCGGGAAGCACGCAAATCCCCTTCCGCGCCGGCCACGGATCCCGCCAGTAGAAAGAAAATACTACTGAGTATGGGGAGCATATATTTCAATGAATGGATCACGACAACCACCTTCTTTCTTCCTCACGCATTGGCATGAGGCCCCGCTCAGGGCCTCCACTCCCAACGGCCATGGTTATTTCCTCACATTGCGACGGACCGGCTCTTTCTCCGACTCATATAAACTCTTCAGAACCCAATGGATCAAAATAAGGCCCCCAAATAAAGCCCCTGCCAGGATAATGTGCATCCTCTCCTCATTATCGTGAGACTCCACGGAAATCGTCGCCGGATCGCCTGGGCTTTACCCACAGCGCCAGTGCGATCGCGTTGCTTACGATCCCGTGCGGTGAACCTGAGAAGGCTTTGGGCGTCCATGTCCAAAGGCGTCCTATCGACTACTCAGCAGACTCATAGTGGCACTGCCACTTATGGTTGCCTCCGACTGCTCGATCCACCATAAATGTAACTCAACATGGCGATTGAGCAAAAAGACTTTCGTTTTTCTCTCGTGCCTGAAGAAATGGCAATGTTGGACATTCTGAATGGGTACACAAGGCTGGATCGGGGATCAGGGACGCCGCCGTTGGAAGGGCTACTGGTTTCTGGCTTGGCGATCAATCATGAAGAATTCTTCACCATGCAGCCAGTGCGCAATGGCTGCAGGAGGGTCTTGGGGGCAGCCGTTTTTGTACGACCCACAGCGCCCTTAATAAGCAGGGCGTTCCTGCTGGTCTCACTGCGCCCATCGAGCGAGCACCGCCCTTAATTGTAGATGGTTATTGTTCCCGCGTGCGCGCTCGGGAGCAAGAGACGAGCAGGGATGCCCTGCTTACTTCCCGAACGCTTTTTTCAACAGCGGCTCGATCTCGCCCTTGGCGGCCATCGGATCGAGCACATCGGTGTCCCCGTAGAACGTGCCATCGATGAACACTTTCGGGAGCGTCGGCCAATTCGTCATCTTCGTCAGGGCTTCCCGCTTCACCGGTTGCGAAAGTACGTCGATCAGTTCGTACGGGTATCCGTATTTGTCGAAAAACTGCATCGTCTCTCTGGTGAACCCGCACATCGGCATGCTCTTGGTCCCTTTGCCGTAGATCAGAATCTTGTGCGCCTGTACTTCCTTTTGAATTTCTTCTTCGATCGGTTCTGCCATTGTCCGGCCTCCTTCAATAGACGTAATCGTATCGACTCAGAGCCCTACGCGCTTAGCTCTCTTCCTGGGTCTTCGCCGTCAATTCGAGGGCATGAATACGCCCATCCTTCATCGGCGCATCCAGTGCCTGATAAATCATGCGATGCCGGTCGAGAAGATTTTTCCCGGCAAACGCCGCTGAGACAACACTCACCTTGAGGTGATTCATCGTCCCTGTACGATCCGTCACCGTCACCACGGCATCCGGCATGCTCTTGCGGACATAGTCGGTCAATACGTCTGGTGTAATCACACTGCCTCCCTGCTCTTTCCGGTAAATACCCTAGCTGAAATGGCCCCAGAAAGGCAATGTGCCCAATGGTTGCTTGGACTTGGTGGTGTTTCACCACCTGGTGGTGCCTTTGAGCCAGCGATTTGAAACCGTGTGACATGCGGGACGGTCAACCTATTGAAATCCGGTCAAGTGAGATCCTGTCATATGCCGGCATAGGCCTTGCGGTTCTATCCCATCAGAAGATGCCACATCACATGACCATCGCCCAACTACCCTTTACCAGGAGGTCGCCATGGACGAGTTCAAATCGGGGTTTTTTGTCGGGGGTGAAAGTTGCAACGGCCGGGTACTAATCGTCGATGACGAACCGGATATCCGCAAGGTCGTCCGCTTGACGCTCCACAAGGCCGGATACGACGTGCTGGAAGCGGAGAACGGCGCCAAAGCGATCGACACGATCAACTCCGGCGAAAATCGTCTCTTGCTGGATGTCATCATCTGCGACATCCGCATGCCCAAGGTCAACGGCATCGAAGCGATCGCCTACTTCCGCAAGAATTATCCGCGCGTGCCGCTGATCGTCCTGACAGGATTCCCCGACACCGACATGGCCACATCTCTGCTCCGGCAGGGCGTCGTCGATTACCTGGTGAAACCGGTCGAAGGCGACAAGCTCAAAGCCTCCGTTGCGCGCGCGATGGAGCAACGTGAACTGGCGCATCTGTGATGATCTCCGACCTTCCCACATCGGACGGGACGCGCGTGCCATCCGCCGCTCCGTCCGATACAGCCGGTCACCGGTCCGACCAGGACGGGCAAGAACGGATGGCATCCGTGATGCCCACCCCCGCCACAAGGGTCGCGATTATCGGCGCGGGCCGCGGCGGGACTGCACTGCTTGATCTGCTCCACCAGCTGCGCACGATTGAGGTGGTCGGCATTACCGACCGGGATCCAGCCGCGCCGGGGCTTCAACGGGCTCGCGAACTCCACGTGCCGACCTACGAGCGACTCGCCGATCTGATCAGCAACCATAGGGTCAATCTCGTGATGGACCTCACCGGCGATCCGGGCATGGATCGGATACTTCGCGAGCAAACGAGCGGAGAGACCGACATCCTCAGCGGGCCCGCGTCACGACTCCTGTGGGACCTGGTGCGGCATGAGTCTGCACTGCAAGCCGAACTGCTCCATTCGGAGAAACTCGCCGGCATCGGTTCCTTCGCCGCCGGCATCGCCCATGATATGAACAATCCGCTTCAGCTCATTCTGGGGCTTGCCGAAAACCTGCTGGACGAGTGCGACATTGAGACGGTGCATGACCAAGCTCGCGACATTGTCGAAGCCGTGAAACGTACGACCGCCATTTGCCGGGACCTCACCTCCTATTCTCGCCGCGCCTCTTCGCAGCAGAACAGTCTGATCGCCATCAACGGCAAACTCGACGAGGCTCTCAAGATCGCCCGTTACGCCGTTGCGCTTCAAGATATCGACATCCGCAAATCCTACCAACCTGACATCGCGGTGAAAGGCAATCCGGATGAACTCCTGCATGTCTTCGTCAATCTCATCACCAACGCCGTCCAGGCAATGGACCACGGTGGCACCTTGACTCTGGAAACCACTGAGGTACAGGGCGCGACCCGAGTTCGCGTTTCGGACACAGGGTGCGGCATCTCCGCGGACCTAATCGATCGGATCTTCGAGCCGTTTTTCACAACGAAACCTCCGGGAAAAGGCACGGGGCTTGGGCTGTATAACATTAAGAACGTGATCCACCACATGCACGGCACGATCGAGGTCGAGAGCCATATCGGTCGAGGCTCGACCTTTGCCATTACCTTTCCCCGGGAAGCGCCTACGGAAGACAGGAGTCGCCCCTCATGAGCATCAAGCCGACTTCATCGCAGCGGGGCAAGGGCTGGGGACTCAAGGCCAAACTGACCGTCGCGATGCTCTTGGTGGGAGTCGTTCCGCTCGTCGTCGGCCTGGGCATGGCATTTTGGCAAGGGTCGCGGGAAATCAGGGAAGTCAGCGGAGAAAGTTTCAAAGCGCTGGCGACGGAAGCAGCCCGCAAGCTCGACCTTCTCATAGCCGAAGAAATCGCGCAGACTGCGCGCATCGCCGGGGATCCCACGATCATCCGCGAGCTGGAGCAGCGGCGCGATGCGCCGCGCGACGGAAGCTCCAAGAGCCCGGCCGCCGCACCGACAGACCTGGAACAACGCTGGACGGCAGGAGAACCCGCCGCCGTCAATGCCATTATGGGAAGTCCCTTGAGCGCGCTGCTCGACGAACATTATGCCGGCATCCATAGCGCGCCGGGGCAACTGCTTCCGCACGTCGTCCGCGCATCGACAAAAATGTTGTTCCTGACCGATGTGCAGGGCCTGCTCGTCGCCGCGATGGGAGAAAAGCCGGACTTCCGTCACGATCGCGCCCCCTGGTGGCAGGGCGCCTTCAACAAAGCAGTGGGCAGACTCTATATCGAAGATATCCGGTTCAACCAGCAGGTGAATGCCTACGTCTTCACCATCTCCGTCCCCGTGATGGATAGCCTGCGCTACGAAGTCGTCGGAGTACTCCACCGCGTCATTGATGCCAAAGAATTCTTTGCTCCCTCGACCCACGTCATCCGATTCGGGAAAACCGGCCACGTCATGCTGATCGATTCCAACGGCATCGTCGTCAGCTGTCCCCTCCTGCCTACGGGGGTGTCGCTGTCTGATCGAAATCTCCTCCCCCTTGTGACGCCGCAACAGCCGGGCTGGGCGGAAGCACCCAGCGACGGCCATGGCGGACAGGCGGCTTCCGTCATCGGCTTCGCCCCCTTGCCGCAAACCAGCCACACCACCAGCGGCTCGATTGAGAACGCATCCTGGCACACATTCGTCTGGCAGTCGTCCGATGAACTGTTTGCCCCAATCCAGCATCTCTTCATCTGGGTCACGGTCTTTGGAAGCATCGCCCTCGCGTTACTAGCCGGCCTGGGGTTCGCCGCAGCCGGCCGCATCGTGACTCCCGTTCGGGAACTCCAACAGGCCGCCCAATCGATCGCACGCGGCGAGCTCCGGACACCGATTCAGATCCGCACAGGGGATGAGCTGGAGGACTTGGCCGATGAATTCAACCGCATGAACCAACAACTGAAAGCCGCCTTCGCAGGGCTGACCGACGAAGTCAAATTAAAGACCCAGGAAGTCCAGGTGCTGCAACAGTCTACGGACTACATCCTGGATGCCGTCCCCACCCCCATCCTCTTGATCGACGCCGATGGAGTCGTGCGCTACATCAACCGGGCGGCGCGCGAATCGTTCACAATCCGGGATGAGCCGCCGGCCCCGCTTTCCAACATCCTCTCGCTCGATGCCGACGCCCAACATCGACTCCGGCAAGAATTTCACGCCGATCGAAACAGGGCAGACTCGCAAGCCGGCGCGAACCGTATCGAGTCCCCAAGAGATCCGCTCGTTCCTACCGCTGAATCTCGATCGTCCGTCAGTCGTTCGGATCTCCACATCGGAACACGCGTCTACCATTACCAGTGGTTCCGGATGCCGGCCAGACCAGGACAAGCAGATAGTATCGGCCTGGTCTTGCGAGACACGACGGACGAGAGCCGGCTGCAAGACCAGCTCGTCCAGGCCGAAAAAACGGACAGCCTGAGCGTGTTGACAGCCGGAATCGGCCATGAACTCAACAATCCGTTATTCGGAATCGTCGGATTAGGCGAGGCGATCCAGGAAGAGCCGAGCCTTGAACGGGTGAAGGCCTATGCCCGCGATATCGTGGCGCATGGCCGACGCATGGCGACGATCATCCGAGACTTCACCGGCGTAGCAAGCCGGGAAGTCTCGAATCAGCGCCTGGTGGTGTCGCTCGAAGATGAATTAGACCGGGCACTGGCGACGATACAGACAGCGATGGAGATGGCGGGCATCACGGTCACCAAATGCTACGCGGGAAACGTGCAGGTACTGGCGCTGCCCGACCAGCTTCGGCAGGCGTTGATGAATGTGATCACCAACGCGGTCCAGGCCATGAGAGGCTCCGGCACGCTGACGCTGTCCACCGCACAGTCGGATCACACGGGCACTGCAACAATCACCGATTCTGGGCCCGGCATCTCCAAGCAACATTTGCCGAAAATCTTCGATCCATTTTTTACAACCAAGGGGCAGGGAGAAGGGTCCGGCCTCGGCTTGACGGTGGCGAGACGTATCATCAGAAAATTCGGGGGCGACGTCCGCATCGAGAGTCTCGAAGGACGCGGAACCACCTGTACTGTAACTTTGCCGATCCTTGCCACTGCGGCAGAGAGGGGACCATGGACTCCATCCGTGTCGCGTTCAGAGCCGGAACCATCGCCCTTGTCATAGCAGGGACCTGGGGAATCGCCTCGCTCCTACTCGCGAAGACCGCCCCTGGAGCGGACGGCATTCCGCCGGAGAAAGTCGCCGAGTACGTCCATGCCGTGCTGGAAGCCGATCGCACGATTTACACTACCCACATCGTCAATCGCATGCAGGAGAAAGGCATCGTATCGGCAGCTGAGAATTGGGAACAAGAGAATGCCCTCCCGCTTCCGGCGCAATTCCTCCAACATTCAGGTCGACTCGTCGCAGAAAGGGGGAATGGAATTCGCTACCGGCTCATCGGGCAGTGGCCGATCTATCAGCGTAATGCCCCGGCCACAGATTTTGAACGCAAAGCACTCGATACGCTCCGGCGTCAACCTGAACGGCCTGTCACCGGCATCGTCGCCAGCGGCAAGAAGCAATACTTCCAGGCCATCTACCCGGACCGCGCCGTCTCGGCCGCCTGCGTGACATGCCACAACAGCCATCCCTTGAGCCCGAAGCAGGATTTCAAGTTGAACGACGTGATCGGCGCCATCGCCATTACGATTCCGCTGGAATAGAAAGACCGTCAATCATCACACACACGTTGCCAAGCGCGCAGCCGAGACTCCAGTTCGCACGGTCAATGTGGGCAGACTGACGAAACGGCTACGGAGGCGCGACAGGACTTGTCGGAGTGGGATTCGCCGCCGTGTGATATTCGTCTCGGTAGATTTGGACCGCCGTCATCAGGAGACTGACCAGGATCGGTCCGACGAAGAGCCCCAGTATGCCATAGAGCGACAGCCCTCCGAGCACGCTCAACACGAGCAGCAGGATGGGAATCTCAACATCCTGACCGATCAGCCAGGGTCGAAGAAACTGATCGACCATGGATACCACGCCGATGCCCCACGCCAACATGATGAGGGCTTTTCCAGCCGGACCGATCCAAAACAAATAGAGTACGACCGGCCCCCAGACCAGCGCCGTTCCGCCGAACGGAATCGGCGCCAGGATGATGGTCAATGCCGTGAGCACCACAGGAAAGGGAACGTCAAGCGCGAGATAGGCCAGCCCAGCCAACACACCCTGGACGATCGCCGTCACCAACATCCCCTTGACCACCGCGCGGATCGTTTGATCCAGCCGGGTCACGATTTTCTGTTTATGCGACTCGTCCATCGGAATCAGCTCGTAGAAGGCGGCGAACCATTTCGAGCCGTCCTTGAATAGGAAAAACAACACCAGCAGCATAATGAAGAAGTCCGTCACCAGGAGAACCGCATTCTTGAGCAAATCACCCATCTGGCCGACCAGAAACTGGCTGAGCCCTTTCGCACCAGCCAGCACCGACTGCTCCATTGAAAATTTCTGTGTATCGATCTCGACAGCAGCAGCCCGCAACCATTCCCCGATGAGAGGGACCGTCGCCAATTGGTCCGGAAGCCGGTGAAGTCCGCCGGCTGCGATCCATAATCGAATTGCTTGCTCCGCCGCCCCGGCCTCGTGCACCAACATCACCCCCATCACTACCAACGGCACGACGACCATACCCAACGCCCCGAGGGTCAGCACCATGGCAGACAATGTCTCATTATCATTGAACAGCTTGGAAAGCCTACGATGGAGGGGGAAGGCCCAATGGGCCAAGAGTCCGGCCAACAGAGCTGAAAACACAAACGG
>Ga0315912_10000986_pt1 | contig 39160 bp, 30 predicted proteins | sample VfabasoilMG_FD_204469 | JGI IMG/M metagenome (GOLD analysis project Ga0315912, IMG submission 204469) | Garden soil microbial communities collected in Santa Monica, California, United States - V. faba soil | ecosystem: Environmental > Terrestrial > Soil > Garden | place: USA: California... | reverse complement strand
CCCGCGGACCCACGGCCCGCGGACGCCCGCGCCACTTCGAGATCCTTCAGGTTGTCAGTCGATGTTCACCGTGAAGGGGTTGCTGACGAACTCCACCGAGTTGCCACCCTCGGAGAGCACGCCGAACGCCAGGAAGAGCTGCGACGGCAGGCCCTGCGGGAAGAGCTGGCCGAGCATCCCGGCCGGCAGCACGGCCGACGCGTCCTCGGTCTCGTTCAGTTCGCCGACGAAGCTCTGCAGGAGGCCGAACTGCGCGGCCCGCAGGAAGCGCGTCGTGGCCAGGTCGAAGGCGAAGGGCACCTGCTGCGCTCCGACCTGCGTCACGCCCGGCGTGGTGCTCGCCACGATGATGTAGGGATGGTGAGCGAAGCCGCCCGCGTGGTCCGTCGCGTGCGTCTCGTCGAGCGGGATGGACAGCTCGAGATGGATGTCCTGGGTGCCCGCGCCTGCCCCCGGGGTGAGCCCGAGAGCCGACAGGCCACCTCCCACGCCGTCCTGGAGGTCGACCACTGCCGTGTCGCCGCCCTGGACTCCTTCGACGACCACGTGCCCGTTCTGCTCCGACGCTCGCACGATGAGGCTCTGGCTGTTGATGGTCTCGACGACGTCGTGCGCCGTCATGAGACCACCGGCCAGGACGATCGTCTCGCTGGCGTCGGCCGAGTCGGCCACGTGGAACGTGGCGCCGGCGGGCACGTCGAACTCATGCCCCTCCGCGAGCCGGTAGTTGGGCACGCCCTGCCCGGGGTGGAACGTGATCACCGAGAGGACCTCGGTGCCCGCCGCGCTCGAGAGCGGCATGGCGATGTGGTGAGCGAGCACGGTGGCGGCGAGGGCGACCACGCCCACGCCGATGAGGGTGTTGCGAACTGACATGATGCAGACTCCTTGAAGCGGGGCCGGGGCGCCTGCCCCGGACCCGGGTGTCGATGAACGCGCTGCGCCCCGGAATCGGGGTGCAGCAGTTGCGCCGCTGACACCGCGCCAACGGCGCGGAGGCCGGACCCGAACGAGACCGTCGGCGCCACGCCGCGCGGCTCGCCGCCGCCCTGCGGGACGGATCCCGCCGGGACGGACGATGGGTCAGGCATGCGACCGCGGACCGGAACGACCGGCCGCGATCAGGGCATCAGGCGATGCGTCGCGGCGGAGGCGGCTCGGGCCTCGCACGCAACGATTCCGGGACCTCGGCGTGCGCACTCACGCGTCGCGCCCCGGGCCGCGGAAGATCGACATGGACTTCATGCAAGTGCAGGTGCCAGGGTGTCCCCGGGCTGGGCATCGCGGCATCGCCGGGCGCAGGGTGAGGGCAACTGCAGCCACCCACCCACTTCGTCTCGGCCTGCTCGCCCCCGGACGGCCGGCAGCAGCACGCATCGCCGCCGCACAAGGCGAGCTCCTCGCTCCCGACGACGGGCAACAGCACCTGCCCGAACTGCGCCACGGGCACACCCAGTGCCAGCGCGAACACGCAGACGAGCCAGTTGCGGAGTGTCATGCCCTGCCCGTGGGATGCACCGATCGGACTCAGACCAGGCCGGGTAGCTGCATGCCGCGCTCCCTGGCGCAATCGAGGGCGGCAGTATAGCCCGAATGCGCGTGGCGCATGACGCCCGTCCCCGGGTCGTTGGTGAGCACGCGCTCCAGGCGGCGCGCCGCGGCCTCGCTGCCGTCGGCGACGATCACCTGCCCGGCGTGCTGGCTGTAGCCCATGCCCACGCCGCCTCCGTGGTGGAACGAGACCCAGGTGGCCCCCGAGGCCGTGTTCAGCAGGGCGTTGAGCAGGGCCCAGTCGGAGACGGCGTCGCTGCCGTCCGCCATGCCCTCCGTCTCCCGGTTCGGCGAGGCCACCGAACCGCAGTCGAGGTGGTCTCGACCGATGACGATCGGCGCCGAGATGGCCCCGCTGGCTACCAGCCGGTTGATCTCCAGGCCCAGCCGGGCCCTGTCGCCATAGCCCAACCAGCAGATGCGCGCCGGCAGGCCCTGGAAGGCGATGCGCTCCTGGGCCATGCGGATCCAGCGCAACAGCGGGGCGTCGTCGGGGAACAGGCGCCGCACGGCCTCGTCGGTCACGGCGATGTCGGCCGGGTCGCCCGACAGGGCCACCCAGCGGAACGGCCCCTTGCCCAGGCAGAACAGCGGGCGGATGTACTCGGGCACGAAGCCCGGGATGCGGAAGGCGTCGGTCGCACCCGCCTCGGTGGCGAACCCACGCAGGTTGTTCCCGTAGTCGAAGGTCACCGCCCCACGCTCCTGCAGCGTGCGCATGGCGGCGATGTGCTCCACCATCGTCGCCAGCGAACGCGCCCGGTAGCCCGCGCGGTCGCGACGCCGCAGCGCGAGCGCGTCCTCGAGCGACATGCCGGCGGGCACGTAGCCGTCGACCGGATCGTGTGCGCTCGTCTGGTCCGTGAGCACGTCGGGCACGATGTCGCGCTCGATGAGCCGCTCGAGCAGCTCGACCTGGTTGCCCACCCAGCCGATGGAACGGGCCTCGCGCGCTGCCTTCCAGGCCACGGCCTGGTCGATGGCCTCGTCCAGGTCGTCCGTCGTGCGGTCGAGGTAGCGCGTGCGCAGGCGCTTCTCGATGCGCGCCGGGTCCACGTCGGCGGCGAGGAAGGTGCCGCCCGCCATGACCGCCGCCAGGGGCTGCGCTCCGCCCATGCCGCCGAGGCCGCCGCTCACCACCAGCCGCCCCTCGAGCGAACCGCCGAAGTGCCGCTCCCCGGCCGCGGCGAAGGTCTCGTAGGTGCCCTGGACGATGCCCTGGCTCCCGATGTAGATCCACGAGCCGGCCGTCATCTGCCCGAACATCATGAGGCCCTTGCGGTCCAGCTCGTCGAAGTGCTCCCAGGTGGCCCACTTGGGCACCAGGTTGCTGTTGGCCAGCAGGACGCGCGGCGCGTCGACGTGCGTCTTGAACACGCCGACGGCGCGCCCGGACTGCATCAGCAGGGTCTCGTCGTCGCCCAGCTTCCGCAGGGCGGCGACGATCGTGTCGAAGTCCTGCCAGGAGCGCGCCGCGCGACCGGAGCCGCCGTAGACCACGAGATGCTCGGGGTCCTCGGCCACCTCGGGGTCGAGGTTGTTCATGAGCATGCGCAGCGGCGCCTCGGTCAGCCAGCTGCGACACGAGAGGGCCTGGCCGCGGGGCGCCCGGACGGGCCGATAGGGGCGCGAACTGCTCATGGCGGACTCCGGGGGGAGGGCGGGCGCGGTGCCCACCGGCACGCACGCTGGGCGCGAGAGTCTACGTCAAGAGGATGGTCCCCGGACCCGTCGTGCGGGACGGGCGGAAGCGTTCAGCGCTCGAGGATGCGCAGCAGCTCGGAGTCGCGTGGCCGCTCCGACCAGACGTCCAGGTGAGCCAGGTCCGTCTCCACCGTCACCTGCCGCTGCGCCAGGATCTCCACGCCCTCGGAACCGACGGGCCGGTAGAGCACGAACAGGTAGTCGCCCGGCGGCACGGCAGCGAAACGGTAGCTGCCGTCGCGCAGCGGCCGCGCACACCAGTCGCTCTCGCCGAGCCACTCGCTGCGCCACTCAGCCACGGCCGAACCGAGCAGCCCGACACACAAGTCCGGCCAGTCGTCGGGGTGATAGAAGGCCACGCGGCCCTCGACCACGCGCGGCGTGGCCACCTCGAGCACGAGCTGGTCGATGCCGTCCAGGGCCAGCCAGCCCGACGTCGAGGCCACCGGTGCGGCCACCGGCTCGCGCTGGAGACGCACGTCGAAGAAGGCCTCGCCTCGCGCCGCGATGCCGAGCGCCAGCACTTGCCAGCCGCTGGTGCGTTCCGCCAGCTCGCGCTGACCGACCCATGTGGTGGCGCTCCACGGATTCCAGCTCGTCTGCTGCAGGCGGTAGCTGCTGTCGCGTCGCAGCCCGCCCACCTGGACGTCGATCAGGCGACCGGAAGGCACCACGAGATCGATGCCTGCCTGGGCCTGGTGCACGCTGTCCGGCCCCCAGCGGCCCGCGTGCACCGCACCATCCCCATCCGGCACGTCGGCCACGACGAACAGCCGGTCGCTCGGGGACAGCGCGGTCACGAGCTGCACCTGTCCTCGTTCGTCGCTCGCTCCCTCCCAGAGCAGTTCGTAGCCCTCGGGCAGGCCCTCGTCGGCGAGCCAGGCACCGACGGGCCCGTCACTGCGCGCATGCCAGACCGAAACCGTCGCCCCCGACAGGGCCGTGCGGCCGCCGTCGGGCGCATCCCACCAGACGCTGGCCGAGAGCGGGAGGCTGCCCACGCCGCGCGCGAGGTGCAGCTGCAGTTCCTCGCCGGCATGCGTCGGCGCGGCGACCACCACGACGTCGCGCACGGCCGCCTCGTACCCATCGGCGGCCAGCGTGAGCCGCAGGGCCCGGCCGACCAGCTCCGGCGGGGTCGCGAGGGCGGCGCGCCCGTCGAGGCCGGTCGTGGCGTCGGCCTGCCAGGCGCCGGTGGCATCCTGCAGGGACGCGCTGGCGCCGACGAGCGGCTGGCTCGTGGCGGCGTCGAAGGCGCGCACGGGCGTGCTCCCGCCGTCGTCGAGGCGCAAGCTCAGCCAACCCGCGTCCGGCGCCACCTCGAGCCAGCCCTCGCGCCACGGGAGCGGCCCTTCGGCGGATTCCCCGCCCATGAACCAGGCCGTCGCCGTGGCCAGTCGCAGGTGCTGCAGCCCATCGATGGCAGGCAGGCGGAACCCTCCCGCACCATCGGTGACGACCGACGCCTCGACGTGCCGATCGCGCCCCGGAGCGCGGTCGAGCTGCACCTCGACGCCTGCACGCGGCAAGCCCTGGCCGTCGCGCACGACGCCCTCGAGCACGAGCGGGCCGGCCACCACGAGGTCCGGCAGCTCGGGCCCGGCGGAGGGCAGGGGCACGTGGGCACGCTCCGACGAGAAGCGGCCGTCGGCCACGGCCAGCACCAGGTCGACCACGTTCTGGTCGTCGAAGGGCTCGACCAGGAAGTAGCCCTCCGCGTTGGTCGGGCCGCTCACGCTGGCAGGCGCCGTGGCCTGCAGGCTCGTGATGCGCGGTCCCTCCTCGTCCCCGGCGTCGAGCAGCGCGGGGCGCGGCGTCCAGTGCCGCCACGCGAGCACCTGCACACCGGCCAGCGGCTCGCCGAAGGCCGAGACCACGCGGCCGTACCAGCCGGAGAGCGGCTGGAGCAGGACGACCAGGTCCTCGCCGCGCGCCGGCAGGCTGTCGCGATAGAGGTCGCCCGCCGCATGCCCGGGCGCGCGCACGTGCAACACGAGGTCGCGCGCCCCCTCGGTCAGATCCAGCGCCAGCTGACCGCCGGGCGAGGTGCGGGCGGCTCGCACCCAGGGCAGCCCCGCGAGCGTGACATCCACCTCGGCGCCGGGGATCGGCCGCTCATCCGGCCAGCGCGCGACCTGCACCACGACGCGCCGACCGCGCTGGGGCGGGCTCGACGCCTCGGATGCACGTTGCGCCCCGGCCGCTGCATCGCCGACCGCCTGCTCGGCGGGCGGGGACACCGACGAAGTCGTGGGCGCAGTCCGCTCCGCCTCGGTTCCGGCGAGCCAGGCGAGCAAGCCCAGCGTGGCGACGAGCAGCGCCGGCACGAGCAACACGCGGCGGCGCGGGCGTCGGGACATGGCGGGTTCCTGGCGTGCTGGGCAGGCGCATTCTAGACCCAGGGCGAACGCGTGCCGTCGCCCTCGGACGAGGCCGCCGACGCCGGCCTTCCCGCTGCCCGGCTAATCCAGGGTGCCCACCCGGCTTTCCACCGCGGCGAGCAGCGATCCGTCCGCGATGAGCGCCGCGACGCCGGCGATGTCCGGCGCGAGGATGCGATCGGCGTCGAAGGGCGCCAGCACGTCGCGCAAGGCATCCCGGGCCGCCTCCACGCCGTGGCCGGCGCGCAGCCGCTTCTCGAGCGCCAGCCCGTGGAAGGCGGTCATGAGTTCGATCGCCAGGACCTGCGTGGCGTTGTCCACCACGGCGCGCGCCAGGCGCGCCCCGTGCGTGGCCATCGACACGTGGTCCTCCTTGCCTGCCGAGGTGGGGATCGAGTCGACGGAGGCCGGATGACACAGGACCTTGTTCTCGGAGACGAGCGCGGCGGCCGTGACCTGCGCGATCATGAGCCCGCTGTGCAGGCCGCCACGGGGTGCGAGGAAGGGCGGCAGCCCGGAGATGTCCGGGTTGACCAGCGTCTCGATGCGGCGCTCGGAGATGTTCGCCAGCTCCGCGACGGCGATCTTGAGGAAGTCGGCCGCCAGGGCCACGGGCTGCGCGTGGAAGTTGCCGCCCGACAGGACGTCGCCCTCCGGGAAGACGAGCGGGTTGTCGGTCACGGCGTTGGCCTCGCGCAGGACCACCGCCTCGACGTGCGCCAAGGTGTCGCGCGAGGCGCCGTGCACCTGGGGCGCACAGCGCAGGCTGTAGTTGTCCTGGACGCGCTGGCAGTCCTTGTGCGCCGGCAGGATGCGGCTGCCGTCGAGCAGGCGCCGCAGGTTGCCGGCCACCACGGCCTGGCCGGGATGGCTGCGCAGGGCGTGGATGCGCGCGTCGAAGGGCGTGTCGGTGCCCTTGAAGGCCTCGAGCGTGAAGGCAGCCGCGATGTCGGCGACGCGCGCCAGCCGTCGCGCCCGCAGCAGGGCATCGGCCAGGATCGCGGTGGAGACCTGCGTCCCGTTGAGCAGCGAGAGCCCTTCCTTGGAGTGCAGCTTCACCGGCTCGAGGCCCGCCGCCGCCAGCGCCGCCCGGCCGTCGAGTTCGCGGCGACGCAGCCAGGCGCGGCCCTCGCCGATCAGCACGAGCGCCATGTGCGCCAGGGGGGCGAGGTCGCCCGAGGCCCCCACCGAACCCTGGCTCGGCAGCACCGGCACGATGCCCGCGTTGAACACCTCGATGCCCTGCTCGACGAGGGCGACGCGCACGCCGGAATGGCCGTGCGCCATGTTCGCCAGGCGCAGGGCGAAGGCCAGCCGGCAGACGCCGCGTTCGAGCGCCGGGCCGACGCCCGCGGCGTGGCTGCGCACCAGGTTCACCTGCAGGCGGCGCAGGTCGGCGGCCGGGATGATCTCGCTGGCCAGACGCCCGAAGCCGGTGTTGATGCCATAGCAGACGCGTCCCGCCCGCATGGCCTCGTCCACCACCTTGCGGGTGGCCGCGATGGCTCGCCGGGCCGCCGGGTCGAGCCCGAGACGCGGGGGTCTCTCCGAAGCGAGCCGGGCAAGATCGGACAGTTCGAGCAGCCGGCTTCCGAGCACGACGTCTGGCATCGATACACCTTGACGGGCCGCGCCCAGCTGCGTCAACGGCGGCTTGCGTGCCGTGCTCGCGCGCGGATCATGCCCCCCATGCGCAGTGCCCTGGCCATCCGCGGCTTCCTGTTCGCCGCGGTCCTCGGCTACCCGACGGAGAGCTGGCGCGCCCCGGCCGAGACGGTGTTCGCCGACTTCGACCTGCTGGGCTGGGCGCGGCTCGGCATCCTGGACGCCGCCAGCGCCGGCTTCGACGCCGGTCAGCTGGAGGTGCTCCTCGACGACAGCACGAGTTCGGTGCTGCAGCTGCCCGCCGGCACGAGCGTGATCAGCCTGGACTTCGAGCCGCTGCAGCTCATCCGCCACGTCGGTCTCACGCCGGGCGGCCCGGACGCCTGCGCCGTGACCCTCACGGTGGTGGCCGAGGACGGCCGCCGATTCGCCGCCGGCGAGGTCGTGGTGGCCGACCGCACGGAAGCCACCTTCCAGCTCATCGACGTGCGCTGCTCCCGTCTCGAGCTGCAGGTGGAACCCGTGGACGAGGACGGGACGACCTCGGTGGCCGACGTGCGCGTCGCCGGCGAGGTGGCCATCGAGCGCATCTCGCTGGAGAGCGTGCCCGAGACGCTGCCCGAGGGCGGCAGCTTCCCGGTGCTCGTCGTCGGCCGCGACGTCTTCGGGGGGCACACCGACCTCACGGCGCTGGCGCAGCTGCGGGTGTCGCCGGCACGCGCCATCTCGCTCGTCGCCGGCAACATCGCCGTGACGCGCGTCAGCGGTCCGATCGACATCACGCCCCACCTCGGCAGCCTGGAGGGCGAACGCCGTCCCCTGCTGGTCACCTCGCTGGCCGACGCACCTCCCGCCCCGACCGTGCGCATCGGCTGCCGACAGATCCGGCTGACGATCGAGGGACAACCGCCGTTCGAGATCTTCCGCCGCCGTCCGGGCGAGACGAACAGCGTCCCCATCGGGCGCTGCGACGGACCGCACTTCATGGACGACGACGTCACGCCCGGATCAGCCCATCAGTACTCGGTGCGGCGCATCGACGCCTTTGGCAACCCGCTCTCGCCCCTCGGACCCGAGACCCGGGCGCGCGCGCTGTCGCGCCCGCCCATCGGACAGCTGGAGCCCGGCCGGCTGCCCCTGCTCGTGGTGCTCTACGTCGACTCGCTGCCGGGCGGCGCGGCCGAGGCCGACGCCATCGTCACGAGCCTCGAGGCCGCGCGGGCCTTCGTCTACCGGCACAGCCGCGGTCGCATCCACCTCGACACGACCTACCTGCGCCGCTCCGGACCGACGCCCGCGACCGACGGCCCCAGCATGGCGCACATCGAGCAGGACCTGCGCCGACAGGGCATCGCGGACGACCGCTACGGCCTGGTGTTCGCGGTCGCCTCGGACGTCGCCGGCAGCTGGGGCAACTTCCTGCTGCTCGGGAAGTCGGCCGGGGCCTTCGGGAGGTCTGCCGCGGTGGCCACGCCGGACGACGCCCTCGGGCCGGATGCCGGCGTCGCTTTCTGCTTCGTGCACGAGCTGCTGCACGTCCTGGGACAGCGCCTCGCCGACTCGGTCGGCCTGGCTGCCTGGCCCACGGGTCACTTCGACCAGGACTTCGCGGACGGACGGCTGGGTGGCATGGCCACCTTCGACGTCGGCGACGGCTGGGACGGGGCTGCCGCGCTGCTGGCGCGCGCCGAGTTCTGGTCGGAGATCGGCCCGCCCTATCGCAGGCCCTTCGAGGTGGTGGACAGCGATGGCGACGGACTGCCCGACGACGCACCCGAGCTGCCGTTCGACGAGCGGCGCTTCGGCAGCGACCCGGCGCTGCCCGACACCGATGGCGACGGCCTGGACGACTTCGGCGAACTCGTCGCGGGCCTGTACGGAGCCGCCGACCCGCTCGTCGCCGACACCGACGGCGACGGCGCTCCGGACGGCAGGGACCCCTGGCCGCTGTTCGACTTCAGCGGCCAGGTGCAGCACGGCAATCAGCCGGTGCGCGTGGGCACGGCGCCGCCGGGCCAAGCAGCGGGCGACCTCGCGCTCGACGCCGCCTGGAACTCCGACGAGCTGCTGCTCGCTTTCGAGACCAGCCAGCCGTGCGAGCTGTTCCTCGAGTTGGACGGCAGTGGACAGCTCGGGCGCTGGGAGAGCGACGCCGCGGTGGGTCCCGTCGAGGCCGGCGGCTCGGATGTCTGGGCCGGCGCCACGCGCCTCGCCATCCGCGCCCACGCGGCTCCGGTCGGCGTCTTCGTCGGCGGCCGGCTGCTCGAAGGAGTGCCCGTCACGAGCAGCGTGCAGGACGGCCGCTGGCGCGTGGAGGTGCGCCTGCCGCGCGCCCTCGGCCCCGGGGCGACCGATGTGCGCGTGCCGGCCGACGCGCCGCGCGTGGAGGGGCTGCGTCTCGAGGCGGGACGGGTGCTCGGCCTGCACCTCGTGGCGCGGCCGGTCCTGGCCGCCGACCCGCAGCCCTTCGAACCCTTCGTGCCGGACCCGGGCTGGACCTGCCTCGGGGAGACACACCGCTTCCTGGACGCCGTGCTCGAGCCGCCCGCGTCGGAGGGCTGACGTGCCCGGCCCGTTCGGATCGCGCGCCCGCGGACCTCAGCTGCCGGTCTTGGCAGGCTCGGCCGTGGACTCGGCAGGCTCGGACTCCTCCTCGCCCTCCGGCTTGCGCATCGACTCGTAGTCGCGGTCGTCGCCGGCCGGGTCGAACTGGAAGATGCCGGCCACGAAGTCGAGCACCTCGCCGATGCGAGCCTCGACGTCGATGCCGATGATGATGAGGTGCAGCTCGGCGCGGCAGGTGAGCAGGTCGAGGTCGAAGTTGCCGTCGTTGGCCGGCTGGAACGACATGCCGCCATCGCTGAAGCGCCAGCCGTAGCTGCCGCTGTAGGCGCCGATCGTGTCCACCTCCTCCTTGTGGTAGCCCACGATGAGGCCCCAGCTGCGCACCGACTCGCGCCAGATGCCGATGGCGCGGTTGTGCCAGCCCATCGCGTAGACGTTGTGCAGGTAGGCGCCACCGACCTGGATCAGGCGCGTCCCCTCGACCTTCGCCGAGAAGCCGAGTCCGGCGGTGAGGCTCAAGCGCAGGATGTCCGAGAAGTCGGCCGCGCGATTCACCAGGTAGTTGTCGCGCGAGGCGCAACCGGTGAACAGGGCGCAGGTGAGCAGACAGGAAGCAAGGAGTCTCATGGCACGTCTCGGTGGCGTGATGGTGATGGCAACGCGACCGCCTTCTTTATCACCTCGCGTGCAGCGAACCAACGATTGGATGGGATCTCGAGGAGCTGCGGCAGGGTGGCGAGCGGCGCGGCGCCACCAGGGGCGGACGCGGGCCGGCCGCATTCCCGATCGTCGACGAGCAGATCGGGGGTGGCGTGAGTGATCGCAACGGCTGGTCGACCGCGCGCGCCAGGAGCCCCCGGCCGGTGTGTGCTTCTCGAGGGCATGGCGCGGGCCGGCACGGTGGCCGGTGCCTCCGGTCGCCCACGTCGGCAGGCCGCCGGCGGGTGGCAACCACCTCAGCCCTCTGCTCGCGGCGCCTGGGGCCTGCCACCCTTCCGGCGGGTCGGCCGGGAGCCCCTGGGGCGACCCTCCCCGGCAGGCCCCGGCTGGCGCAAAACACCCCCAGCGGGCCGGAATTCTTCACGAAGCAGGCGAAGCGGGCCCCGCTTGGCCGGTATTCTCCGCAGCCAGTTGATCGAGGCGGCCGCTGGCCGTGGGTTCTCGTCCGCGTCCCGAAGGAGAGCGAGATGTCCGACATGGAAAGCATGGCGAAGGAGAGCTTCATCATCGGCAGCAAGGTCAAGGCGCTGCTCAAGACCAAGGGCCTCATGTGCTCGGGCGAACTGCCCGACGCCGTGAGCCAGAAGGTCCGCGAAATGCTCGAAGCGGCCTGCGAGCGCACGACCGCCAACAAGCGCTCGACGGTGCGCCCCTACGACCTGTAGGACAGCGGTTCCCGCTCTCTGCGGGACGATGCCTGGGCAGGGGCCGGTCTCGGCGATCTGTCCCTGCCCAGGTGGCAGGAAGGTGAGTGTGCCGTGCGCGTTCTCTTCGCACCCGTCGGTGCCGACCCGCGGCGCACGCTCTACGTGGACGGCACGGCGGAGGGGTACCGCAGCCTGAGCCACTGGCCGGGGAACGGAACGCCCCGGAGCCTGAAGCGGGACACGAGCACGGGCATCGCCCTGGCCTTCGCGGCGTGCGAGCCGGCCGATCGCCTGGCGCTGGTCGGCAGCTTCGACCAGGTGGCCAACAACCACTACGACACGGACGGCGTGCTGTCCGTCTACTCGGTGGTCGCGCCGGAGAGCGCCCTGGGGCAGGCCGACCTGCTCCTGCGAGCCGCGATGACGGGCGACTTCGGCGTCTGGCAGGGGCCCGATGCCCTGGCCCTCGACCTCGCGCTCGGACTGTGCGGCCTCCATCCCGGTGTGGGGCCGACGCTGCCGGCGGGCACGTCGGCGGCCGGACGGCATGCGGCGGCCTATGTGTGGGCCGCGACGGGTCTACCGGACCTCATCGCCTCCCTCGGGTCGGCCAGCGCGCCCTGGGCGCCGCGCCAGCGCGCCCTCGAGGCCGAGCTGCTCGCCGTCGAGCGTGGCGAAGGGCTGCAGGTCGAGCAGCTGCCTGGATTCGACCTCGCCGTCGTCGTGTGCCAGCGTCCGCTCTCGCGCCTGGCGCTCTCGGCGGCGGCGGGGCCGTGTTCGCGCGTCCTGCTCATCTCCGAGTCGCCGGACGGCAACCGCTACCGCTTCGTGCAGCGCGTCGAGTCGTGGTTCGAGATCGTGAGCCGGGCCGTGCCTCCTCGCCGCGACCTGGCCCCCGTCACCGCCGCGCTCGGAGAGGCCGAGCGCGTGGCGCGGAGCCGCGCCGGCCTGCCGGCCGGATCCTGGGGTTGGTGGGCCGGCACGCCGGACGAGCCGGTCTGCCAGCTGGGCTACGGCGATGCCTCGCAGGCCGGCGACGGCTTCTCGTCCGACACCGACCTGCGAGCCGACCCGGGCAGCCGACTGTCCCGCGAGACGGTGCTCGAGCTGCTGGAGCCGGCCCTGCGGCCCGACTGAGCCGCGCCAGGGAGCGGGGCCCTCGGTCAGAAGGGGAGTTCACCCCGCGCGCCCGCGGCCCCCGCGCCGTCATCGGGGTCGGACTCATCGCCGTGGTCGCTGCGGGCCTGGGCGCCGGTGGTGCGACGACCACGCGGCGCCGGCTCCTGCTCGTCGACGTCGGCTTGCCGTCCCGCAGCGGTCTCGGCCTCGGCACCCGCTGCCGTGAGGCCCGCGACGACCTCCTGCACCTCCAGGCGCGCAGCGCTCAGGCGCTCGCGACAGAAGCGCAGCAGTCCGGAGGCCTCCTGGATGCGGGCCGCCAGCTGGTCGACGTCGTCCGGCTCGCGCTCGAGGTCCTCGAGGATCTCGTCCAGCCGGGCGCGGGCCTCGGCAAAGGTCTTGGGTGTCCTGCGAGCAGTCATGTTGGACTCCAGGGCCAGGGCCGCTTCAGCCCGTGAGGGAGGTGCCGGCTTCCGGTGTGGCGGACAGGCGCGCGGCACGCGTGTCGAGGTCGAGTTCGCCGTCACGCAGCACCGCTGTGAGCAGCTCGCCGGGCCGTGCGCGCGCTGCATCCATCAGCAGCGAGCCGTCGGCGCGACGCAGATAGGCGTAGCCGCGCGCCAACACGCTGCGCGGATCGAGCAGCCGCAGGCGTGCAGCACTCGCGGCATGGACGGCCTCGGCACGCTCGAACGCGTGAGCCGATTGGCGACCGAGGCGCATCGCACAGGCGGCGAGGTCGGCCTGCCAGCGGTCGAGGCGCTCGGCGAAGGCTCCGCTCGTGAGTCGCGCCTGCTCGGCCAGCAGGCCGTGCCGGGCCTCGTCGAGGACGCGTGCCACCAGGAGCTGCAGCCCGTGCGACCGGCGTTGCAGCTGCGCGTCGCCGTGCTGGGTCGCGACACGTGAGGCCTGGATGAGTGCTCGGGCTCCGCGACCGAGCCAGTCCTGCAGCTCGGCCAGCGAGCGCTCGGCGCCGGCACGCATGCGCTCGGCGAGCTGCTCGACCGCCGCGGCCGCCTCGCGCACCCGCGTCAGCACGCACTCGGCCGCGGCCGTCGGCGTGCGGCACGCCGTGTGGGCCATGAGGTCCGCCACCGAGATGTCGATCTCGTGCCCGATGCCGGTGATGACGGGCACGCGGCAGGCGGCCACGGCACGCGCCACCTCCTCGCGGTCGAACCAGGAGAGATCCAGGCGCGAACCGCCGCCGCGCACCAGGAGCAGAACGTCGGGCGCGCAACGCACCACGGCCGCGATCGCGGCCGGGACGGAGGCGACGGTCTCGATCCCCTGGGTGCGGGCATCGCAGAACAGCACCTGGAAGCCGTAGCCCGAGCGCAGCAGAGTCTGCAGCACGTCCTCGTGTGCGGCACTGCCCGCCGACGTGACGAGCCCGATGCGCAGCGGCACATCGGGCAACGGGCACTGCTTGTTCCACTGCGAGGCGCCCTCGGCCTGGAGGCGTGCGAGCAGTTCGCGGCGCTGGCGATCGAGGTTGCCGAGCGTGTGCTCGGGGTCGATGTCCTCGATGGTGAAGCTGATCTGACCGGCGGGAGGCCAGAAGTCCGGCCGCACGAGCATGCGCAACACGACGCCGTCGGCGGGCTGGATGCGTCCACGCAGGCGGCCACGCGGGCCGAACAGCGTCTCGATGGTGCCCTTCCACATCTTCACGCCGAGCGAGGCACGGCGCTCGGTGTGGTCCTCGTCGTCGACGACCCGGAAGTACCAGTGCCCGCGCGGCGACTTGCGATAGGTGCGGTCCCACTCCGACGCCTCGCCCACGAGCCAGAACGGTCGCGGGAAGCCCTGCTTGAGCATGGCCTGGATGCGGCTCGCGACCTGCCGCACGCTCAACGTCTCGTCGCCGGCTGCCGAGCCGCTGCCGTCATCCCACAGGTCCATCGGGGCATTGTAGCCGGGTCGAGACACGCTCGACGAGCGTGCTAACATCCCGCCTCGCATCGCACGACGGAGCAGCACATGAGGCACAAGGTAGTGATCATCGGCTCTGGCCCCGCGGGCTACACGGCCGCGCTGTACACGGCGCGCGCCGACCTCGCCCCCGTCATGTACGCGGGGCTCCAGCCGGGTGGACAGCTGACGATCACCACCGACGTGGAGAACTTCCCCGGCTTCCCGGAGGGCGTGGTCGGGCCGGACCTGATGGAGCGCATGCGGATGCAGGCGGTGCGCTTCGGCACCGACGTGCGCCCGGGCTTCATCCAGAAGGTGGACTTCTCGAAACGCCCCTTCCGGCTCGAGGACGGCGAGCAGGTGCTCGAGGCCGAGAGCGTGATCGTGGCCACCGGAGCGACGGCGCGCCTGCTCGGCATCCCGGGCGAGGACCAGCTCATGGGCTACGGCGTCTCGGCCTGCGCCACCTGCGACGCCGCCTTCTTCCGCGACATGCACGTGGCCGTGATCGGCGGCGGCGACAGCGCGATGGAAGAGGCCAACTACCTCACGAAGTTCGCACGCAAGGTGACGGTCATCCACCGGCGCGAGGAGTTCAGGGCCAGCCGCATCATGTTGCGGCGTGCACAGGACAACAAGAAGATCGAGTTCCTGATGAACACGATCGTCTCGGCCATGATCACGCGGGACGACAAGCGCCGCCTGCGCGCCCTCGCGCTGGAGAACGCGGTCTCCGGCGAGCGCAGCGAGATGGCGGTGGACGGCTGCTTCGTCGCCATCGGGCACAAGCCGAACACCGAGATCTTCCGCGGGCAGCTGGCGATGAACGAGGTGGGCTACCTCGAGGTGGGCCACGGCACGGCCACCAGCGTCGAGGGCGTGTTCGCGGCGGGAGACGTGGCCGACGCCGAGTACCGTCAGGCCATCACGGCGGCGGGCACCGGCTGCATGGCAGCGCTCGACGCCGAGCGCTGGCTGGCGCGCCAGGCGAACTGAACCGCCCGACGGCCGCAGGCGAACTGAACCGCCGGACGGCCGGTGGAGCGGCCAAGTGCGCGGCACGCTCGCTGCACGCTGCCTGCCCCGGAGCGCTCGCGTCTCAGCCGCCCAGGCTCAGGACGAGGCGCCCATGAGCGTCAGGCGGTAGGCGGCCGTCTCCTGGAAGCCGACGTTCTCGTAGGCCTTGCGGGCCGGTCGGTTCTTCTCGTCCACGTGCAGCGCGATGAACGGCAGCTTGTCGCGCAACAGCAGGTCCTTGGAGAGCGTCCACAGCGCGCGCGTGGCGATCCCGCCGCGCCGGTGCTCCTTGGGGGTGAAGACGCCCTCGAGCAGCCCGCCTTCCGTGCCGCTCACCGCCATGTCGGCCTTGAACACGGCCTTGCCGCCCTCGCCCCGGCACAGGTAGGCGCGACCCTCGACGACCTTCTCGGTCATGCGCAGGCGGTAGTGACGCCGGTCGATGCTGGCCGGATCGAGCTTCAGGTCCTCGGCCACCATGGCGCACGCCAGGTCGGTCAACTCGTCGATCGAGTCGAGACTGGCCTGCTCCATGTCGATCTCCTTGATGCCCTTGCGCACCAGGCTGCCGGAATCGATGACGTAGAAGATCTGCTTGCGGTCGAGCACGGGCTTGCGGCCCGACTTGCGCTTGTAGGCGGTGAAGAATTCGCGCCCGGCGTTGAACTCGCTCACGCACAGACCGAAGTGGTAGCCGGCCTCGAGCACCGGGTCGACGAACTCGCTCGCGACCCACGGCTCGTCGACGCTCAGGATGAGCGTGCCCGTGTTCCCTATGAAGCACAGGCCGCGCAGCGACTGGTCGTCGTCGAAGGCGCCGAGGAATCGCCCGTGCGAGGGGTGCCTCGTGTCCGACATGCCCGCACGCTGGATGCGCGAGATGAGGAACACGTTCTCGCGGGGGTCGCCACGCAGGAACGCCAGGGCGACGGCTGAGGGCACCTTCTCGGTGACCTTGAGGACATGCGCGGCTTTGGTGCTGATGACCATGGCGGTTTCCCCCTCAATGTCAGCACGACGGCAGACCCGAGGAGGCCAGTGTATCCAGATGCGCGGAGTCGGGGTCCTGGAGGAATGGTCGCGGCGGCCAGGCTGTACCCGGAACGGGCAGTTCCGGGACGCAGGAACCCGGAACGATGTGGGACGGCGCGCGGGCCGTCCCGCGTCACCCGAGGGACCGCCGGGCCACCCGATCCAGGGCTCCCGGTGAAACCCGTATCACATACGTCGGAGGTCGACTCAAGGCAACGAAAACCCCGGAATTCGGCCCGCTCGTCACCAGGACGACCCGGTTTTCAGGCGCCGACCGGCTTGCTCGCCGCGCCACCCAACAGGGTCGTCATGCGCTGCCGGCGTCGACCGCGCTCGTCCACGAATCGGCGGATGCCCGCCTTGAGGCTGGCCGGGTCGAGGTGCGCCTCGGCCACGATCTGGTCCACCGAGCCTCCCGTGCGCCAGCGGTCGTCCCAGTCCGGTGAGATGACGTACTCGCGTGCCACCGCGTGCGGGATCCAGTTGCCCATGAGCCGGGCGGCCGTGTTCGTGACGACCATCGAGTCGGCCCACTCGACATCTGGTAGCACGAGGTCTCGGTAGGCCTGGGGCTGGCGCCGGAAGAGCGCGTGCGAGATGGCGGCCACGACCTTCATGTTGGGCCCGCCGTCGTCCAACCAGGGCAGCACCTCGAGCATGCTGGCCGTGGTGCTCGTGCCGCGCACGATCACGGTGCCGTCGGGCGGCCGTGAGGGGTCGAAGTGGCGGATCACGTAGGCACCACGCGCCGCGAACAGGTGGCTGTCCATGCCCAGCGCCTCCCGATCGGGGATGCGGATCGGCGGCCGCGTGAGGTGCAGCACGATGATCGGGATGCCGGACCCCAGGGCGGCGGCGAGGACGACCGGCACCTCGTTGGCCTCCCAGGGGTGCAGGTTCACGACCTGATCGGTGGGAAACAGTGAGGTGACGCCCGGCGAGAAGATGCCGAAGTGCGTGCGGCTGTCCTCGGCCGTCTCGGGCCCGCTGTGCCCGGCCACCCAGATCACGCGCCCCAGCTGGATCTGGCTGTCCTGGCACATCTGGCTGAAGAGCCGCATCGGGCCGTACTTCAGGTAGCTGAACGAGCCGTAGGTCGAGCAGCCGGCGAAGTAGCCCCGGAACTCCTCGAACGGGCGCTCCGAGAAGTTCACCGTCGCCAGCCCGCAGCACAGGCCGGCGTTGGTGAACTCGGTGATCTCCTGGGGCAGGATCGCGCCGCTCTTCAGCTTGTCGCGCTCGTACCAGCCGTAGCCCTTGAAGTCGCCCCAGGCCTTGCCGAAGCCCGAGATGTTCGTGCTCTCGGCCAGGTCGGCCGCGCAGACGAGGAACAGCGGGCGACCGTAGCGGGCATGGCCCCGCGCGTTGGCGAAGGCGCCGAAGCGCGCGAAGCCCTGCCGGTTCGGGGCCTCGGTCCCGGGCGGCAGGAAGAGCTCGGACGGGAGCTGCTCGGGGTCGGTGAGCTGGGGGTCGTCGAGCGGGTCGAGCTCGAGCTTCCAGTGGAAACCGGGCAGCTTCTCGGGCACCTCGGCGCCGAGGTCGGCCAGGCGGTCGGTGAGGAGCTCGAGCGTCGCGGCGTCCTCGGTGAGCACGGCGAGCGCGCGCTGCAGGTTCTCGCGCGTCTGCGCGACGCGAGCGGCGCGACCCGAGGGCGCGGGCGCCCCCTTGCCGTCGAACTCCACGCCGTAGCGCTCGCAGAACTCGGCGCGCGCAGCCCAGAAGGCCTCCTCGTTGAACTTGTGCGGCGAGCCGTGCGACTTGTTGTCGTACTTGCCGTAGCCGCGGCCCTTGCGCGTGCGGAACCACACGCAGGCCGGCCGGGATTCGTCACGGTCGCGCGCGCCCAGCACGGCATGGAAGGCGTCGAGCAGCTGGGCGAAGTCCGAGCCGTCCTCGGCACCCGCCACGCGCCAGCCGTAGGGCTCGAACCACGTGCGCGGCTCGCCCGGCACCACGCTGCTCACCGCCTGGTCGTCGATGCCGTAGTCGTTCCAGTCGAGCAGGTAGACGAGGTTGCCCAGGCCCAGGCCCCAGGCCGAGTTCTTCACCTCGTGGTGCGCACCGGCCGTGTGGCCGCCCTCGCCCTCCACGGCGAACACGCGCACCTCGCCGACCCCGGCGTGCTTCAGCGCCAGCGCCTGCCCGCAGGCGAGCGGTGCGCCGTGCCCGGACGGGCCGGTGTTGGCCTTGAAGAACAGCGTACGACCCTCCATCTCGGCATGGCCGGGAAGCCCGCCGTTCTGTCGCAGCGCGAGCAGATCCTCGGGCAGCAGGGTGAACTCACGCCCGAGCGGAGCCCGGTAGCGCTCGTCGCCCGTGCGCTCGTGGCGCACGCGCATCGCCTCGTTGAACACCCCGAGGAGGGCGTAGACGACCGGGTTGACGTGGCCTGCCACGAGCACGAAGCGGTCGGCGAAGCGCCGCTCCGGGCGCCCGATGTCCCAGCGCATGGCTCCCGAGAGCATCAGCGTGATGAGCGCATGCACCTTGGAACGGCTGCCGCCGGGATGTCCGCTCTGAGAGAGGTTGAGAGTGAAATCGATGCACTGGTCGACCACGTGCTGGATGCGGGTCCAGTGCGGGATCTCGGCACGGAGGTCTGCGAGAGGGCGCATGATTCGGCGGTTTCTGATTGAAGATGGAAACGGGCGCCGGATTATATGGCCTGCCTGCCGTCCCTCCACGGAATCCGGAGCACTCCATGGGCGACTTCGAGAACTGGGTCCCCGAGTTCGCTGCCATCGACGTCATCGCCCTGGTGCTGCTGGTGATGGGCGTCATCATGGGCGTGCTGCGCGGCCTGGGCCCGGTCTTCGGCATGCTGCTGTGGCTGATGATCAGCCTCTGGCTGGGCAAGGTCCTGACCCCCGTGATCATCGACTGGATGCCGAACAGCCCCGCCGAGGGCTCGGCCAAGCTCACCACCTTCGGGCTCGTGGCCGGCGTCCTGCTCGTGCTGCCCTCGCTCGCCCGGCTGCTGGGCGGCGCCGGGGGCAAGAAGAAGGCCGAACCGGCGCCGCAGTACAAGCCGTTCGGCGTGCTGGTGGGCATCGCCTGCGCGATCGTGTTCTTCACGCTGCTGACGCCCTTCGCCTACCGCGTGCCCTTCGTGTCCAAGACGTTCAACCAGGGTCACGGTCCGACGATGGCGCTCGAGGTGGCCGAGAGCGCCACCTGGCTCTTCCCGCCCGACTTCCGCAGCGCGCTCAAGTCGGCCGGCGCGGGCGCACCCACCGCCGGGGCCCGCAACCGCAGCAGTTCCCGCAGCAGTCGCTGAGGCCCCGGGCCGGGGAGCCTCCTGGCCACACGCTAGAACAGCGTGTAGATGAAGGGTGACAGCACCGGCGAGGCCGCCGCCGCCACGAGCAGCAGCCCGACGGTCATCAGGATGAAGATGACCGGCAGCATGTACCAGTGGCCGCGATCCCAGGCCGAGAGCACCACGCCGACCACCGTCGTGATCTTGCTGCGCGCGTGCCACACCACCAGCACCAGCAGCGCGATGACGAAGTAGCTGAAGGCCTGCCCCATGTACGGCACGCGCGGGCCCGGCACGGTCGGAGCGTCGAGCAGGCCCCAGAACGTGACCACCTGCTCGGGTGGCACCTCGGCCTGCAGCCAGTCGAAGCCGCTGATGACGCCGAAGACGAAGCCGATGAGCAGCCCCACCTTGACGAACACCAGCGGCAGCTTCTCCTCGGAACGGTAGCTGGCCCAGTAGGCCACCGAGAAGACGACCCACAGCGCCAGCACGACCGCCTCCGCGGTGCCGATCGCCCCCCCGCCGGCAGCCGCCAGCACGCCCGTCAGCCCTCCCAGTGCGCCGGCGCCCATCAGCTCACCATCTCCGCGACGCGGTCACCCTCGTGCCGCAGCATGAAGGGCGTGCTCTCGATGAACTTCTTGGCCTCCTTGGCCACCACGTAGTTGCGCAGGTAGAGCACGTCCATCTCGCTGCGGCTGAAGGTGTTGAAGGCCTGCGCGGGCGTCTCGACGATCGGCTCGCCCTTCAGGTTGAACGACGTGTTCAGGATCACCGGCACGCCGGTCTTCTCGGCGAAACGCTCGATGAGCCGGTGGTAGGCCGGGTTGTGCTTCTTGATCACCGTCTGCAGGCGGCCCGAACCGTCCACGTGGGTGATGGCCGGGATCGCATCGCGCTTCTCGGGCCTGACCGGCACGACGTAGAGCATGAAGCGCGCGGGCCAGAGCTGGTCGTTCTCGGGCAGCTCGAAGTACTCGCGCGCACGTTCCTCGAGCACGCTCGGGGCGAAGGGCCGGAACGCCTCGCGGAACTTGATCTTGGCGTTGACGACCTCCTTCATCTTCGCGCTGCGCGCATCGGCGATGATCGAGCGCGCACCGAGCGCACGCGGCCCCCACTCGAAGCGTCCGCGGAACCAGCCGCCCACCTTGCCGGCGATGAGGTCGTCGGTGACGCGGTCGAAGAACGCCTCGTCGTCGTCGTACTTCTCGAAGGCGATGTCGTGCTCGCGCAGGAAGGCCTCGATCTGTTCGTCCGAGTACTCCGAACCGAGGTAGGCGTGTTCGAGCGGGCCGACGCGCGGATGGTCGAGCAGGTGGTGGCAGGCCCACAGCGCGGCACCCGCCGAAGCGCCGTCGTCACCGGCCGCCGGATGCACGTAGACCTGCTCGGCATCGGTCTCGTTGACGAGCTTGCCGTTGGCGACCGAGTTGAGCGCCACGCCGCCCGCCAGGCAGACGTTCTTGATGCCCGTCGTGCGCACGAGGTGGTTCACCATGCGCTTGACGATGTCCTCCGTGACCTTCTGGATGGACATCGCGACGTCGCAGTAGAAGGGGTCGAGGCTCTTGTCCTCGAGCGCGGGGTCGCGCGCCGGCCGGCCCATGACCTCCTCGAAGGCCGGCGTGAAGCTGTTCGTCGCCGACCAGTGGTAGGCGAAGTACTTCATGTCCTGCCACAGGGAGCCGTCCTCGCCGATCTTGATCATCTTCATGATCCGGTCGACGTACTTGGGCTCGCCGTAGGGCGCCATGCCCATGAGCTTGTACTCGCCCTCGTTCACCTCGAAGCCGCAGTACGCGGTGAAGGCCGAGTAGAGCAGGCCCACGGAGTGCGGGAAGCGCATCTCCTTGATGATCTCGATCTTGGTGCCGCGCCCGACCCCCATGGTGGAGGTCGTCCACTCGCCGGCGCCGTCGAGCGTGAGGATCGCGGCCTCCTCGAAGGGCGAGCAGAAGAACGAGGCCGCCGCGTGGCTCATGTGGTGGTCGGCGTACAGCAGCTTGCTCTTGGGGATGCCGAGCTTGTCGGCGATGAGGCTGCCGACCCAGAGCTTCTTCTGCATCCACGAGAGCATCGACTCGCGGAACACCTTGAGCGACTTCGGGAAGGTCGAGAAGGCCGTGAGCAGCAGCCGCTCGAACTTGACGAAGGGCTTCTCGTAGAACACGACGTAGTCCACGTCGTCGATGGTGATGCCCGCCTGCTTCAGGCAGAAGGCGATCGCGCGCTCCGGGTAGCCGGGGTCGTGCTTGCGCCGGCTGAAGCGCTCCTCTTCTCCGGCCGCCACGAGCTTCCCGTCGTGGACCAGCGCCGCCGAGCCGTCGTGGTAGTAGAACGAGAGGCCGAGGATGTACATGGGTGACGTCCTGTCGTTCAGTCCTGTCGGCGGGCGTCTTCGAGCGTCTCGTTGATGCCTTCCCACGGCCGGTAGGTGCTCGTCGGCGCCCGCTTGATCCAGAGCGCGTCCGCGAAGAGGCGGTAGACGACGGCCACCGGCGCCACGGCCACGAAGTACACCAGCGTCAACAGGAGCCTGCCCACGACGTTGCCGAAGCGCTCGAGGAACAGGACGACAGGCTGGAACATGCGCTGGTTCGTTTCGGTGGTCGGTGCGAGGTGCCGATGGGCGAGACGGAAACCGGCGAGTCTATCGGCTGCGTCGAGCACCGGGCAAGCACGGCCGGCGATCGACGAGGTCCCTCCATCGGCCGCTGCGGGCCCCCAGCTTGTGAGCGCTTGGGATGCACGGGCCAGCCGTCCGTCGGAGGCTCGCGCTACGCGTAGCGCCGTGCCCCGTCCCGCCTGCCGAGCGGGCCGGCTCCGGCCCTCGCTCTCAGGCGCGGCGCGAGGCGCCGTGCTCCAGCGCCCGGCGCAGCGCGCGCCGCAGGTACACCGGCAGCATCTCGCGCCGCCAGGTGGGGTCGCCATCGACATTGGTCAGCGGGTGACACTGGGCGAAGGCGGCCTGGCCCAGTTCGTGCATGAGGGCGTCGTCGAGCAAGCGCCCCTCCGCGAGTTCGGCCGTCTTGCGCAGCGCCGTCGGCCGGCTGGCCAGCGCCGAGACCACGATGCGCAGGTCGTGCACGCGCTGCTCCGCGAGCTGGAAGGCGACCGCCACGGACAGCCGCGGGAAGTCGATGCTCTGACGCGGGCGCAGCTTGGCGTAGGCCGAGTGCAGCCCGGGCGCGGGCGGCGGCACCAGCACCGAGAGCAGCAGCTCGTCGGGCTGCAGCACCTTGTTCTGCACGCCGTCCTGCACGTAGAAGTCGGTGATCGGCAGTTCGCGCCGTCCGCGCGCGGCGCTCGCCAGCACCAGCCGCGCACCGAGCACGCTCAGCACCGGCGCCGTGTCGTTGCTCGCCGCCGCCACGCAACGCTTGCCGCCCTTGACGACGTGGCAGGCCGTCCCGTCCTTCTTGAGGCAGTAGCCGAGCGCCTGCCTCCAGAAGTGCGTCTGGTTGATGTAGACGCAGCGCGTGTTGAGGCACACGTTGCCGCCCAGCGTGCCCATGCGCCGGTGGTGCGGCCCGGCGATCAGCCCGGCCGCCTCGGCGAGCGCCGGCTGCTGCGCGCGCACGACCGCATCGGCGGCGAGCCGCTCGAGCGAGACCATCGCGCCGAGCACGAGCGTGCCGTCCTGGCGGCGCTCGATCGCGTCCAGCCCGGGCAGCTGCTTGAGCGAGACGACCACGTCGGCCTCCTCGATGCCGTGCTTCAGGTTCGGCAGCAGGTCGGTGCCCCCGGCGAGCAGGCGCGCGCGGCCGGGGTGGGCGGCGAGCAGCGCCAGCGTCGCGTCGAGCGTGGCCGGGGCCTCGTAGCGGAAGGCGGGCAGGCGCAGCATCAGCCGGCGACCTCGTCTGAGGGGGCCGCGCCGGCCGCATCAGCAGCACCGGCCGCACCGGCCGCACCGGCCGCGCGCGCCCGCAGCGCAGCGAGCACCTTGCCCGGCGTGAACGGCAGCTTCGTCAGCCAGATGCCGCAGGCGTCGTAGAGCGCATTGGCCACGGCCGGGAGCGAGCCGTGCAGCGGCCCCTCGCCCGCCTCCTTGGCGCCGTACGGCCCCTCGGGGTCGATCGACTCGACGATGTGCGCCTCGAGCGCCGGCGTGTCGAGCGAAGTGGGCAACGTGTACTCGAGCAGCGACGGCCGCATGTGCAGGCCGGCCTCGGCCGTGTCGCCGCCGTAGACCGCGTGCTCTTCGAGCAGCGCCTCGGCCACGCCCATGTAGGTGCTGCCCTCGATCTGCCCTTCGACCTGCACCGGGCTGATGGCGCGCCCGCAGTCGTGCGCGATCCACAGCTTGGGCACGCGGATCTCGCCCGTCTCGAGGTCGACGTCCACCTCGGCCACGTGCGCGGTGAACGAGTACGCCGGCGAGGCGCCGATCGTGCCGCCGCGGTAGTCGCCGCCGCGCTCGGGCGTGTTGTAGCTGCCGCTCGCCGAGAGCGACTCGAAGCGCGCCTCGGTCAGCTGGAAGGCCTCCTGCGTCGGCATGCTGCGCGTGTCGTCGCGCGCGTCCTGCGCGCGGCCTTCCGCCAGCTGCACCTGCTCCGGCGGCACGCCCCAGGCCTCGCCCACGGCCTGCTGCACGAGGCGCCGCAGCTTGCGCCCGGCGTCCACCGCGGCGTTGCCGGCCATGAGCGTGATGCGGCTGCTGTAGGCGCCGAGGTCCACCGGGCACAGGTCGCTGTCGGCCGCCACGACGCGCACCTGGTCGAGGCGCAGCCCGAGTTCCTCGGCCACGAGCGTGGCCATGACCGAGGTGCTGCCCTGGCCGATGTCGCTCGTGCCGGTGAACACGGTGGCCAGCCCCGAGCGGTCGAGCCGCACGAGGATGCCGGCCTGCGGCATGTCGTTCGGATACACGGCGTAGTTCGTGCCCGAGATGTACATCGAGCCCGCCAGCCCGATGCCGCGCCCGAAGGGCAGCCGGCCGCGTTTGGCCTTCCAGCCGCTGGCCCGCTCGACCACGTCGAGGCACTCGCGGAAGCCGTTCGAGGTGATCGTCTGCCCGTTCACGGTGCGCACGTGCGCGCCGGCCAGGTTGCGCCGGCGGAACTCGATCGGGTCGAGCCCGAGCTGCACCGCCATGCGGTCGAGCTGGATCTCGAGCGCGAAGCGCGGCTGCACCGAGCCGTGCCCGCGCTTGGGGCCGCAGGGCGGCTTGTTGGTGAACACGCGTGTGCTGTCGAAGCGGTAGGTCGGGAAGTCGCACGGCCCGCACAGGAGCTGCCCGGCGTAGTACGTGGTGACCAGCCCGAAGGACGAGTAGCTGCCGCCGTCGATCAGGATGCGGCTGTCCACGCCGGTGATGCGCCCCTGCGCATCGCAGCCCGTGCGGAAGTGCATCTCCATGGGATGCCGGCCGCGGTGCGTGTAGAAGGTCTCCTCGCGCGTGAGCAGGATCTTCACCGGGCGGCCGGCCTTCTTGGCCAGCCAGGCGGCGCAGATCTCATGCCCGAAGGGGTCGCTCTTGCCGCCGAAGGCGCCGCCGAGATACGGCTGCACCACGCGGATGAGATGCGCCGGCATGTCGAGCACCGCGGCCAGCGTGCGATGCACGTAGTGCGGGATCTGCGTCGAGGTCCAGAGCGTGAGCACGCCGTCGCCCGTCCAGCGCGCCACGGCGCAGTGCGGCTCGATGGGCGCGTGCGCGGTCCCGTGGAAGAAGTAGTCGTCCTCGACGACCACCGCGCTCCCGGCCAGCGCCTCGTCCACCGCGCCGAACTCCAGGCGCACGTGCTTGCTCACGTTGCCGTGCTTGTTGCCGGCGTGGATCGGCGGGTCGTGGCGCGACAGGCTCTCGCGCGGGTCGAGGTAGACGTGCAGCGGCTCGTAGTCGACCTCGATCAGGGCCAGCGCCGCGTTGGCCGTGTCCTCGTCCACGGCGGCCACGGCGGCCACCTCGTCGCCGATGAAGCGCACCGTGTCGACCGCCAGCGCGGTCTCGTCCGGCGTCCAGGGGATGACCCCGTAGCGCGTGGGCAGCTCGCGCCCGGTCATGACGGCGTGCACGCCGGGCAGCGCCTCGGCGCGCGAGGTGTCGATGCGGCGGATGCGTGCGTGGGCGTGCGGACTGCGCAGCAGCTTGGCGTGCAGCATGCCCGGCAACTGGATGTCGTCGGTGTAGACGGCCTGGCCGGTGGCCACGGCCATGCTGTCCACCTTGCGCGCGCGCTGGCCGACCCGATGGAAGCGGCCGAAGGGCGCCTCCGGCCCGTGCGTGCGGTTGATGCTCTTGCGCTGGTCCATCAGCCGGACGCCCTGCCCTGGGTCCGGCCGTGTGCGCCGCCGTGTGCCCCGCCGTGTGCGCCTCCGTGTGCCCCGCCGCGCACCTGCAGCTCGCGCCGGCAGGCCTCCTGCACGGCGGCGTAGATCTTGGTGTAGCCGGTGCAGCGGCACAGATTGCCGGCGAGCGCGGCGCGGATCTCGTCGAGCTGTGCCTCGGGCCGCTCGCTCACGAGCTGGCGTGCGGCCATCATCATGCCGGGCTGGCAGAAGCCGCACTGCAGCGCGCCGGCGGCGTCGAAGCACTCCTGCACGAGATCCGGCCCACTCTTGCCGACCAGCCCCTCGATGGTCGTCACCTCGCGCCCTCGAGCGTCGGCGGCGAGCGTGATGCACGAGAGCACGGCGCGCCCGTCGACGTGCAGCGTGCAGGCGCCGCAATCGCCCTTGTCGCAGCCCTGCTTGCTGCCCGTCAGTCCGGCCCGGTAGCGCAGCACCTCGAGCAGCGTCCAGTGGTCCGGGGCCGCGAGTTCGACCTCGTCGCCATTGAGCCGGAAGCGGAGGATGCGCACGGGAAAGCTGTCCCTGGAGCCACGGGGGAGGGCGGAGCCCGGGCACTGTAGCAGCCTCCTCGGGCGGGGGCGAAGCCCGGGGAGACCCGCCTCACGCGAGCGCGCGCGTGATAAGCGGCAGCGAGACCTCGTAGCGGTGGCTCGTGCCGCGATGGCCGCCGTCGAACTCCTCGTGCACGACGCGCACGCCATGCGCGCGCAGCGCGGCCGCCACCTGCCGCGCGCCGAACTGCAGGTGGTACTCGTCCTGCCGGCCGGCGTCGAGGTAGACCAGCCTGTAGTCGGCCAGGCGCGCGCCGTCGCGTTGCGCGCGCGTGACCGGGTCGTGCTCCAGCCAGCGCGCCCAGACGGCCTCGTCGAGCCGACCCGTGTGCGGGTCGAAGGGCAGCGCCACGCCCAGCGGCTGGCTCAGGTCGGGCGAGTAGACCGAGGCCATGGCGAGCACTCCCATGGCCAGGAACATCGGCGTGGACTTGTGCTGCGCCTGCTCGAAGGCCGCGACGAAGGCCGCCAGGCTGCCGTAGCGGTCGAGCATCTCGAGCAGCCGACCGAAGTCGGGCTTGTAGCCCAGCTCGAAGTAGGCGTCGCCGGCATGGCTGGCGAGCGCGGCGAAGCGGTCGGGCCGGTCGAGCGCGGCCCGCAGCGCGCCGAAGCCGCCCGACGAGCGCCCCATGAGCCCGCGTCGCTCGCGCCGCCCCCCGACGCCGCACTCCTGCTCGACAAAGGGGAAGACCTCGTCCACGAGGTGGTCCTGATAGCGGCCGGTGGTGACCGAGTTGAGGTACTGGCTGCCGCCGAAGCGCGTGAAGGCATCGGGGAAGACGAAGGCCGCCGGAGCCGCCTTGCCCTCGGCCAGCAGTTGCTCGTAGCGCGCCGGGAAGGACGGCTCCCAGGGCGTGCCGACCAGCGCCGAGGCCCCGACCGAGCCGTAGCCCGCGAGCACGGCGATGAGCGGCACGTCGCGGCCGTGCGGCGGCAGGTACACCGGCAGCTCGCGCAGCCAGGGGTCGCCGAGCGGGTTGCCCTCGAGCAGCGCGCTCTCCAGCACCAGCGTGCGCAGCTCGCCCGACAGCATGCGCCGGACCTTAGCACGCCCGGCGGTCGCAGGCAGCCGCCCGCTACGAGGTGGTCCGCATGGGACGAGTCCTCCGCGCCGCGCCGCCGAACGGCGGGCTGCCCCCTGACGCGTTTTCCAGGTCTCCGCTATCATCCGCCCCGTCGGGCGCGGGGGCACCGGGACGCTCGGCATCCTTCACCGAATCAGGGAGCCAGCCTGCTATGGTCGTCGGACGAGTGAAGTGGTTCAGTGACAGCAAGGGTTACGGCTTCATCGAGGTCGAGGGTCGCAGCAAGGACGTCTTCGTCCACTACAGCGACATCGGCGGCGATGGCTTCAAGACGCTCGAAGAGGGCACAAGCGTCGAGTTCGAACTCGAAGCCGGCAACCAGGGCGACCGCGCCCGCAAAGTCTGCAAGCTCATGGAGGCCTGACGCGTGCCGATCGAGGAACTGCCGCCGCCCGCCGCCCGGAAGGCCATGGAGGCCGACCCGGCCTGCGCCTTCATCGACGTGCGCACCTGCGAGGAGTACGAGCGCGGCCACCCCGAGGGCGCGGTCAACGTGCCCTGGGCCGTGCTCGACCAGGCCAGCGGCCGCATGAGCCCGAACAGCCGCTTCCTGCCCACCATGCAGAAGCTGTTCGACAGCAAGCGGCGGCTGTTCCTCTCGTGCCAAGCCGGCGTGCGTTCGATGAACGCCTGCCGCGAACTCGAGGGCGCGGGTTTCACCTCGCTCGTCAGCGTGGCCGGCGGCTACGGCGGCAAGCGCGACCCCATGGGCAACGTCATCACCAAGGGCTGGGTGGATGCCGGCCTGCCCGTGGCGACGAACCGCTCGACCTACCCGCAGCAGGCCGTCTAGGCGCCGGGCAGCCGGCAAGCAGCGCAGCCCGCAGCCAGCGACCGGATGGCGGGTCGCGGACTGCGGGCTGCGAAGCTGCTGCAGGCTACGGCGGCGCCGGGCCAGAACCCGGGAGCCGCCGAGACCGGCTCCGTGCTCAGGGCACGATCGGCGTCGGCACGATCGGCATCGCGGGCGGCATCGGCACCGGCACCAGGTTGCCGAAGTGGTCGTTCGGCCCGAAGGGGAAGAACGAGAGCGGCATGTTCTGCGTGCTGAGCGGCATCGTCACCTGCGTGGTCGGGTGCAGGCCCGAGGCCGGGAAGGGCGCGAGCGGCTGACGCGTGCCCTCGCAGGGGCCGTCGCACCCGCCCGGCGAGAGCCGGCGATCCATCATGAACGGCACGCCGGCGAACGAGAAGGGCGTCTCGAAGGCCGCCAGGTCGATCTCGCCCATCTCGGGGAAGCCGAGACCCACCGGGTTCAGGTATTCACCGTTCGGCGCCTCGGTGCCGTGGATGTCACGCGTGATGACACCCGGCACGAGGGTGGCCTTGTGCCGCGTGCGGCCGATGATGTCGCGCGGAACCGGGTTGATGATGCGCATGTTGTCGGCGATCGTCCCGAAGTTGGGGCACGCGAAGCCGTAACCAGCGGCAATGAGATTGGCGCACGGCGCATCTTCGAGGCCGAACACGAAGTCGATGTCGTACTTGATCTTGAAGATGCCGCCGGCCGTCGCGCCGATGCCCTGCAGCACCGTGTCCGGGTTGTTCACCGTGGAGGCCATGATGAACTCGTGCGGCTGGTTGTTCTGCGGGTCGAAGTGGATCGAGAACACGTCGAGCTGACTGTCCGGCAGCGTGGAGAAGCCGATCAGCAGCAGGCGCTGACGCTGGTTCAGGAACCCCGGTACGTCCCATTCGACCTCCTCCCAGACCATGTAGTCGGGCTGGGTCGGGTCGGGCGAGGTGACGAGGCTCTCGAACACCTTGACGGTGTGCGCCGACAGGAAGTGCACGCCGTTGACGGTCTCGAAGTTGCCCTCGGCCGTGATCATGTCGCCCACCAGGATCGGCGCGAACACCGTGCTGTCCGGCACCGGCGAGGTCTCGCGGTTCGTGCACGGGCACATCGGGTCGCCCTCGCCCTGCGGGTTGGCCTTGGCGCGCGGATCGTCCGTCTGCGGGTCGAAACCGTTGCGGAACGCCATGGGCACGCCGCTCGCGATGCACGCCGGATAGCCGGTCGTGAAGCCCACGGTGTAGTTGTCCGAGTCGACGCCGAAGCGCACGTCCGGGCTGCAGTTGGGGCCGCCGTTGCACCCGGCGCCGCGCTGGATCGTGAAGCGCCCGGACGGGTCGTTGATGCGCACCATGACGCCCGTGCTGTTGTTGCCGGGGATGCCGTTCACGCGCAGGAAGCCGTCGCGGAAGCTGATGTACGTCACGTTGCCGGTGACGACCTCCTGGCCCTTCTCGATCATGACCCAGCCGGCGATCACGTTGCCGGAGGGCGTCACGTTGGCCAGCACCTGGGCCACGCCGCCGACGCCGCCGCTGCTGAGATCGCCCGCCGCCAGGCCGCTCTCATGCTGGGCCAGCGCCGCGGGAGGAGCGTCGGCGAAGAGCTGCGCGAGCGACAGCCGGTTCGCCGGCAGGTCGAGGATGAGGTTGCGCGGCAGGGTCACCATCGTGCCGCCGACGACGATCGTGCCGCTCGACCAGGTGTCGTTGGGGTCGTCCACCGTGAGGTAGTCGATGACGCCGTTGATGATGACCTGGCGCGAGGTCTGCGCCCCGGCCGGAGCTGCGAGAGTCGCCAGGCCGAGCAGGCCGGCGAAGAGTCCACTGAGTTTCAAAACTGAGCCTTCCCGAGAGCGGAAGCGCCTGCGCCTGGACGGACCCTTCCCAGGACGGCGCGCTGCCGGTTCCCTGGGGATGGGACCGCACCCGGAGTCCGGGGCTTCCTGCATTCCCGTGCGTCGAGGAGTGAATGAGGCAGACCGGCACCCACCGGTCCGGCGTCCGCCGGAGGCACCCCCAGACGCTGCAGTCGTCGCCGGGCCCTTGCCCGACCCGGCACGACGGCATGACGTCCGGCTTGCCCGGGTGCGTCCTGCGTGTTGCGCTCGAAGTAAAACGCGGGTAACGGACATGTCAAACACCCGGGCGCTCACGTGAGGAGCCCCCGGGCGGCATGACCGCCCTAGCCGACGGTGACGGCCTCGCGCTCAGTGTTTCGGTCGCGAGGCTCCGGCCGCGGGCAGGGGCGCCGCTCCAGATGACAATCCACCCGCCGGCAGCTTGCCGCCCAGCGACGGACTGCCCGGCACGGCGAGGCAGAAGAACCCGACGCCCTCGAGGCCGAGTGCGTGCACCTCGTTGCGCAGGGCATCGACGGCCTGGCTGCTGCCGGCGCGAGTCCACGTGCCGGGCGCCCCGCTGGGTGAGGTGTAGGCCACGAGCCGCGTCTCGTCGGCCGCACCCAGCTCGGCGTCCGTGTACGACAGCACGAGGTCGGCGTCGGGCTGGCTGCGGGTCGAGGCCAGCTGCCACAGCAGGGGCAGCACCGCCTCGGTGCCCGCCACGGGCGCCGGCGTCGGGGCCCGCAGCAGCAGCGCGGTGTCGGTCGAGAGGTTGCCGGCCGGGTGGTCGATGCGCACGCGCAGCACCGGACCGAAGTCGGCCTCCGGGGCGTCCCCGGCCCGGATGCGCTCGCTGCGCAGCGCGGCCGGGAAGATCGGGACGCCGAACAGGGTGGCGCTCCAGCCGGCGCTGTTCTGCAGGCCGAGGTCGGGGTGGTCGCCGTTGAGCGTGCCGGCCGTCAGCTCGGCCAGGCCGTCGCGATCGACGTCCCCGCCGGCCGCGACGGCATGCCCGAAGCGGTCGCCCGGGTCGGCCGCGGTGAGCAGCACCGCGGCCAGGGCGCGCGGGTCCTCGTAGAGCTGGCCGGGCAGCACGGCGGACGCCGCCACCAGGTACACCGCGCCGTCCTCGATGACGAAGCTTCCGCCCGGCTCCGCGAGCGCATCGGCGCCCGTGGCGCCGATCACGAGGTCGTCGCGCCCGTCGCCCACGAGGTCTCCGCAGGCCACGTGGCCGCCGAAGCGCGCGAAGGGCTCGTCGCCACGCACCCGCGCCTCGCCGTAGGTGCCGGCCGGTGCCGCCAGCAGCACATGGCTCGCGGCCTGCAGCGAGTGGCCGAAGAGCACCGCGACCTCGCCGACGGCGGCGTCCGCCGCCAGGGCGCCGGGCGCGCCCAGCACCAGTTCGTGACGGCCGTCGCCGTCCAGGTCGCCCGCGGCCACCGACGCTCCGAGGCGCGCCGAGGTGCCTTGTCCGAAGAGGCGCGTCTCGCCCTGTGCGCTGATCGCGCCGTCGGTGTCCAGGTCGATGATCCGGCCCCGCAGGTCGGTGCGGCCGTACACCACGTAGGTCACGCCGGCGCTGAACACCAGCTGCGGGTCGGCGTCCGGCGCCCCGATGACGAGGTCGTCGAGGCCGTCCCCGTCCACGTCGCCGGTGGCCAGCGAGTGCCCGGTGCGGTCCTCGTTGTCGTCGCCGTGGATGCGCGTCTCCCCCGCCGCGGAGAGCAGGCCGTTCGTGTCCAGGTCGATGTCCTGGCCGCGCAGCCCCGGGCCGCCCCACACGACGATGACGCTGCCGCCGTGGTGGTTGGCGAAGAACCAGCTGCCCGGCGCGCCCAGGATGACGTCGTCGTAGCCGTCGGCATCCAGGTCGCCGCAGGCCACGGCGAAGCCGTTGGCCTCGCCCGGGTCGTCGCCCAGGATGCGCGTGGCGGCGGCCGACTGGCTGATGACGAGCTTGCGCCCCACCATGCCGGGGTCGCCGAAGAAGACCCACACCTCGCCCGTGCCGGAGCCGGCCTCGCCCCCGCCCACGGCGCCGATGACCAGGTCGTCGTAGCCGTCGGCGTCCACGTCGCCGCAGGCCACGGCCGAACCCAGGAAGTCGCCGGGTTGCGCGCCGAGCAGGCGCGTCTCGTCGTGCGGGGAGATCGCGCCGTCGGTGTCCAGGTCGACCATGACGTCCGGCGCCGCCGAACCGTAGACGATGATCACCTCGCCCGACAGGTTGCCGATGCCGGCGGCATCCGCCTGCGGCACGCCGAGCACGCGGTCGGCGAAGCCGTCGCCGTTGATGTCGCCGAAGGCCAGCGAGCGGCCCTCGCCGCCGCCGAGGTGGTCGGCCACGTCGTCGCCGAACACGCGGCTGACGCGCAGCGGCTCGCTGCCGGGCGTCACACCCAGGTCGACGACCAGCGCCTGCGGCGCCGGCAGGGCGGGAGCCTGGGCAGCCAGACCCAGCACCCCGAGCCCGAGAGCCAGTCGGGCAGCCAGGCCCGGGTGAGTCCTCCGACGCGCTGCGGACGGACCGCGAACGAGGGGATGACGCAAGGGAGCCTCCTGGATCCTGGATGCGGACCGGCGGGACGCGCCGGCCCTGGTCTTGCCCTGCCCTGCCGCGCCTGTCGGGGCGCGGCTCGTGCCCAATGGCCAGCCATCACCTCGCAAGCCCGAGGCCAAAGACTCCGACCGCACTTTAAAGTTCACGCGCGCCTGACCCGCGGCCCGGCCGGCGGCCCCGCGGCCTGACCGGCTGCCCCGCCGACCGCCCTGCCCGGGGGCCCCGCCGGCCCCCCACGGGTCGCCAGGAGTTGGCCCGCCACTCGCCGAAAACCCCGGCTGCGAGCCCCGCACGGGCCTCGAACGGCCCGAACGGGCCCAGCCCTCATCCGCGGGGAACTGGTCCTGGCGCCCACTCTCCGCGCCGGCACCCACCCCGTCCGGCCGCCGGCCCCACCCCTCGGCTCCGGACCCTCAGGGCTCGTCCGCCGAGGCCGCTTCCTGGACGCGCCCGGGCCGCGCTGTCCAGAAGCTGGATGGCCGCGACTCAGGCGCCCTGACCGAGGGCCAGTCGCCCGACCAGCTCGCGCGCGATGAGGTCGTCGGCGACCACCACCTCCGACGCGCCAGCGCGCTGCAGCAGCGAGCCGCGCTGGCTGCTCTGGCCGGTCACGGCGATCTTGAGCCGCGGGTTGAGCGCATGGGCCTGGAGCGTCACCGCCAGCTTGCGATCGGGATCGTCGATCGTGATGACGAGCGCCTTGGCACGGTCGATGGCGGCATGCGTCAGCACGTCGTCGTCGGCCCCGGCATCGCCCAGCACGACGATGTAGCCGAGGCTGGAGGCGCGTGCGGCGAGGTCGTCCTCGCGTTCGATGACCACGACCGTGTCCCCGGCGCGGTGCACGCGCTCGGCGACGAGGCGGCCGAGCGGCCCGAAGCCCATCACGACCACATGCTGGGAAGTGTCCTTGAGCATCTTTTTCACCATCCTGTTCTCGCGGCTGATCATGAGCGCCTCGCCCGACATGAGTCCGGTCAGGCTGGAGACGGCGTACCCGGCGATGACGAGCACGCTGAACATCACCACCACCATGAAGGTCTGCTGGTGCTCGTTGAAGTCGCTGAAGTCGCCCAGCGTCGAGATCAGGTTGGCCGCGTTCCACAGCGCGCGGAACGCTTTGTGCGGCAGGGTGTCGTGCGTCGAGTCGAGCAGCAGCAGGCCGACGGCGCAGAGCAGCAGCGTGAGCAGCAGCAGGCCCGTGGTGCGCAGCGCTCCCCGGCGCCATGCGCGCGCGCGCAACCGCCCCTGTTGCTGCTCGAGGACGTGATAGGTGGGCATCGGCGGTCGCTGGGCTTCGGGGGGCCGCTGGGCATCCAGGGGCGCTGGGCTTCGGGGGGTCGGCGCAGCCCGTCGGGTGCAGGCGGCCTGGTCGCAGCCTCTCAGCCGTGCAGGGCGGCGGTCAACGCCTCCCCCGTCGTGGCCGGCGCGCTGCACGTGCCGTGGCGGCAGACGTAGGCGGCCGCGCGCCCCGCCAGCGCCGTCTTGCCGGCCAGCAGCGGGAACTCGCGGGCCTCGGGCGCCGACACGCCGGCAGCCGGCGCGCGCACGACCAGCCAGCCCGGCTGCCCGTGCTGCGCCAGGGCGCGCTGCAGCTCGCGCTCGCCCTCGCCGCCCGTGACGACCACGGTGCCGCCGCCCGAACCCTCGCGCTGCAGCACCAGCAGCATGCGCGTGAAGGCCGCCGGGGCGCGGCGCATGAAGGGCTCCATCATGGCCAGCGTGCGGTCGGCCTCGGCCCGCAGCGCCAGTTCGCCGGTGAGCTCCGCGAGCCGGTAGAGCACCTCGAGCATGACGGCGTTGCTGGAGGGGATGGCGCCGTCCTCCAGGTCGCGCGGGCGGGCGACGAGCTCCTCGTGGTCGTCGGCGGTGAAGAAGAAGCCGGCGCGGTCCTTGTCGGCGAAGCGCTGCCGGGCGACCTCCACCAGCTCGCGCGCGGCGCGCGGCCAGCGCAGGTCGCCGTCGGCCGAGTAGAGGTCGAGCAGCCCGGCCGCCAGGTAGGCGTAGTCGGCCAGCGTGCCCTGCAGATGGCCCTTGCCGGCGCGCCAGGTGGCGAGCAGGCGGCGGCCGTCGGGGCGCATGGTGGTCAGGCAGAAGTGCGCCGCGGCCTGCGCGGCCTCCAGGTAGCGCGGCGCCTCGAGCGCCGACGCGGCCAGGCCCAGGGCCGAGATCATGAGCCCGTTCCAGGCCACGAGCACCTTGTCGTCGGTGCCGGGGTGCACGCGCTTCTCGCGCACCGCGAAGAGCTGCCGGCGCAGCGGGGCGAGTGCCGCGTGCATGGCGTCCGGAGTCTGCCCCAGCTCGCGCGCCAGCTCGACGTCGGGCTTGCTGCGCAGCAGCACCCAGGCGTGACCCTCGAAGTTGGGCGAGCGCCCGAGCCCCCAGGCCGTGTCCACCAGCTTGGCGTGCTGCTTGCCGACCACGTCCAGCACCTCGTCGCGCTGCCAGACGAAGAACTTGCCCTCCTCGCCCTCGCTGTCCGCGTCCTGCGTGGACCACAGGCCGCCTTGGGGGTCGCGCATCTCGCGCAGCACCCAGTCGCAGCACTCGGCGGCGCCGCGCCGGAAGTCGTCGCGCCCGCTGGCGGCGGCCGCCTCGAGCAGCGCCGGCACGAGCAGCGCGTTGTCGTAGAGCATCTTCTCGAAGTGCGGCACGGCCCACTCGCCGTCGGTCGAGTAGCGCGCGAAGCCGCCGCCGAGCTGGTCGTAGATGCCGCCGCGCAGCATGCAGTCGAGCGTGTGCTCGGCCATGCGCAGCGCGGCGCCGTCGCCCGTGGCCGCGTGCTGGCGCAGGCACAGGCGGATGCTGTCGCTGTGCGGGAACTTGGGCGGGCCGCCGAAGCCGCCGTGGCGCGGGTCGTAGAGCTGGCCGAGCTGCTCGTAGGCCACGTCGAGCAGGTCGAGCCCCGGGCGCTGCGCATCCGGGCCCACGGCCGGCAGGCCGTCGGCCGACAGCGCCATGCCGCGCAGATGGCCCAGGATCTGCTCGGCGCGCTGCACGATCTGCTCGCGCGAGCTGGCCCAGGCGTTGCTCAGGCTGGAGAGCAACTGCAGGAAGCCCGGTTGCCCGTAGCGTGGCAGCAGCGGGAAGTACGTCCCGGCGTAGAAGGGCTTGCGCTCCGGCGTGAGGAAGACGCTCATCGGCCAGCCGCCGTGCCCCGAGAGCAGCTGCGTGGCCTTCATGTAGATGTCGTCCAGGTCCGGCCGCTCCTCGCGGTCGACCTTGATGCTCACGAAGTGCGCATTGAGGAAACGCGCCACGTCCTCGTTCTCGAAGGACTCGTGCTCCATGACGTGGCACCAGTGGCAGGCCGAGTAGCCGATCGACAGGAAGATCGGTTTGTTCTCGGCCACCGCGCGCGCATGCGCCTCCGGCCCCCAGGGGTGCCAGTCCACCGGGTTGAAGCGGTGCTGCAGCAGGTACGGGCTGGTCTCGTCGGCGAGACGGTTGGCGCGGCGTGTCGGGGGGGAGGTCATCGCGCCGTTATAGCGGACGCGCCCGTCCCGCCGGGTTCGCGCCGGTGCGACCAGCGACGGGAGGGCGCCGTGGAACGACTCCAGGCGCCCGCGCGGTCAGGTGCCGTGCCGCAGCCGGCGCCGGGTGGCCTCCTGGCGCGACACCCACTCGCAGTTGTCCGGAGCGTAGCCCCGACGCGGGTTCTTGCGCGCGATCCAGAGCCCCTTGCGAGCGCCGCTCTCCTGCGCCCAGGCCAGGAAGATGTCGAAGTCGCGCCAGGCATCGGCGAGCGTCACGCGCGGCCTGCGCAGCGGGTCGATCGATCGCTTCAGCATCGAAGTCCAGACTCCATGCAGGCGTCTCATCTCGGGTGTCGGCGTCGAGCGCGTCGGTGGAGCCAGACCGATGCGCCGCAGGCCTCGCAGGATGGCGTCGAGCGTCGCTCCGTAGCGCTCGGCGAGATCCCGCTCCGACAGGCCCTCCTCGAAGACGAGCCGCCGCACCTCGTCCCAGGGGATGCGCGCACGACGCCTGCGCGGCCGCCGCAGCGGCCCCGGCGGACGCACGCGCCGCGTGGGCCGGCCGCCGGGGGGCGTCGAGATCGCCTCTTCGGGAGGCCAGCCCGCCACGAGCCGGTCGCGCAGGGCCGGTTGCTTCACCTTGCAGCGCGGATCGCGCGCCCAGGCCAGTTGTCCCTTGCTCTCGCCGAAGGCGTGGATCAGGAAGGGCGGCTTCGACGTGGAGGGCCGGCGGGCAGAGAACGTCTCCCGGTCGACCCAACGGCAGTTCGCCGGCACGTAGCCCCGCTCGCGCTTCACGCGCAGGAGCAGCAGGCCCGGCTTGTAGCCGTGCGCCATGGCCCATTCGTAGAACACGTCGAAGTCGAGCCAGGCGCTCGCCAGGCGCAGGCTCGGGTCGCCGCCGCCCGACGCGCCGCGCACCGACCCAGCGGGCGCCCGGGGCGCAGCGCCGGCCGACGCCTTTCGCAGTGCGCCGCGCGGCCTGCCGCGCGGACTGCCGGCGCTGGCCGAGCGTGCACAGCGCTTGCGCAGCGAGGCCCAGAACCCGTACAGGCGCGTGGCGTGCCGGCTGCGGTTGTGCTTCCAGCGCGAGGTGGTCTTCGAACGCACGCCGCGGCGCCGCAGACCGCGCCCGATGCTCTCGGCGCCGTGCGCGAGGCGCTGGCCGATCTCGACCAGCGTCAGCCCCTTGGCTCGCAGGCGCAACACCCGCTCCCAGTCGATCGGCCGATTCGCCATTCTGACCCGCCGCGGGCTACGGGCTGCCCTCGAGGCCTTCCAGGAGCTGGCCGACCTTCTTGAGCTTGTTCAGGCTCGTCAGCACCTTCGGCGCGCCCTTGTTGCCCTTGCTCGCCGTCGCTCGCAACGACTGGCCGAACTTGTAGATCCCGCGCGAGACCTTGCCGAGCGTCTTGTCCTCGATCGTCAGGCCGCCGGAGCCGCCTTCGGCCGGACCCACGTCGAGCGCGATGACGTGCTGCACCATCATGTAGTACACGAATTGCACCAGCAGCATGCGCTCGTGCAACCACACGAAGGGCGGCAGGCCTTTCTTGAGCGCGCGCCCGTGGTGGATGCTCATGAACTTGAAGGTCTGGAAGGCGTTGGCGTAGTCCTGCGCGATCAGCGCGAACATGAACCCCTGCAGGAAGCTCAGGGTGAACTGCACGTCCTCGAGCGCCTTCTCCGGGACCTCGGCGTTCTGCGCAGCCTGGTTCCACTGGTTGAAGATGAAGATGGCCCACTGGCCCGGCGTGGGCACGCCCACCGGGAAGACGTCGTCGTCCCACAGGTGCACCCACCACTCACCCTTGAGCACCGGCACCTTCTTCTTGGTGACGGTCGTCAGCTTGCCCTTCACGGGCGTGCCGTCCTGGATCACCCACACGTCCTTGACGGTGACTTCTTCCTCGTCTTCGAACTCCCACCACAGGCAGAAGGGCGGCGGCGGGTCGTCGTCGTCGGGGTCCCAGTCGGGACGGTAGGCGCAGGCCTCGTACACCTCGTGCGGCACCGCGTTCTCGGGGTCGGGGTCGAGCAGCAGGTCCTGGAACGACTGCCCGAAGGTGTGCCGGCCGAAGACGTAGTGGAAGGTCGCCCAGTCCCAGCCCGCGTCGCCCGGCTCGGGCAGCCCCTCGAACCAATGGATGTCGGTGCTGGGGTCGTCGTTGAGACGCGCGATGAAGCCGCGGTCGTCGATCAGGTCGGGCGAGCGCCCCTCGGGGATGAGGCTCGAGTCGGCCAGCCCCTCGGCGGCGCCGAGCCAGTTGCTGTCGTCCGGATCGTTCTCGCCGTCGAAGACCCAGATCTTGGCCATGCCGGTCGGCACGGGGAAGTCGAAGGAGTTCCAGTCGTGCGGATCGTCCACGCGGAACTGGTTGAGCGGATTGGCGGCGTCACCGCTGCCGATGATGTCGTGCGCGATGAAGGTCGTGATGCCCTCGTAGGTGATGCCCGCGCCTTCGACCGGCGGCCCGACGGGCACCGCGTGCCAGTCGTTCTTGCGCTCGAAGTAGTAGAAGCCCGAACGCCAGGCGTCGCCGAAGAAGAAGGTGTCGGGCACGCGCAGCGCCTCGTCCCACTCGTCGGTGAAGGACGCCATGCCGTCCATGACCGGATCGGCGTCCACCTCCGGGATCTCCGCCGGCAGGGAGAGCGGGGCATTGGGGTTCGGCGTGAGCTGGGCCGCGACCGGCAGGGCGAGAGCGGCGAGAGCGGCGAGAGCGGCGAGAGCGGCCAGCGCGGCGGGCGGGATGAGCGAGGCGGACACGAGAGCGGGCAGCAGACGCAGCATGGCGGACCTCCGATCCAGAGCCGTGGGACCAGTCCCGAAGCATCGCCCGAGGCTGCGCGGCGGTCCCCATGACCCGCGCGCCGAGCCGCGACCATAGCGTCCCCCGGGGCGGGATTCCTCCCCCGCGTCAGACCGGCCCGCCGGTCACGTGACTCGAGCAACACGTGATCACACGCCCGGCCCGTTCGCGCGACGGGAGCTACTCGTGATCCATGGCGACACCACCGCGATCAGG
>Ga0315912_10000985_pt1 | contig 39299 bp, 27 predicted proteins | sample VfabasoilMG_FD_204469 | JGI IMG/M metagenome (GOLD analysis project Ga0315912, IMG submission 204469) | Garden soil microbial communities collected in Santa Monica, California, United States - V. faba soil | ecosystem: Environmental > Terrestrial > Soil > Garden | place: USA: California... | reverse complement strand
GGCGCGTTCGCGCCGTGGCAATTGCCACAGTTGGTCACCAGGAGCGGGAACACGTCGCCGAAGGTCACGTCGTCCTGCGCCGGCGGCACCGGGGGTTCGGGGTCTGGCGTCACGGGCGGCGCCTCCGCGTCGGGCTCTGCTGGCGGGTCTTCAGCGGGCACAGCACCGGCATCCACCGGGCCTGCGTCGCCGCCTGCCGGGGCCGGGCCCGCGTCCGCAGCAGTCCTGCCTTCACCCGACGCCGCGCCCGTTCCCGACAGCCCGGGCACCACGTTGCCGCCTTCGCTACCACCGCCACCCGTAGCCGCGCCTGTCCCGGACGATCCGGTCTGGTTCGAGCCCGATCCGGCGGAGCCGCCCTGGTTCGGTAAGGTCTCGAAGCGCTGGCTCGCCGCGCCGCCCCCATCATCCGAACAACCCCAGCCGCTGCACAGACCCGCGGCACACAACAAAACCCAATTCAACCGAGAGCGCATCGATTCTCCAAAGCAAGCGCGGGGCATGGGGTTCGACACCGCATGGGCAACACCGCAAGAAAAGCCGGGTTCGTTGTAGAACGCGAACGTCCCCAATCCATCACAAAAATCACAATCCGCAATGGATCCCGGCAGACACCCCCCGGGGGGGCGCGCCCGCTCGATGGCCCGACGCGCCTGCGCTAGTTGGCCGGGAGACGCCCGCCTGTTTCACCGAAGTGGCAACATTGCAGGCTGAGCGCTTCCCTCGAGCCGCTTTCAGCGAGAGGGCGAGCACGCTAAGACGCCCGCATGAGTGACACACAGAGCGCGGCGACCGAGCGGGTGGGAGTGATCGGCCTGGGCATCATCGGCGCGGTGTGGGCGGGTCACTACCACGCCGCTGGCCTGCTGGCGGCCACCTGGAACCGCTCGCCGCGGCCCGGCGCGCCGCTGCTTGCCGCGGACCCGGCGGCCGTCGCTCGAGCGTCCACCGCCCTGCACATCGTGGTCTCCGACCCCGCTGCCGTGGACGGGATCCTGAGTGCGCTGGAGCGCGAGCTTAGTCCACGACATCTCGTCCTGCAATCGACCACCATCGATCCCAAGAGCTCCCAGCGGTTTGCCGAACGCGTGGCGGCGCGCGGCGCGAGCTACATCGAGGCGCCCTTCATGGGCAGCCGACCCGCGGCCGAAGCGCGCAAGGTGGTGTTTCTCTCCGGGGGCGATCCGGCGCTGGTGCCGCGAGCGCACGCGCTCTTGTCCCTGCTGTCCGGGGTACGCCGTCACGTCGGCGACGGTCCGCGCGCCTCCGCTCTCAAGCTCGCGTTCAACCTACAGGTCGCGATCCAGATGCAGGGCATCTGCGAGAGCCTCCAGTTGGCGCGGCACGCCGGCGCCTCCGACGAGGACTTTTTCCGCACCCTGGAGGCGACGGCGCTCTGGTCGGGCTTTCATGCCTTCAAGGAACCCAAGCTGCGCTCCGGCGACTTCGCTCCGCAGTTCTCTATCAAGCACATGCTCAAAGACATTCGTCTCGCCACCGAGCTCGGCGGAAAGACCCCGCTCGGGCTCGCCGTGCGCGAGCGCCTCGTCGAGGCGGACCGGAGCGGCCTGTCGGAGCAGGACATGTCCGCGCTGATCGAAGCGCTGTGACCCAAGAGACGGCTCCCCAGACACGTGGACGGACGCCGTGACGCGGCCCGTCCGGCTACAATCTCCCCAAACACCGAGAACCACTGGCGCCAACCGCTGCCAGCGGCGATGATAAGACGATGCAGCTGACCCGACACTCCACCCCCCACGGTCCGCGCTGGGCCCGAGATGGCCAATTTCTCGCGGAAGGCTTCCGTCTGGGAGTGCTCCTGGAGCTCTCCGCCGACTTCATCCCACCTTTCCTGGACAGCATTGCCCGGGACGAGCCCGCGGTCGGGCCGCTCCTGCCGCCGATCGAGAGCGACCAGGAGGTCTGGGCGAGCGGCGTGACCTACAAGCGCAGCCGGGAAGCCCGCACGCACGAGTCCGCGGTGAAGGACGTGTACGAGAAAGTGTACGTGGCCGCCCGTCCCGAGCTGTTCTTCAAGGCGATCGGCGCGCGCACGGTCGGTCACGGCATGCGCATCCGGATTCGCCGCGACAGTCAGTGGAACGTGCCCGAGCCCGAGCTCACGTTGGTCCTCAATCGTGATCTCGAGGTGGTGGGCTACTGCGCCGGCAACGATGTGTCCTCGCGCGACATCGAGGGGGAGAACCCGCTCTACCTGCCTCAAGCCAAGGTCTACGACGGCAGTTGCGCGATCGGCCCGGCCATCATCCTCACCCACCAGGAGGCGCTGGCGAACGTGCCGATCCGCCTGCGCATTCGGCGCGGCACGGCGCAGGTCTTCGAAGGGGAAACCAAGAGCTCGGAGATGAAGCGCTCGCTGCGCGATCTGTGCTCGTACCTCGGGCGCGAGCTGAGCTTTGCGCAGGGGGTCTTCCTGATGACCGGCACCGGCATCGTCCCGCCGGACAACTTCAGCCTGCAGGTGGGCGACGTGGTCAGCATCCAGGTCGCCGACGCACTTCTGGAAAACGAGGTAGCACCGTGATCCCCCAGACGACGCTCGAACCTGTCTGGATCGCGGGGCGCTGGCAAGCGGAGCCGGCGCCCGAAGGCGAGCTTCAATCTTACAATCCGAAGACGGGGGAAGCGCTCGCGCAGCGCTTTCCGATCTCCGGGGACGCGACGCTGCAGGCGGCACTCGAGGCGGGCCGTAGCGCAGCGGAGGAGCTGCGCAGCGTCGCCCCCGAACGCATCGCCAGCCTGCTCGAACGCTGCGCCGCCAACCTGGAGCGCGATCGCGACGCGCTCGTCGACAGCGCACACCAGGAAACAGGGCTGCCCAGGGAGCCGCGCCTGCGCAACGTGGAGCTGCCACGCACCATCGATCAGCTACGCCAGGCAGCGGCCGCGGTGCGCAGCCGCTCGTTTTGCGATCCGCAGATCGATACCAAAAACAACCTTCGCTCGCTGCGCGGGCCGCTGGGGGGGGCCGTCGCCGTATTCGGGCCCAACAACTTTCCGTTCGCCTTCAATGCCGTGATGGGCGGAGACTTCGCCGCTGCCCTGGCCGCGGGCAATCCCGTGATCGCCAAGGCCCACCCGGGGCACCTGTCGACCACGCAGCGGCTGGCCCAGGCAGCGTCCGAAGCGCTGGTCGCGCTCGAGTTGCCGCCCGCCACCATCCAGCTGATCTACGCCCTGCCCCCGGAGCTCGGGCTCGATCTGGTGGCTCACCCGTCCCTCGGCGCGAGCGCGTTTACGGGCAGCCGTCGTGCCGGCCTGCGCTTGAAGGCCGCTGCCGATCGCGCGGGCAAGCCCATCTATCTGGAGCTGTCGGCGATCAATCCCGTATTTGTATTGCCGGGTGCGCTCGAGGAGCGCGGCCCCGCCATCGCGCGCGAGCTCGCGGCCTCCTGCACGATGGGCGCGGGGCAGTTCTGCACCAAGCCCGGAGTGAGCGTGCTCTCGGCAGGCAGTGCCGCCGACGCCTTCTGCGCGGAACTCGAGGCCGTGCTGCGCGCTGCCCCGGCGGGCACTCTGCTCAGCCCGAGCGGCGCCGAGCAGATCCAGGCGAGCCTCGCCTCGTGGACTTCCCACGGCGCGCGCCTGCGCGTGGGCGGCAAACCCGCCGCCGCCCCGGGCTTCGGCTTTGAAGCCACGCTGTGCAGCGTGTCCGCCGAGCAGTTTCTGGCGCACTCCGAGGCTCTGCAAAGCGAAGCGTTCGGTCCGGTGCACCTCACGATCCTGGCCGATAGCAGCAGCCAGATGCTGGCCGTCGCGGCACGTCTCGAGGGCAGCTTGACGGGCTGCATCTACAGCCACAGCCAGGGCGAAGATGACGCCACATATGATCGGCTCGCCGCTGGCCTGCGGCCGCGCGTGGGCCGGCTATTGAACGACAAGATGCCGACGGGCGTCGCCGTGTCGCCCGCCATGAATCATGGGGGGCCGTTTCCCGCCACCGGCCACCCTGGCTTCTCCAGCGTGGGTTTGCCCGGCAGCATCACTCGCTTTACGGCGCTCCACTCCTACGACGCGGTGCGCGAGCGGCGCCTGCCCGCCGAGTTGCGCGACGCAAATCCCGGCTCGCTCTGGCGCCGCATCGACGGCGAATGGTCGCGGGGCGACGTCAGCCCGCGAGCTTCTTGATCGTCTTGACGAGGCCCGCCGAGTCGAGCCCCTGCTGGACCACCTGCTCGAACGCGCCGCCATCACCACGCAAGTGCGTCCCCACGTGGGCGAAGCGGGGATGTAGGCCGCGCTCGAGCAGCCAGCTGCCGTAGCGGACGCCCAGGCCCGTCTTCACGTTCTGGGCCTCGGCCACCAGTACGAAGGGGCTCTTGCCGACGCGCGCCAGGCTGGCCTCATCGATCACGTTCAGCGTGCTCTTGTTGATCAGCCCCACGTCGAGCCCCGCCTGGCGCAGCTCCGTCACGGCGTCGAGCGCTTCACAGAGCACGTCTCCGTAGCTGACGACCCAGCCGTCGCGACCCGTCCGTAGCACGTCGTCCACGCCGGGCTCGAAGCGGTAGCTGCCGCCGTAGTGCGGCGTACCGTCCTCCTTCAACAGGTCGGGCAATGCGGAGCGCGGGGAGAACACGAAACGCAGCCCGGGATCGGCAAACACGCGCGCGACGAGCGCGCGCATCTGCTGCTGATCGCCGGGGAAATAGAGACGCGTGTCGTCCGGCCCGAGGCCGTTGTCCGCAAACAGGTTATTGACGCCGAAGTGACAGGTGTTGTCGAGGATCTCGGCGACCCCGGCGTGCGAGAAATGCGCCAGCACGTTGCACTCGTTCAGGCGTGCCATGGTGACCTCGGACACCACCATCTCGAGGAACGCCGAGAAGGTACCGAAGATCCCCTGGTAGCCCGGCTCCGAGCCGAAGCCCGCCGCGGCGGAATAGTTGCCGCGCTCCATCACGCCGCCGGCCACGTACACGTCGGGACAGCGCTTGGCCACGTGCGAGAGCCCGCACGACCCGGCGAGATCGCTGTCGATCACCAGATTCTTGGCGCGGCTGGCCGGATCGAGCTTCTCGATCGCGTCACACAACGCCTCGCCAAACACGCTGCGCACACTGGCCCGAGCGCTGGAGCTACCGCGCAGGGGGCCCGGCTTCGGGCCGCCCTTGGCCGATTCCAGATACTTTACGGCGGCCTCATGCCCACGCGCGCGCAGGTACTCGAGCGCGTTGGGGACCGGGATGGCGTCGTGGCCTTTGGTGCTGCCCTCGATGCCCGCAATGCCGGGCGCCATGCGACGGTGACTGAGCAAGGCGGCTGGCCCGCGCCCGGTCACCAGGCGGCAGAGGGCGCCGAAGAGCGCCGTCAGATCCTCGCCATCCACGCGCGTGACCGCCAGGCCGTGACCCCCGAGCGTTTTCTCGAGATCGTAGCCCGGGAGGTATTGGCTCGGGTGGCCCGCGATCGTGACGTCGTTTTCGTCGATGATGAGCTTGACGTTGAGCCCGCGAGCCACCGCGAAGCGGGCCGCCTCGGCGCTGTTCCCCTCTTGCTGAGAACCGTCGGAACCGAACAGCAGCACGACGCGGTCCGGCTGCTGCGCGGCGATGCCGTTCACGTACGGCCAGAGGTGCCCGAGCCGGCCGGAAGAGAAGGTCACGCCCGGCGTGAGGCCGCGCTCCGGATGGCCCGGCAACTTCCAGTTGGCCTCGCGATAATGCAGCAGGTGCTCCGCCTCCAGGTGCCCGTTGAGCACGCTCATCAGGTACTGAATCGCCACCCGGTGCCCCGCCTCGTCGAAGTAGTGAGGCAGAATCCTGGAACTGTGGCGCATGAACGCGTCGGCGATCAAAACCTCCGGCACGATGTCGTAGGCGCCGCCCGTGTGGCCCCCCAGGCCGCGCGCGTGGGCCAGCGCGGTAAAAAATACGATGGCATCGCGCGCCACCTGGATGTTGGCGCGCAGCTGCTCGGCCGCCGCGGGGCTCAGCACGGCCACGGAAGGGTCCAGCCCGAGCGGCCGAAAAGCGCCGAGATCGATCGGGAAACTCATGGGGAAGGCTCCGGTAAGCGCCCCTTCCGGGACGGAAAAGCTCGGCGTGCAGTCGCCGGTTTTTGCAAGCCTGTCAAGGCTCCGACCGGGGCCCTCCCGCTCGCCCCCCGCGGTCCCTACGCCAGCGCCGCTTCGATGGCTTGCTTCAGCGCGGGGTCATCGGGCTTGGTCTTGGGGCGAAAGCGCCGCACCGCGCCATCCGGGGTGACCAGGAACTTCTCGAAGTTCCACTCGATGTCCCCCGCCTTGCCGGCGGCATCCTGGGCCGCGGTCAACTCGACGTACAGGGGGTGACGATCGGGCCCGTTGACAGACAGCTTCTCGAAGATCGGAAAGGTGACGCCATATTGCGCCGAGCAAAATTCCCGGATCTCGTCCGCGCTGCCGGGCTCCTGGGCACCAAATTGGTTGCAGGGAAAGCCGAGCACCGAAAATCCCTGGTCCTCGTATTCGTCATGCAGGGCCTGCAGCTGCTCATACTGGGGAGTGAGGCCACATTTTGACGCGACGTTGACAATCAGCAGGGTCTGCCCGCGATAGTCTTCGAGCGAGCACGGGTCCCCTTCCAGCGTCCGGAGCTTGATGTCGTATCTCATGGCGGCAATTGTCTGGGGACCCGGACCGGAGTCAAGACAGCATCGGACATTGCCGAGACCTGCCCCTGGCTCGCGGCGCTCCCCGGGGGCGCCCGGACCGACGGCTGGCGAGCGCGAGTGTCTATCGCGGCGGCCGATTGCACCGTAGAACCTAACACCTCTTCCGGTCCTACCCACCTGTGCAGCAGGAGCCATTCGAATGGATCGACCTTCACCTTCTTCCGAACCTCTCAGCCGTCCACCAGCGCCCGGGGCGCGCACCGGCATGTCCACGGAGGCGCTGCGCCGCGCGATCATCGAACACCTGCGCTACTCGTGCACCAAGGAGATGGCCGACGCGACGCCATTCGACCTGTACCGTGCGCTCTCGCACGCGGTGCGCGATCGTTTGATTCACCGTTGGCTCGCCACGCGCCAGACCTATATCGCCGACGGCCACGCCAAGATGGTTTGCTACCTGTCGAGCGAGTTCTTGATCGGGCGCAGCCTCGGCCTGTCGCTCATCAACCTGGGGCTCGAGGCGAAGGCCGCCAAGATCTTCCGGGAGCGCGGCTTCGACCTGAACAGCGTGCTCGAGTGCGAGAATGATCCGGGCCTGGGCAACGGCGGCCTGGGGCGCCTGGCGGCCTGTTTCATGGATTCGCTCGCCACTCTCGACCTGCCCGCCATGGGCTACGGCATCCGCTATGACTACGGCATCTTCAAGCAGCTGATCAAAGACGGTCAGCAGATGGAGCAACGCGACGACTGGCTTCAGGACGGCAGCGCCCGCGAAATGCCCCGCTATGAGTTGCAGCAGATCATCAATTTTGGCGGGCGGGTCGAGAGCCACACCGAACCCGACGGGCGTTTCAAGACGTATTGGGTAGACACGGAGCAAGTGCTGGGTCTGCCGTACGACTTCTACGTGCTCGGCCACGAGACGGCCACGGTTGGAACGCTGCGGCTCTGGTCCGCGCGCGCCACGCGCGATTTCAACCTCGATTTGTTCAACGAGGGGGACTTTCGTCGCGCGGTAGAACAAAAGATCGACAGCGAGAGCATTTCAAAGGTGCTCTACCCGAACGACCACACGGATGCGGGCAAGCTGCTGCGCCTGCAGCAACAATACTTCTTCGTCGCCTGCTCCATCGCCGACATCATGCGGCGCTACAAGCTCGGCCACAACACCTTCACCGACCTGCCGCGCGCCGTCTCCATCCAGCTCAACGATACCCATCCCAGCATCGCCGTCGCCGAGTTGATGCGGGTGCTGATGGATCTCGAGAATCTGGACTGGGACGCCGCCTGGGAGATCACCCAAAAGACGCTGGCCTACACCAATCACACGCTGTTGCCGGAGGCGCTCGAGAAATGGCCCGTGCGCATGTTCGAGAAGCTCCTGCCCCGCCACCTGCAGATCATTTACGAGATCAATCGGCGCTTCTTGCGCACCGTTCACGTGCGCTGGCCCGCGGACACCGAGCGCTTGCAGCGCATGAGCTTGATCGAGGAGGGCGCGGACAAGCAGATCCGCATGGCGCACCTCGCCACCGTCGGTTGTTTCAGCATCAACGGCGTGGCCAGGCTACACACCCAGCTCCTGGAGCAGGATCTGCTGCGCGACTTCTACGAACTGTGGCCGGAGCGCTTCAACAACAAGACCAACGGCGTGACGCCTCGCCGCTGGCTGCTGAACGCCAATCGCAAGCTGAGCGATCTCATCACGACTCGCATCGGTTCGGACTGGACGGCACGCAAGTTCGATCAGATCCGGCGCCTGAAGGATTTCACCAATGACGAGCGCTTGCTCGACGAACTGTGGCAGGTCAAACGCGACAACAAGCTCGCGATCGCCAAGCTGCTCGCCGAGCGCATGCACATCGAGCTGGATCCGGACAGCATGTTCGTGGTGCAGGTCAAACGCTTCCACGAATACAAGCGCCAGCTGCTCGCCATCTTGCAGGTGATCTCGCTCTATCTCGACATCAAGCGAGACCCCACGCTGCAGATCGTGCCGCGCACCTACATTTTCTCTGGCAAGGCCGCCTCGGGCTACGAGATCGCCAAGCAGCACATCCACCTGATCAATGACGTGGCGGACATCATCAACACCGACCCGGCCATCGGCGGGCGCATCCGGGTCGCCTTTGTGCCCAACTACGGAGTATCGCTCGCGGAGGTGCTGATCCCGGGCGCGGATCTGTCCGTGCAAATTTCGCTCGCGGGCAAGGAAGCCTCCGGCACCGGCAACATGAAGTTCGCGATGAACGGTGCGCTCACCATCGGCACGCTCGACGGAGCCAACATCGAGATCCGCGAGGAAGTCGGCGAGGACAACTTCTTCCTCTTCGGGTTGACCACACCCGAGGTCAAAGCCATCCGCAACGCCGGCTACCGGTCGAGCTCCTACATCGAAAAGAGCGCGCGCCTGCGCGACGTGATCAGCATGCTCGAGATCGGCTTTTTCAGCCCCAGTGATCCCTCGCGCTACGCCCCGATCGTCGAGAATCTGCGCCAGCTCGATCCGTTCATGGTGTGCGCGGATTTCGACGCCTACGTCGCCACCGAAGCGCTGGCCGCGCAGGCGTTCACCGATCGGCGCGCCTGGGCTCGCAAGGCCTTGCTCAACATCGCCGGCTCCGCTCGTTTCTCCAGCGACGCGACGGTCCGGCAATACGCGGACGAGATCTGGAAGATCCGTCCGGTGCCCGTGGACGCCAGCGCGCTCAGCGAAACGTGAGCCGCCTTGCCGCAGCCCGCCGGGTGCTGAGCGGCGTCGCCTGCGTCTCGGCCATGGCGCTCGTGCTGGCGCGCACCCGCGGCCAGGGCGCGCCCAACAGCGCGTGGGTGGGTGGCGTCGCCGCCTGCGCGTTTGTGCTGTCGTTACTGGTCCTGATCGAGGTCTCGCGCCGGGAGCACGCGGAGAACAAGCGCGCCGCTGCCGAACGCGAACGGCAACAACTGCTGCTGTTCCAGCTGCAACAGGGGCTCGCCAAGCGCCCGCGCGAGGCGCCCGACGAGAAACCGGATCCCGGCGCGCCGCCGCCGGAGCGCTGAACCAGCAACCAGGCGCTCGGCGCCCGTACTCAGCTCTGGCCGTAGCGCGCCCGCTGGATCACCTGCTCCAGGTCCACGCTGCGAATCATCCGCGTGTCGTTGCCGCCGGACGCCGCATCCGCGGGATCGGCGGCGCGCAGCTCCTCGGCGGACAGGTAGTCCTCGGGACGCGCCGTCAGGATCAGAATCTGGATGCGTTGGGCGGACTGTCGCAATGCATCGCGAAACCAGGCCACTCGTTCGCGGTGCGTCTGGGCGAGATGATCGTCGAGCACGAGCGCCGTCTCGATCTGCTCGGCGATGGCCAGGCGTAGGATCGTGGCCAGCTGTTCCTGGGTGCCCTCCGAGAGCTCACGGTAGGGACGCAACTGCCCCGCCACGAGAATTCCCTCCAGGCCGAGCGCGGTGTCCAGCCCGACCGATCCGTAGCGGCCCTCCGTCAGCCGTGCAAAGCGCTCCGTGACCGGCGCGGAGAGCGCGCGGCCGAGATGCGCCCCCTGCTCGTTCTCGGCGCTCCTCAGCGTATCGGCGAGCAGACGATAGGCCTCGTAGTCGCGCTCGAGGTCGAGCTCCAGCAGGCGCTGGCGTTCGAGGGCCTCCCGGGTCTGCGTCTCGCGCTCTCGAACCACGTCGCCGCCCACCTGCCCGAGCGCACCCTCGGCGCGGCGCAGGTCGGCGAGCAGCTGGCCGAGCCGCGCCGTTTCGCGCTCCAGCTCGGCCCGGCTGCGGGCCAGCGCCTCCGGCGTCACCGCGGGCAGCTCGGGCAGACCCGCGAGCGCCGATTGCGCGCGCTCGTGCTCGCGCTGGGCCGCGGCGAGCGCGCTCGGGTCGACGTGCCGCCGGCGTTCTTGCAACTGTGCCGCGAGGCCGAGCTCGCGCTCGCTCGCGTCGCGGCTGGCGGCGAGCGCGCCCTGTTCCTCGGCGCGCGCCGCGGCCAGGCGCCCGAGCAAGGCGTCGCGCGCCCGCTCGGCCGTGCAGAGCTGGGCGCGAAAGCGGCTCTCTTGCTCCGCCAGACTGGCGGCCGCGAGGGCCACCTCACGCTCCACGCCGCCCAGCTGCTCCTCCAGGCGCACGCCGCTCGCTTCGCAGCCCAGCACGATGCCCAGCTCACCGAGCTCCTGCCGGTGTCGGCTGAGGGCCAGCTCGCGCGCCGCCTCGGCGCTGGCCAGCGCCGCCGAGCGACGCGCCAGCGTGGCCGCGCCCGACACCAGGGCAGCCTGCAGCTCGCGTTGCTCGCGCTCCGCGGTCGCCACGCGGCGCGAGAGCGCCGCCTCCCAGCCCGCCCCGAGCGCGTCCAGTTCCGCCAGGAGCTCGCCCGACACCTCGCCGAGCTCCAGCCGGCGCTGCTCGGCGCGCTCCTCGCAGAGCTCGAGCTCCGCACCCAGCTCGCGCTTTTCGGCCGCGCGCGCCAGCAGCGACTCCGCCTCGCGCCGCGCCGAGCGCGCCGCTTCGAGATCGGCCTGCGCGCGCTCGGCACGCTGGCTGAGTGCCTCGAGGTCCGCGACCTGGGCGGCCAGCAAGTGCGGCTCCGCGAGCGCTGCCCAGCGCGCGGCGAGCGCTTCGACTTTCGCGAGCAGCTCCGGATCTCCGGCCGTCGCCTCCAACTCGATGCCGTCGCCCAGCCGCGCGCGCAGCTGGCTGCGCGCGCGCGTCACCAGCGGCCGCGCCGTGGCGGTCAGCGCCTGCTCGGCGGCGCCGTCCACGGAGAGCGTCACGCTGCGTCCCGCCGGCAGCCCGAGCTGCAGCCGCAGCCCTACTTCACTGCGCGCCCGGGCCACGCTGAGCTGCCCCTCGAGCTCGCGCAGCTCGGCGAGCAGCGCGGGCGTGAGCGGGGCCGCCGCGCTGGCCCCGGCCTGCAGCGCCGCCGCCTGTGCGGAGAGCGCCGCCGCGCGCTCGGACAGCTCCTCGGCGGCGCGGCGCGCGGCGCGGCTTCGTTCCAGCGCGAGCCTGGCATCGCGAAAGCGCGCGGCCAGGGTCAACCGTCGCGCCTGGCCCAGCGCGGCCTCCCCTGCCTCGAGCGCGCGCGTTCGCTCTCGTTCCGCTTGCTCGGCGTGCCGCAGCGCCTCCTGCTCGGTGCGGTGCCTTGCCCCCGCCTGCTCCAGCTCGCGCTCGAGCTCGCGCGCGCGGCGTAGACTGCGCGCGCGCAGCTCCAGCCGAGCGAGCTCGCGCTCGAGCTCGGCGGCGGCCGCGGCGCGAGCCTGGCGGGTGGTGTCGCTCGTCAGCTCTCGCAGCTGGGCCTCCGCCTGGGCGGCGTCCGCCTCGTGGGCGCCGCGCGCGGCGCCGGCCGCGACGGCGGCCTGGCTGAGCCGAGCCGCCGCCCCGCCCGCCTGAGCCAGCTGCGTCTCGAGCTGCCGCAATTGCTGCTCGGCGCCTTGCTGCGCGCGGAGGGCAAGCTCGGCGCTCGCCGCGCGCTCCCGCAGCTCGCGCTGCCGGGCGAGGTCGGCGAGCGCTGCCTGCTCGCGCGAGACCCGTTCGGCGAGTTCCGCGACGTGCGCCTCGACCACCAATCGCTCCTGATTCAAGAGCCGGATGCGCTGCTCCACCTCATCGCTCTCGCGACGCTGGTGGCCCACTCGCTCGAGCTCCAGCGTAAGCTCGCTGATGCTCTGACGCAGCGGAGCAAACGGCGAGGCTTGACCGGTCTTCTTCCTGCCGGTGGGCGTGAACGCGCTGTCGACCTTTTCCTGCACGGCCTTCAGCACGCGCAAAAACAGCGGGTCTTGCGCCAGCGCTTGCAACGCTTCATGCAGGCGCTCCCGGCCCGACCCGTCGCGGTCCGCGCTCAGAGTCCGCTCCAGGATCTGCGCCACCGAGCCCTGCGCCGCCAGGAGCACCTGGCTCAGAAAGCTCTCCGGCAGGCCACGGCCCCCGCTGCGCCCGCCCGGTGCCTCGATGCCCCAGCGCAACAGTTCCCGCATCCGGCCATCCGCGGCCCGGCCGCGGGCCTCGTCGTGAAAGCGCTGACCGTCGGGGGAGTGCTCGAGCAGCGTGACCGCCGACGAACCCTGGCCGAAGGTCTTGCTGATGCGCCAGTGCTTGCCCAACGCTTCGAAGGCGAGCGCCACCTGCGGCGACTCGCTCGAATGCCAGGGCAGAAACTGCTGATGTGCGCTCGAGTCCGCGGGCAGGAGCAGCACGGCCCGCAGCGCCGTGGCGAGCGTGGTCTTGCCCAGATCGTTCGGGCCATACAACACGTTCAGCCCGGGCCCGAACGAGAGCGCCGCGCGGTCCACGGCGCGGAAATGGCTGACGGAGAGACGCCGGAAACGCACTCAGCCGGCCTCGCGCAAGAGGCGGTACAGCTGATAGAGGGCACGCCGCGCGATCTCGCCCTGATCGCTATCCGAGCCGTGCTCGCGCTCCAGCGCGCGCAAGCGAGCCGCGGCGCCCCGGATCACCTCCGGCGCCTGTGCCAGCGTGCTCTCCAGATCGCCCGTGTCGAGCCGAAGCCGGGAACGGTCGACCTGCAGCACGCCGACCAGGCCGTGACTGGCGACGTTGCCCTCCAGCTGCTCGAGGATTCGCTCCACCTCCGCAAAGTCCGAGACGCCCACGCGCAGCTCGAGCACCAGCCGCAGCACCGATTGGCCCAGGTCGCGCGCCGCCAGCGCCCGCAGCTGCTCCAGGCTGGTGCAGCTCAGCACCTCCCAGGTCCATTGCGCCACCGGCTCCGCGCGCAACAGCGCGCGCCGCCGGCGGTCCCCCGGGAAATACACGAGCACGGCGTGGCCCGCCTCCACTTCGCCGAAATTCGTGGGCTCGGGAGTACCCGGGTAGACGGTGGGCGCGTGCCCGTGCGGCGTCACGTCGCGAAAACCGTGGGTGTCACCGATCGCGAGATAATCGAGCCCCTTCTGCTCTGCGGCGTCCCGGGCGATCGGAAAGTTCATCTGATGGCCCGGCAGGTCGAACGTGGTGCCGTGCACCATGCCGATGCGAATGCGCTCGTCGCCGGGGGCCCGGGCGGGCAACAGCGTGAGCGCCAGATCGCGACTCTCCGAACGCGAGCGGCACGGCGCGGCATGCAGCACGGCGCCTGCGCTGAGCTCGAACGAAAAATCATCGCGATCGACCACGTGGACCCAGGGCGGCAAGGCAGCACGAAACGGGTGACCCGGGCTGTAGACGCCGCTCGTCGTGAGTGGATCGTGATTTCCAGGCAAGAGAAACACCGGCCGCTCCGACCACTCGCGCTTCTGGAACTTCTTCGCCAGACCGTCCCACCATTCGGAGCCCGGATCGGGATCGTCGAACAGATCGCCGGCGCACAATACGGCGTGCGCCTGGTGCCGCTCGGCCAGCCCCAAGATGCGATCGATGACGGACAGCCGGGCGCGCGACAGGCGTTGCCGCGGCAGCTCGTCAAAGCTCGGAAACGTCGCCCCGAGGTGCCAGTCCGCCGTATGCACGAGCTTCAGCGCCACGTCACCCCGGCCATCCCACTCTGGCTCATCCAACCACGAACTCCGCTTCCAAGATCAGCTCGCGCGACGGCGGAGCATACCGCTTGATGTGCGCCTGTTCACGCCAGCGCCGATAGCCCTCGTCCTGACGCGACTCCAGCCGCTCGATCTCGGCATCGATCGCCTCGAGCTCGCGCTGAGCGCGCCCGAGTACGCTCTCGGCGCGCGAGCGCGCGTCCGCACCAGGGGCCGCGGCGATCTGCTCGCGCGCCTTCTGCAGCGCGCCCTCGACTCGGCTGCGAGAGCGTCGCTGGATCAGCGCGCGGTCTTCGACGTAACGTTCCAGCTGGGCCATGGCGCGGGCAAAGGAGCGCTGCTCCGCGCTCGACACCTCATGCTCGTCGAGAAACGCGGCCTCCAGCGCGGCATCCTCCAGCTCGGCATCGCTGACACGGCTGCCCAGCCCCGCCGTGGCCTCGAGCGGGCCACGCAAGAGCGACAGCGTCGCGGCAGCATCGAGCGGCGCGGCCGGCAGCCCTGCCCCGGCCGATTCCAGCACGGCCACCGGCAGCAGGCGGTCGACAGGCTCGAAGCCGGGATAGCGCAGCTTCTCCACGCGCAGCCGACCGCGGCGCCCGCGCAGCGCGGCGAGCTCCGCCCCGAGCTGCTCCGCGCTGACGCGCACGTGAAACGGCTGCGCCGTCGCGCTGCGCGCCGCATCGACGGCCAGGCGCACCAGCGGATGGCCGAGCGTCAAGCGATCCCCCGTCCCCGAGCGCGGCTCGCCACCCATGAGGACGCGCACGCCCGCCCGCAAGGGGTCCGCCATGCCGGGCTCGGCATCCGTCTCGAGCCACCAGCCCTCGGCGCTCGGCACGCGACGATAGCGGACCCCAACACTATCGAGATAGTCGCACACGAGGCGCTCGAGATCGCGGTCCAGATCCTGCAGGTGCCCGGGCAGCTCAGCTTCGAGTTTCCGGAAGGCCTGGCGCACCGTCGCATCGAGCCGGGCTTCAATCAGGCCAGCAGTACGTGCCTGGACCCGCTCGAGCTCGGCGCGCCGGGCGCCGAGCTCACCGTCGAGGCGCGAGAGCTCCGCCTCGATCTGCGCGACGCTGCGAGCGCCCTCGTAGATGCGTGCCAGTTGGCCCGCAAAATCGCTCGACAGCGAGCTGAATACCGCCGCGCGAGCCGACCCGCTGGGTTCGTAGAGGATGTGGTCCGACGCATCCATCACCGTACCGAAGAGTTCGAGCTTGCGGCTCAGGATTTCGAAGGTGAGGCGCTGGGCCGCGTTGTCGCGCGCCAGAAAATTGATCACCGTCACGTCGCAGGTCTGACCGTAGCGGTGACAGCGGCCGATGCGCTGTTCGATGCGCTGCGGGTTCCAGGGCAAATCGTAGTTGATCAGCGTATCGCAGAACTGCAGATTGAGCCCCTTGGCTCCCGCCTCGGTCGAGATGAACACGCGCGAGCGCTGGCGAAACTCGTGCACCAGCGCCAGGCGCATGGCCACTTCGCGACTGGGCTGCTGATGTGGGGCGAGGGCCTGGCCCACCTCCGCCTGCCATGCAGCGAGCGCCTGCTCCGCCCGAACCGAGGCATTTTGGCCCCGAAACAGCGTGATCTCCTGGTCGGGCAGCCCCGAGCCGAGCAGCAGCTCGCGCAGGTAATCCTGCGTGGCCAACGATTCGGTAAAGATCACCAGCTTGCCCCGGCTCAGCCCCCGAGCTGCCTCGCTGCCAACCACGCGGATGGCGTCGAGCAACGCGCGCGCCTTGCCGTCCGTCTCGAGCCTGCCCAGGCGCTCGATCAGCGACTCGACCAGCGCGAGTTCCGCCGCAACCGCGCCGTCCTCAGCCGCAGCCTGCTCGGGCTCGACGGCCTCGCGCTCCGCCCCCTCGCCAAGGGGCTCCGGCTCGTCGAGCTCCTCTAGATCGAGGGCGAAGTCCCGCATCGGATCGAGATCACCGCCCGCCAGGTGGCGGCGCAAACGTTCCCGGAGCCGCTCCAGACTGGCTGCGAGCGCGCGATGGGAGGAGGCCATGCGCCGATGAAATCCGAGCAGCAAGAGCGCGCGATGCCGGCCGCTGAAGGCCGCCAGCCCCGGCGTCAGCAAATAGCGCGTCACGTCCTCGTACAGCTCGCGCTCCGCGGGGCTCATTTCATATTCGAACAGACGGGCATGGCGTCCGACGAAGGGCGTCGTCAGGAATTCCTGCGCCTGGCGCCGCAAGGTACGCCGCACCACCAGCTGCAGGCGGCGCTGGAGTTCACCCGCCTGGCCCACCTGCAATTGCCGGTCGTCGTCGGCACAAAACAGCTCCCGAAAGGTGGAGAGATCCCCGAGCAAGGTACCGCTCTTGTCCACGTATTGCACCAGCGCCCAGAGCTCCGCGAGCGAGTTCGAGAGCGGAGTCGCCGTGAGCAGCAGCACCGGGGTGAGGCCCGCGAGGAGTGAGCGCAAGCGCCCGGCAATCTTGGCGTGCGGCGCGTCCTCGAGATAGTGCCCGGCGCGATCGAAGCGACGGTACAGCCCGGCAAATACTTCGTGGGCTTCATCCACCACGCACAGGTCGAAGGGGCCCGACGCCTCCAGCCGTGCCAGGCCCTGTTCACTGCCCAGGAGCTCGCGGCTGATCAAAAATACACCGGGCCCGTGTACGCTCTGCGCCGCGGCGTTGGCTTCGATGGCGTTGATGCCGAAGAGCGTGAACAGCTCCTCGCGCCATTGCCCGAGCAACGCCTTGGGCGTCACGAGCAGCACCCGGCTGGCGCCCTCGGCGCACAGCTGGGCGATCACCAGCCCGGCCTCGATCGTCTTACCCAGCCCGACCTCGTCCGCTAGAATGCAGCCCCCCTCGCGCACCCGCCCCAGGGCGAAGATCACGGCGTCGACCTGATGGGGGTTGCAATCGACGCGCCCGCTGCGCTGCGCGGCGGCATAGCGCCGGCCCTCCGTGGAGCGGCGCAGGAGCAAGATCTCCTCGCTGAGCAGACGCCGATGGATCGGGTGGGACATGACGGGGGCCCGCGCACCGCGAGGGGCGGTCAGCCTATCCCGACCTCATCCCCGATGGCTCGCCTTCTGCTCGCGGCGGAGCCGCGGGCCCTGACGCCCGGCCGCGCCGCACCTGGCCTCAGGTCGCCGGCCCGATATCCGGCGCAGGCGTCGCTTGCCTCGGACGCCGGCTGGCGCTACGGGGCCGCTACCAACATGACGAGCGTGACCAGTTATCCGAAGGAACGCATCAAGGTATTGCTGCTCGAGAACATCCATCCGAGTGGCGCCCAAATGTTTCGAGACGACGGGCTCTCGGTCGAGGTGCTGAGCGCCGCCCTGGGCGAGCGCGAGCTGTGCGAAAAGGTGGAGGATGTGCACCTGCTCGGGATCCGCAGCAAGACCCGGGTGACCCCCAAGGTGATCGAAGCAGGGCGCCGCCTGCTCGCCGTGGGTTGCTACTGCATCGGCACCAATCAGGTCGCCCTCGAGGCGGCCGCCAAGCACGGCGTCGTGGTCTTCAACGCGCCGTTCAGCAACACGCGCAGCGTCGCCGAGCTGGTCCTGTGCGAGGTGATCGCGCTGTCTCGCAAGCTGATGGATGCCTCCAAGGGCATGCACGTGGGCACCTGGAACAAGAGCGCCACGGGCTCGTTTGAAGTGCGCGGCAAGACGCTCGGCATCATCGGCTACGGGCACATCGGTCGCCAGGTGGGCGTGCTGGCCGAGAGCCTCGGCATGAACGTGCTCTTCTACGACATCGTGCAGCAGCTGCCGATGGGCAACAACCGCGAGATGCCCAGTCTGGACGCGCTGCTCGGCGCCTCCGATTTCGTCACGCTGCACGTTCCTGCCACCGAACAGACGCGCAACATGATCGGGGTCGAGCAACTGCGAAACATGCGCGCGGGCGCGCGCTTGCTCAACCTGAGCCGGGGCAACGTGGTCGACATCGGCGCGCTGGCTGAGGCGCTCCGGGCCGGGCACGTGAGCGGTGCCGCCGTGGACGTCTTCCCCCAGGAGCCGGAGAGCAACAAGGAGCGTTTCGAGTCGCCCTTGCAGGGCCTGAGCAACGTGATCCTCACCCCTCACGTGGGCGGTTCGACCGAAGAGGCGCAGGTGGCCATCGGCAAGGAGGTGTCGACCACTCTGCTGAAGTTCCTCAACACGGGCAGCACGCTGCCGGCAGTGAATTTTCCGCGGGTCGAGCCCTCGCAGCAGCGCGGCCGCCACCGCATCCTGAACATTCATCGCAACGTGCCGGGGGTGCTGAGCAGCATCAACACCATCATCAGTGAGCTGCACGCCAACGTGGAGAGCCAGATCCTCGAGACCAACGCCGATGTCGGCTACCTGGTGATGGATCTGGACCGCGACGTGTCGGAAGAGGTCCGCGCGCGCGTCTCGGCGCTGGAAACGAACATCCGCACCCGCATCCTGTATTGAGCCGGGCGCGCGCGAAGGGGTCCGCCCCGGCGCTGGCGGCGGGCCCGCAAACCGGGCTTGGCCCACGAGCCCAGGGGCCGAGACTCCAGGGCAGGCGCGGAGAAGCGCTCCTTAGCTGAGTTAAGGTCTCCGCATTGGATTTGCGCGCGCGAGCCGTTTGTTCTTAACGGAGGGATGGGCTTGTCCGGCAAGATCCCCCCCCCGAGCTCGCTCCCGGCCCCGCCGCGTGGGCCGTCCTCGCTCCCCGCCCCGCCGCGGAGCCCTTCGCCACGCGCGAGCTCGCTGCCGGCCCCACCCAGCGCCCGCTCGCTCCGCCCCACCTCGCTGCCGGCCCCACCCAGCGCCCGCTCGCTCCGCCCCACCTCGCTGCCGGCCCCGCCACGCAGCAGCGGCTCGCTGCGCCCTCCTCCCGAGCACGTCGGGGGCCTGACGTGCCACGAGCTGGTCGAAGTCGCGAACCTGCCCCACTACCTCCTGCGCGTGGATCGCAAGTGCCGGCTCGTCCTGGCGCGCCGGACGACCACGCCGTTCCAGGGGACCATGGAGATCCGCGATTGCTTTCGGGACATCCAGATCAAGCTCGCCGACATCCCTCGTAAGAACTTCCACCTCCTGGTCGATACTCGTTTCGGACCCAGCCGCAACGATCGCGCCTTCGAGCTCGTGCTGGAGGAGGAGCGCGGCAAGCTTTTGTTCGGCTTCGCCCGCAACGCGGCGCTGGCCGCCACCGCTGCCGGCCGCCTGCAGATCCAGCGCTTCGCGAAACACGACGGCCGCGAGGTCTTCGCCACGGACGATCCCACGCAGGCCTTCGACTACCTCGGTCTGCGCCCGCACCCGCTCTGAGCATGATTTGCGCTGAGGACCGCGCGCGATCCGTGGCACAACGGGGACCATGCCCAGCCCTCCCCGAGCCGAGAAACACGCGCACGAGACCACGTTGCATGGTGTGACGCAGCAGGACCCGTACCACTGGCTGCGCGACGAAAACTGGCAACAGGTGATGCGCCAACCCGAGGTGCTCGCGCCTGCGATCCGGGAGCATCTCGATCGAGAAAATGACTACACGGCGGCCGTGATGGCTTCGACCGAGGCGCTGCAGGAGGCGCTCTTTCTCGAGCTCAAGGGGCGCATCAAGGAAGACGAGAGCTCCGTTCCCGCCAAGGACGGCCCGTTCGACTACTATGTGCGCTACCTGCTCGGAGCCCAGCATCCGCGCTACTGCCGCCGTCCGACCACGCCCTCACGCGCCTTCACCGAATCCGCTCCTCTGCCGCCTCGCGCGGACGAGGAGGTCTTGTTCGACGCGGACGCCGCGGCCCTCGGGCATGCCTACTTCAGTGTACGAGCGGTGGTCCACAGCCGGGACCACCGTTATCTCGGCTACGGCATCGACACCAACGGCTCTGAATATTACGAAATTCGTTTCCGGGACCTGAGCACGGGTCGCGACTTGCCGGACCGGATCGCCAGCACCAGCGGTAACCTGGTGTTCTCGGCGGACGGGCTCAGCGTGTTTTACACGGCCGTCGACGAGAACCACCGCCCCTCCAAGGTCTTCCGCCACACGCTCGGCGGCGCCCAGAGTGACGTGCTGGTGTACGAGGAACTCGATCCCGGTTTCTTCGTCGGCATCGATTTGCTCGAGGACCAGTCCGAGATCGTCATCACCAGCCACGATCACGTGACCTCCGAGCAACGCCTGATCGACGCCGCTCACCCCGACAGCGAGCCGCGCCTGATCGCCCCGCGGCAGGCGGGGGTCGAGTACAGCGCGAGCGCGCTCGGAGACCAACTCCTCTTGCTCACCAACGCCGGCGCCCTGGACTTCAAACTGGTGGTGGCCCCACGCCACGATCCGCGCCCCGAGAACTGGCGCGAGCTCGTCGCCCATCGCCCGGGCTGCCTGATCCTGGCTGCGCTGACGCTCTCCAGGCACATCGTTCGTCTGGAGCAGGATGGCGGCCTGCCCCGCATCGTGATCCGAAATCGAGCGGACGGGGCGGAGCACGACATCGCGCTGCAGGAAGAGGCGTACAGCTTGGGCCTCGTGCCCGGCTACGAGTACGAGACGCAGACGCTGCGCTTCACCTACTCCTCTTTGACCACGCCTCAAGAGATCTACCAGTACGATCTCGACACGCGCGAGCGGACGCTGCTCGATCGCCGGCAGGTGCCGAGCGGCCACGACGCGAGCCGCTACCGGAGCGCGCGCGTATTTGCCACCAGCCACGATGGCGCTCGCGTACCGATCTCACTGGTCTGGCACGAGAACACCGTGTCCCCGCGCAGCTCTAGCGCTCCCGGCGGCAGCACGACCGCCGCTGGGCGCCCTCCACTGCTCTTGTACGGCTACGGCGCCTACGGCCACGGCATTCCCGCCGCCTTCTCGGGCAACTGCCTGAACCTGGTCAACCGCGGCTTCGTCTACGCCATCGCGCACGTGCGGGGCGGCAAGGAGATGGGCTACGCCTGGTATGAGGCCGGCAAGCTGCGCCACAAGAAGAACACGTTCCTCGATTTCGTGGCGGCCGCCGAGCACCTCAGCCAGAGCGGCTGGACCGAGCCCGGAAAGATCACCATCCATGGCGGAAGCGCGGGCGGCATGTTGGTCGGAGCCGCGCTGAATCTGCGGCCCGATCTCTTCAACGCCGTCGTCGGCGAAGTGCCCTTCGTCGACGTGCTCAATACGATGTGCGACGCGGAGCTGCCGCTCACGCCGCCGGAATGGCCCGAATGGGGCAATCCGCTCGAAGACGCCGAGGCCTACCGCTACATTGCCTCCTATTCGCCCTACGAAAATGTCACGGCGCGGGAGTATCCCCATGTTCTCGCCACGGCGGGCCTGACCGATCCGCGAGTCACCTACTGGGAACCCGCCAAGTGGGTGGCGCGCCTGCGAGAGCGCGTCACGAGCGATCGCCTGCTGCTCTTGCGCACCTACATGCAGGCCGGTCATGGCGGGGCTGCCGGGCGCTTCGAGAAGCTGCGCCAGGTGGCGTTCGTCCATGCTTTCATCCTGCACGCGCAGGGCCTGGCCGGCGCGCCTCTGCTACCGGCGACGCGAGCCTGAACGCTGTACGGGGCAGCACCCCCTGCCCCTCTGCCCCTGCCTCAGTCCGGCTCCTTCGGGATCTTGCGCATCAATTCCGCCGCTCGAACGCGGCCCCACTCATACAGCACCGCCTGACGGAAGAAGCTCTTCCGATCGCCGCCCGTGACCCAGAGCCGGCGCGCATCCCACTTGCTCGCCCGCGGCCACGGCGGAAATAGCCCGACCCACACCCAGGCCAGCACCTGCGGCGCGCCCGGCGCGATCTCGGCGACGAACAGCCCGCAGCGCCGCCGGGGCGCCTCCCCCGCGCAACCGGTGACCACGACCAACGGTACGTTGCCCAGCGGTCGCCAGTCCCAGACGCTGGTCGGACGAAAGCGGCCCTCCGCCGCCAGGGTCTGGCGCACGTCCGCGGGCAGCAATGCTTCGAGCTGTAGCTCCAGCGCCTCGTCGAGCCGGCCGCGCTGTTCGAGCGGTTTGCCACGCTCGACATGCAAGCTGACCTTGGCCTCGTTCACCTCCCCTTTGCAGCAGCGGAAGCCGATCTCGGCGGACACCGTGTCCGGGGCCTTCGCCATGGCGTTGGTGCAGCGGCCGACGAGTTCGCCCACGGCAGAGTTACCACCGCGCAGGCTGTAGAGCTCGGCAGGGTTCCCGCGGCCCCAGCGGCTCAGCGTCCATTCCCACACGCCACCATGCAAGTCGCGAGCCCCAAACTCGCTGCGGCAGGCGGTGCGATAGCCGCTCGGCAACATGCGCGGCGCGCGCCCGGTCAGGCACACCTCGGGGCGGTAGCGATCGCCGTACTCATAGGTGAAATTGCGTGGCCCCTTGCAGGCACGTTCCCACTCCAGCTCCGTACACAGGCGCTTGCCCCGTTCTTTGCACTGAGCCTGCGCGCGGGTCTGGCTGACGCCGGTCTGGGGAATGGCGCCCTCTTCATTGGGGAACGGGAACTGATCCATGAAGAACCCGTGCAAGACCAGTTGCTCTCCCGGCATCTCCACATCGGCCAAGCGCGGCACGCGCCCCGGCGGAGTGCCTGCGATCAGCGCCCCCTCTGGGATCCAGACCATGCCGCGCGGCGGCGTGGGCTCCTTGCTTCGCGGCGCCCAGGGGGGCGCTGCGTCCGCTGCTTCGCGCGCGTTCTCTTTGGGCTGCGACGGCGCCTCCCGACAGCCGAGCAGCCCAAACAGCAGTGCCAAACACCAGAGCCCACCCGATCCAAGCCTCGCTCGCCCCCCCGGGCTAGATCGCGTCTCGCTCATCTCGCTCTCTCAAGCCCAGTTCCTTCATCTTGAGCTGCAGACCCTTGCGGGAAATCTTGAGCAGCCGCGCCGCGTGCGTGACGTTGCCGTGCGTCTCCTTGAGCGCGCGATCGATGAGCTCGCGCTCGAGCCGCAGCGTCGCGGCCTTCACCTGTTCCTTGAGCCCGTCCGCGGTACTGCCGAGCGGCAGGTCGGCGCCCTCCGGGCCGTCCGCTTGGCGGATCTCCGCGGGCAGATCCGCGGGCGAGATACTGCCGCCATCGCAGAACAAGAGCGCCCGCTCGATCACGTTCTCGAGCTCGCGCACGTTACCGGGCCACGGGTAGCGACCCAACAAGCGCTCCGCCTCGGGCTCGATCGAGTTCACCTCGTGGTTGAGGTGCACGCGGAACTTTTGCAGGAAGTGCCGGGCCAGTTCGGCGATGTCCGGCGTGCGATCGCGCAGCGCCGGCAGGCGGATCGGCACCACGCTCAGGCGATAGTAGAGTTCCTGCCGAAACGTGCCCTCCCGGGCACGCTGGGCCAGATCCACCCGCGTCGCCGCCACCAGGCGCGCGTTTACCGGGCGCACGTTGCTCTCCCCGACGCGAGCGCACTCGCCGTCTTGCAGCACCCGTAGCAGCGCAGGCTGAAGGGCGAGCGGAATGCTGTCGATCTCATCCAGGAACAACGTGCCGCCGGAGGCCAGCTCGAAGCGGCCGGGCCTCGGCGCCGGAGCACCGAAGCCGCCCGCGGCCTGCCCGAACAGCTCACTCTCCAGGAAGTCCGGCGCCACCGCGGCACAGTTGAGCGAGATGAAGGGTCCCTCGCGCCGGCTCGAGCCGCTGTGCAGTGCACGCGCCACCAGCTGCTTGCCCGTGCCCACCTCGCCGGTGATCAGCACCGAGGACAACGTGCTGGCCACGCGATCGATCACCGTGCGCAGTTCCTGGATCGGACGACTGTCGCCGATGATGCCGTAGCTCGCGCCCGGCAGCGGTGGCCGCTCTTCACGGGCCTCTTTTGCCGACAAGGCGCGCGTGCGCAGCGCCTTGCTCACGACATTGCGCACCTCGTTCTGGTCGAAGGGCTTGGTGATATAGTCGAACGCGCCGGCCTTGAGCGCCGCCACGGCGTTGTCGACCGTGCCGTGAGCCGTGATGATCACCACGGGCAACTCCGGTTCGAGCGCGAGCGCGCGCCGCAAGAGCTCGAGCCCGTCCAGCCGCGGCATACGCAGATCGGTGATCACCACGTCCACGTACTGCTCTTGCAGAATACGCAGCGCGGCCTCTCCATCCGCAACGGTGTGCACCTCGTAGCCGTCGCGGCTGAGCTGAGCTCCGAGCACGCGGCGCAAGTTGGGTTCGTCATCGACGACGAGAACCTGCGGGCGGGTGTCGGCAATCATGGTGTCTCGGAGCGAGGGAGCCCCCGAGTCTAGGCGCATACCCTGGGGGCGAGGTTGTCTGTACCTGAAACGGGCCGTTAGTACCTGAACGAAGGCAAGAGACAGATGACGAAGACGTGCTGGGGGGTGGGGCTGATCCTCGGACTGGTCTGGCCGGGGGTGGCCGGGGCCCAGGCGCCGACCCCGGATCCCCGAGACGCGTGTGCGACACCGAGCCCGGCCGACACCGAGGAGGCCAAAGATGCCTTTCGTGACGGGCAAGCGGCCTTCAGCGAGGGCGACTACGAGCGCGCCGTGGCGCTCTGGACGGGCGCCTACCAGCGCGATTGCAGCGCCCACGCCCTGCTTCTAAATCTTGCCACGGCCCATGAACTGCTCGGCCGGCCTGAACAGGCCACGGCCGCTCTGCGCCTGTTCAACGAGCGCGCCCCCCAATCGCCGTACGCCGCCGCGAACGAGCAGCGCATGGCTCGGCTGCGCGTCGTCCTGTCCCCCCGCCCGCGACGCGACGTGAGCACGCCCTGTCCCACGCCGGCTCCGGCCCCTCCCGCGCCGGCCCCGAAGGGCGGAGTCGCCATTCCGGTGGCGGTGAGCATCGGGGGCGCGCTGACCGCCGTGGTCGGGGGCGTGCTGTACGCCGAGGCCCGTCATGCCGTAGGCGACGCCGCGGACCGCTGTGGCGGCTCAGCGAACGACTGCCAGGATCAAGACGCCCTGATCGATGGCGAACGCGCGCGCTCCCGCGCGGTGACGGCGGGCTGGATCACGGGGATCGGGCTGGCCACCTTCGCCGGTGGGCTCGTCTGGCACCTGGCATCCGGCCCTGCGGCCCCAGCAAGTAGCGCCAGCTCGAGCACACCGCTACGAGTGGGCTCTGCGCTCGGCCCGAACGGCGTAAACCTATGGCTCGGCGGCGGCTTCTGAGGCCCAGCCCGGAGCGCAGCTCAGGGAGGAGGCGCCGCGGGGGCGGTCGGCGCCGGCGCGGGCGCGGCCGCGGGCGGGGTTGATGCGGGGGGCGCAGGTGCCGGTGCGGCGGGCGCGGGCGGCGCCGGCGGCGGGGTTGCAGCAGCCGGCGCGGGCGGCGGGGCTGCTACGGCCGGCGCCGCGGCGGGCGGCGCGGGACGAGGCCGCCCGGCGCTGAGCGGGACTACCGGCGGGCTACTCCCCCAGGTCTGCAGGGCCGGCGCCCCCGTGGCGCTCCCCGGCGGCCCTGCCGCTTCGAGCCCGAACTCGGCGCCGTCTTGCGAGTACGGCTCTGTGGGATGCTGCAAGGCATCCGAGTTCGCTCCGCTCGCGGCAGTGGGCGCCGAGGCCACCTCGGACTCGGGCGCTGCCACCAAGCGTTTTGGATCCGGTTCTAACGGCGGAGGCGTCTCACTCGAGGAGCCCCCGCAGGCAACACCCCAGCAAGCCGACAGCACCAGGGCCCAGGACCACTCGAAAGCTCGCACCGGGGTCCGCTAACACGGCAGCACGACTCGTACCAGAGATGGAATTGAGCTTGCTCCCCATGGGCTGCTCCCAGTAGATCCGTGGCGCTTGATTGGTCGACTGGTTGGCAGCGTCGTGGCGCAGGCGGATTCGACGCTGACCGTGGACGTCGGCGGCGTGGGCTACGAGGTCCACGTGCCGCAGGGCAGCCTCGGTCGAGCGGGGGCGAGCAGCGCCGAGGGCGCGCGCGTCACCCTCTTCGTGCACACCCACGTGAGGGAGGACATCTTCGACCTCTTCGGCTTCGCCACCGACATGGAACGCACGGTCTTTCGGCTGTTGATCGCGGTTCCCAACGTCGGACCCAAGACGGCGCTCGGGATTCTGAGCGCTCTGCCGCCGCCGGAACTGGCCAGCGCGGTCGGCGACCGCGATCTGGTGCGGCTCACCGCCATCAGCGGGATCGGCAAGAAAACGGCAGAGCGGCTGATCCTGGAGCTCAAGGAAAAGCTGCCGCGCATGCCCGCGCTGCGCGCGCCGGAGACTCCGGAGCGACAGGGCAACGACACAGGGCGGTTGCTCGGAGCATTGACCAATATGGGGTTCCGGCAGCCGGAAGCGGAACGCGCCGTCTCGGCGCTCGGCGACCGCGTCGGAAAAGAGCCGCTTGCCGACCTACTCAAGGCGGCCCTGGCAAAACTACGCTAGGCGCCGAGCGAGTTACTTGACCGTCGACCCAAGCCGTGGACAAATCGCCCCTTGGGCAGGGCGAATTCGGCGCCGTACTGCACCTACCTGCGGTCTCGGCGCCCCAAGGAGGCCACCAAAGTGATCACGTGCCAGAAGTGTGGCAAGGAAAACCAGGACCATTACAAGTTCTGCCTTGGATGTGGAGCCGAGCTGGCGCGCGAGGTTGCCCCAAAGCCGTACCCGAGGGGCGGTGCTGCCCCTGAGGCGGTACATGGATATGCGGATCGTGGGACGGACGCGCCGCCAGAGACGGCGGCAGCACCCTTGGCAGGCCTAGGTGGGACAGAAGCGACGCATGCGTCGCCGGGCGCGCCTCGCGTGCGGCCCGGGCCCGAGCCTGCGGCGCAGTTCGCCTCCAATGGCGCGGCGGCGAACATCGCCTGCCCCCAATGCGACCACAGTAACCCCACGGGCAATCGCTTCTGCGCGTCCTGCGGCTACAAGCTGAACCTCGCGTCGGTCCCGATCAAGACGGGAGGCTCGGGGCCCACTGCCGGCGTGGCCGGCGAGGTGCGCCTGACCGCGCTGCGTGCGGACGGGACCGAAGCCGGATCGTACAAGCTGGGCGCAGCTCCCAGCGAGACGATCGGGCGCGACACCGGGTCCATCTTCGCGGGCGACAGCTATCTGTCTCCCCGGCATGCCGTGTTCACGAGAAAAGGGGACCGGCTATTTGTGAGTGACGCTCGCTCCCTCAACGGCGTGTATCTCAAGATCCGCCCCAACGCCCCCTGGCCGCTGCGCTTCGGAGACGTCTTTCGGATCGGGCAGGAGATCCTGCGGCTGGAAAAAGTCGAGACGCCGCAGCCGTCCGCCGATGGCGTGCAGCGCCTGGGCAGCCCGTCCGACGGCTACGTGGCTCGCCTGGGGCTCGTGATCGGGCGGGACACGACCGGCAATGCGTTTCCGGTTCCCAAGACCGGCCTGCACCTCGGGCGCGAGCGCGGGGATGTGCTGTTTCCGGAAGACGGCTACGTCTCCGGTCTGCATTGCCGCCTCGGCGTGGGCACGGACAGCTCCATCAGCATCACGGATCTCGGCAGTTCCAACGGCAGTTTCGTGCGACTCAAGGATGAGCATCCCGTGGCCTCCGGTGACATTCTGCTCATGGGGCAACAGCTGTTTCGCATCGACGCCTGAGCCGCGCCGGCCCAACCCGGCCGGCGTCGCGAACCCTTCCGCATGCCTAAAACAACCATCCGCGTCGTCGCGGCCATGATCGAAGATCGTGGTCGCTATCTGATCACGCAGCGGCGCCCGAGCGCGGTGCTCCCGGGCCTGTGGGAGTTTCCCGGCGGGCGCGTGGAGGCCGGCGAAACGGACGAGCAAGCGCTCGCACGTGAGGTGTTGCATCGCCTCGGCGTGAACGTGGAGGTGCAGAAGCTCGTCAGCTTCGTGCGTCACCCGTATGAGCGCTACACCATCGAGCTGCACCTGTACGAGTGCCACCTGGCCTCGGGGCAGCCGAGCAAGCGCAACGTGCAAGACTTCGCCTGGGTGCAGAGCGACGAGTTCGAGCACTACCCGTTCACGCCCGCGGACGAGTTGTCCGTCGCGCAGTTGCTCGGCCTGGCCTGACGGTGCGGTCGCTCCGTCGGGCGTAATTCGCTCCGCGCCTACGTCCTTTCGGCCCGCCTCGCTTCGCCCCCCCCCAAACCTCGCTTCGGGCGTCTTTCGCCGGCAAAGCACAAAAGCGCGCAGGGCGCCTCCCCCGTGGGAAACGCCCTGCTGCTTCGCTCCGCTTCTGAGAGCTGCGCGGCGCCTCAGCGCTGCGAGCGTGAACGCCGGCGCGAGCCGAGTGCGAGAGCCGCACCGAGCACGCCCGCCAGAAGCCCGAGTTGGCCCTGGCCGCCCGCGGCGCCCTGGCTCACGGAGCAACCGCTATCGGCGGCGTCATCGCCGCCCCAGTTTTCCGCCCGGTATTGCTGACCGATCGGCTTCCAGGTGTTGCTGTTCGGGTCCCAGCCATAGCCGCTCACCGGATCGTAGCAACCGTTGAGCTTGGGCCAGAACACGTAGCCCTCGCCGCAGTCGTCGTCATTCAGGCCGTCACCATCCTGGTCGAAGTAGCGCGGCGGGAACGTCCAGTCACCGGCACCGTTGTTCTTCGTGGAGTCCCACACGTAACCGGTGCCCGGGTCGTAGCAGAGGTGCAGCAGCGTACTGCACGCTGCGCCCTGGCAATTGGCGTCCGAGGTGCAAGTCCCCGTGCTGCCCGTCAGGCCTCCCGACGGCGGTGCCGGTACGGCGCCGTTGACGCCGGGGCCGCCGACCGCCCCGCCCGGAGTGGAGCCGACATCACCCTGACCGGGGACCGCGCCGATGGGGCCACCACCCGGGGTCGCCGGGCCTTGCCCGCCACCGGGAGTAGTGCCCGGAGTGGCACCGGGGACCACCGGAGTGTCCGTCGGTGCGCCCTCACCCTCGACGGAGGGCGGCAGCGTGGTTTCCCCAAAGAACACGTCATCGAGCACGAGCCCGGCGAGGTTGTCTCCCACGTCGATGTCGAAGTTCGCGTTGGCTCTGGTGCCCGTGGACGTAAACACCCACTCGTAGGTCTGCATCTCGGTGCCGACCAGCACGGGGCCTTCCCCGCGCTGATTGCCGAGCGCACCGAAGCCCTCGTAGGGCACCCCCGGACCGCCGCCAAACTGAACGGCCACCTTGATGGGGCGCTCTTGGTCAGCCCTGGCGCGGAAGGCGATCCGGTAGTTCGTCCCCGTCTGAACCGAGACCACCTGATTCAGACGCACTTCATAGGCGTTGTCCGCGCTCGCGGCCGCGCGCTGCAACCTGATGTTCAGCTCCCCCTGGCGGTGCATCGCATAGGCCTCGGCACCCGTCCCCGGCGCGCCGATGTTCGCGAAAGACCAGCCGAGGATGCCCTCGTCGAAGTCGCCATTTTCCAGCTGATTGCCGGGCTGCGCGTTGAGCGCCGGCTCGGTCACGGGCGTGGGAGCCGCACCAGCAGGATCCCACATGAAGCCGGTCACGGCCAGGCCGTACAGCAACGCCAGGCTGGAGTTGAACGCACGCGGCGCGGCCACGTTGTTTGCCCCGATGCTGTCGCCGGGCAAATACATGCTCTGCCAGGCACCGGTGAAGGCATCCAGGTTCTCCTGGGTGCTCGCCGACATCGCGGTGGCAAACCCGCCCATCGTGAACGTGCTACGCAGGCCGGTTGCGTCACCGTTACCGTTCAAGGCCTGGCCGCCGAGGGAGTAGCGATCGACGATCTGCACGATGCGCTGGGACGCTGCGAAGTCTGCGATGTCCTGCAAGAAGGTGCGGGCGCTCGGATTGGCGGTCCACTGGTAGTCCACGGCCACGCGCCACGGCGTGCGCGCCGCGTCCGCCTGGAACTCGTTGGTGTTGCCGCCCCCGGAGACCTGCGGGGCTCCCGGGCACGCCAGGTTGAGCGAGCCATTGGACTGCGACCACGCCGGCACCAGGCCAGTGTTGTTGTCGCTCACGGCCGCCAGGTACGTGTACGAGTTGTTGCGCGCGGTGTTCCAGAATGCGGCCTGCCCGGCATCGGCCGCGCCGAACGCGGGGTAGTAGCCCGGCGGGATGTACGAAGGGTTGATACAGCCGCAGGCCGCAAACGTGGAGCCCGCCAGCAAGATGCCCTGGCATCCGCCCTGGAACAGGTTGGTGCGGATCGCAGCCACGACGCGCCCGGCGTCCGCGGCGTAGCCGCCCCATTGACGATTGGCGACAATCAGGCCGAACGCGGCATCGATGTCGGCGTCCGATGCGCTGCCGGTGTCACCACCGCCGCCGCCGGCGTCGCAACCCGTTCGGCGCCAGTGCATCAAGCCGGTGCCCGGCGAGCTGCGCTGATAGAAATCCCAGAGCCCGTCGAAGGTGGCCTGATCGCCAAAGTACGCGGCGATCACCATGCCGTAGCCCACGCCTTCCGAGCGCGTGTCGCCGCCGCTCTCGGGATAGACGATTCGAGCGTCGCCCTGATTGCAGCGCTCCACGAAGCGTTGCTTCCACAGATTGTATTGCGCGCGCAGCTCATGACTGGTGAGCACGCCCGTGGTCAGGCCCATCGTCGCCTTGGCGCTGGGGAACGGAAACGCCTGCGCCGACGCGACGCTGCTGAGCGACATCGTGCCGAGCGCCGCCGCCGCTCCCGCGAACGCAGCACACAGGGCTACGTTGACACTCTTGCTCCTGGACCGGAAAACTTCGACGCGGTTCTGCATGGGGAATTCTCTCAAGGGAAACTCTCTAAAGGATTCGTGTGCTCTGGCGATGCCTGCAGCTCGATGCGTGCACCCTGACTGTTCGAACTGTTCGCGCAGCGATCTCGAGGGGAGCTGCTGCACCAAATGCTCGGTCAGACCTTAGCAGCTCCCAACGGCTCCGCCTAGCGACGGGCGCGATCGCATGGGCTCTCGCAGCACACCCCGCGCTGCGGCACGGGGCCTCGCCGAGCGACTGATTTGAAGGCTTTTTTTGGGGCGCTCCCGGTCCGCTTCCGGACAGCTCACGGGGCGGAGCCTCCCGCTGGAACCTCACGCCGGCAAACTTGCGCCAGCGCTGTATCAAAGAGTTCCTTTCAGGCAGACTTCAGCGAGACCGATCTCGGCGTGTGCGGGCTCGCGGCGGCAGGCCGCGGCGTTCAACGGCGGCCGCAGGCACCCAACGCAGTGCATCCCATTGGTCTGCGATCCAAGGGATCGCGTGTCCGGCAGAGACTCCGCGGCAACTTCCGCGCTCCGCCGTTCGATGCAGAGACTGTGTCGAGCCAAGCCGCCGGCAGACCAGCGTCGCAGAGTAGCGCGCAACTCTGCCACCGTTGCGTGAGTCGCGGCGCGAGCTGGTGCCGCAACGCCGCCGGCGCGTTGCGAGATCTCCTGGCTCCCGACTATTGCGCGGGCTGCGACGTTCCGCTCGCCGCGGGCGAGCTCTTCTGCGACAGCTGCGGCCCCTGCCCTGCGCCACCGGGCGCCGGCAGCTTCGGCTTTGGCTGGGTGGGAGGCACCTACGCGCCGCCGCTGTCGACCGCCATCACGCGCTTGAAGTTCAGCCATCGAGCCGATCTGGCTCGACCCCTGGCGCGGCTGCTGCCCTGGCCAGTGGATGGCGCGGAACCCTGGCAGGTCGTGCCCGTCCCTCTGCATCTGGCACGACTCGTCGAACGCGGCTTCAACCCTGCCGGGCTGCTTGCTCGGGAGCTCTGTCGGCGCACGGGCGCGCGCTTCTCGCCCGAGCTCGTCGAACGCTGGCGGGACACTCCGCAGCAGAGCCGCTTGCCCGCGCGAGCGCGGCGCAGCAACGTCCAGGCCGCGTTCCGGGCTTCGGCGCGCGCCCGTGGCACGCACGTCGTGCTGGTCGACGACGTGGTCACGACGGGTTCGACGCTCGAAGCGTGCCGGCGAGCGCTCTATGCAGCCGGTGTGCTTCGTGTCAGTGTGGTCGCTCTCGCCGCCAGCCCCGCACCGTAACCCGTCGTCGATCCATGCCTGCCCTGCTGCCGTCGCTCTCGCGAGCCTCTCTGATAGCGTCTGTTGCATGGCTGATGGGCGCGGGCGCCACGCTGGCCGGGGCGCCCGGTTGCACGCCGCCGGTGGCCGGGCCCAGCCTGGCGAGCGGAGCGCGGCCCGTCACCGGCGACCCGCGCTACGATGCCTTCTTCGGCGAGCTGAACGAGCTGTGGCGAAACTTGCAGGCGGCCGCACGCGAGGCGTCGGATGCCCGAGCCTCGCTGGCCCACCGCATCGGGCTCGGGGACGACGTCTCCAGCGACGTGCTCGGCGCGCGGCTGCGCGAGCGCACGGCCCGCCTCGCGAGCGACGGGCTCACCCTGGAGCTCGAGTTTACCGGGATTGACGCCAGCGACGTCGAGCTCGAACCCGCGGCAGACGCCGAAGGGGCCGCTCCGAAGGACGCGCCCCACGCCGCCGCACCCCAGAGCGCGCCCGATGCCGCTGCACCGACCGCCGCTCCCCCCACCGCCACCTTGCGCACCCCCAGCCGAGAACCCGAGCGGCGCGAACTGCGTTTGCTCGAGGTGATCGCGCAGGCCGCGCTCACCGGCGCCACCCTGCAAACCGAGATGGCCCGCGCCGAGCGCCACGCCCACGCACTCGAAGCCCAGATCGCAAAGCTGCGCAGCGAGGCCCCGCAGAGCTTTGCAGAACAGGCACAGCGCGATCAGGTGCTGGCGCAGCTGGCAGAGGCACAGAGCGTGTTGCCCGAGTGGGCCGAGCAAGCTCGGACCGTGGCGGGCGCTTCGGACACCCTGATCTCGCTGCTGGACGAGGCGGCAAACACGACGCCCCGTGCACCCGCCGCGCGGCGGCGTCCCGCACGCGACGAAGTGTCTCGCGATGCAACACCTCGCGACGGCAGCGCGCGCGACCCGGCTGCACCGCCCCGCCGCCCCAAGCCCCCCGGCGCAGAACCCGCGCCGGCGGCGCCGCTGCCGGACCGGCCTCGCGATTTCGAACCCTGAGCGCGCGCGCACGCCGGGCGCCGCGCTGCCTGGAGAGGCGGACACCGCCCTGGCGTTACCCAAAGCCGTCCCCACACCCACACGCGCACCTCTCGTTCCCCGCGTCCCTTGCCCCGCGCGTTTGTTCCGAAGCGGCGCGAGCGCGCGGAACTCTGCACCAGTCGGCGGGGGGTGAGGCTCGGAGGCATCAGTTTTCGATCGGAACGTCGTTCAAAGATGCTGGATCTCGAGATGCAATCGGACCGTTCTTCGCGACCCCACCGCCGCTCGCGGCTGCGCCCTTCGGCCTTCCTTGCGAGCCGGAACGGCGCACTCTGCCTCGAGCTCGGCTGGGCAGGCGCGCTCCGCTCACAGCCAACCCCCACGACTACCGACGTATCGCACCGGCCAGCCTACGCGCACTCTGCCGTCGACGGTCTGGGGAAGCCCGGCGCAGTATGTCAGGATTAGAGAACCGCTCGCTCGGCGAGGCAGCCAAGATGTTCGGGCCTGCGCTGCCGAACGCCGGAAGAAAGCAGTCGGACATGCACACGCTGGCCCCTCCCGGGCGTCTGGACCCGGGCCCCGTCGAGACCGCATCGGAGCGTGCCGACGGGCCTCGGCCGAGCGGTGTGCGCCCGTCCCAAATGCCCACCTCCGACGCACCCGACAGTGCCTTCGAGAGGCTGCGCAGCGATCCGCCGCCCGATGCCGAGGGGCTGAGCGAGAAGGATATCGACATCGTCTTCCAGCCGATCGTGTCGATCAACACGCGCCGCGTGTTCGCCTATGAGGCGCTCACCCGCTGCCGCTGGCCGAGCCTGGCCAACCCGGAGGTCCTGTTCCGTCGCGCCTCCGAGGAATCCTGCTGCGGCAAGCTGGGCCGCATCGTGCGCGCCGCCTCGGTGCAACGTGCGCCCGGCGTTCCCCTCTTCGTCAACGTGCATCCCGACGAGCTGTCCGAGCGCTGGCTGGTGCGACCCGATGACCCGGTCTTCTTCCACGATCACGACGTATATGTCGAGATCACGGAGTCCGCGGCGTTTACCCACTATGAAGTTTGCGTCAACGTGCTGAAAGAGATCCAGTCCCGGGCGGGCATCTTTCTCGCCGTCGACGATCTGGGAGCCGGGCACTCGAACCTCAAGCGCGTGCTCGACCTCGAGCCGCGCATCGTGAAATTGGATCGCGCGCTCATCACCGGGCTCGATCAGAACCCTCGCCAGCAGATCCTGGTGCGGCACGTGGTCCGCCTGTGCGTCGAGCTCGGGGCGGAGGTCGTGGCCGAGGGCATCGAAACGGTCGACGAGCTCAGCGCCGTCGTGGACTCGGGGGCGCACTACGCCCAGGGCTATCTGCTCGGCAGGCCGAGCTATCCGCTGCCGCCCGGCCGCTGGCCGGAAACCTGACCCGAGCTCAGCCGAGGGCCCTTCTAGAGCGAGCCGTTCCGGGCTAGCGTGCCCGCCGTGAGCTCCTCCCTCGTGGCGACGGAAAGCACGCGCGTTCGCTGGTGGATCGCCGGCTTGAGCGGGCTCGTGATCCTGGGCGTCGCTCTGGTCGTGCTGAGCAGCCCTGCCGGCAGCAAGGAGCCGCCGCTCGTGCCCAGCGTGCTGGCGAAGATCAACGTCACGCTGAACGCCGGCGCGGGCGTGTTTCTGCTCGCCGGCTTCGCGTTCATCCGCGCTCGCAAGATCGCCCAGCACCGCTTCTGCATGCTCTCGGCGTTCGCCCTGTCTTCGGTGTTTCTGGTGACCTACCTGCTGCATCATGCGCAGGTGGGATCGGTGCCGTTCCGCGGCGTGGGCTGGCTGCGCTGGGCCTATTTCACGATCCTGATCCCGCACGTGCTGCTGGCGGCGGGCATCGTACCGCTCGCGCTCACCACCGTGTACCGCGCCTGGACGGGCAGGCTGGGCGCGCACCGGCGGATCGCTCGCTACACCCTGCCCCTCTGGCTCTTCGTCTCGATCAGCGGCGTCGTCGTGTTCGGGATGCTGTATCACTCGGGGGGTTGAGTCGAGCGTGCGCGCGGTGATCACTCGGGTGCGCTGGGCGCGAGTGCGCGTGGCAGACGAGCTGGTCGGCGCCATCGATGCAGGCATCTGCGCGCTGATCGGCGTCGGGGCGGGTGACGCGGAAGCGGACGCGCTCTGGATCGCGGACAAGATCTGCCAGGTGCGCTTCTTCCGGGATGAAGAAGATAAGATGAACCGCAGCCTGCTCGACGGATACGGCAGCGTGCTCGCCATCTCTCAATTTACGTTGTATGGCGACCTGCGCCGCGGCAACCGCCCGAGCTTCTCCAGCGCGCTCGAACCAAAGCTCGCCGAGCCGCTGTTCGAAGGCGTGTGCACGCAGATCCGCGCGCGCGGCATTGCGGTGCAGACGGGTCGATTTGGCGCTGACATGGCGGTCGAGTCGCTGAACGACGGCCCCGTCACCCTGCTGCTCGATTCAACGAAGGCCTTCTGAAGCGGCGCCAGAGCGAACCGCCAGGCGCCGGGGAGTCCAGACATCCAACCCCCGGACGAACGGGGGCGGTTCAACCCATCCGGGCGAGCTCACTGCGCCGGCGCGGAGGGCGAGGGCACTGCGGCGGGCACTGCGGGAGCTGGGCTCGCCGGCGCTGGGCTCGCCGGCGCCGGGCCCACGGGAGCCGGAGCGCTGGGCGCGGTGGCCGCAGCAGCGGCCGTGCTCGTAGCGGCGGCCGCGCCGGCAGAGCTGGCCGGGGCCGCGGGGGCGGCGACTTCCGGCTCGGGCTCGGGCGGCGTCTGGCGGATCAGACGGTAGGGCTGCGTCGGCGCGCGCGGCGCCGTCCCAGCGCTGCTGCGCCGATCGGGACCCTTCGGTTGCAGGGCATAGCCCGCGGCCGCTGCCCCTACCCCTGCCGCCGCGATGGCCGTGCCGGCCTTGCGTGCCCCCTTGCTCAGGCCGGGCGAACAATAGACCTCGGGTCCCGACGTACCTTGTGGGTCTTGGTAGCAGTCGCCGCCGTCCGCCATGGCCGCACCGACGATCACGGCGGCAGTGCCCACGATGGCCAGCGCCTGCGCGGTTGACGACTGCGTCGCACAACCGGCGGAGCCGCTCACCAGGACCACCCCAGCAAACCAAACCTGCGCGCGTCCGGGCCGCATACGAGGAGTATCGCACATTCTGCGCTCCCGGCACGCCCGAAGGCCGCCGGCTCGCGCCCACTGGGGTGCCTCTCGCGCCGGCGCACGGAGCTTTCCTCCGAGGATTGGGGGTGCTAGCGGAGCATCCGTGCCTGACGACTATACCCCCCGCGCAGCTGCTCCCGACACCTTCGTTCGCCGCCACATCGGCCCCTCCCCCGCGCAGGTCGAGGACATGCTCCGCAGCCTCGGCCTCTCGTCGCTCGACGAGCTGATCGATCGTTGCGTCCCTCGATCCATCCGCAGTAGGGCTCCGCTGGCGCTGCCTCAACCGCTGAGCGAACCCGAGCAGCTGGCCCTGCTCGGCACGCTGGCTCAAAAGAACTCAATCTATCGCTCGTATATCGGCACGGGCTACTACGACTGCTTCACACCGGCCGTGATCCAGCGAAATATCCTGGAGAATCCGGGTTGGTATACGCAGTACACGCCGTACCAGGCGGAGATTGCGCAGGGGCGCCTGGAAGCGCTGATGAACTTCCAGACGTTGATCGCCGATCTCACCGGCTTGCCCTTCGCCAACTCGTCCTTGCTCGACGAGGCTACGGCGGCGGCAGAAGCCATGACGATCTGCCACCACATCGCCCGGCAGAAGAAGACCCGATTTTTCGTGGATGAGGACACGCATCCGCAGACGCTCGCCGTGGTGCAGACCCGCGCGGAACCGCTGGGCATCGAGGTGCTGGTCGGTCCGGCGCGCTCCTTGCCGTTCGACGACCCGCAGCTGTTTGGCCTGCTGGTGTCGTACCCCGGTTCGAGTGGCAGCGTGCACGACCTGCGCGAGCTCTGCCAGCGCGCGCGCGCGGCGGACGTGCGCGTGGTCGTGGCGACGGACCTGCTCGCGCTCACGCTGCTCACCCCGCCCGGGGAGTTCGGCGCCGACATCGCCATCGGCTCTTCGCAGCGCTTCGGCGTGCCGCTCGGTTTCGGCGGCCCTCACGCGGCGTTCCTGTCGACGAGTGAGACGCACAAGCGCCTGCTGCCGGGCCGCATCGTCGGCTCCTCGGTGGATAGCCACGGCAAGCTCGCCTATCGCCTGGCGCTGCAGACCCGCGAGCAGCACATCCGGCGCGATCGGGCCACGAGCAACATCTGCACGGCGCAGGTGCTCCTGGCCATCGTGGCGAGCATGTACGCGGTCTATCACGGCCCCGTCGGGCTGCGGAACATCGCGCTCGGCGTGCGCCGCTCGACCCTGGCGCTGGCAGCTGGGCTGAAGGCGCGCGGTCTCACGCTCGGCGAGGCGCCGTTCTTCGACACGCTGTCGGTCCGCATCACCGGCGCGGCGCGCGACGGCGTGCTCAGCCGGGCCCGCCAGGCGAGCATCAACCTGCGCCAGGATGACCCGGAGCGTCTCGGCATCTCGCTCGATGAAACCAGCACCTCCGACGACGTGGCCGTGCTGCTCGGGGTCTTCGGCGCCCAGCCCGCGACCCGCGACGAGGTCGAAACGCTCGCGGCCCGTCAGGAGCTGGCGTACCCGGCAACGCTCGCCCGCCAGAGCAGCTACCTGGGCCATTCCGTGTTCCACAGCCATCATTCCGAACACGAGCTCCTGCGCTACATGAAGCGGCTCGAAAATCGGGATCTGTCACTGACCACGTCCATGATCCCGCTGGGCTCGTGCACGATGAAGCTCAACGCGACGGCAGAGCTGTTTCCGATCACCTGGCCCGCATTGAACAAGCTGCACCCCTTCGCGCCGCCCGCGCAAGCGGCCGGGTATCAGCAGCTCTTTCGCGAGCTCGAGAGCTGGCTTGCCGAGATCACCGGCATGGACGCCGTGTCGCTGCAGCCGAACTCGGGCGCGCAGGGCGAGTACGCGGGCTTGCTGGCGATTCGGGGCTATCACCGCAACCAGGGGGACGCACACCGCCAGGTTTGCCTGATCCCCACCTCCGCTCACGGCACCAACCCGGCCAGCGCCGTACTGGCGGGCCTGCGCGTGGTGACGGTGGAATGCGACAGTCGCGGCAACGTCGATCTCGAGGATCTGGCAAAGAAGGCCAACGAGCACCGGCAAGACCTCGCCGCCTTGATGCTGACCTATCCGTCCACCCACGGCGTGTTCGAGGAGCGCGTGCGGGAGGTGTGCGAGATCGTCCACCAGCACGGCGGCCTGGTCTACCTGGACGGCGCCAACATGAACGCGCAGGTCGGCATCTGCCGCCCCGGCGACTACGGCGCGGACGTCTGCCACCTCAATCTACACAAGACCTTCTGCATTCCGCACGGTGGTGGCGGCCCAGGCATGGGTCCGATCGCCGTGAAGGAAAAGCTCGCGCGCTTTCTGCCGGGCCATCCCCTGGCGGAGAGCGCCGCGGCTCCGGTCGGGCCCGTCTCGGCGGCGCCGTACGGCAGCCCCAGCATTCTGCCCATTCCCTGGGCATACATCCGCATGATGGGCGGAGAAGGACTGCGGCGGGCCACACAGGTGGCGATCCTCAACGCCAACTACATGGCACAGCGGCTCGCGCCTCATTATCCCATCTTGTTCACGGGGGAACGCGGCGGCGTGGCCCACGAGTTCATCCTGGACCTGCGCCCGCTGAAGAAGCGCACCGGGATCGAGGTGGACGACATCGCCAAACGCCTGATGGACTACGGCTTCCACTCGCCCACCATGTCATTTCCCGTCCCGGGCACCTTGATGATCGAGCCCACCGAAAGCGAGCCGCGCGCCGAGCTGGACCGCTTCTGCGACGCGATGATCGCGATCCGGCAAGAGATTGCCGCCATCGAGGAGGGCCGCAGCGACCGCGAAGACAACCCGCTGCGGCACGCCCCGCACACCGCCGCTGCCGTCATCAGCGACCAGTGGTCCCACGCCTACTCGCGCGAACAGGCCGCCTACCCCGCCCCCTGGACGCGCGAGTACAAGTACTGGCCTCCCGTCGGGCGCATCGACAACGCACGCGGCGACCGCCAGCTCGTCTGCGTCTGCACCGAAAGCATGGGCTCCCAGCGCGACAGCTAACCCCGGCACGACTCCAACTCTCGACCAGAAAGGAGGAGAGTTGGAGGCTGCGGGCGCGCGCGCGTGTGTGGGCGTCTTCCCAATTCATCCAGCAGTCGAGCGCGGCACATGCGCGAGCGCAGCCTTCCCCGCTCGGTCATCTTCCAATTCACCCAGCAGTCGAGCGCGGGACATGCGCGAGCGCAGCCTTCCCCGCTCGGTCATCTTCCAATTCACCCAGCAGTCGAGCGCGGGACATGCGCGAGCGCAGCCTTCCCCGCTCGGTCATCTTCCAATTCACCCAGCAGTCGAGCGCGG
>Ga0315912_10000984_pt1 | contig 39314 bp, 30 predicted proteins | sample VfabasoilMG_FD_204469 | JGI IMG/M metagenome (GOLD analysis project Ga0315912, IMG submission 204469) | Garden soil microbial communities collected in Santa Monica, California, United States - V. faba soil | ecosystem: Environmental > Terrestrial > Soil > Garden | place: USA: California... | reverse complement strand
AACACCGGCCGGCTCGTCATCAACCACAGGATGGCGAGCACGGCCGCGAACGCCGGAAAACCGCACGCGAACCACGTCCAGTAGAGCCGGTGATAGGCGGGCGGCAATGCCGTGCCTGCTCGCACCGTCGCCTCCGCCAAATCGCGCATTCGGATCTGGATGAACACCACGGGTAGCCAGAACGCACCCGTGATGCCGTACAGAATCAGCGACAGCGCGATCCAACCGTCGAGGATCGGGTAGCCGAGGAAGCGCGCGAGCAAGTAACCCGTCACGGGCTGCACGACGACGGCCGTCGCAGTGAAGACGAAATCCGCCGTCACGACGATGCGTGCGACGCCGGCGATCACGGCTGCGTCGCGCGTCCGGTGCGCCCGCACCATGAAGAACGCGATGCCCGCCCCCGTGCCGAGCAGCACCGTCGCACCGATGACGTGCAGGTATTGCAGCGCCAGAAAATACAACGTCATCGTTCAGCGATCCTCGACGAGGACGAGCGCGATCGCGCAGAGCACGACGATCGGCCAGACTTTCAGCAACGGGCCGAGCGGGTCGAGCCACAGCTGCGGCAGCACGAACGTGCCGGCAATCATGTACAGGACCGAAAGCGCAATCGCGGCGACCAGCGCTCGACGCGCCGTGCGACGAAACGCGATTCCGATACCGATCGCGATATCGGCGAACGCACCCGCGATGGCGGCGGCTTCTGCGAGTCCGCCGGGTACTCCGCCGGCGCGCAGGTACTGAAGGCCCTGCTCCCAACCTGGCCCGAGCGACACCAAGCCCGTGCCGATCCAGAACAATGCGAGCACGGCGATCGCGATCGGCTTCAAAAAATACAGTCGGGCGAACCGCCGCTCCTGCACCGACGCCGGCTCTCTGGCCAACGCCGCGGCGAGCGACGTGGGCGGCGCACCCATGATCGTTTGCCACTGCGTGGGGTCGCCGACTGCTCCGCGCTCGAGCTCGCGGCGCGAGACGCTGCCTGCCGGCGATCGCCAACCGAACGCTCGAGCGAAATCGCCAAGACGGAAGCTCAGCGCCGCGAGGACACGCGGCACGCGCCAACGCGGCGCAGGTGGCAGACGCAGCCATTCACGGAATGCATCGACGACGGCGGAAAAAGGCAGGCGCTCGGGACCTGCGACATCGAACGCGATGCGCGCCGGCGCGCCCGGCCGCGACAGCGCCACGATCGTCGCGACGAGCTCGTCGAGCTGCACGACCTGCAACGGGCCGGTGTCTGGAAATTCGAGCGTCACGGGGAGCGCAGCGAGCCCGCGCAGCAGCGCAGTGCCGCCGTAGGCAGCGCGCCCGACGACGACGGACGGGCGCAAGATGACCCAGTCGAGGCTCGTCGACATCAGGGCCTGCTCGCCGGCAGCCTTCTCCACCGAGTACTCGCTGACGGCGCCGCGCTCGGCCCCTATGGCCGAGACGAGCACGACGCGGCGCACGCCGGCTCGCGCACACGCCGCGTACAACGCCTGCATGCTGTCGACGTGCACGGCGCGGCTTTCCGCGCCTTGCAGCACGCCGGCGCAGTTGACGATCGTGTCGACGCCTTCGAGATGCGGCAGCCAGTCCTTCGGCTCGAGCAGCGTCGCAATATCGAGCGCGCGCCACTCGACGCCCGCTGCGGTCGAAAGCGCGCGGCGCCGCGCTACGGCTCGCACGTCGATTCCGTCGACGACGAAGCGGGCGAGCACGGCGCCCCCGATGAAACCGCCGGCGCCGAGCAGCATCACGCGGCTTGGCGGCGCCGGTTGGAGCAACCGCTCGGCGTGCGACTCGTCCACGATTAGCGGGCGGCGCGCTCCTGCGCGAGCTGGTCGACGTAGATCTTCTCGAGCCGCTCGACGGCCGCAAGATAGCCCTTCGGGTCCACGAAGCGGCTCGGATCGTACGCGTCGCCGGGCTTGTACTTGTCGTGCATGCCGAACTGCGCGGCATGCGATGCCAAGAAAATGTCGACGGGCAGCGCCTTCTGCGCGGCGAACGTGCGTGCGTAGTCGGCGGCGATCGTCGGGTACTTCGGCATGCCGCTGACCGTGACGCCCGGGTTGATGCTGCCCATGTTCGCGACGACGACGCGGTAGTCACGACCGCCTTCGCGCACGGTCGTCGTGAAGCTCGTCGCGCCTTTCGTGTGGCCGGGATGATGGTGTGCCGTCAGCGTGACGCCGCCGAGCGTGATCGCGTCTTGATCCTTGAGCCGCCGGTCCACCTTCACGGCAGCGAAGCTCGGCGTGCGGCCGTCGCCGAAGCGGAAGTCGCTGACGCCGCCGTCCTCGAGCAGCACGGCATCGGCCTCCGACATCATCATTTGCGCGCCCGTCAGGCGTTTGAGCTCCGCGAGCCCCGCGACGTGATCGCCGTGCGCGTGCGTCGCGAGCAGGATCTTCACGTCCGCCATCTTGAAGCCGAGCTGCTCGACACCCTGAACGATCAGCGGCACGGTGTCTTCGAAGCCCGTGTTGACGAGGATGTGCCCTTGGTCGGTCGTAATCAGGTACGTCGACAGATCGTAGGTGCCGACCCAGTACACGTTGCCGATCATCTTGAACGGCGGAAACGGACGCCGCCAATCGTCATTCTGCTGCGCCGCGGCAGTAGCAGAAATCCACAGCGACAAGAGCAACAACGCGCGCGCGAGCATGATTGTTCTCCCCCTAAGTCACGGCAGATCGTAATCGATCGCTTAGCCGGTAGACAGCGTGCGGCTCCCGCACCTCCAATCCGCCCATGGGCGGATTCTCGGCGTCGTCAGTGTAGTCGTCCGCGCGATAACCGCACCGCGGAATCGCTCTGCCGTCGGCCCGCACGAAGTAGTGCTCACCCCGATAGTCGCGCCGAATCCGATAGCCGCCCTCATGCAGCAACCGATGGTGAAACGAGCACAGCAGAACGAGATTAGCGGCGGTCGTTTCCCCGCCCTCGACCCAATGGTGCACGTGGTGCGCCTCGACGAACCGAGTGCGGTGGCAGCCCGGGAACGTGCAGTGTCGGTCGCGAGCCCAGAGCGCGCGGCGGACCGGCGTCGACACGTTTCGTTGTTTGCGACTGATGGTGAGTGGTGTCCCGCGCTCGTCTTCCGTCACCACGACGATGCTCGCGTCGCACGCAAGACGCTTCACGGTCTCGAGCGGAGCATCCGCTCGCCCCGCCCCTCCATGGAGGGCTGCTTCATCAACGTGCAGAACAACTTGGTAGCGATCTGCCGCCGAGGAATCCGTGCCTGACGTCGTACCGCCGTCGAGATACGTTTTCGCGACCGTTACGAGCGCATCGGCCTGCTGGCTTTGGAAATCCGACGACGACCTTTCCGCAGCGCCATCCGCGATCTCTTCCTGCTCCAGGGCCCGTTCGATCGCCCGCATGACGACCTCGCCGAGATCGAGCGGTAATTCAACCCGCAAGCACAGCGTGCCGCGCCCTTCATTGCGATACACAGACAACGCCCGCGATTGCCACGTTCGACGCGCGTCCTGCACGGAATCCGGATGTGCGTTGCGAACCTGCCGGCAGCGCTCCGCAACCTGCGGCGCCGTCGCGCCGAGCGCATAGCGCAAGAGCGGCTCCTCGCCGTAAATCGCGGCAACGCGCGACAACTCCCGCACCTTCGTGTACGAAAGCTTGCCCTCGCTGAATGCGAGCGAGATCTCCGGCAAATCCCGCAACGCCTGGGCCGTGCGCACCTTTTCGCGCGCAGTCGCGAGCGAGATGCCGCAACGCCACGACAGCCATTCGACACAACTCGGGAAACTCCACTTCGCCCAGCCCATCCGGTCGTCGAACTCGCGCACGAGCACGAGCAACTGATAGTTGAAGGCGTGAATGCGGCTGGCGAGTCGACAGATCGCCGCATCGAGCTCGTCGATCGAGCGATCGGGAACGGATGTAGACGCAGACGGGACGGCATCGGCAACGGCGCTCATGGCAGTCTCCGCGGAGTAGAGGTTGGATGGACTGGTATTTTATCCAGATTATATACTTGAGAAAGTATGGAATCCGACGTACAGTCCAGCCCCGGTTATGAGCCCGACGCGGTGCTTGTTATCTCCCCGGAAGGCGGGGAGTTTGAGCCGTATTCCCTGGAGCTATCGGAAGCTAGCCTCGCCCGGGGTCTTCAGGTTCTTCAATCGAATATGCCGACGGAGCGCTCGATGCGTCACGATCGTGAAGTCCTTGCGAGAATAGCTGCTGCAATTCTTGGGGAGTCTCGTCCGTTCTCAGCTTGACCGGGTGTTTCAAACCGTACTCGGTCATGAAGCCGGTTAGCTTTTCACGCAGCACGATCATTTCATTGATGACGTCCGCGATTTCCTGTGCGTTGACCTTGCGTTTCTTCCCGAATGGGAAGTCCCACAGCGAATCCAAAATATACGGATGGTCCTTGTGCTTGATCCAAGGCTTGTGGACTAGCCCGTTGCGCTTCAAGGAAAGGGCTCTGGTGGTCTCAGTCAGTTGCACAAGGCGCGCTTTGAACTCCGCTTCACCCGGCATGCCAGAGGCCAGATCGCGGATAATGTCGAGGCGCGTATTGTTGTTGACGATGGCGTAGTACGCGGTTTGTGTGCGCCAAACAGGGCCGCGCATTACCATTGCCATGATGACGCACAAGTCGTATTCGATGGCGCTCCAGTTGGATACCAATGCACCTAGGGCTCGGGCATGCTCGGGGTGGTCGCGCAGATCGTACATGTGGGGTACTTTTAGGGCGTATTCCTTGTCTGCCATTGGTGCTCTCCGATGACGAAAGCGAAAATCGAGGAACGGCGAGACGAGATTCTTCGGCGGGCGCTAAACACGCCGCCAAGGCCGAAGGCTAGTCGTCCTCCAGCGTCCAAAGAAAATCGATCTCGCGTAGCGCAGCAACCGCGCGCTCGTAAGCGCGCTTCGACTTAGCGCGCTTCGTGTGCTTCGTTAGTTCGCCGATACGTGAGGCGCTTCCCGCTGATGCCCTCTAGCAGCAGTTGGGCGCGCTCTGCGTCGTTCACGTCGAGTGCGACGCGGTTGTTGTAGCGGAACGCGAACTCATCGACGTAGCGGCTCAGGTGGTCCTGGCCGACGTGCTGGTAGATGCCGCGCAAGCCGCGCTTCAGGATTCCGAAGAAGCCTTCGATGGTGTTCGTGGACACTTCGCCGCGGACGTATTCGCCGAGTGCGTGGTTGACCGTCTCGTGGCTCGCGAAGCCTTCACCGATCACGGAGTAGAAGCCGGCGCCGTCCGTCATGAGGCGCGCGGTCGGAGAGATTTGCTTCTCTAGGATGGGCTTCAGCGTCGCGGCAGTGACGCGCTTGACGGTCTGCGCACGGATTCGACCCTTGCGCTCGACAAGCGCAACGACCGCTTGCTTGTTCGCGTAGTTCTTGCGTCGGCCTTTGGGACCGCGCGCCTTCGGGCCAACGTAGGTCTCGTCGGCTTCGACAATGCCAGAGGTGCCTTCGCCGCCGAGTTTGTCGGTTGACGTATCGCGCATGGCTTCGCGCAAGCGATGCGTCATGAACCACGCGGTCTTGTACGTGATGCCGAGCGTGCGGTGGATTTGGTGCGAGCTAACGCCCTTCTTCGAGCTCGCCATGAGGTACGAGCACGCGAGCCACTTGGTTAGCGGAATCTTGCTGCGCTCGAACACGGTGCCGACCGTGACGGAGAACTGCTTGCGGCAGTCGCGGCAGTTCAGAAGACCAGGGCGCGTGGCCTCGCCTTCGAGACGCTTGGCGTTATCGACAGAGCCACAGTGCGGGCAGATCGGACCATTCGGCCAGCGGATCGCCTCAAGGTGCTCGCGGGCTGCGGTTTCGTCGTTGTAGATGCGATCGGTCAGTGCGTTCATGGCTAGGCTCCGAATGTGGGCCTATCTTGAGCCTGGCCGCATGATTTGTCAAGTATATAATCTGGTATTTTATCCAGCCTCTAACGCTCTGCCCAATAACGATTACTGCTAAGTCCGCCTCGATTTTCGGCGTTGTCTACCGCCACCGAAACAGCTTGAGCGCCAGCGGAAAACAGACGAGCAGCCACGCCGCGAGCACGCCGAGCTGCGGCGCAATCTGCGTGACCGTTGCGCCCTGAAGCATCGTCGCGCGCAGCGCGTCGTTCAGCGCGGTGAGCGGGAGCGCGCTGATGACCGGCTGCACCGCGTCCGGGAAGCGCTGCGACGAGAAGAACACGCCGGACAGGATCCACATCGGCAGCATCGTGAGGTTCATGAGGCCCGAGGCTGCTTCGATCGTTCGGGCACGCGACGAGAGCAACAAGCCGACCGCGCCGAACGCGAGCGTGCCGAACACGCACACGGCCGCCACGAGCGCGAACGACCCGCGTATCGGCACCCCGAATACCAGCACCGCAAAGCCGAGAAACGCACCGACCTCGACGACGAGCATCGCAAGCCGCGACACCAAGAACGAAAGCAGGAAGTAGCTGCGCGACATCGGGGTCGCGATGAGCCGCTTCATGAGCTTGCGGCGCCGCGCGTCGACGATTGCGAAGCCCATGCTCCAGATCGAGCCGCCCATCAGATTCATCCCGAGCAGGCCGGGGATCAGGAAGTCGATGTAACGGGAGCCCGCCTCGCGCATGAACTGGTCTTGCGCGGCCACGGGATCCGCGCGTCCCGCGCCCTGCTGAACCGCAATGTCGGCTCGCATGCGCGCATCGCGCCCTTCCGGATTCGTGTCGTCGTAGTGATAGATGACGGAGCCGCTCGAGGGCCCTTCGACGAGCAGCGCGACCTTTCCCTCGCGCAACGCGCGCAAGCCGTCGTCGACGGTGGCGAACGGCTCGACCGCAAGCGCCGGTGCGCTCTCGAACGCGGCGACGTCGGTTCCGACGACGCCGACCGTCAGCACCTCGGCCGGCGTATTGCGGAACGCGAGCCCGAGACCAGCCGCGAGCAGCAGCGGGAACCCGAACACCCAGAACAGCGCCTCCGGCTCGCGCAGGAATTCGCGGAACCGTACGAGCGTCAACTGAAAGAGAGGATGGTCACTCATCGCGCAGATGCCGCCCCGTCAGCGTGACGAAGACGTCCTCCAGCGTCGCCGAGTGCGTCCGGAGCTCCGTGAGCCGGATGTCGCGGCGAACGAGCACGGCGAGCAGCGCGGGCACGGCTCGGTGCAGTGCCGTCACCTGCATTCGCACGACGCCGTTGTCGGCGTGCGCGTCACGCACGCCTTCGAGCGTGCGCAGCTCGGCGAGATCCAACGGTTGCGCGGCCGCCTCGGCAGAGAACTCCACGACGTGCTCGACGCCGATCGAGGCGACGAGCTCGCGCGGCGACCCGAGCGCGATGACCTTGCCGTGATCCATGATGGCCACGCGCTCGCAGAGCCGCTCCGCTTCGTCCATGTAGTGCGTCGTCAGCAGAATCGTCCGACCTGCACGTTTGAATTCTTCGATGAGATCCCAGAGCTGGCGGCGCGCCTGCGGATCGAGCCCCGTCGTCGGTTCGTCGAGAAACAAGATCTGCGGGTCGCCGACCAGCGCGCACGCGAGCGCGAGCCGCTGCTTCTGGCCGCCCGAGAGCGCGCCGACTCGCGAGCGCGCCTTCTCTTCGAGCTGCACGAGCGCGATGACGCGCTCGGGTGTCGGCCCGTTGTCGAAGAAGCTGCGGAAGAGCCGCACGGTCTCGGCGACCGTGAGCTTTTCCGAAAGCTGGGTCTCCTGAAGCTGAATGCCGAGCCGCTGCCTAAGTGCGCGCGCGTCGTTCTCCCAGCGCATGCCGAGCACCTCGACGTCGCCGGAGTCGCGCACCGTGATGCCTTCGCAGATCTCGATCGTCGTCGTCTTGCCGGCGCCGTTCGGCCCGAGCAGCCCGAAGCACTCGCCGGCCGGCACCTCGAGATCGAGGCCGTCCACCGCGACGACATCCTGATAGGCTTTGCGAAGCGCGCGAACGCGCAATGCGGCTGCTTGCATAGTGGTCGCCAGCATGAGCATCGATCTGCCGGAATTCAACGGCGGCGCGACGACTCGCGCTGAACTAATGCACGTGGGCACTGCCCATAGAAGCCGTGACCCGAGCTCCCTTGTTCGCTCTGCTTGCGGCAGCGGCATTCACGAACGCGTTCGCCCAGAGCAGCGGCGTCATCGACGAGGTCGTGGTCGTCGGGCGATTGCCGGGGCCGCCGTTGTGGAAGGTCTCGAACGGCGACCACGTGTTGTGGATCTTCCCGCACATCGGTGTCGTGCCGAAGGAGATACGCTGGGAGTCCGGTCGCGTCGAACGGCTGATCTCGGGGTCGCAGGAGTACTTGCCGATGCCGACGGCCACGTCCATTGCGACGATTACACCGAATCCGATCAAGCTCGTGCGTGCGTACGCACTCTACAAAGAGTCGATAAAGCTGCCCGACGGACAAACGCTCGCCGACGTGCTGCCGCCGCCGCTCTACGAGCGCTTCGCAGCAGTGAAGGCGCGTTATCTACCGCGCAATGATCGTATCGAGCAGATGGCCCCCACTGAGGCCATCCGGCGACTGGCGAACGCGGCTTTCGACTCGGAAAAGCTAGGACCGCCCATGCTGATCACGAGCACGATCGACAAGTTCGTGAGACGTAACGATACGATCCGCATAACGGATGTCAGCGTCATGCGAGTCGAAACGGTCGAGATCAGCGAGCTTCGGCAGTTCGTCGAAGCCACATCGGCTGCGCCGCTCGACGACGCCGGGACCGCCTGTCTCGAGCACAAGATCACGTACTTCGAGACGACTCTGCGCGAGATCAGGCATCTCGCGAACGTCTGGGCTCAGGGGCTCGCCGATGAGCTCGTCGCGACCGCATCGCAGCCCGACGACACGGAGCCCTGCGCCGACCCGACGCCGGAGGTCGATGCCAAGATGCGCGAGCAATGGCTCGCCGCAGCGGAGGCGGCCTTGGCCAACAACCGCAGCACGTTCGCCGTGCTGGGCCTCGAAGACGTGCTGTCGCCGTCCGGTATGGTTGCGGAGCTCGAGGCGAGGGGCTACACCGTCGAGGTCTCGGCGCGCTAACGCCGCCCCGTCCCGCCCGCGCGAATCGTGCCCGATTTCGGGACGCTGCGCGCATCGGTCCGAAGCCGCACGCATTGCACGATCAATGGCTTGCCGCCGACGACACCTGGCACGGCGGTTGCTCTGGCAAGAGCGGGCTCGTTCAGGACAGGCTTGCGCCATGCTCTCCCAATTCGCTGCCGACGTTCGCTACGCGCTGCGCGGCTTCTCGAGGCGGCCGGCGTTCGCGGCCGTCGTCGTTGCGATACTCGGCGTCGGCATCGGAGTCATCGTCGCGATGTACTCGATCTTCGAGGGTATGGTGCTGCGCCCGATCGGAAGCGCGAATCAACCTCACGAGCTCGTGAACCTCGCGGCGCCCGGCTTGATGCCGGGCGTCCGCTCCTGCGACTACGCGGGCGACTGCGACGAGGTATTCAGCTACCCGATGTTCCGCGATCTCGAGCGGCAACAAAACGCGTTCGCGGGAATTGGCGCGCATCGCATGTTCGACGCAAACCTGGCCTTCGGCCGGGAGACGCTTTCCGCAACCGGCGTGCTCGTCTCCGGCAGCTACTTCGGCGTGCTGGGCGTGCAACCCGCGCTCGGCCGCGTGCTCGGGCCGCAAGACGACGCCGCGGACGGCAGCGCCGATTCCGTCGTGCTGAGCTATCGCTATTGGGAGAACGCGCTCGGCAGCCGTCCCGACGTCGTCGGCCAAGCGCTCGTCGTCAACGGCAAGCCGCTGACGATCGTCGGCGTCGCAGCACGCGGGTTCAGCGGCACGACGAACCCGCTCTCGCCGGAAGTGTTCGTGCCGATCACGTTCAACTGGCAAACCTCGCCGCGCGGCTACCCGAGCTTCGAAGACCGCCGCAACTACTGGGTGTATTTGTTCGCGCGCCTGAAGCCGGACGTTTCGGCAAGCGCGGCCGAAGCTGCGATCAACGGCGTGTATCGCCCGATCCTCGACCAAATCGAAGCGCCGCTGCAGGCCGGCTTGACCGAGCTCCAGCTCGCGCAGTTTCGCGCCAAGACAATCGCCGTGACTCCGGGCGCTCGCGGGCAAAGCTGGATCGTGCGCGGTGCCGGAGTGCCGTTGTCGCTGTTGCTCGCGTCCGCCGCGGCCGTGCTGCTGATCGCCTGCGTGAACATCGCGAACCTCATGCTCGCGCGCGGCACCGCGCGTGTCGGAGAGATGGCCGTGCGCCTCTCGCTCGGCGCCGCGCCTTGGCGGCTCGTCGCGCTGCTGTTCACCGAAGCGGCGCTGGCTTCGCTGCTGGCCGCTGCCGCGAGCCTGCCGGTCACCTTGCTCGCGATACGCTGGACCGGGTCGATGGTGCCAGCCTACGGAGCCGGTTCCGTCGACTTCGCTTTGAACCCGAAGCTCGTCGCGATCGCGGTCGGCATAGCGCTCGTCAGCGCCGCAACGTTCTCGTCGTACCCGATACTCAAGCTCGCCGAGACGCGGCCCGGGCAGGCCGTGCGCACACACGGCGCGCACGCGATCGGCGGCAGGACCACGAACCGCTTCCGAACGGCGCTCGTGACGGTGCAGATCGCGATGGCGATGATGTTGCTCGTGCTCGCAGGGCTGCTCGCGCAGAGCCTCGCGAACGTAACGCGCGTCGACCTCGGGCTGCGAACCGAATCGATCTTGAGCTTCTCGATCTCGCCCGAGCGCAACGGCTACACGCGGCAGGCATCGCTCACGCTGCTCGACAGCGTCGAGCGCGACGTGGCGGCGCTGCCCGGCGTCACGTCCGTGTCCTCGGCGCTGGTCCCGCTGCTCGCCAGCAACTCGGTCACGAGAAACGTGCGCCTCGCCGGCTTCGTGCCGGAAGCGGGCACGTTGCCGCTCGCGTTTTTCAACGGCGTCGGCGCGGGCTTCTTCGAGACCGTGGGCATTGCGCTCGTCGCGGGGCGCGACTTCGAGCCCGGCGACGCCGGGCTCGACAGGCCGAAGGTCGCGGTCGTCAATCAACGGTTCGTCGAGCGGTTCGCGCTCGGCGCGAACGCCGTCGGCACGCGAATCGATTTGGTCGAGGGCGACGTACGCGGCGTCGAGATCGTCGGCGTGGTGACCAACGCCAAGTACGACAAGGTCAAAGATCCGATGCGCCCGCAGCTGTTCATGCCGCGCGGGCAGATCGAGACGCTCCCGTCGGCGACGTTCTACGTGCGCCACTCCGGCGCCGCCGAGCCCGTGCGCAACGGCATTCGCGAGACTCTCGCGCGGCTCGATGCGAGCCTGCCGTTCACGACCGTGCTAACCATGGACGGGCAGGTGCGCGAAAACGTGTTCGTCGATCGCTTCATGGGAATGGTCGGCGCCGCGCTCGCCGCGGTTGCAACGCTGCTCGCGGTCGTCGGCATCTACGGCACGCTCTCGTACATGGTCGCGCAGCGCATGCGCGAGATCGGGCTGCACATCGCGCTCGGCGCACCCCCGGCCCGATTGCGCAAGATGATCTTCGGTCACGTCGGCGGCATGGCGTCGGTCGGCGGCGCGATCGGCGTCGGTGCGGCGGTGCTGATCGGCCAAGCGGCCGGAGCACTGCTGTTCGGCGTGCGAGCGTTCGACCCCGTCGTCCTGGGCCTCGCGATCGGCGTTCTCGCAGCAGTCGTGCTCGCGGCCGCTTACGTGCCGGCTCGCCGCGCCGCGCGCATCGACCCCGTGGTCGCCCTGCGCGCGGAGTAGCGACCTACAGCGTCAACGCGACGATCTCCGCGCCGTTGCTGCCGGCAACCGAGACGATGACGTACTGCTTGCCGTCGAGCATGTAGGTCATGGGCCGGCCGCCGACAAAACCCGGCAACGCCACTTCCGCCACGACTTCGCCGGTGGCCTTGTCGTGCGCGCGCAAGAACGGCGACCCGCCCCAACCGTCGGCCGTGAGCAGGAGTGTCTTGGTCACGAGCGTCACGGCCCGCGTGGCCGTTCCCGTCGGCGGAATATCGAGCCCCTTGAGCGCCGGGTTCTCGGCAATCGCTTTCGGCGTCGGCCCGCTCGCGCGCTGCCAGAGGATCTCGCCTTTGTTCATGTCGAACGCCGTGATGCGGCCGTACGGCGGCTTGATCAACGGCAGCCCCTGCAGCCACGGCAGCTGCGCGCCGCCGCCGCTGATGTACGTGATGTCCGTCGCCTCGGGCGGCGGCTCGAGCGCGAGAATGAACGGATTCGTGAACGAGCCGACGTAGAGCACGTTGGTCTCGGGATCGAACGCTCCGCCCTCCCAATTCGCGCCGCCCGTCGCGTGCGGCAGCATCAGCGTGCCGCTCGTGCCGTCCGAAGCGTTCGCGAGCGACGGCGGCGTGAAGATCGGGCCGAGCCGGAACTTCTTGACGCCCTCGACGGCTTCGGCGCGCAGCGCCGGCGTGAAGTCGATCAGATCGTCGATCGTCACGCCCTGCCGGTCGTACGGCGGCGGCTTCGTCGGAAACGGCTGCGTCGGCGACGTCCACTCGCCGGGCACGTCGGTCTGCGGCACGGGGCGTTCTTCGATCGGCCAGACGGGCTCGCCCGTCGCGCGGTCGAACGTATAAACGAACGCCTGCTTCGTGAGCTGCGCGACGGCCTTGATGGGCCGCCCGTCGACGACGAGGTCCATCAGGATCGGCGCCGTCGGATTGTCCCAGTCCCAAATGTCGTGATGGATCAACTGCTGGTGCCACACGCGCTCGCCCGTCTTCGCGTCGAGGCACACGAGGCTCGAGCTGTAGAGATTCGCGCCGTGGCGCTCGCCGCCCCAGATGTCCGCGAGCGGCGCCTCGGTCGGCAGGTAGATGTAGCCGAGCTCGGCATCGGCCGTCATCGCGGCCCACACGCCGGCGTTGCCGGTGCGCTCGGCCGAGCCGTCGAGCCACGTCTCGTAGCCGGCTTCGCCGGCCTCGGGGATCGTGTGGAACGTCCACAGCAGCTTGCCCGTGTGCACGTCGAAGCCGCGCACATCGCCTTTGAGATTGCGTTGCGAAGGCGGCCGCATGCCGACCTCGTGCGCGGGGCCGACGACGACGACGTCGCCGATCACGAGCGCCGGCGAGCTGTTGCCGATGCTCGATTTATCGTTGACCTCGCCGCGCACGCCGATCATGAGATCGACGATGCCGTTCTCGCCGAAGCCCGGCACCGGCCGGCCCGTGTCGGGGTCGAGCGCCGCGAGATGAAAGCCCGGCGTGACCGTGAACAACCGGTCGTTGCCCGCGCCGTCGGTCCAATACGCGGGCCCGCGTCCCGACGTCTTGCGCGGCGCGCGCGCGAAGCGCTCCGCGCCATCGTCGGGCCGCCATACCCACAACAGCTCGCCGCTCTTCGCATCGAGCGCGACGACGTTGCGCGTGATGCCGGCTTGCGTGTACAGCACGCCGTCGATCATGAGCGGCGTGGTCTCGTTGCGCGCTTCGGGCCGAGGGCCGTAGTTGCCCGTCGCGAACCGCCACGCAATTTTGAGCTGGCCCGCGTTGCTCGCGTCGACTTGGTCGAGCGGCGAGTACCGCTGTGAGGCGAGGTTGCCGCCGTAGAAGCGCCACTCGACACTGCTGCCGGAGCCCGCCGGCGCGGCGGCTGCCGCAGCCGCGGGTGCAGGTGCAGCGCCGGCCGCGGGTTCGGCGGCGGGCGCGGTTTCGGACGAAGGAGAGCAGGCGCTGAGCGCAAATACGCAGAGAAACGCCAATACGGCGCGTGACGAGCTCGACACGGATCCCCCTGACGTTGTTGAGCACGGCTACTCTACACTGGGGTCTGAAACGCAGGGAGCCGGTTTCGTGAACGACCGTAACGAGCAACCCGTCCGCAACGACCAGCCCTCGCGGCGCAGCGTCATGAAAACGATGAGCGCGGCCGGCGCAGCCGTCCTCGCGCCGTCCTGGCTCTCGGGCCAGCCGGCCGAGCCGCCATCGACCGTCAGCATTCCACCGCGCGACTTCAGCCCTGGGGCAAATCCCGTGACTTATCCAGATCCCGATCTCGTCACCGTCGATCCCGCGTTCAACGGCCTGCGGCTCGGCAACACACCGATCCTCAGGCTCTGGACCGGCGCACTCTGGTCCGAAGGACCCGCGTGGTCGAGCCAAGGCCGCTATCTCGTCTGGAGCGACATTCCGAACAACCGCCAGTTGCGGTGGCTCGAGGACGACGGCAGCGTCAGCGTGTTCCGCTCGCCGTCGAACAACAGCAACGGCAACACGTTCGACTTCGAGGGACGCCAAATCTCGTGCGAGCACTTGCTGCGGCGCGTCGTGCGGTACGAGCACGACGGCACGGTCACGGTGCTCGCCGACGCGTACGACGGCAAGCCGCTGAACTCGCCGAACGACGTCGTGCCGCATCCCGACGGCAGCTACTGGTTCACCGACCCGCCGTACGGCGGCCAGCTCTACGAGGGCGTGCCGGATGCGCCGGGCGGGCCTAGCAACGCGCAAGGCTTGCTGCGGCAACGCGTCGGTCAAGCCGCGGGTGTCGGCGAGGCGCAGCGCGTGCTGCCGACGAACGTCTATCGGGTCGGCGCCGACGGCCGCGTCACGATCGTGATCGGCGCCGATCAGCTGCCGGGCCCGCCGAACGGGATCGCATTCTCGCCCGACTACAAGAAGCTGTACGTCGTCACCGCGGGCGGCGTCCACGTCGGCGACGTCGTCAACGACGCGCGAGTCGGCAGCACCAAGGCCTTCGCGGATTTTACGGTCGACGGCGTGAGCTGCCGCACCGACGGCATTCGCGCCGACGTCTACGGCAATCTGTGGTGCTCGAGCAATGCCGGCAGCAGCCTCGGCTACAGCGGGGTCACGGTCTGGAACCCGGCCGGGGCCCTGCTCGGCCGCATCCGCCTACCCGAGGCCTGCGCGAACGTCGCGTTCGGCGGACCGAAGCGCAACCGCCTGTTCATGGCCGCGAGCCAATCGCTGTACGCCGTCTACGTGAACACTCAGGGGGCCGCCCCCGGTTGACGCGTGTTGCGCCCCCGCAACCGCTATGCCATAGAACTTTTTCTGCGCTTAGGTAGACTGTCCCGCGACGGCCGGTAGGCCTCACGGTAGTGCCCCAAGCACCTTGGAGCGCAAACCATCGCAAAATCGAGAACATTTGGGGGATTTCATGCGAAGAGCACTCAAGCTACCCGTTCACCGCGTTGCGTCGCTGGCCGCTGCCATCAGCGCCGCGTTGACCGGCGTGACTGCGGCGAATGCGCAACAACTCGACGAGATCATCGTGACGGCCGAGCGGCGCGAGACCTCGCTGCAAGACACACCAATCTCGATCGCCGCGTTTTCAGCGGAAACGATGGAGCTCAAGGGGCTCGAGACGCTCGAAGACGTTGCGGCGTTCACTCCGAATCTCGACATCAAGGGCGGCCGCACGGGCGGCAACATCTCGCCGTCGTATCAGATCCGAGGCCTCACCGGAGGCGGCGGCGCCGGCGGCGAGCGCGCGACGGCGATGTACATCGACGGTGTATTCATGCCGAGAACGACGGGCCCGTTCCTCGCCGTGCTCGACATCGATCGCATCGAAGTCCTGCGCGGACCGCAGGGCACTCTCTTCGGCCGCAACAGCACGGGTGGCGCCATCCGCGTGTTCACGCAGCAGCCCGGCAACGAGTTCGACGCCAACGTGAAGCTGACGGCCGGAGACTACGGCCGCGCCGACTTCAGCGGGATGATCAACGTGCCGATCTCCGACACGGTGTTCTTCCGCGCCCAGGGCGGCTCGCTGAATCAGGACGGCTACGTGACGCGAGGTTCGCAAGAGCTCGGCGGCACGGAGGACAACATCGGCCGCTTGCAGCTCGCTCTCGAGCCGAGCGATACGCTGCGAGTCACGTTCGCCGTGAGCACGACGGACTCCGAATCCGAAGGCACGCCGAGCGATCTAGCGACGTTCGACATGGCGCCGGACCTGAACTTCCAGGGCTTGAACGCCGACTGGGTTTCGGATTTCCTCGCCGCGGCCGGGCAGCCAAGACTCGTAGTCGGCGATTCCCGCATCGTCCGCGACGACTACACGATGACGGATTGGTGCTTCGTCGACGACGCGGATCCCGACTGGGACGCCGCGTGCGAGCAACGCAACAACTCGAAGTACACGCAGTACGACGTCAACGTGCAGTGGGACTTGAACGACGTGTGGTCGTTGACGTCGATCACGGGCGTCTCCGATTTCGAAAGCGCGGGACTGTTCGATTCCGTAGGCCTCGGCACCACGTCGTCACCGACGAACGTCGAATCGGACGTCACATATCAGGAGCTGCAGCTGAACGCGTCGATCGCCGACGGGCGGCTCGAGCTCGTCACGGGAGTCTCGTACTTCCAAGAGGACTCGCTGTCGTACGGATTCGGACAGGAGCGGCGAGGCACGAGCGACGTCGTTTCTCAGGAAGCGCGCGGCGACACGGTCCTGGTCGGCCTGAACCCGAACGGCACGTTCAGGACGGGCGACACGAGATTCATGCAGGACTCGCAGTCGTACGGCTTGTTCGGCAACGTGACGTGGAACATCACGGATCGGCTCGCCCTGACGCCGGGCGTACGCTGGGCGTGGGACGAGAAGGCCGTCACCGATACGGCAAACGTATCGAACACCTTCACGCCGGCGCCCGGCACCACCTCCACGACGATCACGACGTCCGACGAGTGGGATGACGTCGACTGGCGGTTGACCGCCGACTTCGACATCACGGAAAACCACATGATCTACGCGACGGCGTCGAAGGCGTTCCGCGCAGGCGCGTACAGCTACACGATTCCGTCGTGGACAGCAGCGAACAACGCCACGAGCGATAACCTGACGGCGGGATTGGCCACCAACCCGCCGTTCGTGGATCCGGAATCCGTCGAGAACCACGAGATCGGCATGCGCACCGAGTGGGTCGGCGGCAGGCTGCGCGTGAACCTCACGTACTTCGACATGGATTACACGAACCGGCAGGCGGCGACTCCAGTCACCGTGCCTACTTCGCAAGCGTCGGCCGGCTTCATCATCGTGACGACCAACACGGGCGACGTCTCGCTCGACGGCATCGAGCTCGAAGGCCAGTTCGCCGCGACCGAGAACTTCATGGTCGACTTCTCGGCGGGCACGCTCGACTACACGCTGCACAACATCTGCGCCAACAACGGCGACTTCTTGTTCCCGGGGCCCGCCGACGACAGCTACGCCTTGGGCGCGACGTACTTCCACGACCTGCGCTCCGGCAGCAATTTGACGTATTCCTTGAACTACGGCTGGACGGGCAAGCAGCAGACGCACCCGGGCGGCATCGTCGATCCGGTCAGCAAGGGTTGCGCGGCCGGCGCGGGCGCGGCCTTTCTCGACTCGCGCTACGAGCTGCCGGACTACGGGCTCCTGAACGGCCGCGTTCGCTACACGAGCGCCGGCGGCGATTGGGCGCTGACATTCTTCGGCAACAACCTCACGGACGAGGTCTACGGCAACTACGCGAGCCGTTTCGGCGGCGGATTCTGGGATAACGGCGCTCCTGCCGCGATTTCGGGACCGCAGCGCTCAGCGCTGAGCATTACGCGAGGCCACCCGCGCGAATATGGTGTAACGTTCCAGTACAACTTTGGGGGGGATGGCGGTTAGGTCCAGGTAGGACCCGACGCGCCGCTGCGAAACGGAGGGGCCGGGGCCCAAAGCCCCGGCCTTTTCCTTTACTAGAGCTCGGCGCGCACGAGCTCGGCGCCCGCGACGAGCGCCGTGAGCTTGCCGAACGCGACGTCACGTGGCAGGTATTTCATGCCGCAATCGGGCGTCACGATCAGGCGCTCGGCGGGCACGACGTCGAGCGCCGCGCGAATGCGCATCGCAACTTGGTGCGCGCTCTCGACGTTGCGGTCGTTCAAGTCGAGCACGCCTACGTGCACGGTCTTCGACTTCAGCGCACGCAGCACGCGCAAGTCGAGCTTCGGCTGAGCGGCTTCGATCGAGATCTGGCTCGCGGCCGAGTCCTCGAGCTCAGCCAAGAACGAGTAACCGCTCGCAGGCTTGTCCTTGACGAGCGCCGCGTAACCGAAGCACAGATGCAGCGCCGTCGTTCCGCGCACGCCCGCGAGCGCGCGGTTGATGGCCTTGATGCCGTAGCGGCGCGCGGCGTCAGCGCGAGCCTGCAGCCACGGCTCGTCGAGCTGCACGACGTCGGCGCCGGCCGCGAACAGATCGTGCACCTCCTCGTTGACGGCTTCGGCGTACGCGAGCGCGAGACTCTCGTCGTCGCGGTAATGCTCGTTGACGGCTTGCTGCGTCATCGTGAACGGGCCGGGCAAGGTGATCTTGATCGTCTTGGACGTGTTCTTGCGCAGGAACTCGACGTCGCGCACCTCGACGGGGTTGCGGCGCTTGATCGGTCCCGACACGATCGGCACGGGAATCTTGTTGCCCGTGCGGCCCACGATCTCGCCTACGCGCTTCACGTCGATGCCGTCGAGCGCGTTCGCGAACTTGTTCGAATAGCTCTCGCGGCGAATCTCGCCGTCCGTGATGATGTCGACGCCGGCACGCTCCTGGTCGCGAATCGCTTCGAGCGTGGCCTCGTCCTGCGCCTGCTCGAGGCGTTCCGGCGGCACGCGCCAGACCTCGCTCACGCGCACGCGCGGCGCCATCATCTTCGTCAGCAGTGTCCGGTCGATGAGCCAGTCGGGTTGCGGGTAGCTCCCGACAACCGATGTTCTTAAATCGCGGGCCATCCGCCCCCCTTTCTTGGGCGTAACGATAATGCGCGAGCCGTCGTTTGTCTTGGCTACAATGCCGATCGACCCATTTCCGCCTCGGGGGGCTCTATGCCGGAACGGCGCGAAACAGCCGTCGCTTACCGAAATTTGCCGCGCCGCCGCGTGCTGAAGGGCTGCTGCGCCCTCGCTCTGTACGCGCCCGTCGCAGCACGCGCCGACGAGAACGAGGACGCCGCCGCACCCCCGCAGGAGGGCGACGCGCTCGTGTTCGCTTACGGCGACCGCGCGGGGCAGCCGATCGGGCCGGCGGACGTAGCGCTCGGCGCGAAGCAGATCATCGCGTTCCCGATGCACCCCGTAACGCGCCGAGTACGCGACGCCGCGCGCTTGAATCAGCTCATCGTCGTGCGCTTGCCGCCCGAGAAGCTCAGCGACGAGACGCGCGCTCGCGCGGCTGACGGCATCGTCGCGTATTCGGGCGTCTGCACGCACACGGGCTGCGACGTGACGGATTGGTTCGGCGACTCGCTGCGCTTCAAGTGCCCCTGCCACGAGTCGGAGTTCGACCCGAGCGACGCGGCTCGCGTCGTCGGGGGCCCCGCGCCGTGGCAACTCGCCGCATTGCCTCTGAAGCTCGTCGACGGTGCGCTCGCAGTCGCGGGACCCTTCGAGGGCAAGCTCGGATTCCAAGCGCTCGATCCGTTCAGCGCAGCTCCGCCGTAAAGGCGATGCCAGCTGTGATTTCACCGACGAGCTCGGCGTAAGCGCCGTTGAAGTGGTGCCCGCCGGGTAGGACGCGCACGCGGGCGCCGGCGGCGAGCGTTGCACACGGCGACTCGTCGCCCTCGTCCCGCCCGTAGATGCAGGCCACGCGCGCGAGGTCGAGGCGCTCGAGCTCCGGTTTCACGGGCAGGTCGCCCGTATCGGCGCCGATCCAGCTCGTCAGATGAAACTCGAACGAGGCCTTCTCCGCGGGTGCGAGCAGCACCGCGCGCTCGACGAGCGAGCTCGTTGCGGGCGAGAGACGGTTCAGCGCAAACGGCAACACGTCGGCGCCTTGCGAGTAGCCGATGACGAGCGCGCGGCGCTTCCCCCAGTGCTGCGCGTAGAAGCGCAGCACGTGGTCGAGATCCTCGGCGAACCCGTCCGGCGTGCGCGCCTTCCAGAAATAGCGCAGCGAATCGACGCCGACGACCGGAATGCCGCGCGCGGCGAGGCCGGCCGCCACCTCCTTGTCGAGGCCGGCCCAGCCGCCGTCGCCAGAGACGAGCACGGCGAAAAGATCGTTGCTGCCGGCGGCCGGCACCTCGACGAGCGGCAAGTCGGGCAAGCTCGGTGGGGCGAGCGCGGTCGAAGCCGCTGCGACCGCGGCGCGATACGAACCGAGGAACTGCGGCAGCCAGTTCCGCTCGACCGAGTAGCCGTGACCGACGTTCGGCAGGCTCACGAGCGTCGCTTGCGGCGAGGCGGCGACGAACGTGCGCGTCGCCGCGATGTCGCAGACCGCATCCTGCTCGCCGTGCAGCGCCCACCACGGCGCGCCGAGCGTCGAGCTCGCCGCAAGATCGACGCTCTTGCGCTCGCGCGCTCCGAGCTTCAACCCGGCGCCCGCGCACGGCGGCGCAGCGAGCGCGAGATCGGGACAAAAGCCGAGCGACAGCGCGCCCGCGAACGTGCCGGACGGCGCTTGCGCGAGCATCGCGTAGGCGAGCGTCGCGCCCGAGGAATAACCGACGAGCAACGGCGTGAAGTACGTCGGCAGCTGCGCATAGCCTTGGATGTAGTGCGACAGGTTCTCGAGATCGCCGTCGGGGTTCACGCAGCTTCCATCGTCGCCGTGGAAGCTCGCGAGGAACCGCGGCACGTCGACGCCGGCAACGAGCGCGCCTTCACCTGCGAGCGCCTGCGCCATGTCGTCGACACCGCGGTTCCAGCCGCCGTCGCCCGAGAGGAACAGCACGAACGAGCGAGGCTCGCCCGCGGGCCGGTACAACGCGACGTCCGCGAAACGGCCGTGGGCCACATGCTCTTGCGCGTGCGCTGCGGACGCCGCGAGCAGCGCCGCTGCGACGAGCGGCAGCGCCATGGATCGGATGCTCATTTCGCGAAGACTCCTTTCAAGCCGCCCCCCACGAGGGCCGCGACGTTCGTGAGCGCCGTCAATGGCGTGAGCCCGGACGTCGCGAGATAGCGCGGCTCCCATGTGGGCGCGAACTTCTCCTTGAAGCTGCGCACGCCGCGGAAGTTGTAGAAGCTCTCGCCGTGCTCGAACAACAAGTGCGCGAGCCGATGCCAATGAGGAGCGAACGCGCGCTCCTCGATACCCGCGAGCGGCGCCATGCCGAGGTCGAAGCGCTTGTAGCCTTCGCTCTGGAAATGCAGCAGCAAGCGCACGAGAAGGACGTCCATCGCGCCCGACGGGGCCGATGGCACGTAACGCATGAGATCGACGGATGCGTCTTCTTTCGTGTCGGTGACCATCAACGTCGCGAACGCGACCATCGTGTCGCCTTGGTAGAGGGCGGCCACTCCCTGACGCGCCACGTACTCGTCCTTGAACGCGCCGAGCGAGAAGCCCTTTTCCGCCGCGCGGCGACGCGCGAGCCACGCGGCGGAAACGCGCCGCAAGTCCGGCAACACCGCTGCTACCTGAGCCGGCTCAATCACGCGAAACTCGAGCCCCTCGCGTTCGCCGCGATTCAGCGCGTGGCGCAGCGCGGCGCGGTGCGTACCCTTCAGGGAGAAGTCGGGCAGCGACACGAGCGCCTGCTCGCCGACTTTGAATAGGCGTAAACCCGCGTCGAGATACAGCGGCAGCATCTCCGGCCGTACCTGATAGAACGCGGGTCGGCCGCCCGATTCGCGAGCCAAGTCGATGAAGCGCCACACGAGCTCCGCCGCTTCGTCGTCTCGGGCGACCGGATCGAACAACGCGACCCACGTCCGGCCGCGCACGCCGAACATCAAGAACGAGCGGCCCGAATCGGAGAACAGCAGGTGCTTGTCGCCGAGCAGCGCGAGCCCGGCCGCCGAAGAGTCCTGCGCGGCCACGATGTGCTCGGCCCGGGCGAGATCCTCGGCCTTCGGCCTTTCGAGCGCCGGCGGCGGCGAACGCAGCAGGAATCGCAGCGACAACACGAGCAGCAGAATCGCGAGCCCTACGAACGCGCGCAGCGAACGCGGCGCGTGCGCATCGAACTCGAACTGCCACCAAAGATCGTGCGCGTACGCGACGTCGCGGTAAGCGAAGAACAGCACACCGGAAATCGCGACGACGGCCGCCGCGACGCCCAAGAGCCAGCGATCGCCGAATGCGCCGGCGAGCAGATTGGCTTTGCGCGTGAACTGATCGCGCGAGAGCGCGAGGGCGACGAGCAGGACGACGAGCACGGCCGCCTCCGATACGGCGACGCCTTTCGGCAAAGCAGCGGCGAAGGCAAGGCCGGCGAGAACGACGCCTGCCCACCACGACACGTCGAGCCTGAGCAGCATGCCGCGCGCGATGAACAGAAGCCCCAGGCCAGCGACACTGCCGAGAAAGTGCGACGCCTCCATCAGCGGCAACGGCACGTGGTCGGCGAGAAACGCCGTCGCGTCGCCCGAGGCCGGCGTGACGCCGGACACCATCAGCATCACGCCGACGACGAACGTCAGCGCGGCAAGCAGCAACGGCGCGGCGCTGCGAGCGGCGCGGCCGAGCGGCGACAGCGTTGCCGAACGCAGCTCGTACGCGCTCAACATCACGAGCGCGACCGCAAGCGGCGCGAAGAAATAGAGCGCGCGATAGAGCAGCAGCGCGCCGGCCAACGGCCCGGGTGGAACGGCGCTCGAAAGCGTGACGAGCATGACCGCCTCGAACACGCCGACGCCGCCCGGCGAGTGACTGACGACGCCGAGCAGCGTCGCGATCGCGAAGAAACCGACGAACGTGACCGGGCTTACGTCCGGGGCCGGCAGCAGCCACCACAGCGCGGCGGCGGCGAACACGACGTCCGCGACGGAGATCGCGAGCTGCCAAGCGGCCAGCCCGACCGACGGCAACGCAGCGAGGCGCGTCGGCGTGCCAGCCGCGGGACGCGCGGCGCAGGCGCCGAGCAGCGCGGCGACGAGCAGCAACCACACGGCCGCGGCCATTTGCAGCAGCGCGCCCGGCACGTGGAATAGCGGCGCGACGGCGGATGCGTCGAACAGCAGCGCGAACGCCGCGACGGCGCCCGTGCCGACGCCGAACGAGATCGTGCCAAACGCGATGGCTCGCGAGATCGCGGCAGGCTCGATGCCCGCGGCGCCGTACAGCCGCATGCGCACGGCGCCGCCCGTCAACACGCCGAACCCCGCCGTGTTCGAGAGTGCGTACGCGGCGAACGCCGTCGGCGCGACGACGCGGTAACCGACGCGCGCGCCGGCATAACGCAGCGCGGCCCAGTCGTAGCCTGTCAGCGCGAGGTAGCTCAGCAAGGTCGCGAGCGCGGCCAGCGCGATTTGCGCCGCGGTGGTCGCTTTCATCGCCGCGACGATTTCCTCGTAGCGGACCTCGCGCAACACGTCGCGAACGGCCGAAAAAAGCAGCAGCAGCACGAGGATGACCAGGCCCGAGAGCAACGCTTTGTGATGCGCCGTGAGGAAGCCGCGCACGGCCTTCACGGCCGCGGTGAAGGACCCTGACTCGTAGCGATCCGTTGTCGGAAGTGCTGCCATTCGAGAGTGCCGCCGTGGGGCCAATTGACTTCGACGTGCTTCGGACGGAACTTTGACCTTCGAAGCTGACGTCACGCTGACGGTTGCGATAAGCGCGAAGCAGAGCCGGCGCGGGTTTGCGAGACTGCGCCCCGAGCGCGACGTCAGGTTGCCGTCAGCATTGGGCCGCATGCTCGGAAACAAGCGAAACCCGAGGCGAGATCGAATCAATGAGGGTGCTGGTCGTGGAGGATGACGCACTCGTCGGCGACGCGGTGAAACGCGCCATCGAGGATGCCGGGTTCGCCGTCGACCTCGTCGGCACGGCCGACCTTGCGCGCACGGCACTGCAAGCCGAGTCGTTCGACCTCGTCGTGCTCGACATCGGCTTGCCGCGCGAGAGCGGTCTGCGGCTGCTGCAGGGACTGCGCGGCCGCGGCGAGACGCTGCCCGTGTTGATGCTCACCGCGCGCGACGCGTTGTCCGACCGCGTCACGGCGCTCGACTTGGGCGCGGACGACTACCTGACGAAGCCTTTCCACGTGCCCGAGCTCGTCGCGCGCTGCCGTGCGCTGATTCGCCGCTCGCACGCGGTCACGACGTCGCGCGTGACGCTCGGCGCGCTGTCGATCGACTTGTCGCATCGCGAGGTCACGGCGAACGGGGCTCGGCTCGCGCTGACCGAGCGCGAATGGGCGATCCTCGAGTGCTTCGTACTGAACGCCGGCCGGCTCGTGTCGAAGACGCGGCTCATGAGCGCGGTCGCAGACGCCGACGACGAGCTGACGCCGAACGCGATCGAGCAATACGTTTCGCGCTTACGCACGAAGCTCGGCGATGCGGCCGACATTCGCGCCGTGCGCGGCATGGGGTACCGCCTCGATGAACGGGCTGGCTGACACGACTGCCATTCGCAAGCGCCTGCTGCTGACGCTGTTCCTGCCGGCCGTGCTCGTGCTGGCAGGGGGCACGGTGGCCGACTATTACCTGACCGTGCGGCCGCTCGACCGCGCGTACGACGAGGCGCTGATCGACACGGCCGTCGCGATCGCGGCGAATACCAAGTCGGTCGACGGCAAGACCGAGCTCGCGTTGCCGCAAGAGCTGCTGGCCGTCTTGCGCCCCGACGCGCGCGACTCGACGTTCTTCCGCGTCGGCCTGTCGGACGGCACGCTCGTCGCCGGCGACGACGACCTGCCGACGCCGAGCTCGGCGCAGAACCCCACGCTCGCGGACACGACTTACCGCGGCGCGCGAATCCGCGTCGCCGCGTTCAAGACGTACGCCGGCGGCGAGCGCATCACCGTGACGACCGCCGAGACGACCGCGCAGCGCGACGAAGCGCGCAGCCGCGCGTTGTGGACCTCCGTCGCGGCCGATGCCGTCGTGATCGGCATTCTCGTCGCGCTGATCTGGTTGAGCGTGCGCTGGTCGCTCGACCCGCTGCGCGAGGTCGAGGAAGAGATCAAGCGCCGCTCGGCGCGCGACTTGACGCCGCTCGACGTCGCCCGGGCGCCCGACGAAATCCGCGGGCTCGTCTCGACGCTGAACCGTTTGTTCGTCACCGTCGGAGAGCACGCCGGCAAGCAGCGGCAGTTCCTCGACAACGCCGCGCACCAGCTGCGCACGCCGCTCGCCGGAATCCAAGCGCAGCTCGAGCTCATGACGGCCGACGAGCGAAGCCCCGAGCGGCAACACCGCCTGCGCCGCGTGCTCGACGCGGCGCGGCGCCTGAGCCGCACGGCGGAGCAACTCCTGATGCTGGCGCGCGCCGACGAGTCCGCGAACCTCGCGACCGAGCTCGCCGACGTCGACCTCGCGTCCATCGTCGAGTCGACGATCGCGGATCAGCTCACACAGGCCGAAGCGGCCGGCATCGATCTCGGCGCCAACATTGCCAATGCGCAGACGCGCGGCATCGACTGGCTGATCGCGGAGGCGCTCCGCAACCTCGTCAGTAACGCGCTCACGCACACGCCTTCCGGCGGCAGCGTCACGGTCAGTTGCGGCGTCTGGGAAGGCGCGCCGTTTCTCGAGGTCGCCGACACGGGCAGCGGCATTCCCGACGCCGACCGCGACCGCGTCTTCGGCCGCTTTTTCCGCGGCAGCAACGCGCGCGGTGCGGGCAGCGGCTTGGGTCTCGCGATCGTGAACGAGGTGGCCCGCGTGCACGGCGCCTCGCTGTCGATCGACCGCGGACCGTCCGGCATCGGCACGATCGTCCAGATGGTCTTCGCCTACGAAAGGCCGCCCGCGGCGGAAGACCCTCACCCCGCCGCCAGCGCCGCTGTCGTCGAGCCGCACCTCGCACCCGCCGCGCCGCCGCTCCCTCGCTGACAGCCAGGCTATACTCGTCTCGCCGCGTCTTCCGGGGGGAACCGATGATTCGCAGCTTGTGGTGTCATGCCGCGCTCGTGTCGTTGTCGCTTGGCTCGTCCCATCTCGCGACGGCGCAGGCCTCGAGCTACAGCGCCGTCACGGACGCGCGGCTCGAGTCGCCCGAGCCGCGCAACTGGCTCATGTATCTGCGCCAGTACGACTCGTGGAGCTATAGCCCGCTCACGCGCATCAACACGCGCAACGTCGCGGACCTCGAACCCGTGTGGACGATGTCGACGGGAACGACGGAAGGCCACCAGTCGCCGCCGATCGTCAACGACGGCGTCATGTTCGTCACGACGCCGTTCAATCAGGTGCTCGCAGTCGACGCGGCGACGGGCGATTTGCTCTGGCGCTATCGCCATCAGATTCCGGCCGACATTCGCATGGGCCACCCCACGAACCGCGGCGTTGCGCTCTACGGCGACCGCGTCTACATGGCGACCTCCGACGCGCGCGTCGTCGCGCTCGACGCGAAGACCGGCGCCGTCGTCTGGAGCAAAGCCGTCGAGGACTACAACGGCGGCTACTACATGACGATCGCGCCGCTCGCCGCGCGCGGCCGCATCATGGTGGGAGTCTCGGGCGGCGAGCGCGGCATCCGCGGCTTCGTCGTCGCGCTCGACGCGAACACGGGCGAGCAAGTCTGGAAGACCTACACGGTTCCCGCGCCCGGCGAGCCCGGCAACGACACGTGGCCCGGCGACTCGTGGCGCACGGGCGGAGCGCCCGTGTGGGTCACCGGCAGCTTCGACCCGAAGCTCGGGCTCACGTACTGGGGCACCGGCAATCCCGGCCCGTGGACCGGCGACGCGCGGCCCGGCGACAACCTCTACACGAACTCCGTCGTCGCGCTCGACGTCGAGACCGGCGCGCTGAAGGGCTATCACCAGTATCACTGGAACGACTCGTGGGACTGGGACGAGGTCGCAGCACCCTTGCTGATCGACATTCCGCGCAACGGCCGCAACGTGCCCGGGCTCGTGCACGCGGGCCGCAACGGCTATCTCTGGATGCTCGAACGGAGCGCCACCGGCATCTCGTTCATCAGCGCGCAGCCGTACGTGAAGCAGAATGTCTTTACGAAGCTCGATCCCGTCACGGGTCGGCCCGAGTACGACATGGAGCACAAGCCGGGCATCGGCAAGCCGGCGATCTACTGCCCTTCCTTATGGGGCGGCAAGGACTGGCCACCGGCCGCGTACAACCCGGGCACCGGCTTCCTCTACATCCCGGCGAACGAAAATCTCTGCCAGCACTTGGTCGGCGAAGACATCGAGTACCGGCGCGGCCAGCAGTACACGGGCGCGCAAACCGTGGACTTTCTCGTCGCCGAAGGCGCCGACCACATCGGCGAGCTGCAGGCGTGGAACCTGCGCACGGGCGAGCGCGCGTGGACGCACGAGTTCGAGTCGCCGATGTGGGGCCCCGTCATGACGACGGCAGGCGGGCTCGTATTCACGGGCGGCACGAACGACCGCTACTTCCGCGCCTTCGATGCTGCGACGGGGCGCGTTCTCTGGCAGCACCGCACGAACTCCGGTATCACGGGCGTGCCGAGCTCGTTCGAAATCGACGGCGTGCAGTACGTCGCCGTGCAGTCGGGCTGGGGCGTCGACGCGCAAGGCATGACGGCGCGCATCGACCGCGCGCGCGGCACGGAGACGATCGTGCCGCAAGGCGGCGTCATCTGGGTGTTCGCGCTGAAGCGCTGATGCGCCTCGCGCCCGCATGAAATTCCGCGGCCACGCGGTTCTAATCACCGGCGCGTCGTCAGGGATAGGCGCGGCGCTCGCGCGTGAGCTCGCGCGCGAAGGCGCGCAGCTCGTGCTGATGGCGCGCCGCCACGAGCGGCTCGACGAGCTCTGCGCCGAGCTCGCGGCCTCCGGCGCGAGTGCCGTCGCGCACGTCGGCGACGTGACGCGGCGCGCCGATCTCGACACGGCCGTCGCGCTCGCGGTCGAACGGTTCGGCAAGCTCGACATGGCCGTCGCGAACGCGGGCTTCGGCGTCGTGGGCCCGCTCGAGAAGCTCGAGGTCGAGGACTACCGGCGGCAGTTCGAGACGAACGTGTTCGCCGTGCTCGAGACGAGCAAGGCTTGCCTTGCCGAGCTAAAGAAGACGCGCGGCCGGCTCGTGCTCGTCGGCAGCGTCGCGGGCTACATCTCGACGCCGAACGCATCGCCGTACGCGATGAGCAAGTTCGCGGTGCGCGCATTGGCGGAGGCGCTCGGACCCGAGCTCGCGGCGCAAGGCGTGACGGTGACTCTGATCTCGCCGGGCTTCGTCACGAGCGAGATCCGCCAGGTCGACAACCGCGGCGGATGGCACCCGCAGGCGAAGGACCCGCTGCCGTCGTGGCTGCCGATGCCTACGGACATCGCTGCAAAGAAGATCGTCGCGGCGGCGTACAAGCGTCGGCGCGAAGCGATCATCACGGCTCACGGCAGGGTTTTGGTTTGGCTCAGCCGGTTCGCGCCGTGGGTGCTGCGATTCGCGGCGCGCCGAGGCGTCAGAGGCCGACGCGAGCCGCGACGCTGACCGTCAATACGGGAACGGCGCGAGTGCGGGTGTGGCGCCGTCCGGCAGCGGCGCACGCGACGTGTTCAAGATCATCGAGATCATCGTGTAGTAGCCGACGAGGCTCACGATCTCGACCACGCCCTGCTCGCCGAAACGCTCGAGAGCCTTCGCGTAGGTCTCGTCGCTGACGCTGTGGTTGCGCTGCAGCTCCGTGCAGAAGTCGTAGAGGATCGACTCCTCCTCGACCATGCCAACGGGGCGCCGCCCTTCCGCGATCGCCTGTGCCATCTCGGCCGAGAAGCCTTCGTCGATCGCGAGCGGATAGTGCGCGTTCCATTCATAGTTCTGTCCCCACTGCCGCGCCGTCATGAGGATCACGAACTCGCGCAAGTATCCCGGCAACGGGCTCTCGAACCGCAGGTAGTCGCTCAACCCGCGCGTGCGCTTCATGAGCTCGGGGCTGCGTAAGAGCGCGATCCACGGGCCCGTCGGCTCGCCGCGCGCAGCCGTGAAGTCGGCCAGCGCTTGCACCTGCTCGTCGCTCAAGTCCGCGGCGGCCAGCGGCGGCAGTCGATCTTGCGCACCGGCAGGAAAACACGCGGCCGCGAGCACGGCCGCCGCGAGGATCCCTGCTCCGCGTCGTCGCTTTGGCATGGTTCCTCCGACTATCGCGGCCGCGCGAGATAGGCAGCGAGCGCTTCGAGATCGCCGTCGCTGACCTCGGTTTTGCGAAACGGCGCCATCATCGCGACTCCGTTGCGCACGAACACCTTCACGACCTCGGGCGTGAGGTCGCGGCGATCCTCGAGAGCGGCCGGCACGCTGCCCTGATATTTCGCTTGCAACGACGCCGTCCCCGGCGCGTTCTGCGGCCCGCGCGAATGGCACGCGCTGCACCAATTGTTGAACACGGCCGCGCCGCGCTCGACGGGCGAGCCTTGAGTCTCGGCTGCGGCCGTCGTGCGGCTCCAGGCGGCGATCGGGAACGGCGCATCCTGCGCTGCGGCAGTCCCCGTCAGAAACAGCGCGACGGCAGCGATGCACTTCATGCTTGCGTCCCTCGCAGCCGCTTCGGCCAAATGTCGTAACGCCCCGGCGAGACGATGCCGTTCGGGTCGATGGCGTCCTTCAGCGTCTCGTGCAGCCGGTGCAGCGAGCCGTTGTCCCGCCCGAACATCTCCATGCCGAGTTTCTGGAACACGGGATGGATGCGGTAGATCGGCCAGCCGCGCTCGGTGCAACCGCGCACCATGGTCTCGAACAGCTTGCGCGTGCGCGCGTTGTCGGCCGCGTTACGGAACGTCGGCACGGCGTGGAAGCAAATCATCGTGCGCGGATGGAACATCATGCCGGCGACGAACGACGGCGTGAAACCCTGGTCCGCGTAGACTTTGCCCGTGTAGTCCGTCAGCGCAATGAGCTCTTCGCCGTGCGGCGGAATCATCGGCGAGAAGTCCATGTGGCCTTCGAGCGGCGGCGCGTTCGGCGCGGTCCGCGAGCCGAACAGGTTCAGCGACGGGATGCCGTAGCGCGCTTTGTCCGCGACGGCCTCGGCCTGCTCGTCGGTCAGCGGGAACTTGTACGAGGCCGTCTCACGGAAGCCGACGCCGGCGATGCCGGCGAGCCGCTCCTTCGTATGCTCCCACTGCGCCGCGATGACCTTGCTCGGCCCGTAGTAGACGAACGTCGCCGCCCAGAACGGCGCGCCGCCCGCGTTGGCCGCGAATCGATCCCAGTCGGCATCGGACGCGCCGCCCGAGCCGCGCAGCCGCACGAGCTCCGGGTTGTTGCCGGCCATCAACGGGCTCGCCACCGTGACCTGCGACGGCACCGTGTGCGCGCACATCAGGCTGTGCAGCGTGTCGACGAGCGGCACGACGTCGCGGCGTTTCGGCACCGTGACGCTGACTTGCAGCGCGGCCTGCGGTTCTTCCATGAGCCAGAAGCCCATCTTCGTGACGATGCCGAAGTTCGACTGCGAAAAAATCCCGTCGACCCACGGGCCCAAGCCGTACTTGAAGAGCTGCCACGTTTTCGCTTGCGGGCTCGCGCCCATGCCGGTGCGCACGACCTCGCCAGTCGGCAGCACGACCTCCATGCCGCAGTGCGCGTCGAAGTGATCGCGAAACTCGATGTCGGTGTAGCCGCCGCCGCGGTCGAGCGCGTTGCCCATGAGCCCGCCCCAACCGGGATCGGCCGTATCGATCCACAGCGGGATCTTGTTCGTGCGCAAATGCCGGTAGAGGTCGAAGTAGCTCACGCCGGGCTCGACGAGGCAGGTCTTGTCGCGCGCGCTGACGTCGAGGATGCGGTTCATGCGCTTCAAGTCCACGACGACGCTGCCGGAGTACGCGGGCGCCGCGCCGCCGTAAGTCAGGTTGCGCCCCGTCGAGATCGGATAGAGCGGCAAGCCGTACTGGTTCGCGACCTTGACGATGCCCTGCACTTGCTCGACCGAGCTCGGCGCGACGGCCGCCGAAGCGAAGCGCTCGTCGGCCTCTCCCCAGAGCGGCGAGTAGCCGTCGCGGTACAGCAGCACGTCCTCGTCCGTCGCGAACAGCCACTCGCGGCCGACGACGCCTTCGAGCTCGCGCAACGCCGCTTGGAAATCGCGTTCAGAGAGTCCGGGGGGTGGGCTAGGCATGGGAGCGGCTCCAAGTGGATGAGATCGGCGCGAGCACCGCACGCTCGAGCGGCGTCGAGGACAGAACCCATACGACTCCGGACCTCGCGTCCGCACGTTGCCGCACGCGCGCGCCGAAGTCTCGCGCGAGCAGGTCGAGGCAGAACAGAGTTGCGGGGCCCGTGTACCCCGCGATCACGCTGGGGCCGGCGCGAAGCAGCGGCTCGATCTCGCGCATCCAGAGCCCCGCGACGTCGCCCTCGAACTCGAGCGTGCGCACACCGGTTCGGCGCGTGTGCTTGGCAACGGCGCCGGCCTTGTCGAGCTCGCGGTCGACGACCGCCAACTGAGACTCGGGAGGCCAGCTCGCGGCGGGCGTGCGCGTTCGCGTTGCCGCGGCGCCGGATTGCGGCCAAGTCAGAAGCGCCGCCGCGAGCGCGACGTTGCTCGTCAGGAAGGATCGACGGTCGATCATGCACGCGCTCCCCTGCTACGCGGCAGCCTAGTGCGAAAGTGCGTACACGGCAAAGTTTACGCCGAGACTGATCGCGAGATTCGCGGGCTCCTGCGGGTAATCGTACTCGTCGGCGCGCTGCCAACCGTCCGCGATGTCGTTGTTGAACGTGATCATGACCATCACGCGCTCGTCGTCGTCGACGATCGCGCGCCAACGCGCGACGGCGCCGTCGTTGCGGTAGCCGCGCGGCAAGTGCTGCCAGGTCGGAATCTGCGGCCGGTTCGTGAGGTCGTAGACCGAGTGGAAGATCGGGTGCGTGTCCGGCAAGTCGACGATCGGCCGGTCCGGAAACACCTTGCGCATCCCTTCGATGAAGCCTTCCCACTCCACGGTTCCGTAGAAGCTGTCGCAGAGCAGGAATCCGCCGCGCAGCAGATACTCGCGCAGCTTCGCGGCTTGCTCATCGGTGAGATCCCACGCGCCGACGAGCCCCGAGATCATGAACGGCCAGTAGAACGCGTCGATGTCGTCGTCCAAGTTGACGGGCTGCTCGACGAGCCGCACGTCGATCGTCGACAGCCGCGCGAGCAGCCGCGCGAACGTGCGGTCGCCCTCGGGATAGTCGACCGTCCACGCCGTGCCGCCCGCGCGCCAGTCGCCGGGGCCCGCCCCGAGCATGTAGCCCCGGCGGATCTGCGGGAACATGAGCCGGCCCACGACGAACTCGCCCGGCGCTCGATCGACCGACTCCTCGCGGCCGTACCAGCCGCGCTCGATGCTCGGATACTCGCGCCACTTCTCTTGCGCGGCCGCCGCGGTGGCCGCGAGAGCGCAAGCGCAAGCGATGGCGAATCCGACGCGGCTCATTCACCATTACTCTAGCAGCGAAGCGGGGGATCCGGTGTGGCACATCGTTCGCTAATACACGGGCTCGTCGCCGCCGCGTGGCTGGCCGCAGGGCCGGCGTTCGCGGACGAGATCGTCGTCATGACCTCCGGCGCCTACACGGCGCCGTTCGAGCACGCCGCCGCTTGGTTCGAGCGGCGCACCGGCCACCGCGTCGTCAGCGTCTTCGGCGCCTCGACCGGCGGCGCGCCAGACTCGCTGCCGGCGCGGCTCGCGCGCGGCGAGCGCGCCGATATCGTGATCGCTTCCGCGCAGGCACTCGACGCGCTCGCAGCGGTCGGCGAGGTCGAGGCCGGCACGCGCCGCGACCTCGTGCTCTCGCGCATCGGCATGGCCGTGCGCGCGGGCGCGCCGCGCCCCGACATCTCGTCGGTCGACGCGCTCGTGCGGACGCTGCGCGACGCGCGTTCCGTCGCGTACTCGGCGAGCGTCAGCGGCACGTACCTTTCGACCGAGCTGTTCCCGCGGCTTGGACTCGCCGACGAGCTCGCGGCCAAGGGCCGGCGCGTCGAGAGCGAGCGCGTCGGCGCCGTCGTCGCACGCGGCGACGCCGAGATCGGCTTTCAGCAGATCAGCGAGCTCGTCACGATCGAGGGCATCGACTACGTCGGCCCGCTGCCCGACGAGGTGCAGCGCGTCAGCACGTTCTCGGCCGCGATTGCCGCGGACGCGCAAAGCCGCGCCGCGGCCCGCGAGCTCGTCGAGTTCTTGGCGTCGCCCGCGCTCGGCCCCGTCGTCGAGCGCTACGGGCTCGATCAGCCCCAAGTCGACGACGGCGACTGGCGGCCGCTGTTCGACGGCCGCAGCCTCGCGGGCTGGACGCCGAAGATTCGCGGTCACGCGCTCGGCGAGAACTACGCCGACACGTTTCGCGTGCGCGACGGAGCGCTGACGGTCGCCTACGACGGCTACGAGACGTTCGCCGAGCAGTTCGGCCACCTGTTCTTCGCCGAGCCGTTCTCTCGCTATCGCCTACGCATCGAATACCGCTTCGTCGGCGAGCAGGCGCCGAATGCGCCGGCCTGGGCCGCGCGCAACAGCGGCGTCATGGTGCACTCGCAAGCGCCCGAAACGATGCTGCGCGACCAGGATTTTCCGGTCTCGATCGAGGTGCAATTCCTCGGGGGCCTCCGCGACGGCAAGGCTCGGCCGACTGCGAACGTCTGCTCGCCGGGGACGCGCCTCGTTTACGCCGGCGCGCCGGACGCTTCGCATTGCATCCAGTCGCTCTCCGCCACGATCGACGGCGATGCGTGGGTCACGGCCGACGTGCTCGTCGAGGCCGGCGAGCACATCGTGCACTACGTCGACGGATTGCCCGTCCTCGAGTACGGCGACGTCACGTACGGCGGCGGTAACGTGAACGGCCACGACCCGGGCGCGAAGCCCGACGGCGCGCCGCTGACGCGCGGCTACATCGCATTGCAGAGCGAGAGCCATCCGGTTCAGTTTCGACGCGTCGAGATCCTGGATCTCGAGGGGCGATGACGGCTCTGTATGATGACCCCCATGCGATCGAGCACTGAGCACCGATGAGCGTCACGCCGGAGGTGGACGTCGATGTCGACGTAGCGCCTGGAATCGATGCCGCGCCGGACGTCGAGGCGACGCCCGACGTCGACGCTCCCGAGTGCCCGAACTGCGGAGCGCTGCTCGCCGGGGCCTATTGCGCGGCCTGCGGCCAGAAGGCCGCGCCGTTGAACCCCACGCTCAAGTACTTCGTCCACGAGCTCACGCACGAGCTGTTGCACCTCGACGGCAAGATCTTTCGTTCGGTTCGGCTGCTCGTGACGCGCCCTGGATTCCTGACGCGCGAGATCTTCCGCGGCCGGCGAGCCAGCTATGTCTCGCCGATCCGCCTGTATCTGACGGCCAGTATCCTCTCGTTCGCGCTCGCGGCGTTCGGCGGTTTCGACGATTCCGTCAACTTCGAATACACGCCGGACCCCGGCGAAGTCGTGACACAGGCGCAGATCGACGAGGCGGCAAACACCGAGAGCTCGGTTGGAGCGGCCCTGGTCGTTTGGCTGCCGCGCGCGATGTTCGTGCTCGTGCCGCTGTTCGCTGCGCTCGTCATGCTGTTCCGGCGCGGCAGCGGCCGCACGTATCCGCAACACCTCTACTTCGCGCTGCACGTGCACGCGGCGTGGTTCGTCGCGAACGCCGTAGATTCGCTGTTCGAAGCCGTGCCGTGGCTGAAGTTCGCAGCGCCGGCCGCGGACGTCGTCACCGATCTCTACATCCTCGTGTATTTCTTCGTGGCCTTCTGGCGCACGTACGAGACGACGTTGTGGGGCACGTTGTGGCGCACGGTCTCGATCGGGCTCATCTACGGTGCAGCGCTTCTGATAACGGTGATCTCGATCGCGGCACCGATCGTTTTCCCGATCATGTTCGGCAAGGCGTAGCTCTCATGAGAGCGGCAACCCTGTTCGTGCTTGCGAGTGTGCTCGCCGTTGCGCCCCCGGCCGCCGCGCAAGTGGACCAAGCCGCGCCGGCCGCGCCCGAAGCGGCGGCCGAAGCCGAGGCGTTCCAGTCGTTCATCGCCGACATCCGGCGCGCGGCGCTCGAGCGCGGCATCCGCGCCGAAACCGTCGATGCGATCCTGCCCGGCATCAGCCTCCATCGGCGGGCCGTGCAGGCTGACCGCGCCCAGGCCGAGTTCGTCGAGACGTACGAGGTCTACCTCTCTCGGCGCGTGACGCCGCAGCGCATCGAACGCGGCCGCGCGCTGCTGACCGAGCACGGCGAGATGATTCGACGAGTCGCAGCCGATTACGGCGTGCAGCCGCGCTTCGTCGTCGCGATCATCGGCCTCGAGAGCAGTTACGGCACGTATCCGATCGACGAGCCGCTGTTCGACGTCGTCGCGACTCTCGCCTTCGACGGCCGGCGCGGCGCGCAATTTCGCGCGCAGCTCTTGGCCGCGCTCGAGATCGTCGACAGAGGTTGGGCGACGCCCGCACAGATGAAGAGCTCGTGGGCCGGCGCGCTCGGCGTTCCGCAGTTCACGCCGACGAACATGCTCGAGATTGCCGTCGATCACGACAAGGACGGCCGCGTCGATCTGTGGAGCATCGGTCCCGACGTCATTGCGTCCGTCGCGCACTACTTGCAACTCACGGGCTGGCGCGCCGACCAGACGTGGGGCCGCGCAGTCGTGTTGCCCGGCGGCGGAGAGGTGGCGCTCGCGGCGCCGATCCGCGAAGGAGCGGAGCCGCCGTCCGTATGCCGCAGCTACGAGAGCTTGGGCGCGTTCCGCTCGCTGCCCGAGTGGCAGGCGCGCGGCGTGCGCAGCGCGGGCGGCCGTGACCTGCCCGCCCGCGCCTTGGCGGCGGCGCTCGTCGCGGGCGATCCCGGCGACGATCGCGGCTGGCTCGTGTACCGCAACTTCTGCTCCCTGATGCGCTACAACCCCGCATTCCGTTATGCGGTCTCGGTCGGCCTGCTCGCCGATGCGATCGGCAGCGTGAACGCCGTCGCATCCCCGCCTCCCCCCCGTTAGCCGGGCAAGTCTCCGTGTTATCGTCTTCGGCATGGAACCACGGCCGGAAGCACCTTCGCCGCCGCCTGCGACGCACTGGACTCGCGCGCAGATCGTGTACGCGACCGTGCAGTTCGCGGCCGCGTGGACGATCCTCGGCGTCGCCGTCGGACGCGGACAAGTGCTGCCGCTGGCACCCGAGGACATCACGAGCGCGGCATTCTTCTTTCTCTACGGCCTCTTCACGATCAGCATCGGCTACCAGCACCCGAATCTCGGCTACTACTCGTTCGATCGCGTCGCGCAGGTGGCCAGCATTCTCGTGCTCGGACCCGTGCCGGCCGCAGTGATCAACGGCCTCGCGTCGTTCGTGTACCCCTGGCACCGGCTCTTCAAAGGCGTGCCGGCGAAGCGCGCCGCGTTCGCGGCGTTGAACAACTCTGGCCTCATGGCCTCGATCGTTCTCGCGTCCGGCGTGGCTTACTCCGCGCTCGGCGGCCCGGTGCCGTTGACGACCCTCACGGCGCCAACCGTCGTCGCCCTGATCGTGCTCGTGTTGCTCATGCAGGTCTTGAACGACGTCGGCATGCTCGTGCTCTACCGGCTCGGCCGGCGAAGCTTGGTAGGGTTCTTCCACGGGTTCTCGTATGCGCTCGAGCTCGGGGCCGGTGCGACGGCCGTTCTCGTAGCGCTGATCTACAACACGATGCAGACCGAGGTGCTCGTGCTGACGCTCGCGGTCTTCAGCGTCGGCATGCTCGCGCTGCGGCAGTTCGCGAACATGCGGCACAAGCTCGAGATTCTCGTCGGCGAACGAACGCAGAAGCTCGAGGAGAAGACGCGCGAGCTCGAGCTGCAAGCGACGCGCGACAACCTCACGGACCTCTTCAACCGGCGTTACGTGGACGAGTACCTCGCGCGCGAGCTCGAGAACTGCCGACGCGAGCGCCGCCCTCTGACCGTCGCACTCGCGGACATCGACCTGTTCAAGCGCGTCAACGATCTGCACTCGCACGCGACGGGCGACATGGTGCTACGCCGCGTCGCCGCTGCGCTGCGCGAACGCTGCCGCACGAGCGACGTGCTCGCGCGCTACGGCGGCGAAGAGTTCCTGCTGTGCTTCCCGAACACCGAGGTCAGCGAAGCTCGGCTGATCTGCGAAGAGCTGCGCGCGGCCGTGGAGCGCGGCAACTGGGCGCAGCTCGGCCTCGCGGCCGGCGTGACGATCAGCTTCGGCATCGCCGAATTTCGGACGGACCCCACACCGGAACGCCTGCTGGGCCGCGCGGACGTGCGGCTCTACGAAGCGAAGAACGGCGGCCGCAACCTCGTCGTGGCATGACGATGAAATGCACCGCAGCCGCCTTGCTGCTGAGTCTCGGGATCGCGCTCGAAGCGGCGCCGCAACGCGCCGAGGTTCCCGTCGAGGAAGCGTCCTACCACGTGCCCGCGTTCCGCAACGACCTCGTGACGGTGCTGAACGTCTACATTCCCTCGGGACGCGAGTCAGGGTTTCACCGTCACTCGCTCGACAGCGTCGGCGTGCTCCTCAGCGACACGGACCGCACGGGACAAGTGCTGGGCGCCGAGGCCGTCGTGACGCCGCGGCGCGGCCGCGGCTCGGCCAACTTCACGGCCTATGCGCGCGAGCCTCTCGTGCACTCGGTCGCCGTGACGGGCGAAGCGCCGTTCCACAACATCGTCGTCGAGCTCATGTACGGCGAGTCCGGTCGGTTCACGGCCGGAACCCGCGGCGAAGGCTACACGCAGATTCTCGACAACGAGCGCGTGCGCGTCTGGCGGCTCGCGCTCGAGCCCGGGCAGAGCGCGCCGGCCATCACACAGCGCGCACCCGGCGTGCGCGTCGTCATCGACGGCGGCGAGCTCGTCGAAAGCGTGCCGGGCAGACCCGACCGCGCGAAGGCGCCGCGCAGCGGCGATTTTTTCTGGCAAGACGCCGGCGAGACGCGCGCCGTGCGCAACGCAGGCTCGACACGCATCGAGCTCGTCGAGCTCGAGCTCAAGTAGAAGGCTCAGCCCTCGGGCAACGCGAACGAAAACAGCACGGAGCCCGACGGAATCAGCACGTGCTGCCGCCCGTCGAGCATGTACGTCATCGCGGCCGCACCCCAGACCGACGTTCCCGTCTGGTAGTGCCAGAGCTCCTTGCCCGTCGCCGAATCGAACGCGATGAAGTTGCCTTCCTGGTCGCCCGTGAACACGAGACCCGAGGCCGTGCTCATGACGCCGGCGAGGTTCGACTGCGGATAGCGGAACTCCCACTTCAACTCGCCCGTCATGACGTCGAGCGCGCGCAGCGCGCCGAACGCCCGGTCGCGGTCCGCCCAGACGACTCCGCCGGCCGTGTTCTGGCCCGGCACGTACTGCGGCGTTTGAGGGTGGAACGATGCGCACGTTTCGCGCGCGCTGACGAAGAACAACCGCAAGCGAGGGTCGTACGACGGCGGGTTGAAATTCGTGGAGCCCCAGGCATCCGGCAAGCAACCGCCGCTGCCGTCGTCGTTCAGCACGATCGGCCGGCCGTCGGCGCCTATTTCTCGCGCCCACGTCGTCGCGGTAAATGGCCTTCCGAGCAAGAGCTCACCCGTCGTGCGGTCAAGCACGTAGAAGAAGCCGTTGCGGTTGGCCACCATCACGACCTGCCGCTCGCGGCCTTGCCACGGCAACGTGGCGAGCACCGGCACGTGGTTCGAGTCCCAATCGTGCGTGTCGTGCGGCGTGAATTGGTAGTGCCAGCGGAGCTTGCCGGTCGCCGCCTCGATCGCGAGCAACGAGTCCGTGTACAGGTTGTCGCCCTGCCGATCCACGCCGTTGAAGGTCGGATTCGGATTGCCCGTGCCCCAGTACAGCAGGTCAAGGGCGGGGTCGTAGCTGCCCGTCATCCAGGTGCCGCCGCCGCCGCGGGCGGCCGACTGGACGTTCGGCCACGTGTCGCTGCCGGGCTCGCCGTCGGCCGGTACCGTGTAGAGCCGCCAGATGCGCCGACCGGTCGCCGGCTCGTACGCGTCGACGAAACCGCGCGTCGGATACTCGCCGCCCGAGATGCCGACGATGACCTTGTCGCCGACGACGAGCGGCGCGAGCGTCGCGGAGTAACCGATGCGATAGTCCGCGAGCTGCACGTCCCACAGCACGACGCCGGAGCGCCGGTCGAGCGCCAGCAAGTGCGCGTCGAGCGTGACCATGAACAGCCGGTCGCCGAGGACGCCGAAGCCGCGATTCACAGGCGCGCTCGCGCCGTAGGTCAAATTGTCGGGCAGCGCGCGGCGATACTCCCAGAACGGCCTACCCGTCCGCGCGTCGATCGCCCAGGCGTAGTTGTTCGAGCCCGTCACGTACAGCACGCCGTCGAGCGCGAGCGGTGTCGTCTCGAAGCCGCGGCCGCGCGCGTAGGTGCCAGACTGAAACGACCATCGCGGCGCGAGCCTGCGCACGTTGCGCGGCGTGATTTGCTCGAGCGGGCTGTGGCGCTGCCCCGAGTAGTCGCCCGAGAACGTCAGCCAGCGCTCCGGGTCGGCGAGCCCCGCCGCAATGTCGGCCGCGGTCACGCCGGGATCGGCCGTTGCGCCCGTCTGTGCAAGCGCTACCGGCATCAG
>Ga0315912_10000983_pt1 | contig 39388 bp, 33 predicted proteins | sample VfabasoilMG_FD_204469 | JGI IMG/M metagenome (GOLD analysis project Ga0315912, IMG submission 204469) | Garden soil microbial communities collected in Santa Monica, California, United States - V. faba soil | ecosystem: Environmental > Terrestrial > Soil > Garden | place: USA: California... | reverse complement strand
GTCGTTCTTGTCCGCACGCTTCGGCCAGCGCGCTGACTTGATGAGCCCTCCCGCCTCGAGCACGCTGCCGCGCCAGTCGAGGTAGATGACTCGGGCCAGGGGCAGCTCGAGCTGAGCTGTGCGGCTCTCGCTGCAACGGGGAATCGGGTCTGCTGGGGCTTCCAGGCAAAGGACTTCGTGGACGGGTTCAGGACCTCGCGACGGATCCTTCGCCTGCTCGAGCACGGGTGCTTGCTCCACCGAACGCGGTGCGTCGCGCGTCTCGGGCGCGCTCGGCGCCGGACGCGAGCACGCCAGCAAAAGCCCGACTGAGCAAGCCCAAGCCGCCCTTGCTGTCATCCAGAAGCCCAATACGTCGCCGGGGCGGTCCATCTACCCGAGCGACGAGGGGCGCCCGCCTGGGGAGCTGCAGGTCGCCCCTCAAGCCCTCAATCTTTCTGAACAAAATCCGTCGGGGCGGCGAGATTCGAACTCACGACCCCTAGTCCCCCAGACTAGTGCGCTAACCAGGCTGCGCTACGCCCCGGATCCCTTCCCGCCCCAGGCGCGCCCCCCTCGCGGAAAACCGCTGTGGGGACCCGGCTTGGGCCAGGGGGCGCTTGGCCCCCGGCGGAAGGTGGGCGGAATCTAGCCAGTCGCCCTTCGAATTCAAGGACCAAACGTTCAGATCGCCCCAGGCATCGCTGGCCGCTCGCCGCACCTTGTTCTAAGCAGCGCCCGCGTGATGCGAGGATCCAAGAGGCTGATTCTGCTCGGGCTGAGCCCCTGCACCTGGGCGCCGCTCGCGCTGGGTCTGGCTGCCAGCGTGGGATGCGTGAAGCCGGAGCGGGATCGCTCCGACGGGACGCAGCCGCTGCCCGCGCCCTCCGCCCCTGCCGCCCCGCCTCGGGTGGAGCCGCGGGTGGAGCCGGGTGTTCCGGGCGAAGTCGTGGAGCTCAGCGCCGAGGCGCTCTTGGCCCGACTCCGAGCCTCGAAGGCCAAGGCCACCGTGGTCAACGCCTGGGCCAGCTGGTGCGGCCCCTGCAAGGAGGAGTTCCCCATGCTGGTGAGCCTGAAGGCCAAGCTCCGGCCCAAAGGGGTCGAGATCGTCTTCATTTCCGTCGACGAGCCGGAAACGCGCGGGGCGGCGCAGCGTTTCGCCGCGGAGCATGGACTTTCCGGCGACCTTTGGGTCGCCGAGCGCCCGCTCGGGCCGTTCAAGCAGGCAATGAGCCCGGATTGGCCCGGCATGCTTCCCGCCACCTTCCTCTTCGACGCCAGCGCCCGCCTCCGGCACTTCTGGGGCGGCCCCGTCTACGAGGACGAGCTTCTGCCCGTCATCGAGGGCTTCCTCGCCGGGCGCCCGATCGACGGCAAGACGGTCCCAGGGCTGAGCCCCGGCCTCGACTTCCGGGAGCAGTGACCGCGGACGGGCAGGCCTGTCTGCCCCGTTTTCTTGGCCGCCACTACCCTTGTTCGATAACCAGGTCGCATGGGAGCACGACATCGCTACACAAGGCTGGTGCTCGCCGTGGGGCTCCTGGGGCTGCTTTTGGGCCCACTCTCCGGCTGCATGCCGCGCTCCGGCAAGCCCAAGGGCGATCCGATCCGCATGGCCGAGAGCGAGCTCGACATCGCCGCCGACCTCTGGTGGCGCCAAGGCCTGCCACGCGAAGCGCTCAAGCACGCGCTCGAGGCCACTGAGCTCGACCCGAAAAACGGCGACGCTTCCCACATGGTCGCGCTGATCTACTTGCATTTCTGCCAGTTCAGCCAGCCCGACGAGTGCCACCTGGACCAGGCCGAGCGCTTCGCGCGGCGGGCCATCGCCCTGCGCGGCGACGACCTGCAGGCTCGGAACACTCTGGGCGTCATCCTCGTGCACCAGCATCGCTCCGCCGAGGCCATCGCCATCTTCAAGCCGATCACCGAGGACATCCTCTACCCGACTCCCGAGATTGCCTGGGGAAATCTCGGCTGGGCCTACCTCGACCAAGGCGATCTGAAGCGCGCCGTGCCAGCTCTGCGCCGCGCGGTAGCCGCTCAACCTCTCTTTTGCGTGGGAAATTACCGCCTCGGTGTGGCCTACCATCGCGCCGGCCAGCTCGAAGCGGCTGTCGACGCCCTCGATCGCGCCCTCGAAACGCAGGCACCAGGCTGCCAGAACCTTCAGGACGCCTACTTGGAGCGAGCGCGCGTGCACATCGCGCTCGGAGAGGTGGGCGAAACGCGGGCCGACCTCGATCGCTGCCTGGGTCTCGCCAAGTCGAACCCGTCGGGCCGCGAGTGCGGACGGCTGCTCGCGTCCCTGCCGTGAGTGGGCCGTGACGAGCCGGCTCTGACGAGCCGACGGTCCGCGCCTTCCACCTTTCATCCTGACTAGCTCACGCGTGCCGGCGGCACGCGAGCACGGGGTTTTTTTCAGGTCGAGTTCCAGTAGGCTACGGCCCCACCCTGGCATCGCGCTAGGGACGGGGCGCCGCGCCCCGGCCGCGTATCCGTCTTCATGGCCTCCGTCGGACAATTTCTCAGAGAGAAGCGTGAAGAGCGGCACATGAGTGTCGCCGAAGTTGCCCGAGCCACGCGCGTGCCCGTCTCGAGTGTCGAACGCATCGAAGCCGACCAGTTCGACGAGCTTCCGGCGGAAGTGTTCGTGCGCGGCTTTCTGAAGTCCTACGCCCGCACGGTGGGCGTCTCCGAAGACGAGGTCCTTGCGCGCTACACCTCGAGTCGGCGGGCCGCCTGGGCGACCCCCCTGCCCCTCAGCAGCACCGCCAAGCCGGCGCGGGGTCGACGCGTCGGTGTCGCCATCGCCTTCGTGCTCTTGCTCATCTTGTTCACGCTCGCGCTCAGCATCGTGCTCAAGCCACGCGGTGGCGAGATGCCCCAAGAGCTCTCCGAGCACACGAGCGCGCCCCACCACGTCACTCACACGTGACCGGTCGCAGTCGCGACACGCTCGTGGTCACTCCGGCACTCGTGCTGTCGCGTGTCTCCTACGGCGAGGCCGACCTGGTCGTGCACCTCTTCACTGCCGAGCGTGGTCGAGTCGCTACGCTGGCGCGTGGCGCACGGCGCAGCTCCAAGCGATTTTCCGGCTCGATTGAGCCGATTCACACCCTTTCGGTCACGCTTGCGGAGCGTCCGCAGGCCGAGCTCTGGCCGCTGCGCGAAACGTCGCTCAGCGTGCCTCGCCTTGCGCTCACGCAGAACCTGGAGGCGATGACGCGCGCCGGACGAGCCCTCGGTTGGATCCGCAAGGCCTCTCCGGCACGCAACCCGGAACCGGAGGCCTTCATTGCCATCAGTGAGTTCTTGGACGAGCTCGATCAGTCGCCCGAGCTCGGCCAGGACGACGGCTGCTTGGCTGCCTTCGGCATGCGACTCCTCTCCGCGTTCGGTTGGGCGCTCGAGCTCTCGCTTTGCGTGGGCTGTGGCACGCCGTGTCCCGAGGGGAAGCCTGCGTGGATCAACCCCGAGCGCGGTGGCCTGGTCTGCCGGGCCTGCGGCGGCGGACCCATCTTGCTCGGCGCGGCCCTGCGCGAAGCGCTCATCCAGGCGGGCAGCGGAGACAGCCACCGCATCCCGAGCGCCGACGCGGACCAAGCGCTGCGTGTCATCGAACGGGCCCTCGGCGCACACCTCGGCATCGACGACAAAAAGGCGTGAGCGCCCGGCGTGCGCCGCGCCCACGAGCCCTGGGCGGCTTTTTTCAGCAGCCGGGCGCGCGCTGCTATGGTGGCCGGCGTGAACGAACCCCCCGCGAGCCCGCCCCAGGCGGACCCTCTGCCGGAGCAAGAACGGCGGCGCATCGCGGGGCGCGCCGGCATCGTAGCCCTGGGCACTCTGGCATCGCGCCTGCTCGGACTGGGTCGCGACATGGCGCTGGCTGCCTTCTTCACCCGCGCCGCCACCGACGCCTGGCTGATCGCGTTCCAGATCCCCAACATGCTGCGCCAGCTGCTCGCAGAGGGCGCCGTGCAGACCTCCGTCCTGCCCGTCCTGTCGGAGGTGCGCGAGAAGCGGGGTGACTCGGCTGCGCGCACCTTCTACCAATCGCTGAGCGGCCTCTGGCTCGTGCTCCTCCTCTCGGTGACCGCACTCGGCATCTGGGCGGCTCCCCTCTTGGTCGACCTCTTCGCCGCCGGCTTTCGCGAGAGGCCCGGTCAGTTCGAGCTCACCGCAGAGCTCACGCGCTGGGCGTTCCCATACATCCTCTTCATGGGGCTCTCGTCGCTCGGCGTGGCGGCACTGAACGCTCACGGACGCTTCGTCGCCACCAGCTTCGCCCCCGGTCTGCTCAACGTGGCGTTCATCGCCTTCTCCTTCGGGCTGCCGGCAGCGCTGGCGCTTGCCGGTCATCCGCCGATCCTGGCCATGGCGCTGGCGGCCCTTCTCGGCGGCCTTTTGCAGGTCTTGGCGCAAGCGCCCAGCCTGCGGGCAATCGGCTACCTTTCCTGGCCACGCTTCGATTTTCGGAACGCGGACGTGCGCGAGGCCATGCGCCGCTTGGCGCCGAGCCTGCTCGGCGTGGGGGTCTACTACATCGACGTGATCGTGGGCCGGCGCCTGCTCGCCGACCTCGGCGAAGGCGCAGTCACCTACTACAGCTACGCGCTTCGGCTGTGCGATTTTTCGCAAGGCATCTTCGTGATGGCTTTGTCGTCGGCAACCTTGCCCGCCCTCGCTGCCCTCGCTGCCAAAGGCCGCCTAGGGGAGATGGCGCAGACGTTCGCCTTCTCCATGCGCCACGCGCTCTTCGTCGGCATCCCCTCCACGCTCCTGCTCGTGGTCCTGGCGCAGCCGATCGTTACGGTGCTGCTCGAGCGCGGCGCCTTCGATGCGCTGGCCGGTGCCGAAACCGCGCGCGCTCTCGTGGCGCAGGGCTCGAGTGTGTTCTTGGTGGCCGGGGTGAGGCAGCTCGTCCTGGTCTACTTCGCGCTCGGTCGCACGCGCTTTCCGGTGATCGTAGCGGCCATCGATCTGGTCGTGTTCTGGCTGAGCTCGGTCCTGCTCACGCCGGAGCTCGGCCACGTGGGCGTGAGCTGGGGCGTCACCATCGCGCGCGTGGGTCAGTTTGCGCTGCTGATGTTCGGGCTGCGCGGCACTCTGCCGGAGAGCCATGCCGGCGAGATCGCCCTTTCGGCGGTGAAGGTGGGGGGGGCCGCTGGCGCGGCGGCCCTCGCCAGCTGGCTCCTCCTCGGGGCGTTCGGCCCCAGCAGGGCCCTGGATCTGCCGCTTGGCCTCCTTCGCCTCGGCTCTGCCCTCGCTGCCTTTGCGCTGGTCTTCGTCGTCTGCGCGCGCCTGCTTCGCTGCGAAGAGCTTGCCACGGTCAGCCGCCCCCTGGGCCGCCTCTTGCAGAAGGTGCGCGGTGGCGCCATAGGAAGCGGGCCCTGATGACCGCCTCCGCCAAACCCAGTGCCCGCTCCGGCGAGCGCGTCGTCGACGCCAGCTTCCTCGCCGGCGCGACCGAGATCGGCCAGTTTCCACCGCCAATGCTAGTGGAGGTGGCCTTCGCGGGGCGCAGCAACGTCGGCAAGAGCAGCCTGATGAACTCGCTCATGCAGAGGAAGGGCCTGGTGCGGACCTCGAGCACGCCCGGCTGCACGCGTCAGATCAGTTGGTTTCGCGCCAAGAGCGACGACGGTGCCGAGCTCTGCCTGACCGACCTCCCGGGCTACGGCTACGCCAAGCGCAGCAAGGGCGAACGCAAAGGCTGGGCGCGCGTGATCGAGGGTTACCTGCTCGGCCGACCGACTCTGCGCGCCGTCGTCCTGCTCGCCGACGCACGCCGGGGGTTCGAGGAGGACGACGCGGACCTGGTCGAGCTCCTGCGCTCCAAAGCCGACACCAGCCGGCCGCCCGTCGAGATCGTGCTCGTCGCCACCAAGGTCGACAAGCTCAGCCGACACGCACGCAAGCCGGCCCTGGCCGCGTTCGCCGGTTCGGAGCTGGTGCGCGCTCTCGGCGCCCAGGTGATCGGCTACTCCGCCGTGGAAGACCTGGGCCGCACCGAGCTCTGGCAGACGCTCCGTCGCGTCAGTGGGCTCACCCTGCCCGAGCAAGCGCCGCCCGAGCCAGCAGCGCCCGAGCCAGCACCGCCTCAGGGCGGAACCGTGCCGCGCTGATCGGCACCCGTCAGCAGCGTCTTGCAGTCGCGAGCGGACAGCGTGAAGCGCTGCATCTTGTCCTTCTGATCCTTGGCCGCGAAGCGGTACGCGGGGCCCGCCTTCGACCAGAAATACTCGATCTCGGCAGTGCCCTTGGCCGCAATGCGGCGCTCCTTGCTGGCGAACGTCCACACGTCGCGCAGATCGCACTTTTCCGGCACCGGCAGCGCCCGCGGATCCGCTCGCGGGCAGCTGACCTCCGGGTGGTCGGGTGAGGTCGCGAGGCCCGCGCGCCCGACCTGCACGTTCTGGCGCCCACAATACGAGCGCACCGGCAGCGTGCCGCCCGTGCGGTTCGGCTGCGGCCCGCGCCCGGGCAAGCTCTGGAAGGCGAAGCGCAGGTGCGTGTTCTTCTTGTCGAAGTCGAGCGTCCCGTTGGGCTTGACCCCCTGCGCGACGAACCCCTGCAAGTGCGGCCGAATGCTCAGGCCCTGGGCCAGGGGCAGGACCTCGAAGGGACGCACCGCATTGGGGAAGCCCTTGAAGTCGCGGGTCGGGGGCCCCGGCGGTGGGGCCGGATCGTGAATGGCGGCGTCCCGCGCCCAGAGCGAGAACCCGAGGCAACCGGCGAAGGTAGTGCACAGGATGAGCAAGCCGAGCACTCGATCTCGGCGACGCGACGGCTCGTTCGGCCCAAGCTGCATGGGGCCGGGTTCCTAGCCCAAAGTGCCCGGGCCCGCAAAAACCTGCACCTTTCCGGGCTGTGCTTGCTCGGGCAGGTTTGCTCGTTCGGACAGGGCTTGCCCGGGCCTTTGCTTGCTCGGGCAGGGCGCCAACGCTATACGGTCCGCCCTTCCGGACGCATAGCTCAGTCGGTAGAGCACTGCCTTCACACGGCAGGGGTCACAGGTTCAAGTCCTGTTGCGTCCACTGCGCTTCTAGGGAGGCTTTCCCAGCCTCCCTCGCCCTAGCGAGTGAATCGCTGCTCCTCACCCTCAACTCCCGCCGGGTCTCCGAGCCCCGCTCATCGCTCGGCGGCGGGGACGCGGCGCCTCGTCGCTTCGCGACATCGGGAAGGCGGAGCTCGTCAGTAGCTCAGGCCGTGCCCGTAGGGAAACAGGGGAGTGAAACCCGGATCGTCCTTGTTCAGGCTCACCTGGTCTTCTGTTTGGGGCCAGCTGTGGGCAAGCTTCCCGCTGAAGTTGTGGTCCCCGAACAGCACCTCGGCGATGCCATCTCCCTCGGTCCCTGGCAAAAAGGCCGCGATCCAAGCGTCAGCGCTAGCCAGCTGATCCGTGATGAGAACTGGTCGCCCGCTGACGACGATGGCAACGACCGCCTTACCCGCATTCTTGGCCTCGCTCAGGAGAGCGAAGTCCTCGGCCGGAAGCGTATCGATCGACGAGACATCGCCACGCCACTCGGCATACGGGGGTTCGCTCAGCACCACGATAGCGACATCGGCCTCGGCTACGGTCGGAACCACATTGGCCACCGCGGAGATCCCCTCCAAAATGGTGGTCCCTTCGGTCATGTCTCCGCCGTTCTGCCAGCTGATGGTCCAGCCACCGGTCTGACGCTCGAGCGCGTCGGCACCGCTCCCGGCGACCCAAACGTTACTGCCTTTGGCCAGGGGCAGCACACCGCCCTGGTGCTGGAGAAGGACGAGCGACTCTCGCACGGCCTGCCGCCCAACGGCGCGGTGTGCTTCCGAGCCAACTTCGGATAGGAGTGCCGGGTCCCGAGTCCAACCGAAGAGGCCAGCTTCGCACTTGACCGTGAGCACGCGTCTCACTGCATCATCGATGCGCTCTTGACTGATGCCATTGCCAGCAGCAGCGATGATTTCGGCGCGCTGCGCGGGCCAATCGGTCGCGGCCATCAGCATGTCCACCCCGGCGTTGATCGCGGCCACGACACCGGGCCCCTCTTGAACGGACAGGACGGCATCCCAGTCGGTGGTCACGAAGCCCGCAAAGGCGAGCTCTCCCTTGAGGATCGTCGTCAACAGCTCTTGGTGGCCCGTCATGTTGACGCCGTTCCAGCTGGTGTCGGCGACCATCACCGAACCGAGTCCTGCAGCGATGGCAGGAATGTACGGGCCTATCCCGTAGGTGCGCATCGTGGCCGCGTCGATCTGCACATCGGCGCGATCCACGAGACCGCCGTCCGATGCTTTGCGGGAAGTACCGAAGGTCGCCTGCCCGTCGCCGGCGAAATGCTTGGCGCAGGCGATGACGCCCGGAACGCCGGTTCCGAGGCCTCCTCGTCCCTGCAGACCCACGACCTGGGCCGCCCCGAGCAGCGCCACGTCAGCGGGATCTTCACTGTAGCTTTCGTACATGCGCCCCCAGCGATCGTCCTGGGCGACGCTCATTACCGGGGCAAAAGTCCAGCTCGCGCCCGTCGCCGCCATCTCCAGCGCGGTGATCTGACCGATCCGTTCCATGAGCTCGGGGTTCTTCGCAGCGCCGAGCCCAATGTTGTGGGGAAAGATCACCGCGCCCGTGACCTTGCTATTGCCATGGACGGCATCGACACCAAACAGGACGGGCAGACCGTTGGGCGTACTTTGGCTGGCTGAGAGGTAGCCGTCGATCAAGCTGGCCCAATCCGCGGGGCTACTGGAACCTGGGATCGCCGATCCAGACGCGAAGATCGTGCCGGTGACCTCGCCGGAGACGTCGGCGCTGGTCACATTCTGGTACTGGCCCATGACCATCTGCGCCGCCTTTTGCTGCAGAGACATCTGGCCCAAGAGCGCGCTCACTTGGCTCTCGCACGCCGCACTCGGCCAGGCCACGACGGGCAATTGGTAGCCGCCTGGAGTCCCGCCAGAACCCCCACCGACACCGCCCTGGGCTCCTCCCGTCCCGCCGACACCGCCCTGGGCTCCTCCCGTCCCGCCGACGCCACCCTGGCCCCCTCCCGTCCCGCCGACGCCACCCTGGGCTCCTCCGGTTCCGGAAGTCGTTCCTCCAGCCCCACCGACGGCGCTCTGAACCGCTCCTCCGGTATTCCCCGCACTGTCCGTGGGGCCCACATTCGGTGAACAGCCCAGGAGGAGGGACAGGAGACCAGCAGCAGCGGACCAAGCTGGCAGACGGGATTCCATGACGGAACTATCGCCCACCGCTGCCTCTCTGACTTCGCGAAATCGGTCGCTTGGCCACCTCTGAACGTTCATCGGCGGAGCTTTCGAACGTCTCGAAGCGAACTTTCGAATGGGACTACGACGCGCCGGGTAGCTCCTCGGTGACCGGTTGGGCGGGGAGGAAAATCACCGCTGCTCGGAGTAAAGCAACCGCGTGGCCGCAATGCTTCGACGTTTGCGCCTGCGGCACCGCTTTCATGCACCCAACGACTCAGAAATCGCTCACAGTCGCCGCCATGAGGAACGTGTCTCTCGTGAAGGTCGGGCTGTCCGCTGGCGCGCTGGCCGTCGCCGCTTGCTCGCGTGCGCCGGGACCGGACAGCCCTCCCGCGGCGAGCGGCGGCGCTGCGCCAGCGGGGGGCGCCTCCCCGAGCGGTGGCGCAGAAGCCGCTTCCGGCGGCTCGAGCTCGGGCGAGGCCGGCGGCACGACGTCAGCGGGCGGCACACCCGCGACCGGTAGTGGTGGAGAGGCACCCGCTGGCGGCTCTGCTGGCTCGGGCGGCGCTGCGAGCACGGGTGGCTCGGCTGCCTCTGGCGGGGCTGGCTCGGGCGGGGCGGACGGCACGGGAGGGGAGTTCGCCGGCACTTGCACGCCCTCCGAAAGCGCGGGCGAGAGTGCAGCAGGTTCCGGGCCCCACGAGGTCGTCGTCGAGACGAACTCCGATCCGGGGATCAACGAGGGGACCATCTTCCGACCGGCCGATCTCGGCGGCAACGAAAAGTACCCCATCCTCGTCTGGGGGCAGGGAGCCTGCTCTCAGGACGGGCTCGCGAACGCCGCGGCCATGACCGAAATCGCCTCGCACGGCTACTTCGTGGTGGCGGATGGCACCCCAGGCGGCGCGGGCAGTCGACCCATGGACAAGACCAACCTCGCGGCCATGGGCGCTCCTCTCATCGCCTACCTCGACTGGGCCATCGCCGAGAACGAAAAGCCCTGCAGCGCGTACTACCAGGGTCTCGAGGTGACCAAGGTCGCCTCGAACGGGTTTTCGTGCGGCGGCCTCATGGCGCAGGGGACGGTGAGCGATCCACGCATCGTCACCTGGGGTGTGACGAGCAGCGGCATGGCGGACATTCCGGAAGCTTTCTACGACGACGTCCACACGCCCGTCTTGTTCATCGAAGGGGGCCCGGCCGAAGTCGCCTACGACGGTGGCAAGGAGGGCTATGAGCGCATCAGCCAGCTCGGCGTGCCGGTGCTGTGGTTCAGCAAGGACCTCGGCCACGGCGGCGATCTCTTCACGCAGGGCGGCGGCGACTTCACCCGGATCCACCTCGCCTGGCTCAACTGGTGGCTCAAGGCCGACGAAACGGCCACTGGCAAGGGCCTTCTGGTCGGCGCCGGCTGCTCCTACTGCCAGGACGCCGAGTGGGAGGTCTTCTCCGCGGACATTCCGTAGCGTGTCCGTCGCACCACGCGGAGCGGTGCTTTCTCGGCCGAGATTGCCCGGCCGTGATAGGTGGAGCGGGTGTCCGCGGAAGCCTTCGATCGGAAGTTCGGGGAAGGGTGGATCGCGCAGGTGGGGACGGGCCCCGGCGTGTACCGCTACGCCGACGCCGACGGAGTCGTCCTCTACGTCGGCAAGGCCAAGAACCTGCGCCGTCGCCTAGCAAGCTACAGAAGCGCCGGGCGCAAGAAGGCGCACCGCAAGATGCGCCGCATCGTGAAGGCGGCGAGCAGTCTGACCTACGAAGAAGTGGCAACGGAAGAAGCTGCGCTCTTGCTCGAGAACGCGCTCATCCTCGAGCTGAAGCCTGCGCTCAACGTCGACGGTGCCTTCACCTTTCTCTATCCGGCCATTGGGGTCGGCCGGACCGAGAAGCACTGTCTCCTCTGTTTCACGACCCGGCCGGAAGAGTACGCGGCCCACGGCCTCGACTGGTACGGGACGTTCCGCTCGCGGCTGCGGGTCAAGCTCGCCTTCGAAGCCCTGATTGAGCTCGCGAGCTTGATCGGTCACAAGGAGAAGAGAACGGCCCTGCCCGCGCACCCTGCTCTTCGCGGCTCACGCTTCGTTGGCCTGCGCCAGCTGCCCGCCTCCCTCGCCGAAAGCCTGCCACGCTTCTTTGCTGGAGAAGACGGCACCTTCCTGCGAGAGCTCTCGCGAGGCCTCCTTCAGAAACCACGCGCGCGCCGCAACGCCAGCGATGTGCAAGAAAAGCTGGGTCTCCTGCAGCACTTCTTCGAGACGGACGCCGTCCGCCTCCAGAGTGCCCTGAAACAGCGTGGAACACCCGGCACCTTCGTCCCGCGTACGGAGCGCGACGCGCTCTTCATTCGCTCACGGTTCGAGGGGACTCGAGGCGCCTGACGGCGCCTGCACTACGGGTTTTCCGTGGTGACGTTCGCGACCGGGAAGTCCACGTAGCCGGTGCCGGACGCCGCCTCGACGACGATCTTGACCTCGAGCAGTGCGCCGAGGTCCCAGCCGCGCGCAGCCCAGGCGGCGAAGTGATCGGAGACGGTGATGGTCCCGCAGCGCTTTCCTTCCAGGCGGATGCTGTAGAACTGCTCCCAGTTCGACACGCCGTTGCAGCGAGATCCGCCGGTGCCGCTCGTGGTGCGGTAGACCAGGTTGTACGTACCCCCATCGATTTCGGTCGTCCCCACGGGCGGATCCCCCGTGTTGAACGGCATCGCATGGAAGGAGTCTTCGACGATGTACCACTCGACGCAGGGGTTGTTCGACCAACCGTAGACGCCGAGGTACGAATAGTTGCCGGCGACCCCCGGGTTGCTGCCCGCCGCCTTGTTCCACACGTAGTTGGCCTCGATGGTGCCGTACTCGGTGTACTGCTTGCCGGAGTTGCCCCACTCGAAGCCCATGCGGCCGAGGAAGTCCCCGGAATTGTTCCATTCTGCCCTGAAGGCGGGGGTCGTGCCGTAGGTGGTCAGCGTGCCCGCGTTCTGGTCCGAGCCGTTGCTCCAGATCGACCAGGCGGTGTTGCCCGAGCCTCCCTGTAGATTGTTGTCCGTGTGCCCCATCGCCCCCGAGGTGGGCATCTGCGCGTCGCAGTCGATCTCCACGCTGCCACCGGTTCCGGCGCCACCGGTTCCGGCACCACCGGTTCCGGCGCCACCGGTTCCAGCGCCACCGGTCCCGGCGCCACCGGTTCCGGCTCCTCCCGTGCCGAAGGTCACCCCCCCCGTGCCGAAGGTCACGCCTCCGGTGCCGAAAGTGACGCCTCCCGTGCCCGTGCCACCACCAGAATTCGAAGCACCGCCCGACGAGGCTCCCCCGGTCGCCGGTGCTCCGCCGCTCCCGACGCCTCCCCCGCTACTGGCACCGCCGCTATTGCCCGCCGAGCCACCCGTTCCCCCTTCGGAGGGGACAGCTCCCGCGCAACCAGAGGCAAGAAGACAAGCGGTGACAAAGAAGGTGGGCGACTTCACCCTGCAAACTTAGCAGGCGACGCGGGGAGCCGCGAAGGCACAACATGCTGCGGGAGCCATTTCTGGCTGCCGTCGTCCACCGTCGTCAGATAGTTTCTCCCGCGACGGTTGAGCCCAATAGGCGTTCTCACAAGTGGCGCGCAAGCCGCATAAATACTCGCCGATGGGACTCCACTGCAGGGCCATTGGGTCCTCGGCCGTCGCACCCTCCGCGAGGCCTGGCGGGGCAAACTGCCGGCTTCACCCTTCCCGCAGCTCGAGCAGCCCCGATTCGAGGGCGCTGCGCACGCCGGCGAGGACACGCTCGGGTCCCTCGAGGCGCACCTGCGGGAAGCGCTGGAAGACTGCCTCGACCGCGTCGGCGACGGTGGAGGCGCGCCCCACTTCCATGACCAGCTCTGCCCCGGCGCGCGAGGTCACGACAGGCGCCACCAAGCGCGACTCGGGCAGCTCGATGCGCACGCTCTTGGCGTCCTGCTCTACGAAGCGCGCCTCCGGAGGCACGTCGAGCGATGCGCTGAGGAGCGCTTCGGGTCCAGCGGCCAGCAGATCCTGGGCCGCCAGCATGCGATCGATCTGTCGACCCGTGGGCGCCACGTTCACCATCGGCCGGACCTCGACCTGACGCGTCCAGGGCACGGCTTCCGTGCGCCTGAGCACCACGAACGTCGAGCGGAGCTCGGTGATCTTCATGCGCGCGAGGTGCTCGCGATGCGTGAGCACGTAGTCCTCGAAGGCCGGTCCGAGCGTGGGCGCCAGCATCACGCCAAACAGCGTGATGTGCGTGTCGAGGTCCTGGGGCGTCCCGAGCAGTACCAGGAGATCGAGCGCAACGGCGCTGCCGATGGCCGCCCGGATGCGTTCGGTCGGGGCGACGTCGTCGTACTTGGGCAGATCGATGAGCACGACTGCGCGCCCAGCTGGGGCCAAACGCGGCGGCAAGTCCGCCAAGAGCTGGAGCGGCAGCTCGTCACCACGCGTTCCACCGTGCAAGAAGGTGACGCTGTCCGTAGTCGGTGGGCAGGCAACGAAGGGCGGCTGGGAGACGATGAGGTCGAACGTTCGATCCTGGACGCCCGAAAACAAGTTGGACTCGAGGAACTCGACGTTGTCGAGGCCGGACAAACGAGCGTTGAACCGACTCAGCACGAGCGCGCGCTCGGAAATGTCGACGCCGACCGCGCGCTCGCAGACGCCCGCCATCAGGAGCGCGACCGTGCCGGCGCCGCAGCCGAGGTCGAGCAGGCTGTTCACCTTCTCCTTTGGCCAGGCTGCGCCGATCAAATTGGCGGTCGTGGCGCCAGCCCCCATCACCGCTTCTCCACCCTCCGTGAGGTCGTCGGTGAAGACCCACTGCTCGTGGAGCAGATTCAGACGGAGCGCACACACGACGCCGGCAGGCCGATCCAAAAGCAGGCCGGAGGCCCGCATCCGCTCGTAGAGCTCGCCGCCCAAGGCAAGGGAAAGGGCGTCCGGCGGAGCCGGATCGGCAAAGAAGAACGCGCGCAGGATGGGCCCGAGCGGTGCCTCGACAGCCCGGACGTGCCAGCGCTGAATGGGGGCGCTGATCGGCTCAGGCATTCTCTCAGCGAGCGGCGGCGTGACGCCATCGAGTGAGCCGCGCGTCACCCCGACACGCACCAAACAAGCCTTGAAAGCGTCGAGGTCGGCAGCGGTCAACCGGTCGAGGCGAGAGAGGTCGGGGAGAGCCACGTGGACCTTTTCGCGCCCTAGCGGCGATGTGTCCAGCGGGACACTCCCCGGATCGGTGCGTGCCTCGGCCCAGGCCGGGCGGTCGACGTCCGATTTCCGCTTGACGCCTTATTCGAAATAATTAGAAGTAAGGAATGGCGAGCCGACTCGAACGTCACGCGGAGCAATTGGCGGCTCTCGGGCATCCGATTCGCTTGGCCGTGCTGCGCCTCGTCGTCCAGGGCGGTCCGGACGGCACGTCCGCGGGCGACATTCAGGCACACCTCGACATGCCGGCTTCGACTCTGAGCCACCACCTCAAGCGTCTGGTCGACGCCGAGCTGCTCAGTGCGCGGGAAGAAGGCACGTACAACTACTACGCCCCGGAGTTTCGCGCCTTGCGCGGTCTGACTGACTACCTGTGGGAAGACTGCTGCAAGCGCGGCGACGCCAAGTGCTGCTGAACGCCTGCCCGCCTACGCGCGGGAGGCTCTACTTTTTTGGTCCCAATTGTTCGAATTCTATGGAAGAAAGGCAAAACCAATGCAAATCCTGAAACCCCACGTCTCCCTCAACGTCAGCGCCATCGATGCCTCGGTGGCCTTCTACGAAGCCGCCTTTGGCGTCAAAGCCAGCAAACGCCGCCCCGGCTACGCCAAGTTCGATCTGGAGCGCCCCTCCTTGAACCTGACCATGGTCGAGGCTCCACGCACCGGCATCAACGCCAGCCACTTCGGCATCCAAGTGGCGAGCAGCGAGGACGTCAGCGAAGCAAAGACGACCTTCGAAGCGGCGGGCCTGCGCACCTTCAGCGAGGAGGACACCGCCTGTTGCTACGCCTTGCAGGACAAGGTCTGGGTGGAGGACCCGGATGGCAACGCTTGGGAGGTCTTCGTCGTGAAGGGGGAGTCTGCCGAGCTGCGCTCGAACAGGAGCCTCTGCTGCGTGCCTTCGGGAGAAGCGGGAGAAAAGAACGCGTGCTGCTGAAGCGAGCGCTCGCCGAAGGCATCGGTACGGCGCTTCTTTTGGCCGTCGTCGTCGGCTCGGGGATCATGGGCGAGCGCCTGGCGGCAGGGAATACTGCCGTCGCGCTGCTCGCCAATGCCCTGGCCACCGGAGCGGGTCTGGTGGCTCTGATCCTCACGTTCGGCCCGGTTTCCGGAGCTCACTTCAATCCCCTGGTGACGGCGACGGAGCTGGCAGCCGGCCGGCGCAGCGCCCGCGAGGCCGGCGCCTACGTGGTCGCCCAGGTCCTGGGGGCGATCGTGGGCGTGCTCGTGGCCCACGCGATCTTCGAGCTGCCTCTCCTGCAGCTGTCGGATCACGAGCGCTCGGGAGTCGCGCAGGTGGGGAGCGAGACGCTGGCGACCTTCGGCCTGCTCGGCGTCATCCTGGGCGTGTCCCGAACCCGACCTGACGCGGTTCCCTATGCAGTCGGAGCGTACATCACGGCCGCGTACTGGTTCACCTCGTCCACTTCGTTTGCTAACCCTGCGGTGACGCTCGCCCGCGCCCTCACCGACACCTTCGCGGGCATTCGCGCCGCCGACGTCCCCGGATTTCTCATTGGGCAGGCCGTCGGCGCAAGTCTGGCCGTGCCCATCTTCGACTGGCTGCACACACCCAAGGAAGCATCATGAAAACCGTCCTCTTCGCCTGCGTTCACAACGCCGGCCGCTCGCAGATGGCCGCCGCTTGGTTCAATCACCTGGCGAACTCGAGTCGCGCGCGCGCCGTCTCGGCGGGCACGGAGCCCGGCACCAAAGTGCACCCCGAGGTGCTCACGGCCATGCAGGAGGTCGGCATCGACCTGTCCAGCGCGAAGCCTCGGTTTCTTTCGGATGAGCTGGCCCTGGAGTCCACGATGCTGATCACCATGGGCTGCGGCGAAGCCTGCCCCCACATCCCCGGCCTGCGCCGCGACGATTGGCCGCTCGAGGATCCCAAGGGCAAGCCCGTCCAGCGAGTGCGCGAGATCCGAGACGAGGTGAAGACTCGCGTCGAAGCCCTCCTCGCCGCGGAAGGCTGGAGCGCGCCGTAGCCGAGTCTTCACTCCTCGCGCACTTCGAGCAAACCGGACGCGAGCGCGCCGCGCACGCCCGCCAGCACGCGTCCTGGTCCGCCCGCGCGCAGCTGCGGCAAGCGTTCGAACATTCTCTCCACCGCGTCCGCAACCGTCTCCGAGCGCCCCACCTCGAGCACCAAGTCGGCACCAGCACGCGAGGTGACCACTGGCGCCAAGAGGCGCGATTCCGGCAGCTCGACGCGCACGCTCCTTTCGTCCTGCTCCACGAAACGCGCGTCCGGCGGCACGGCGAGCGCTGCCGAGAGCAGCGCCTCGTCGTCTTGGGCTAGGAGGTCTTGCACCCGAAGAATGCGATCGATCTGCGCTCCGGTCGGCTCCACGTCCATCATCGGACGTGTTTCGAAGAGGTGCGTCCAGGGCTCGTTCTCGGTGCGGCGAAGCACGATCAGAGCCAATCGGAGCTCCCGGATCTGCATGCGCTCCAAGTGCTCGCGATGCAGGAGCACGTACTCCTCGAACTGGCCCTCCAGCGTCGGCGCCAGCATGACGCCGTAGTAGGTGACGTGCTCGTCGAGGCTCTTGGGGGGACCGAGCAAGACCAGGAGATCGAGCGCTACGCTGTCTCCGACGGCCCTGCGAATGCGCTCGGTCACGCTGACATCGTCGTACTTGGGCCAATCGATCAAGAGGACGGCCCGACCACCTGGGGCGAGGTGCGCGGGAATGCGTGCGAGAAGCTCGAGCGAAAGCTCGTCCCCTCGCGCTCCACCGTGCAGGAAGGTCACGCCGGCAGTTTCGGCCGGGCGAGCGACGAACGGCGGCTGCGAAACGATGAGGTCGAAGGTTTGGCCCTCGAGCGCCGAAAAGAAGTCCGACTTCGCGAGCTCGACGTTTCGCTCGCCGGCCAGCAGGGCATTGAAACGACTCAGGGTGAGGGCGCGCTCGGAAATGTCGACGCCGACCGAGCGCTCGGCTCTGCGCGCCAAGAGCAGCGCTGCCGTGCCTGCTCCACAGCCCATGTCGAGCACACTGCCGATCCGATCGCTGGGCCAAGCAGCTTGGATCAGGCTCGCCGTCGTCGCCCCCGCGCCCATGACCGCTTCGTCCCCTTGCGTCAGCTCGTCGGTGAAGATCCAGAGGTCGCTCACCAGGTTGAGCCGGAGCGGGCACACCAGGAGGTCGCCCTCGCCTTCACTCACGAGCAGCCCGGCGTCCAAGAAGCGCTCCAGGAGCCCACCCAGGGCCACGTTGAGCTCGCTCCGAGAAGCCGGATCGCCGAAGAAGAAGGCGCGCATCAGCGCTCCACGCGCTCCCTCGATGCGGCGCAAATGCCAGCGCCGAATCGGATTGCGGAACGCGTCCGGCATGCGCTCGCACAGCTTACTGATCGGATGCAGTGTCTCCCGCGTCACGCCAGAGAGCGCGAGTCGCTCCTTGAACGCTGCGGCATCGGCTGCCGTGATCCGATCGAGCCGTGACAAGTCGCAGAGAGCCATGGAAGGCCGGCCTTTAGCGGGGCGGGCGGGCCGCGTCTACCCCGGCGCGCCTCGCTCATTGCGCGCGCCCGCTACCCGGGCGCGCGAGGTACCAGCGTGCTCAGGTAGTCGCGGAGCTCGGCCTGGATGGAGTCGACCAAGCTCTGGTTCGACGAGAGGTCGTTGGTTTCGGCAGGGTCGGCCGAGAGGTCGTAGAGACCGATCACGCGGCCGGCGCTGGTGATGAGCTTGTGCTTGCCGTGCAAGAACGCCCGGCGCTCCTGGTTGTTGGGACCGCGGGGCATGTCGACGAGCACGGGCCTGGCCGCAGGCTCTTTGGCACCCACATCGCGCAGGAGTGAGACGCCGCGGAGCTCACCCTGCTTGGCGGGGACGTCGAGCAGCTCGAGCACCGTCGGTGCCAGGTCGATCAGCCCGCGCGGCGTGGAGACGCGTCCGGCAGGCAGCCCCGGCACACAGAGCAAGAGCGGCACCCGCACCAGCTCTTCCCAGAGCTCGAAGCCGTGGCGGATCATGCCGTGCTCGCCGAACGCCTCGCCGTGGTCGCTGGTGATCAGGATCGCCGTGCGCTCGGCGTACGGACGCTGCGCCAAGTGGTCGAGCACGCGGCCGATCTGATGGTCGACGTAAGCGACTTCGCCGTCGTAGCGCTGGCGCGACGACGAGCCGAGGTCGAACTCCGCGTGCGGGACGTACTCGCTGTGCGGATCGACCCAGTGCCCCCAGGCGAAGAAGCGCCCCGTGTGCGCGTCGAGCGCCGTCAGCTCGTCGATCAATCGGCTGGCCAGCTTCTCGCCGGTCACGGTGGCGTCGCCGTCGACCGCAATCTGCTTGGGTGCCGCCTCGCGATCGAGCTTGTCCCAGCCGCGCTCGAAGCCGTACCCCTTCAAGAAGAAGTACCAGTACGCCTGCACGCTCAGCGTACGGTGGCCGGCGGCCTGGATGCGCTCCTGCAGGAACGTCTCGCTCTTGCCGAAGCGGTCGAAGTGCTCGAAGGAGCGCTCTACTTCGGAGGAGTACTTGCCGATCATCATCGGGCCCAGGCTCTTCGAGGTATAGGAAGCAAGCGCGTAGGCTCGCTCGAACACCGTGCAGCGCTGGCTGAGCTGATCGAGCCGTGGCGACAGCCGCCCGCCTCCACCGGGGCGCAGGTAGCCCAGATCGAAGCGCAACGTATCGACGGTGAGCAGGAGCACGTTCGAGTTCTTGGGAAGGGCGCGCGCCTCTGCAGCAGGCGGCTCGGAGCCCGGCGCGCGGGGCCCCTCGGTTTTCGCCTTCTGCACGGCGTCGCGCCCGTCGCAATCTTCGTCGCGGCCGTTGCCCGGCTCGTCGATGGCGCCCGGGAACACCAACGGGTCGCGGTCGTCGCAATCCCCGCCACCGTAGTGCGCCGCCGCCCCGTCTCCGTCGCGATCGCCCAGCGATGCGTGAACTCGGAGGACGGTCGCCGAAAGGCCCCCCTTGCGACCGATGGTCGCCGCGGCGCGCGCGTCCAGCGCGCGCGCCGAAAGGGCCGCCCAAACGCCCAGCACCAGCAGCAGAAGCCCGCCGAGCGCCAGCAGCTTGTGACGCGCGCGCGGCATCGCTGCCCCCGCCATGGCCCCTGCCGCGAGCGCCAGCAGGTGGAAGACCGGGCGCAGGTCGAGCTCGGGCCGCCTGAAGACGCCCATCAGCGCCAGCGCGTGCCCGCGCCCGCTGGTCTCACCCAGCAGGATCGGCAGCCCGAAACCGAGCCCCAACAAGGCGACCGGGATCACGAAGCGCGACGCACCAAGCCGCGCTCGCCAGCGGTCCCTGAGCTCCGTCACCTGGCGCGCGCGGAGCACCGCATCGGTCAGGAGCGACAGCAAAAGGAGCAGCCCGAGGACCGCGAGCGCCAAGAACCCCCCCGTGCGCCCCGGCGCGCTCGCCCCCCTCTCCAGCAAAAAAAGGCTCACCGCGCCGCCGAGCAGCCAGCTCGCGCTGGCCCAGACGGCGAAGAGCGAGAGCCGGGCCGCCCCGACTTCGGAAAGGAAGGCGTTCTGTTGCTCGGTAGGAAGCAAGCGTTGGAAGAGCTCGGCACAGGTAGCGAAGACGAGCGCGGGCAAGAGCAGGAGGCCAAAGGTTGGCCAAGCGATCTCGAGTCCCGCGCCGAAGGCGAGGCTCACCGCCAGGACCAGCGCCCCTAGGCAAGCCGCGAGCAGTCGCTGGGCTCCTGCCCAAGCAGGGCCTGTCACTCGGGCCTCGAGCATGGCGCCCTTCTGGCACACGCTCGCGCCGAGCGAAAGCGGTCAGCGACGTGCGAGCGGATGAGCCCGGTCGTAGGTCTGGGTCAGGTTCTGGAGCGAGAGGTGGGTGTACTTCTGCGTGGTGGCGACGCTCTCGTGGCCGAGGAAATCCTGAATCGCGCGCAGATCGGCGCCGCCTTCGAGCATGTGGGTAGCCGCCGAATGCCGCAGCGCGTGAGGATGCATGTCGGCGCGGCCGAGCGCCTGCTGCCCGTAACGATGGAGCGCTGCCTGCACTTGGCGGGCGCCCAGGCGTCGTCCCTGGAGGCCCAGAAACAGCGCACGCTCGGCGTCCCCTCGGGAGCCAGACTTGAGCAAGGACGCGCGCTCCGGCAAATAAGCGCTGAGGGCCGTGCGTGCGGGAACCCCGAGCGGCACCACGCGTTCCTTGCGACCCTTGCCGAGCACGCGCAAGCGCAGCGCCGCGAGGTCCACCGATTCGAGATTGAGCAGAACCACCTCGCCGACGCGGAGCCCCGCGCCGTAGAGCAGCTCGAGAATGGCGGTGTCACGCAGCGCCACGACCGGCCGCGTCTCCAGCTGACTCGGCGCGGACATCAAGCCGGCTGCCGCATCGGCTGAGAGCACGAGCGGCATCTTCATGCGCACCTTCGGCATCGAGAGCAAGCGCGCCGGATCCTCCGTGATGCGGTCGTGCGCAAGGAGGTAGCCAAAGAAGGCGCGAGCGGCGCCGAGCTTGCGCGCCAGCGTGCGTGCTTTTACCCGATCGGACATCGACGCCAGCCACAGCCGAAGCTCGCTCCTGCCGACGGTCAGACTGGGCTCTTCGAGCTTGGCCAAGAAGGCCAGTAGCTGCTTGAGATCGCCGCCGTAGGCAGCAATCGTCTTCGGTGAATAGCCGCGCTGATGCTCGAGGTAGCGCAGGAACGGCTCGAGCTCGCGGCGGAGGGGAACCTCCAAGGGAGCCGCTTCTGCGCCCTCGCTCACCGCGGTGCTCCGCGCGCTGGGCTCGCGCGGTCGAGCTCCGCTCGAGCCCGCAGGCCGAACGCCGTCGCCCCGCGGCCGGGGTAGGCAGTTTGCTCGTCGATCAGCCGGAGCGCGTCCCAGGCCAGGCGGGCCAGGTCCAAACGGCCTTCCGCGGCAGCGCCCCGTGCAATCGCCTCCAAGCGTGCGGCGGCGCGCTCGACGTGGCTGGAGCCGGGCACGTAGGAAAGCCCCGCTGCCTTGGCTTCCCAAACCGCGGCCCTGAGGTCGCCAGCGTGAAACGCCCGATCGCTCCTGTCCATGGCCGCCGCGCCGCGACGCACGAGCACCAGGCCCAGTACGCACACTGCGAGCACGACGGTGACCGCCACGGTGAGCAGCGGGCGAAGCCACGGCTGCATCGGCTCCGCGAAATCGAGCTTGGGATCCGGCGCTTTCATCACAAGAAGTCCCTGCGCCGAAAGACGAGCGAGGCGACGGTCAAGAGGCCCACGGTCCAAGCGGCCGCCTGCATGGCCGCCCAGGCGCCATAGCCGAGCAGAGAAACGCCCGCGGCTTCGCCACTCAAGAGCTCACGCGAAGGCACGTAGACCATCAGATTGGGGAACACGTAGCTCAAGACGACGCCGAGCTGCTTGATGGCGCTGCCGAACATCACCTCGGGCAAGCGCGCGAGCGTGTCGGCGGAGCGTCCGACCAGAAACACCGAGACGGTGAAGATCGCGGTCAAGAACGGAGAAGAGAAGGCAGCGAACACCAGGCAGAGGCAGGTGACGACGCTGACCTCGAGCGCGGTGAACACGCCCTGACCGAGGATGACCGCGCGCTCCGTCACCGAATCGGCCGCGAACCAGGTTCCGCTCGCAATGAGCAGCACGGCGAGCGGCAGCGGTAGCCACGTGCGTGTCCGCGGCACGCGCCAACCGAGGAGCACGCAGAGGCCAATCTGAACGGCGGGCAAGAGGATGGAGAGCGTGAGCGGGCGCGTGCCGATGGCTCCGACCGCGAACAAGAGGAGCCCCGAGTTGAGGCCGATGAAGACCACCAGCACGAGCACGGTGCCGAGGTACTTGCCGACCAGGTATTCCCAGCGCTCGATGGGGCGCGCCAAGATGGGAAAGAGCGTCTTCAGCTCGAGCTCGCGGTAGAGCGAGGTTGCGCCCAGGATGATGGCGACGATGATCGAGTAGAGGGAGATCGAGGCTGCACCGAGGTCGGAAACGACCTTGTTCTGGTTGCGCAGCGCATAGGCGCCGACGATGAGCGAGTACCCCGAGGTGCCGACGGCCAGCGCGATCAAGCCGTGCAGGATCTTGGCGCGCACCGCCTCCCGGTACGTGTTTTCGGCAATGGTCAGGATTCGAGACAGGGCCATCGCGGGCGATCCTTGCACGAGCAAGCGAAGGCAGAAAAGGCGCGCTAGCCGACGGGCGGCGCCAGCGGCGAAACGTCGACCCGCGCCAGGAGGGCCAGACTCTGGAGGACGCTTTCCGCCGGCTCGCCCTCGACCCTCATGCGCAGGAGCAGGTCCTCGATGGAGCTCGGCCTGGATGTGCCCTGAGCCGAAGTCGGAATGAGCGGACCCTCGACCTCCTGCCCAGGAACCAAGCGGCGCAGGTTGAATCCACTCCGGGCGCGCGTCTCAGGGGGCGGCAAGGTCTCGACCGCAGTGGCGACGCGCGTCAGTGCCTGGTCGAAGGCGTCGTCCAGTGCCGCGTCGAAGGCGGCGTCCACTTCCGCCGAGAGCAGCTCTTCGGCGAGCTCTTCCGGCTCCGCGGGGGAAGAGGGGTCGAAAGCCAGGAGGGTCGGAGCGACCGGATCGACCGGGCGTGGGCCCGCCGGAGCGCGCACCGCCGTGACGGCATCGACGGCGAGGGACGGCACCTCGTCGACGCCATCGCGCTCGCGCGGCTCCGGAGCGGCGAACCACGAGGCAGGAGCAGGAGCAGGAGCAGGAGCAGGCTGCGCCACGAAAGCCGGACGCATGGGAGCGGGCACGACGTCGACGACGGCCGCGTGCCTCTCGCCCTGCGCATGGCTGCGCCGCGCTTCGCGCACCAATCGGGAGAGGGAGCGCCTCGCCGCTCGCCGGTTGACCGGAACCAGCGCTGCCTCGAGCTCGGTGACCAGGTGGCGGAGGCCACACGGCTCGCGCATGGCCACACGCTCGAGGTTCGGAAATGGCGTCCGCAGCAAGGTGAGCAGTTGCCCAAGCAGGGTGCGCAGGGTGCGCTCGGCTTCCGCTTCGCTCACTGGATCGGAATCGAGGACGACTTCGCCCTCGCTCGTGACCAGGACCCCATCCAGATCTGCCGCGCGCGGGACCGCCAGCGTCCGGTCGCAGGCACCCAGCACCAAGTAGCCAACGCTCTCGCCCACCAATGAGGCTTCACCGAATCGAACGGCGAGCACGATCTCCCGCAAGCTTGCGTTCATGTTGGGTCCCTTCGCATGACCACGCCGCGCTCGGCCAAGTAGGCGCGCGCCTCGCGAATCGTGTGCATTTGGTCGTGGAAAATGGAGGCAGCCAGGGCCGCATCGGCGCCACCGACCGTCAGCCCTTCGTACAGGTGCTCCAGCGTGCCCACGCCGCCCGACGCGATCACTGGCACGCTGACGGCCTCCGCCATGCGCAAAAGCACCTCGAGATCGTAGCCCGAGCGCGTGCCGTCGCGATCCATGCTGGTGAGCAGGATCTCTCCGGCGCCGAGCTCCACTCCGCGGCTCGCCCATTCGAGAGCATCGAGACCCGTCGCCGTTCGACCGCCGTGGGTGAAGACCTCGAAGCGATCCCCGGCGCGCCGCACGTCGATGGCCAGAACGAGCACCTGGCGGCCCCAAGACCCCGCCACGTCCTCGATCAGCCCTGGGTTCTTCACCGCGGCGCTGTTGATGCTGACCTTGTCGGCCCCGCTCGCCAAGAGCTGCCGCACGTCGTCCTTGCTGCCCACGCCGCCACCCACGGTCAGCGGTGCGAACACCACGTCCGCCGTCCGCTCCACGATGTCGTAGATGGCCTTTCGCCCCTCGTGCGACGCGTCGATGTCGAGGAAGGTAATCTCGTCGGCGCCCTCGTCGTCGTAGCGGCGTGCGGCCTCGACCGGATCGCCAGCGTCACGGATGTTGACGAAGTTGACTCCCTTGACGACGCGCCCAGCGCGGACGTCCAGGCAAGGGATGATACGTTTGGCCAGCACGGAGACGCTCCCCTCCGGTGATACACATCCCGGCCCCGAGTGGCCAAATCCCGAGACAGCCCCCTGGCGCCGCCAGGCCCTTTTCGGTACGCCGCGAGTATGGCGGTTTGCCCCAGCTGTCGGCGTACCGTCCCGGCTTCGAGCCGGATCTGCCCGCATTGCGGCCTCGAGCTGCCGGGGCGCACCCGCCTCGGGATGCCCCAGGAGACCCCGCCCGAAGGGGAGCTCGGCCGCACGCTCATCGGCCCCCCGCCCTCTGACGAGGGCGGCGTCGAGACTGGGCAAACCAGCTCCGAAGCGCCGCTCGCCCGCCGCTTCGACGAGGGTGGCCAGGAGACCTGGTTCGGCCACCTCCCGCGCGACTCCCATCTTCCGGTCGAGCACAGCCCGGTCGAAGAAATCCCCCCCAAGGCAGCCGCCGTCCGCGCCCGGCCCGCGGCTGCCATCACCCGCACATCCCCTGCCCGCCCAGGAGACGAGGCCTGGTTCCACGTCCGCGGACCCGCGAAAGCGAAAGCCAAGGCGCGGCCGGTGCGAGCCCTGGCTCAGCGCCGCCCGCTGCCCAAGCTCGAGCTGTGGGGCGTCACCGTGCCCCCCTGGGTCATCGGCGCCGCCATCCTCGCCGCAGGGCTCGGCGGAGCGTGGGCGGCCCGCATGTTCCCGGCCCCCCCCGAGCTGAAGGTGATCGGCTTCGAAGTCAGCGCAGACGGGAGTGACCTCTTGACCGTGAGCTGCGGCGCCTGCCCCGATGGCTCCCTCCTGCGGCTGGGCAGCGCCCGCGCCACCCTGGTGGGCGGGGTGGGGCGGCTGGCATCGAGCGGGCTTTCGGTCGGCGAGAACCGCCTGCCCATGGAGCTGGAGTTGCCCGGCGCCCAGCCGAAACGGATCGAGGTCAAGGTCGCTCTGGCGTTTCGAGTGAGCACGGACCTGCGGGGCATCACCGAAGTTCCTCCGTACGCACTGGTCGTGGTGACGGCGCCCCGCGGAACAAGCGTGAGCATCGGCGGAACGCCCATGCCGTCGGATCCGGGGATCGTCCGCGCCAAGGTGGACCTGAGCCCCGACGCGCAGGGAGCCGAAGCGCGAGCGTCGGAGCTCGAGCGGAAGGTCCCCGTTCGTGTCGTGGGACCGGATTTGGAGCGCGCCACTCATGCCACCATCGCCGCATCCGTGGTTCCGCTCGTGCTCGACTCGCGGCCGACCTCCAGCGAAGGCCAGTGGTCGATCACCGGCCGCACGAGCCCTGGGGCCCGAGTCCTGATCGTTCAGGATGGACGGACGCTGGTGTCCGCGGCAGTGGATGCCGCCGGCCGCTTCGCCCTGCGGACGGCCGGCGCCCACCCGGGGGCGGCCGTGGTGGCCGCTAGTGCCGCCGGGCGGGTGTCACGCCAGGTTTCCTGCCACTTGCCCGCTGCCGCCCCGCCGGCGAAAGCCCTGCCCGAGCCAGCCCTGCCCGAGCCAGCCCTGCCAGTCCGGCCCTCCCCCGCCCGGCCCTGAGCTTTGGGGTGGCACCGCTCGCCGAGCGGACCTAAGCTAGGCCCGATGATCTCGATCACACCCTTCGCGGCCGAAAAGGTCAGGGAAATCGCCTCGCAAGAGGGCCTCATGGGCCAGGGGCTGCGCCTGCGCGTCGTGGGCGGCGGCTGCGCCGGCTTCCAGTACGATCTCTACTTCGAAGACAAGCCGACCGACATGGACGAGTCGTTCGAGTCGAACGGTGTCGCGATGTTCATCGATCCGCTGAGCTACCAGTACCTGGACGGCACCGAGATCGACTACGTCGAAGGAGCCTACGGGTCGGGCTTCAAGTTCGGCAATCCGAACGTGACCAGCACCTGCGGCTGCGGCTCGTCATTCTCGGCCTGATCCCGTCTCCTGTGCTGCGGGCTACATGAATGCCCGCACCTGTCGGCGGGCGCAGGCTTGCGCCCCTTTCGTCGGGCGGGGTTGCCAGGATCGCTCCGCTCGTGGGACGGTGCGGGCGAGCAGGTGGTCCAGGCAATCGCCGGGCGTACGATTTCGTGCGCCGGGAGGAAAGTCCGGGCTCCACAGGGCAGAATGCCGGGTAACGCCCGGTGAAGGAAACTTCGAGGACAGCGCCACAGAAAACAAACCGCCGACCTCTCGGTCGGTAAGGGTGAAACGGTGGGGTAAGAGCCCACCGCGACTCCGGTAACGGAGTTGGCACGGCAAGCCCCATTCGGAGCAAGGTCAAGCAGAGGGCGAGAGAACGGCCCGTTCGATGCCCTCGGGTCGACCGCTCGAGCCGGTCGGTGACGACCGGCCTAGAAGAATGATTGCCAGCGCACGTCGGGTGACCGGCATGCGTGCACAGAACCCGGCTTACGGGCCACCTGCTCCGCGCCAGCTTCGGCTGGCGTGCCTATTTTGTCAGCGAGCTCAGAGCAGGGCGCCGAGCGCAACGCCCACTGCCAGCGAGATCACCAAGCCCACGAAGAGCGAACGCCACTCGCTGTCTCTCGTGGTCTTGCGGGTGGGCGCGGACAGCTTCACTCGCTTCTCGGCCCGCGGCGTGTCTGGCTGGCTGAGGGCGGGTGCGTCACCCAGATAGCCGAAGCCGAGCCGCTCCTCGAGGGTTTGAGCCGCCGGCGCAGGCGGTGGACCCGGGAGTGCGGGCGGCGGCAGGGCGAGGCGGGCCGAGAGATGCGCGAGCTCGTCGACCGCTGCCAAACGCTGCCATGCGGCTAGGCCTGGTCGCCAAACGTAGGTCCTGGGCCCGATGTCGCCGAGCTCGGCACGCCTGGTCACCTCGTCCAGATCGAGCGGACCGACCGGCAGCCCGCCGATTCCCACGTAGAACTCACTGACGTCCACGTCGAGTGGGAGCGGGGGCGGCAAGCTCGGCCTGACCGACGACATCGGAGCGCTCTCCGTCACCTCGGCGACGGCCCGGGCAGCAGCGAGCTCGAGCGGGAGAGACAGACGCAAGCGATCGGACGAGATGGTTCGCACGAGCGGCGCGACGGGATCGCTCCGGCGCCTGCCTTGGATGGGAATGGTCCCGTTACAGCGCCGGCAGGCGAGCTTGAAGTTGCGCCCGACCACGTCGTCGTCTTTGACGAAGTACTTCGCCTGGCATGCCGGGCAGGAGAAGTTCATGACGTATCGTGGGTGGGGAGCGACAATTCGAGCAAGCACAGTCAGAGCAAGCTCATCAGCTGCTTCTTGACGCTTTCGCGGGTGGCGTCGTCCGGTGCGATGACGGCGGCCTTGTGCCACGTCTCGGCGGCCTTGTTCTTGAATCCAGCCTTCTGATAGAGGATTGCCAGGTTCTTCACCGCCGGGAAGTGCCGCGCGTTGATGCCAACCGCCTGCTCGAGCGCGGCAATGGCGTCGAAGATCTGCCCTTTTCTGCCGTACAGCAGCCCCAAGTGGAAGTGCAGGCGGTACGCAAGCGGATCGATGTCGACCCCCGACTTCATGAAGCCGATGGCCTCGTCCAGCTTGCCTTCCTTGTAGGCTGCCACCCCGCGCTTGAGCGCCAGCTCCGCCTTCTGGTGCATCGCTTCGAGATCGACGTCCGGTCTGGCCAGCCTCCCTGCGAGCGCAGCTTCCACCGCTTCGACCACGGCGGCGATCTTGAAGGGCTTCTCCAGGAACGCCTCCACTCCGCACGAGGCCTTCAGGTCCTCGGCATAGTGCCAGCCGCGATAAACCGCGCTCACCATCACGATCGGGATGTGGCCGTAGCGCTTGCTGCCTTTGATGCGGCGCGCGATATCGAAGCCATGCACGGTGGGCAGCATGGCGTCGAGCAAGATCACGTCAGGCGTGTGCTCTTTCACCATGCGTAGCGCGAGCGCCCCATCGTCGGCTTGCAGCACGCGGTAGCCCTTGCCGACCAGGAGTCGATCGAGCATGCGCCGGATCTCGGCCTCGTCGTCCACCACGAGCACCGTGCCCACGACGGTGGCCGGACCGCCCGTCGGCTGAGCCGGAATGTCCATCACCACGCTGAGCTCGGAGTTGAGGTCGCCGAAGTCCTCGTCCGAAACGTCCGGCTCGTCCGCAGACTTGTCGATGGTCACGCCGAGCGGCTGATGGCCGAGCGGTGGCGTGAGCGAACGCTTCGACGGCGTCACGCTGGCCGTGCGCGCCTTCTGCGGCGGTAGAGGCGTGTCGTCGGCCAACGCGAAGTGATCCTTGAACGCGACCGAGGGCGGTTTCGCCGCCTCGAGCAAGCCCATGCTCTCGATCACACCCCCGACCAGGGGCCCAGGAGACTCTGGGGCGTCGCTGTCTTGGGCAGCCGGGTCGAGGCCCAGATCCGCGTCGTCGGAGATGTCCTCGAGCTCGAGCCCGGTGGGCGGGTGGCTCGGTCCGCCAGCGCCGGTGCGAGCGGCAGGCTTGTCTTCGCCGGCCCGACCCGGCGGTGGCGGCAACGAGGACGGTCGCTTGCTGGTGGGCAGCGGCTCGCTCATCTGTGCGATGTCTTCTGCGCTCAGGCCGAGCTTGGCCAGCGTCTCGGCTGGACAGCGCGGCCCGATGAAATAGTCGTCGCCGCGCGCCTTGCGCGCGTAGGCTTGCTCGATGGTTGCCGAGAGCGGGCGCTCGAGCGCCACGTAGGGATAGACCCGCTTGCCGGTGACGAACTCCAGCTCGTCGATGACCTTCTTCTCCTTCGGGTTCGCCATGGCGACGAACAGGCGCTCGCCCCGAGAGAGGACCGGAAGGATCAGATGCCGTTGTGCAATCTCTCGCGGCAAGAGGTCGAGGTCCGACAGCTTGACGCACACCTGCTCGAGGTCGATGCCGGGAATGCCATGCTGCTCGCTCAGCGCCTTGAGCGCCGCCAAGCCCGAGATGGTCCCCTTTTCGGTGAGCCGCGAAGCAAGGCGACCACCTCCGGCATGAAGCTCCTTTTCGAGTTCTTCCGGTGAGATGGCCCTCTGCTTGAGGAGGATTCGGCCGAGCTGTTTCTTTTCGGTCATCTGCGAGGACGTGAGGCGCCGCCAGGGGTGCGGACGGCGGCCTCTTTTAGGGTAGCTCAGGTCCAGGGTAAGCCCGAATGGAATTGTCGCCTGGCTCTGTCATCCAGGCGAGACCAGGGGGCAAAGAGCGGGCCGCTCCCGCGGGGTGCCGTGGCCCCGTCGATGGGGCCCGGCGCATGGGGCTCGCCGCTTCAAGCCAGGCGTGCGAGCGCTTCCGCTTGGAAAGCGCCGAACGCCCCGCGCTCGATGGCCTCCCGCATCTCCGCCATCAGCCGCCCGTAGAAGCGCAGGTTGTGGATGCTGAGCAGGCGGTGGGCCAGAATTTCGCCGGCCATGTAAAGGTGGCGCAGGTAGGCACGACTGTAGCTACCTGTGCACACCGTGCAGTCGCAGGCGGCATCGAGCGGAGCGGGGTCGTCCTTGTAGCGGGCGTTCTTGATCACCAGCTTGCCGGCGTGCGTGAACACTTGCCCGTTCCTGGCATTGCGCGTCGGCATCACGCAGTCGAAGAGATCGATGCCTGCGCCGACGGCGCGGAGCAGGTCGGCAGGCGTGCCGACGCCCATGAGGTAGCGAATGCGCTCGGTGTCCAGGTGAGGGCTGAGCTCGCCGAGCGTGGCATGCATCGACTCGTTGGGCTCGCCCACACTGAATCCGCCGAGCGCCAGACCTTCGAACGGCAGGGCGCAGAGCTCCTGCAAGTGCCGCTTGCGCAATTCGACGTCAGTGCCCCCCTGCACGATGCCGAACACTGCCTGGCCGGGGCGACGGGCGGCAAGGCAACGCTCGGCCCAACGCGTCGTGCGCTCCAGCGCTGCCAGCACGACCTCGCGCGGCGCTCCGCCAGGAGGACACACATCGAGCTGCATGGCGATGTCCGCACCCAGCGCCCCCTGCACTCGCATCGCCTCTTCGGGTGAGAGCAAGAGGCGCCGCCCGTCCTTGTGCGAGCTGATCGAGAAGCCATCTTCGCTCAGCTTGGTGCGGGCGCTCAGGGAAAATGCCTGAAAGCCTCCGGAGTCGGTCACAATCGGCCCTTGGAAGCGCGAAAACGAGTGCAAACCGCCCATGCGCTCGACGGTGTCTTCTCCAGGGCGCAGCCAGAGATGGTAGGTGTTCATGATGACCATGGATGCCCCGGTCCCCTTCACCTCCTCCATCGAAAGCGCCTTGACGCTGGCTTGCGTGGCTACTGGCATGAACGCAGGCGTTGGCACCGATCCATGCGGCGTCGAGAGCGTGCCACGGCGCGCGCCCTGACTGTGTGCCTCCACCCGAAAAGCGACCGTGCTCATGCGGCGTCCGTCTCCAAGCGCGCTGGGATCCACATTGCGTCTCCGTACGAGAGAAAGCGGTACTCTGCCGCCACGGCAGCGCGGTAAGCGTCGAGCAGACGCGCATGGCCAGCGAAGGCGGCGACCAAGGCGACCAAGGTACTCTTCGGCAAATGGAAGTTGGTCAGCAGCGCATCGACGACACGGAAGCGGTAGCCCGGCTGGATCAGGAGCTCCGTGCGGCCGTTCACGCGGCTGACCTGCCCTTTGGCCTTTGGATCCGCGGCACTCTCGAGCGCACGCACGACGGTGGTACCGACTGCGACCACCCGCCCACCGCGCTCTCGCGCCTCGGCGATGCCAGCCGCCAGCTCCTGCCCGACCTCGTACGCCTCCGAGTGCATCACGTGCTCGTCCAGATCGGCGGCCGTCACCGGCCGAAACGTGCCAATGCCGACGTGCAAGGTCAGCCGCGCCACCCGTACGCCCCGCGCCTCGATGCGCTCCAGCATCTCCGGCGTCACGTGCAAACCCGCCGTGGGCGCTGCGGCAGAGCCCAGATGCCGGGCAAACACCGTCTGATACCGCGCCTGATCCCGCTCGTCCGCCGAGCGGCGCATGTACGGCGGGATCGGCAGCTGACCGTGCACCGAGAGCAACGCCTCGACGTCGCCCCAAACTCGGACCTCGATCAGCCCCGCCTCCGCCCGTGCCGCGATCTCGAGCGCAGTGTCCTCGGCGCAGCGCAGACGGTCGCCAGGCCTGAGCGGGCGATTGGCCCGGCCGAGCGCCGACCACACCTCGCTCCCATCCTCGCGCCCGAGCCGCTCCAAGAACAGGAGCTCGACCTTGGCGCCTTCGCCTGCAGGCCCACTCCGCTCGCGCCGGCAGTAGAGCCGCGCCGCACGCACCTTGGTGTCGTTGAGCACGAGTAAATCTCCCCGCTCGAGCTCGGCGGGGAAATCCCGCACGAACCCATGCCGGATGCCACTCTGCTGCACCACGCACATGCGCCCCCCGTCACGACTGCTCGGTGGGCTGTCTGCGATCAGCCGCTCCGGCAGGTCGTAGTCGAAGAGGTCGGTGCGCACGGCTCAGTCGAAGGTGACGCCGAGTCGAGTCATCTTGCGCCACAGGGTGGTTGCGCTGATGCCCAGGGCGGTCGCCGCTTTTTCCCGATTCCCAGCGCTGCCGCGCAGAGCGTCCTCGATCGCCACTTTCTCTGCGCGATCGACGATGCCAGCCAGCGTGCGATCGGCGGACTCCTCTTCTTGCGGTGCCGTCTCGGGCAGTATGTCGTCCAGCGTGATGACGCCACCGGAGGCAAGTGCCACGGCCTGCTCGACCATGTTTTCGAGCTCGCGCACGTTGCCCGGGAAGGGGTAGCCCTGGAGCTTCTCGATGATGCCGTCGGCCAGCCGCGTGCGGATCCCCATCTTGTGACTGTAGATGGTGAGGAAGTGATCCACGAGCAGCGGGATGTCTTCCGGACGTTCGCGCAGGGGCGGCAGCTTGAAGCGTGCCACGTTGAGCCGGTAGAACAGATCTTCGCGGAAGCGCTTGGCCTCTACGGCTTCGGACAAGTCGACGTTGGTGGCTGCGATGACGCGCACGTCCACCTTGAGCGCTCGGTTGTCGCCCACCCGCCGCACCTCTCCCTCTTGGATCGTGCGCAGCAGCTTGGCCTGAAAGGCCAGGGTGGTCTCGGCGATTTCGTCGAAGAAGAAGGTGCCACCATCCGCCTCTTCGAGCAGACCTTTGCGCGAGGTCGTTGCGCCGGTGAACGCACCCCGCGCATGACCGAAGAGCTCGCTCTCGAGCAGCGTCTCGGTGATGGCGGCGCAATTGACCGGAATGAACGGCCGATCCGCACGGCGGCTGTTGGCGTGAACGGCACGGGCGATGAGCTCCTTGCCCGTTCCGCTCTCGCCCGTGATGAGCACGGTGACGTCGGTGGGGGCGATGCGGACCACGCGCGAGAGCAGGTTGCGCACGGCAGCGGAGCGCCCAATGATGTTCTCGAATCCGTAGCGCTCGCGAAACTCCTGAGCGAAGGCTTCGACCTGCCCGCGCAGCCGTCGGCTCTCGAGCGCCTTTTCGACTTTCAGCACCAGCTCTTGCTCGCTGAACGGCTTCTGCAGGTAGTCGAAGGCGCCGAGTCGCATGGCCTCCACCGCAGACTCGATGGTGCCGTAGGCGGTCATGACGATGACCTCGGTGCGCGGCTGTGCTTCCTTGACGGCCTTGAGCACGGCCAGGCCATCCGGAGTACCCAGCCGGAGGTCCGTGATGATGACGTCGTAGCCTTCGGAGGAGCCCATCTCCGCGCCCTGAGCGCCATCGGCCGCCTCGTCCACGTCGAAGCCGCTGCCCTTGAGCAGCATCGACAGGGTGGTGCGCATGTTGCGCTGGTCGTCGACGACCAGGATGCGCACGGGGCTTTCCCCGGGACTCGACGCCAATGCGACCTCGCTCACGCCCGATGCCTACTGTGATTCGCCGAAGTTGTGAATCGGACCGCGAAGGCCAGAGCAGGGAGGCCAGTGCTCGCGCCGACTCCGCGAGCAGCTGGCCGCGCGCTGGGAGTTCTGGTAACGGCGCTCGCATGACTGCGGAGATCCGCGCGCTCCTGGGCGACCGACCGCGTCGCCGGGCGCTCGTGCAAGACCTGGTGGCGGTGGTGGAAGAAGAGGTTTCGTCGAAGAAAGGTCTGGGCGGGATCGCCCTCAAGGCCGCATTCGGCCTGGTGACGGGGGTGCGCCCTGGCTTTCTGAAGGAAGCGGTCAACACCCTGCTCGACGGGTCGGTGGACGGCCTGGAGCCGATCCTGGCCGGGGGTCAGGCGCGCGGGCTCGGGCCGGGAGCGGCACTGAAGGCGGATCCCGGTCAGACTGCCTCGGCCCTGTTGCGGGTGGTCGATCAGCGCGCCAGCCGCGCCTCCAATCAGACCCTGCGCAAGGCGTACGATCGACTGCGCGGTTCGGCGCAAAAACAGGTCGAAGAGGCCGTCCCCCGCTTGGCGGACACGCTCGAACGCCACCTAGCTTGACCTGCTCATCTGAGCAGTCTCATTTCCCACTTTTCCCATCGGAAAAGCGTGGTAAGCCTTCAGCCCAACGTTTCGGGCAGACGTCCGGCCCGAGTGGCACACGATTCCCATGAATTCCCCCTTGGCAGTCAAGCAGGTGGCCCAGGCCACTGTCCGCTTCGCCGGCGATTCCGGCGACGGCATGCAAATCACCGGTAGTCAGTTTACGTCATCGACGGCGCTGGCCGGACACGACCTGGCCACCTTCCCGGACTTCCCCGCGGAGATCCGCGCGCCCGCCGGCACGCTCTACGGCGTCTCCGGCTTCCAGATCCACTTCGCTGGAGAAGACGTGTTCACGCCCGGCGATGCCCCGGACGTTCTCGTCGCGATGAATCCCGCGGCGCTGAAGACCAACCTGAAGGACCTCGTGCAGGGCGGCCTCTTGGTGGTCAACAGCGGCGCCTTCAACGCCGCCAACCTGAAGAAGGCCGGCTATGCCGAGAACCCACTCGAGGACGGCAGCCTGTCCGCATACACCGTCCTCTCCATCGACATCAGCAAGCTGACGCAGACGGCAGTCAAGGAGGCAGGCCTTTCCAACAAGGAAGCGGGCCGCTGCAAGAACTTCTGGACGCTCGGACTGATGTTCTGGCTCTACGGCCGATCGCTCGACGCTACCGTGGGCTGGCTGGAGGCCAAGTTCAAGAAGGAACCCGAGCTAGCGCTCGCCAACACGCTCGCCCTGAAAGCCGGCTACGCCTACGGCGAGACGACCGAGATCTCGCACCAGCGCTACGAGGTTGGACGCGCCCCCACGGCCCCCGGCAAGTACCGCAACATCGGCGGCAACACGGCGACCGCCTGGGGCCTGGTGGCCGCCGCGGAGCGGACCGGCGTACCCATGGTCATGGGCGCCTACCCGATCACTCCTGCCAGCGACATCCTGCACGAGCTCAGTCGGCACAAAGCCTTCGGCGTCACCACCATCCAGGCCGAAGACGAGATTGCCGCCATCTGCGCCGCGCTCGGCGCAGCGTACGCTGGGAACCTGGGCGTGACGGCCACCAGCGGCCCGGGCATGGCGCTGAAGACCGAGGCCATCGGCCTGGCCGTGGCCACCGAGCTCCCGCTCATCATCATCAACATCCAGCGCGGCGGCCCGAGTACGGGACTGCCGACCAAGACGGAACAGGCGGACCTTTTGCAGGCGATTTACGGCCGCAACGGCGAGGCGCCCGTGGCGGTGATTGCTGCACAAAGCCCAGGCGACTGCTTCTACATGGCGATGGAAGCCGTGCGCTTGGCGACCAAGTACATGACTCCGGTCATCCTGCTCACCGACGGCTACCTGGCCAACGGCGCGGAGCCGTGGCGCATCCCGGACGTGTCCGAGCTGCCTCCGATGAGCGTCCAGTTCCGCACCGACCCCGAGGGCTTCCATCCGTTCGTGCGCGATGCCGACACGCTCGCCCGCGCTTGGGCCGTGCCGGGTACCCCCGGACTGCGCCATCGCATCGGCGGCCTGGAGAAGTCCTACGAGACGGGGCACATCAGCTACGATCCCCAGAATCACGAGCGCATGAGCCACGTGCGCCGCGACAAGATCCGCGGCATCGCCAAGGACATCCCGCTGCAAGGCATCGAGGAAGGCGTCGACTCGGGCAAGCTCTTGGTGCTCGGCTGGGGCTCGACCTACGGCTCGATTCGGGCCGCGGTGCGCCGCTGTCGCCAGGCGGGACTCTCCGTGTCGCATGCGCACGTGCGCTACATGAATCCACTGCCCTCGAACCTGGGCGAGCTCATGGCTCGCTTCGACAAGGTCCTAGTGCCCGAGCTCAACCTGGGACAGCTCGCGCGCGTCCTGCGCGCGGAGCTTTCGTGCAAGGTGGAGTCCTTCACCAAGATCCAGGGCCAGCCCTTCCAGATCGCCGAGCTGGAGAAGCGCATCCGCGCCGAGCTCGCCTGACCCCTCCGAACGCCGCAGCACCGCCGTCCCGAAAACGAAGCCGCCATGTCGAATCTGATCGATCCAGCAAAGCTCACCAAGAAAGACTTCGAAACGGACCAGGATGTCCGCTGGTGCCCCGGTTGCGGCGACTACAGCATCTTGGCCAACGTGCAGCGCGTGATGCCCGAGTTCGGCATCCTGCCCGACGACATCGTGTGGGTGAGCGGGATCGGCTGCTCCAGCCGTTTCCCCTATTACATGGACACGTACGGCTTCCACACCATCCACGGCCGCGCCCCGGCCTTCGCCATGGGCGTGAAAGCGGCCAATCCCAAGCTGTCGGTGTGGATGGCGACGGGTGACGGCGACGGTCTCAGCATCGGCGGCAATCACCTGATGCATGCGCTCCGGCGCAACATCGACGTCAAGATGCTGATGTTCAACAACCGCATCTACGGCCTGACCAAGGGTCAGTATTCGCCCACCAGCGAGGTGGGGAAGATCACCAAGAGCACACCGTTCGGTTCCGCTGATCAGCCGATCGATCCGGCGAGCTTCGCGCTCGGCGTCGGCGCCAGCTTCGTTGCGCGCAGCATCGACACCGATCCCAAGGGCCTGACCGAGGTTCTGCGTCGGCAAGCGGGGCACCGCGGCACTTCGTTCAACGAGATCTACCAGAACTGCAACGTCTTCAACGACGGGGCGTTCGAATCCTTCCGCGAGAAGGAAGGAGCGCACCGGCGCCTGTACGTGGAGCACGACAAGCCCCTGCTCTTCGGCGCGGATCACAAGCAGGGCCTGCGCCTCAATCCGCGCACGCTCAAGCTCGAGATCCTCACCCTCGGTGAGCCGATCGACGGTGGGCGCCCCGCCGAGGAAGCGGACATCCTGGTCCACGACGAGACCAACCAGACCATCGCCTTCCTCCTGGCCCGGATGCCCTTCCCCGACTTCCCCGTGGCGCTCGGCGTGCTCTACTGCGTGCCGCGCGCCACCTACGACGACCCCCTCTTGGCGCAGGCAGAGGCCGCCAAGAAGAAGAAGCCCTCGCTCACGGCCTTGCTCGAGAGCGGTGCCACCTGGACGGTGACCTGACTCACGCCAGTTTCGGCTGCTAGGCCCGCGCGGGTTAGGGCTCTTCGCGCGTGAACATGCCGAGAACCACGTTGGCCAAGCTCGGCAGGGCGGCCAGCGCGGACGGGCCCAGAACTCCCGACACCGCCCAGCTGGGCTCCGACACGCCAAAGGCTGCGAGCAGCGACGCGACCACGGTACCCAGAGGGTACTTGATGGCGTCCCAGGTGGTCCGGTCGAGTTCGGCTGCCTTCTCGTCCTTGGGCGCAGGCGGCGGCGCGGTCGCCCGCACGTGGGCGGCGAAGGTCGGGTGCAGCATCAGACTGTCGGGGTCGAGCAGCCCGCGTGCCAGGAGCTTCTCGACGGTGGGGCGCAGGCTCCGATGAGGTGGCACGAAGGTCGTGTCCGCGACCTGACGCAGGAGCGCGAGCTCGTCGGGCTCGAGGTTCAGCGCCTCCTCCATCTCACCAAGGGTCGGCTGCTCGAAACGTGACCACCTGGGCGCGCAGGCCGCCGGTCCGAAGATCTCGCGGAAGTGCGCTAGGGTCTCCGAGCTCGCGTCGTAGCGCCCCGCCTCCATTCCGAACGCCACGATCGGCACGCGGAGAGCGAGCATCCACTCGAGCCGCGACTCGACATCAGGCTCGCGCAGCAGGGCATCCAGGTCCCCAATCAGGATCCCCTGCCCTTCCTTCAGCTCGAGGCCGTCGTACCCCTGCGGAGTGACGAGAAGGGGCCCGAGCGGCACCAACCTCGGCTCACCGGCGGGGGTGCGGAGAGCGGCATACTTGGCGCGCACCGTGGCGCTCGCTCGATGGACGATGAAGCGAGGCGGAGCGCCCAAGGGCTTGCTCGGTGCGATGCGCACGAAGTCGAAGCCGGCTTTGCGCAAGGCCACCGTGCCGCCCGCTGGCACGTCCTGGTCGTCGTCCAAGACGATCAAGAGGCCTCGTCGCCCTGCCCCGCCGGCCAGGGTCCGCCAGGCGGGCAAGTCGGCCGGAGGCTGCATGAGGTCGAGAAACAGGGGACTGCCGCTGGTGCGGCGCTCGGCTGCCGCGCCTTTGAGTTCCTCTAGGCCCACTTTCTGGAAGCGAAAGTCGCGCCCGAGGGCGTCCCTCGCGGCCTCGCCCGTGCAGACCAACGCGACGCGCTCACCGCCCACGATCGGCCGCTCCAGGTTCTCGGGGAAGGGTTCTGGCGCGAGCCGGTAGTGCGTCAACAGGTCGGTGAAGAAGACCTTGCGCACGATCAGGACGCCCAAACCCCAACTGGCGAAGGCGACCACCATGTACGTCAGCAGGAACACGACCGAAGGAATGTCGAAGCCGAGCATCCACGGGATCGTCGCCACGCCTCGCTCGCTGTAGCGCTCGGGAGGGATCGAAGCGCGTGCCCAATCGGCGCGATGAAACCCCGCCCGATGCAAGTAGCCGTCGCTGCGCCGCGGGGTGCCGAGCGGACCCGCCAAAAACTCAAGGATGGTTCCGAAGACCGAAGGGTCCAGGTTCTCGGCGCGGCTGGTGCGAGGCGCGGGCTCCTGTCCCCACATCAGCCAGGGCCGCTCTGGCTCCGTCGCATCGACCTCGGCGCCGTCCTTCGCGCTGGCTGCCGCCTGCTCGCTGCCCTTTCTGGCAAAGGAACGATACTCCCGCGTCCGACTTGCGCGCTCGCGCAGGGCCTCCTCGAGATCCGTCTGATCCGCCCGGACCGCGTTGGCGACCACGTGATCGTAGGCCGCCGCCACGAGCACGGTCGCAGGCGCCCCCACCCAGAGCGTGACCAGTCCAAAGAGCCAGATGGAGTAGCTGGCCTCGAGGGGGAACCGATGCTTGAGGCGGCGCGCAAGAGCCCACGGCTGCCGACGCGAGAAACCCAGCGCGAGCCACGGCACGAACAAGGCGCCCACGGCGAGGATACCGAGCAGAGGAAAACGGACCCACGGAATGAACACGCTCGCAAAGAGGAAGGCCACGCCCAGCGCGACGCAAAGGACACCACCCACGGCATAGTGCTCGTGCTTGTGCACTTGGGGCCGGAACAGGATGCTCTGACCCCACCGCTTCGACCCTTCCGGCCGCGGCAACAGCGACAAGGAGAGCCAGGCCAAGAGGCAGCAAACGACCAGCGCGAGGATGCAGATCGACACGCCGGTCATCGAAACGCCGGAAATGGTCGCCACCATGCGCTCGATGTCTCCGAGCGGCGCGATGCTGAGCACGTACCAGTTCTTTTCCGGAATGCGCACCACGGCGAACAGTGACCGAATCCCTCGGTAGTCGTCGACAAATCTGCCGTCGACGCGCGCGCGGATCCGTGCTTCGAGCTCCGATGTATCCCCCAGGTCAGCCATGACGCTGAGGCCCATGGCACCACCCGCTCGGTTCGTCTCGAACTTGATGATCCCTTCCGAGTCCACGACCAGGACGTCCACACCCCGTGGCAAGACGGGCCGGAAAATGTTGCCCGGAGTCCGACCGAGCACGCCGACCCAAGTATCCTCGTCGTGACCCGGGCGCGGCCGCTCCACGAATGCGGTCGTCACCAGCCTCGCGCGTCCGGTGTTCTCGCTGCGTTCGATGTCCGTGCAGTACGCGCGTCCCGCATCGTGGGACGCGATGAGGCGCTCCTCGGGGCACGATCGCCCACGAATGGCGCGCGAGACCGGGGGCCACTCCGAAAGGTTCACCGGCAGGGTGCTGGGCTCACTCGACGCGTACTTCAGGATCTGGTCGCCCTTCGGCGTAAACCAGACGAAAATCGGCTTCGATGGTGCCCCCGTCGGTCCATCCAAGAAGGTGTCGAGATCGACGCCCACGCCCTCACACAAGGGCTCCACCGCCCCCGTC
>Ga0315912_10000982_pt1 | contig 39406 bp, 34 predicted proteins | sample VfabasoilMG_FD_204469 | JGI IMG/M metagenome (GOLD analysis project Ga0315912, IMG submission 204469) | Garden soil microbial communities collected in Santa Monica, California, United States - V. faba soil | ecosystem: Environmental > Terrestrial > Soil > Garden | place: USA: California... | reverse complement strand
TTTCCACAGATTAGTCAAACCACCCTGTGGAAATCGGGCCAGACCCCCTGTGGAAAACCTACTTGACGCCGAACGTGAACACGGTCTGCGTCGAGTACGTCTGGCCCGGGCGTAGGACCGTTGACGGGAAATTCGGCTGGTTCGGCGAGTCCGGGTAGTGCTGCGTCTCCAGGCAGAAGCCCGATCGCTGCGGATACACGCGGCCGCTCTTGCCGACGAGCGTCCCATCCAGAAAATTTCCTGAATAGAACTGAATGCCCGGCTCAGTCGTGGCAATCGTCATCGTGCGGCCCGTCAGCGGTTCCAAAACGCGTGCCGCTTCCGACAAGCCGGCGCCCGTGCGCGTCAACACCCAGTTGTGGTCGTAGCCCTTGCCGCGCGTGAGCTGTTCGTTCGCCTGCCCAATGCGCGCGCCAATCTTCGTGGACGTTCTGAAATCGAACGGCGTGCCTTCAACCGGCGCGATCTGACCGGTCGGGATCAGCGTGTCGTCCACCGGCGTGTACTGCGCGGCATTCAGCGTGAGCTCGTGGCCCAGAATGTCGGTCGACTTGGCGCCCGCCAGGTTGAAGTAGGTATGCTGCGTCAGATTGATGACCGTGGCCTTGTCGGTCGTCGCCTCGTAGTCCACGATCAGTTGATTCTCATCCGTCAGCGTGTACGTGACCTTCGCCTTGACCGTACCGGGGTAGCCTTCGTCGCCATCCTTGCTCGTGTGCGTCAGCACGACGCCGACGCCTTTGGCGTTCTGGAACAGCTCGAACCCCCAGACGGCCTTATCCCACCCCTTGTTGCCGCCATGGAGATGATTCACGTTGTTGTTGGTCGCCAGCGTGTAGGCCGTGCCGTCAAGCGAGAATTTGCCCTTGGCAATGCGGTTGCCGTACCGGCCGATCAGGCACCCGAAGTACGGTGACTTCTCGACATACGACTTCAGGTCGTCGAAGCCCAGCACGATGTCGTCCAGGGCGCCGGCCGCATCCGGTGTCTTCAGCGACATGATGACGCCGCCGTAGGTCAGCACGGTCATCTCCATGCCCTTGCCGTTACGCAACGTGATCAGATCGACCACCTGACCATCCGGCGTCCGGTCAAACGGGCTCTGCATCAGCTTCGGCTTTGGTGTCTGCACGGGTGTTGATGATTCCCCGCCGCTGCACCCGGCGGCAAGTGTCATCGCCGCCAAGAGGGCCGTCAGGCAGGTCAACGTGGCGGGCCGGCAGGAACCTCGGAAAGAAATCGACATACAGCAGCCTCACGCGTGTCCTGGGGCGCTCTCGGACGGGCATATCGTATTACGATGGCGCGCGCGGCGAAACCGCCGCCAATCTGAGTGATGTCCCGACTCGCACAGAAAGTGGTCGTGGTTACCGGCGGCGCTCGCGGCATCGGCAGAGCCGTGGTCGAAAAGTGCCTGGCCGAGGGTGCGGTCGTCGCGTGCCTTGACCGCGACGCTGCTGCGGGTACGCTCACCGCGTCACAGCTATCCACGCCACAACATCCGGTTGCGTTCATTCAGGCCGACATCACCCGCGAGGCGGACGTGATGCGGGCGATGGGCGACGTATTGGACCGTCACGGCCGCATCGACGTGCTCGTGAACAACGCCGGCGTGAACGCCTATTTCGACGCGACCACCATGACCGAAGCGGAATGGGATTCAGTGTTCGCGGTCGACCTCAAGGGCGCATGGCTCTGCGCCAAGCACGCCCTGCCGGGCATGCGCGCCCGCCGCGCCGGCTCCATCGTCAACATCGCGTCAATCCACGCGACGCTGACCATCGCCGGCATGTTTCCGTATGCGGCCGCCAAGTCTGGTCTGGTGGGACTTACGCGCAGTTTGGCACTGGACTGCGCGCCGCTCGGCATCCGCGTCAACGCTGTGTCACCGGGTTGGACGCGCACGGACTTGGTAGACGAGTGGTTCAGCCAGCAGCCCGATCCGGCCGCCGCGGAAGCGAGCGTCATGCGCGCGCACCCGATGCGCCGTATCGCCACGCCGGCCGAAGTGGCCAATCTTGTGGCCTTTGTTGCCTCGGACGAAGCCTCGGCCATTACCGGCGCGTCGCTGGCCGTTGACTGCGGCCTTGGCGTGCAATTTGCGACGTGAACTGCCACGTGAACATCAATGAAAACTGCTGAAGACATTCTCCGTTCCATGAACCTGCCGTCCCGCGACGCCTACGATCTGCCGGCGTCGCGCAAGCGATTTGCGGATGGCGGTCAGTACCGCGTCGAGATTCCGTCGTGCGAGGGACCGAAGGCGATGCAGGCCGTGATCGCCGAAGCATCGGCGCGCCGCGTGCCCGTGCATCGCGTGAGCCAGGGCAGCGGCATCATGCTGCAGACGGATCGCGAGATTGAGGAGATGCTGGCGCTCGGCCGCGAGCACGGCTGCGAAGTCTGCCTGTTCGTAGGACCGCGGGCCAACTGGGATACCGGGTCGCAGGCGGCGTCGTCCGGGGGGCGCGTGCTCGGGTCGTCGCTGAGGGGCGCGGATCAATTGGGGTACGGCCTCGAGGACGTGCTGCACGGCGCAGCGCTTGGCCTGCGGTCAATTCTGGTCGCCGACCTGGGTCAGTTGCAGATTCTCGGGAAGATGAAACAAACGGGCGATTTGCCGGCGGACTTCGTGCTCAAGGTCTCGGTCACGCTCGCCGCCGCCAATCCGGCGTCGGCGCGGCTGCTGGAGGATCTTGGCGCGACGTCAATCAACTTGCCCGTGGATCTCTCGCTGCCGCAGATCGCGGCGATCCGTCAGGCCATCGATGTTGCCATTGATTTCTATGTTGAGAGTCCGGATGACTTCGGTGGATCGGTGCGGCACTACGAAACGGCCGCGCTCGTCCGCGTGGCCGCACCCATCTACTTGAAATACGGTCTGCGTAATTCGCCCGGCCTGTATCCGAGCGGCCAGCACATCGAAGGCACGGTGATCGCGCTGTCGCGCGAGCGCGTGCGGCGCGCGGAAATCGGGCTCGCGCTGTTGCGCCGTCACACACCGGACGCGGTCGCCTCACCGTTGGGGAAATAGGTTCATTCCGATGCGCATTACGAACACGACTGTCACCGTCGTCGGCACCCAGTGGCGCGAGCTGGTGTTTCTCGAGCTCGAGACCGACACCGGCCTCGTCGGCGTGAGCGAGGTCCGCATGGTCAGCCGGACCGACACGCTCGAATCGTGCTTGCACGAACTGGCGCCGAGGCACGTGCTCGGCACCGACCCCTTCGACGTCGAACGGCTCGCGTGGAATATTCAACGCGCCGAATACGACCGTCCCGGCGAAATCTCACAATCCGCGCTCGCCTGTTTCGATGTGGCGTGCTGGGACTTGATGGGGCAGTCGCTCAACGTGCCCGTGTGGCGCCTGCTTGGCGGCAAATTCAACGACCGTGTCATGGCCTATGCCAACGGCTGGTATCAGACCGAACGCGATCCCGCCAAGATTGCCGCGCTGGCGAAACAAGTGGTCGCGCGCGGCTATCGTGGAATGAAGCTCGATCCCTTCGGTCACGCCAGCGCCGAGATCGATGCCGCTGAGCGGCGCCGTGCCGTCGGCATTGTCGCCGCCGTGCGTGAGGCCGTGGGCCCGGACATCAAGATCATGGTCGAGATGCACGGCCGGTTTACGCCGTCCACGGCCGCCGCCGTCGCCAAGTTGCTCGAGCCGTTCGATCCGGAATGGATCGAGGAGCCGACGCGGCCGGAGAACGCGCTCGGATACCGGTCGGTGCGGGCGGCCACGCATCTGCCCATCGCGACGGGCGAGCGCGCCCACACGATGGAGGACATCCGCGGGTTCATCGAAGGGGGCGTCATGGACGTCGTCCAGGTGGATCTCACACACTTCGGCGGATTCCTCCCGATGAAAGCGCTGGCGGCATGGGCCGACACGTACAACCTGATCATGGCGCCCCACAATGTCTGCGGTCCCGTCGGGACGGCCGCCAACCTGCACTTCGCGGTGTGCACGCCCAACTACAAGGTGCTGGAGCATTTCAACGACTTTGCCGACCTGTGGGTCAACGACCTGGTCGACCATCCACCGCGCGTGGACCGTCGCGACGGCTGTTTTGCGGTGCCGCAACGTCCGGGTCTCGGCGTGCGGCTGAATCACGAGATGTGCGCCAAGCATCCCCGGACCGGCGGACGAATCAAATTGTTTGAGGCGGGCTGGGAAAAGCGGTGACCTGCGAACTCGTGCTCGACATCCGCACGGAACTGGGCGAGGGGCCGCTCTGGGACGATCAGCGGATGCGCCTGTTGTTCGTGGACATCATGCGCGGGCACATTCACGAGTTCGATCCCGCCACGGGCAAGGACCGCATCGTCGACGTCGGACGTCCGGTCGGATGTGTCGCGCTGACCGAGCGGGGCGACTGGGTCGCCGGCGCGTCAGATGGTTTCTACCGTGTGGATCCGAAGACGGGCCGCGTCACGTTGCTCGCGAGCGTTGAGGCCGACCTGCCCGACAACCGTATGAACGACGGTTACGTGGATGCGCGCGGCCGATTCTGGGCGGGCACGATGAACGTCAAGGGCCAGAAGGAGCGCGGCTCGCTGTACCGCCTCGATCCGGGTGGTTCCGTCCGCCGCATGCTGTCGAACGTTTCGATTTCAAACGGGATCGACTGGAGTCCGGACGGCCGGACGATGTACTTCAGCGACACCGTCCTCAGCCGCATTGATTGCTTTGACTTCGACCCGAACCTCGGCGCGGCGACCAAGCGGCGGCTGTTCGTGGAGTTCTCACAGGAGGTCGGGTACCCGGACGGTCTGATCGTGGATGCCGAAGGGTTCATATGGGTCGGCCTGTGGGAGGGCGGATCGCTGCATCGCTACGCGCCGGACGGCCGGCTTGATCACATCGTGCCCGTTCCGGCTTCGCAGACGACGAAGTGCGCATTTGGCGGACCGGACCTGTCCGACCTGTACATCACGACCGCGTTCAAAGGGCTCGACGGGACGGCGCGGGCGGCGCAACCGCTCGCCGGCGGGCTGTTCCGCGTCCGGCCTGGTGTTCGCGGACGGGCGCCCCATCGGTTTGGTGGCTGACATGGGCGCCCTCGAGTTCAAGGATGTTCACAAGTCGTTCGGCGCCGTCCGCGCTCTGCGCGGCGTGTCTTTCAGCGTGGCAAGTGGCGAAGCCCATGCGGTGGTGGGCGAGAACGGCGCGGGCAAGTCCACACTGCTCAAAATCCTGGCGGGCATCGCGCGGCCCGACCGCGGTGACATTCTGTTGAACGGCGTGCGCTTCGACCACGCCAGCCCGCGAGATGCCCTCGCCGGCGGCGTGGGCATGGTGTTCCAGGAGCGGCTCGCGTTTCCGAATCTCACGGTCACCGGCAATATTTTCGCGGGGCGCGAAATCACGTTTGCCGGTGGCCGCTTGAATCACCGCGCCATGCGCGAGCGAACGCAGGCGCTGCTTGCGGACCTGCGAGTGCCGGTCGATCCTGATTTGGAGATGGCGCACGCCTCGGCGGCGACGGCGCAGCTCGTCCAGGTCGCGCGCGCCCTTGCGTTCGATTGCCGGGTGCTCGTGCTCGACGAACCGACCACGTCGCTTACCGACGCAGAAGTCGATCACCTGTTTCGGATTCTGCAGGAGCTCAAGTCGCGCGGTGTGACGCTGTTGTTTGTCTCGCATCGGTTGCCCGAGGTGTTCCGGCTGTGCGACCGGATCACAGTCATGCGGGACGGCGGATTCGTTGGTACGTTCGAACGAGCCAGCACGACGCCGGAGGCCATCGTTCACGCCATGGTCGGCCGCGAACCCCCGGCACGGGTGGATCGCGCGATGCCGGCGATGAGCGCGGAACCCGTTCTGGCCGTTCGCCGGTTGTCACGGACGCCTTGGTTTCGTGATGTCTCGCTGGAGATCCGGCCCGGAGAAATCGTCGGGCTCTTCGGACTGGTCGGCTCGGGCCGAACCGAGTTACTGGAGACGATCTTCGGCCTTGCGAAGCCGACGAGCGGAACGATCGTTGTCCGCGGGCGTGAGGTGGCCTTCGAGTCCGCCCGAGATGCGTCGCGTGCAGGCCTGGCACTCGTGCCGGAAGATCGACAGCGCCTGGGCCTGCATTTCAATCTCCCGATTCGCCACAACATGGCGTTGCCTCGCGCCGCCCGCGAAGGCCTTGGCGCGATTCGCGGCGCTCGTGAACAGCAATCGGCCGCCGCGCTGGTCTCCAGCCTCGGGATTCGCGCGGCGTCGATCAACGTCACGCCGGATGCGCTGAGCGGCGGCAACCAGCAGAAGGTCGTGGCGGCGAAGTGGCTGGCGACGGAGCCATCGGTGTTGTTGCTCGATGAGCCCACCAAGGGCGTCGACGTGGGCGCGAAGTTCGAAATCCACAATCTCATTCGTGAGCGGGCCGCGGCGGGGATGGCGTGTCTGGTCGTGTCGAGCGACCTGCCGGAAGTACTGTCCCTCGTCGACCGCATTCTGGTGATGCGCGAGGGCGCATTGTGCGGAGAATTGGCGGCGGCCGGCGCGACCGACGCGGCCGTCATGCAACTGGCCGCCCATGAAGTCGCGGTGACTGCATGACCTCGATCTGGCGCGCGCGTGAATTCAGCACGGTCCTCATTCTGCTGGCCGAAGTGCTGTTTTTTGCGTGGTACCTCTGGCCCGAGGCCGGACGCTCGCATCCGTTTCTCAACTCGGGGAATTTCCTGCTCATCCTGAAGTACTCATCGATCTACGGCATCGCGGCGATCGGCGCGGCAGTCGTCATCATTTCCGGCGGCATCGATCTGGCGCCCGGCGCCATCATCGCGCTGACCACGGTCATTACCGGGTATCTGTTCGTCGAGGCCGGCTGGCCGTTGTGGGCCGGCGCCTCGGTCGGTCTGATGGTCGGCGCCCTGGCGGGCCTGCTGTCGTCGTGGCTCATCGTGCGCATGCGCCTGCCGCCGTTCATCGCCACGCTCGGGGTGATGGGGATTCTGCGCGGCACGGCGTTCATCATCACGGAGGCGCGCTTCTATGACTTGTCGGCGAAGTTGCCGCGGAACTGGCATATCGCCGGCATCTCGATCGACTGGCTCGGCCCGGCTGTCATGATCGCGCTGGCCGTAGTGTTCCAGCGCCTGATGACCGGCTATCAGTGGGGACGCAGCGTCTCCGCTGTTGGTGGCAACGAGACCGCCGCACTCTTCTCCGGAATCCCAGTGAATTGGATCAAGACGACGACGTACGTGCTGTCCGGCACGCTGGCGGCGGTCTCCGGCGTGGTGCTGGCGGTGGTGCAGGGACAAGGCAAAGCGGACCTCGCGTCGGGCTATGAGTTGGATATCATCGCGTCGGCGGTCGTGGGTGGCGCGAGTCTGGTGGGTGGCCGCGGGTCGGTGGCGGGTGCCGTGCTCGGCGCGCTGATCTTTGGCGTCTTGCGGAACGCACTGCCGCAGATTCCGGGCGCGACGTTTTACGACCGGCTGATTGTCGGCGTGGTGGTCATCGGTATCGTGGTGATGGACCAGATGCTGACGCGGCGTTCCGGGAACGCGTAGTCATGAATGGAGCAGTGATGAAGCGACTGTGGGTGCTGATTGCGGTGGCGGCCCTGGCGACGTGGGCCTGTAGCGGGGCAGCGCCCGAAGGCCCGCGCAAGTTGAAGTTCGCGCTGATTCCGAAAGCGCTGGATATTCCGGTATTCAACTATGCGGATGTCGGCGCCAGGCGCGAAGCGGCCGCACTCGGCGACGTCGAGGTGATCTATCGAGGGCCCGACCACGCGGACCAGCTGCTGCAAAAGCAGATGCTCGAGTCCTTCATCCAGCAGAAGGTGGACGGCATCGCGATCTCGGTGCTGAACGCGGAGTTTCTCACGAGCACGATCGACCAGGCGGTCGACGCAGGGATTCCGGTCGTGACCTGGGACTCGGACGCGCCGGCGTCAAAGCGGTTCGCGTTCTATGGCGTGGACGACTTCAAGTCCGGACAGGAGATGGGCAAAGCCGCGGCGAAACTGCTGAACGGCAAAGGCACGGTCGCGTACATCACCAGTTTGGGCGCCTACAACCTGGCGCGCCGGCTCGATGGCGTCAAGGACGTCCTGAAGAACTATCCCGACATCAAGGTGATCGAAACGTACGACGTCCAGGAAGACGCCGTGCGTGCCTCGCAGATGATTGCATCTGGCAGCAATCGCTATCCGGACCTGGGAGCCTGGATCTCCGTCGGCGGCTGGCCTGTGTTTACCCAGAATGCTTTGGCACCCGTGCCGCCGACGACCAAGGTCATCTCTTTCGACACGAATCCGCCGGCGCCGGATCTGGTCAAGGCCGGCAAGGCCCACGTCCTCATCGGGCAAAAATATTTTGGATGGGGCAGCGAGACAGTCAAGTTGCTGTACGACGCCGTCAAGAACGGCAAGCGGCCCGCCACGCCGATCATTGACTCCGGCGTGGATGTCGTCGACATCAACAACGTCGATCAGTACATCGCGCTCTGGAAAAAGATGGAAAGTGGCAAGTAGACACCCGAGCCAGGAGTGGGAACTCAAATAATGCCGGTGGCCCTGAGCTTCGTCATTCCGCTCTATCGCAGCGCCGAAACGATCGGCGCCGTCGTCCGTGACATCGAAGCTCTGCAAATTGAGGGCGGGCACGAGATCATTCTCGTGAACGACGGAAGCGAGGACCGGACGAGCGACGTGTGCCGGGCGCTGGTCGCCGGCGCGCGCGTGCCCGTCACGCTCATCGAGCACGCGCGAAATTACGGCGAACACAACGCCGTCCTGACCGGGTGGCGCCACGCGCGCGGCACGCACATCGTGAACCTGGACGACGACGGGCAGAATCCGCCGGGCGAGGCGGTGAAACTCTGGCGCGAAGCGACGCGGACCGGACTCGACGTCATCTTTGGCCACTACACCGACAAACAGCACTCGCTGTTTCGGAACCTCGGGAGTCGTTTTACGAACCGCATGACCGACTGGGCGCTCGACAAGCCACAGGGGTTCTATTTGTCGAGCTTCCGGTGCGTGACCAAGTTCGTGGCCGATAAGGTCGTGGCGTACGCCGGGCCGTATCCCTACATTGACGGCTTGATTCTGCAGGTCACGCAGCGCATCGGATCGATCGAAGTGAAGCACGAGGCGCGGCAGGCGGGCCAGAGCACCTATACACTTCGCCGGCTCATTCGCCTCTGGTTGAGCGCGTGGATCAATTTTTCGGTGCTGCCGCTGCGCGTCGCCACGGTGGTTGGTCTCTTGCTCTCCCTCGCCGGACTCGGCGGGCTGATCGCGGTGTTTGTGGCGTATCTCCGGGATGTGGGCCCGCCGGATGGCTTCGGCCTGATTCTGGCGGCGCTCTTCGTGTTCTCGGGCACGCAGCTGCTATTGCTCGGTCTCATTGGTGAATACATCGGACGCATGTTTCTGACGATTAGCCAGCGCCCGCAGGCCGTCGTGCGCGACGTCGTATCGAACCAGTCCCATGTTTGAACCCCGCCATGCACCGCTCGTGCCGCGCGACGTGTTCTTGCGGCGACTCGCGGTGCATGGCGGCTACGTCGCGGCGCTCCTGGCGTTCTCCATCGTGCTCGGCATCGCAGGCTTTCACTATCTGGCGGGCGAGGCGCCGATCGACGCGCTGCTCAACTCCGCCATGCTGCTGGGCGGGATGGGCCCTGTTGGCGAGATTCGCTTTACGGCCGGGAAACTGTTCGCGTCGTTCTATTCGCTGTACGCGGGTCTGGTGTTCATCGGCGGATCGACGATTCTTCTGGCCCCGGTGCTGCACCGCTTCATGCACAGGTTTCATCTCGAGGACGAAGACCAGAGTCGTTCTTAGTACCGGGTACCCGGTACTGGAGGCCCAATGAGCCCAATGAGCCCGATGAGTAAGGTGCTGATCCTTGGGGCGACCGGCGGCACCGGGAGGCACCTGGTTCTCCAGGCGCTCGCGGCTGCCCATGACGTCACCGTTCTGGTTCGCGATCCTTCGCGCCTGCCGCCGGGATCCGATCGCGCGCGCGTCGTGACGGGCGATGCGACCGATGCGGCTGCGGTCGGTCAGGCCGTTCGAGGACAGGACGTCGTTGTCAGTACGCTCGGCGTCGGCAATGCACTGAAGTCGAATGGCCTGATCGCGAAGGCGGCGCCACTGGTGGTCGATGCGATGACGCAAGCCGGCGTTCGAAGGCTGGTGTGGACGTCGGCTTACGGAGTCGCGGAAACCTACCGGGACGTGCCGGTGATTCCGCGAATCATGATCGCCGTGCTCCTGCGCGACCTTTATGCCGACAAGACCGCCGGTGAAGCGGCGATTGCGTCCAGCCAGCTCGACTGGACGCTCGTCCACCCGAGCACACTCAGCAATCGGCCGCGAACGGGCCGGTGCCGCGCCGGTGAGCGTTTGACGATGAGCGGCCTGCCGACAATTGCGCGGGCCGACGTCGCCGACTTCCTGGTGAAACAAATCGACGACCCGTCGTTTCTCAGAAAGCGTGTTTTGATCAGCAGCTAGACGGGCGTGCATCGTGCGAGAACCTGCTATCCTTCCGCTCCTACCCGAGACGCCACCGAATGTGGACGTGAAGTAACAGGAGAGCATGATGATCAAGAGACTGCTACTGCTGGCGATTGGACTGAGTGCACTCACAGCCTGCGCGCCGGCTCCGGCGCCCGCGCCGGTCGTGGACACGGCCGCCGAAGAAGCCAAGCTCAAGGCCGACGCGCTGATCTGGTTCGATCACTACAACAAGGGTGATGCGGACGCCGTGGCGAATCTGTATGCCGAGGATGCGATCTTGATGCCGCCTGCCGCGCCAAAGGCGATCGGACGGCCGGCGATTCGCGCGTTCATCGCCACGGATTCGGCGGCCACCAAGGCGGCGGGGTTGACCCTCAAGAACGAGTCGGTCACTGGCAGCGGGATCGTCGGGGAAACTGGCTGGATCAGTGGCACCTTCGCCGTCGTAGACGCCAAGGGCGCGACGGTGGATACCGGAAAGTACCTCTCGGTTCACCACCGCACAAACGGCGCGTGGCTCTACATCCGCGATATCTGGAATTCGGACGCGCCCGCTCCGCCACCACCGCCGGCGCCGAAGAAGAGCAAGTAGTTGAAGTTCCGTGTTCTCGTCGTCGCGGTCGTGCTCGGACTGTGGGCCAGCTCGCCGGTTCGACCGGTGCCTGGTTCCGTCAGGGCCGCGACGACACACGCCGCCGTTGCCATGGATCGGTCGGCCCCGCTTCAGACACCATCTCAGCGGAGTTCCGGCGTGCCAGCCGAAGCGCCGAAGAGTCCCGCGGGCGCGAAAGTCGAGCAGACGACGATGGGTGCCAAGCCCGGCGCGACGCTTGTCGAAAGCTTCGACGGACTGGGGGGCAAGAAGTACGACACGACCGGGCAGCTGCTCTACGGAGCAGTGGCGAACAACACGGTCTTTGCCGGATTCACGGGCGCCTGCGCGTCTACGAATAACGGCGCCACGGTGGTTCGCTACGACCAACTTGCGGATCGCTGGCTGGTCGTCATGCCCATCTTTCGGAGATCAGCGGCCCGCCCCGACCAGCCTGAAGAGTGGAAAGCGGGCGATACCGTCTGGACCGCGCCGCCTGGGGTCCGTATTCGATGTGTTACGCCGTCAGCGTGACGTCGGATCCAATGGGCGAGTACTACCGCTACGAGTTCCTCCGGCCGCTCTTTCCCGACTATCCGCGTCCGGCGGTTTGGCCGGACGGCTACTACGTGCCGTCGAGTACAAGCGATGACTTCATTCAAAAGCACGCCTGCGTCGCCGACCGGCAGCGCATGCTCAAAGGCGAGCCCGCAACCGAGCAATGCGTCGTCATTGACGGCGTCAACATCCGAGCGACGACTGCACGGTGTGGTACGTCGGCGACTATTACAAGAAAGACGCGACGAACTACTCGACGAAGGTTGGCGGATTCCGGATGCCCGGCTGTTCAGTGCGCCCCCCAGGGACAGATAAACCGTGAAGCAGTGAAGGTTAATCAGTGCTTCACGGTTAGTAGCGCAACCAGCTAGCGCCGCACCAGGCGCACGGCATCGCCCACACGGATCGTGCCCGGCCGCCGCACCGCGGCATTCAAGGCCAGCCGTCCGCCAAACCGACGGCCGATGTCGCGCAGGATTTCCGGATCGCGTTCCAGCGTGTCCGGATCGACGGTCGTCATCGGGCACCGTCCGCGGAGTGAGTCCAATTCGATGATGACCGCGCCGATGTGAAGTTCGGCGCCGGGCCACGTGGTCTCATCCATGCCATCTACGCCGCCAATCAGAATGTTCGGCCGCAGTCGGCGAACATCGCGCCCAAACGCCGCGACCGCGCCGTCGGTCGCCACGAGCAGCGGCAGCACGTCGAATCTCGCCTCGCTCTGGTCTGCCTCTAGCCAGGCATCATCGCCAGCCGCATGCTTGACCAGCGCCAACGCCTCGGCGCTGTTCCACGCGTGACCGTTGATGAGGGGGAGGTGATTCGGGTCGAGTGTGCCGTGCAGGCCCAATAGCCTGTAGTGCTTCCGAGACGTGCGCACGCCTTCAGGGCCATGGACCTGTACGATGCGATCGAACGCCACGCCGAGAGGACCAAGGTCGGCCGAAGCGAGGCGCTCGCCGGCCAACGTCTTCACCGGATAACGCCACAGGCCGGCGACGAACAGGCCGGCATCGTTCAGGGACATCCCACTAACGTATCGCACCAGCGTGTTCCGCGATAAGATTCGCGCCATTCATGAGCCTTGCACCTGGCACAAAGGTCGGCGCGTACGAGATCGTGGGATTGCTCGGCGCCGGAGGCATGGGCCAGGTCTATCGCGCCCACGACGCCAAACTCGGGCGCGATGTCGCCATCAAGATTCTGCCCGATCAGTTTGTTGCCGATGCGGAGCGGCTCGCGCGGTTCGAACGCGAAGCGCGCACGCTGGCGTCGTTGAACCATCCCAACATCGCACAGATCTACGGGATGGAAGATCGCGCACTCGTCATGGAACTGGTCGAGGGCGAGGATCTCTCCGTCGTGTTGGCGCGAGGGAGAGTGCTACTGTCGGACGCGCTGCCCATCGCCCGACAAATCGCGCAGGCGCTCGAGGCCGCCCACGAGGCGGGCGTCGTCCATCGCGATCTGAAGCCCGCGAACATCAAGGTGCGCGCCGACGGCACCGTCAAAGTGTTGGACTTTGGTTTGGCGAAGGCGATGGATCCGTCAGGTGGCGCATCCGGCAGCCTCGCGAATTCACCGACCATCACGAATCCCGCGACGGAGCTGGGCACGATTCTCGGCACCGCGGCCTACATGAGTCCGGAGCAGGCGCGCGGCAAGGTTGTCGATCGGCGCGCTGACGTGTGGGCTTTTGGCGTCGTGTTTTACGAGATGCTCTCAGGCCGCCGGGCGTTCGACGGCAGCGAAGTGTCGGACGTGCTCGCCTCAGTGCTCAAGGACACGATCGTCTTCGATGCCTTGCCCGCGGACACGCCACCTGCGATTCGGCGGCTGTTACGTCGTTGCCTGACCAAGGATCGAACCGAACGGCTGGATTCGATGGCGACCGCTCGACTCGAAATCGCGGAGGCCCTCTCGCCCAACGCCGACGGCGGGGACGCGCGCGGCCGCACGGATGACGCCTTGCGGAAACCGCTGGCGAGACAAGCCAACCTCGGCTGGGTGTTGGCGGCCGTCGTGGTTGCGTTCGCCGCATTCGCGGGGTGGGCCTTGCTCAGGCCGGCGCCGACCGCGCCAGGACGAGTGGTCCGCTTTTCGATCGCGTCGGCCCCGGGGGTGCAACCGACAGGCGTCGCGGTTACGAGCGCCGGTGACACGGTCGTCTATGAGACCGATCGGCTCTACGTCCGCGGGCTTGGCGACGCGGAGCCGCGGGGCGTACCTGGGACTGAAGGCGCGCGCATGGTGTTCATGTCGCCTGACGACAAATGGGTCGGGTTCTACGCCGCCGGCAAGATCAAAAAGGTTTCATTGTCCGGCGGTGATCCGCTTGCCCTGGCGGATGCGGATCTCGATTCGCCCGGCGCGGCGTGGGGACGCGGCAACACGATCTTCTTCTCGCCCGGGTGGAACGCTCCGCTTCATGCCGTGTCCGCCGAGGGAGGGGGGAAGTCCGCCGCCGTCTCGACGGTCGACACCGCAGCGGGCGAACTTGGCCACTGGTGGCCCGAGCCGTTACCTGACGGCAAGTCCGTGCTCTTCACAGTCTGGATGGCCGCCAGCGGCATCAATGATTCAAAGATCGCCGTGCTCGATCTGACGACGGGCAAACATCGGATCCTGATGCCGGGATCGAACCCGAAGTACCTCTCGACGGGACACTTGCTGTTCTTCCATGCTGGCGAATTCCATATTATCGCGTTCGATCCGGTGGCCCTGCGCGCGAGCGGTGAGCCGCGAAAAGTGCTCCCAGGTGCGCGCCCGCTTGATCCGACTGGGTCGCGGGTGAAGTCGATCGCCGTGTCCTCCGCCGGCACGCTGGTGTATTTGTCGGGCGCGCTTGAACTCGAGCAGGAACTCGCCTGGGCCACGGCCGCTGGCGTCGTCGAGCCGATCCCGGGAGCGCCGCAGCGATGGTGGGGCATCAGTCTCTCGCCGGATGGCCGATGGATCGCTGGTGCGCGCAGTGAAGGCGGGACCCGAGGCCTGTGGCTTCGCGATCTGGTGCGCCAGACCGACAAGAAAGTCGAGGCGCCCGGCGCCAATTTCGATCCTTTCTGGAGCCCGACCGGGGATTTTCTGGTGTTCTCCTCGTTGCGCAAGGGGCACTTTGACGCCTACATGCTGCGCCCGGACGAGGGCGTGGTGCGCGCGATCATCGACGAACCGTACGACCAGGGGCCCGCGGCCGTGACCCATGACGGCAAACGCATGTTGCTCTTCGACTACTTGAGCAACGGCGCCGGCACCATGACGGTCGCAGACATCGAGAAGCCGGCTCCGCGTACGAAAGTGGCGGCACTGCCGGCGGCTGGCACCTCAAGTCTGGAGGTGTCACCTGACGACCATTGGCTCGCCGCCGCGGTCACCACTTCGGGCCGCAGGGAAATTGTGGTGCTCCCATTTCCGGCTGGCGGCGCGACCGTTCCAGTGTCCTCGCGAGGCGGCAGCGCGCCGCTCTGGTCGAGCACGGGCTCCCAACTCTACTACCAGCGCGACGATGAACTCGTGGCCGCGACGTACTCCGCGACAGGGGGGCGTTTTGCGATTGAGCGGGAGGACGTGCTCTTCCGGCTCCACGGCTACGACCTCGTCGGTCTCGCACCCAACGGCCGTTTCCTCCTTGCGAAAGACCTGCCGGGTCAAGAAACGAAGATTCAGGTGGTCGTCAATTGGTTTGGGGAGATTGGAAAGTGAAGGCTCTCAAGGCGATATTGCTGGTCGTGTTCGTCCTCGCAGCGCTCGCCTATGGCTTCCGCCTGTACTGGGTGTCCAAGGCCGAGCAATCGCGACAGGTGCTGAACCCGCAGGGCATCGCGCCACTCGTTCCGGCCTACTCGGTCGGGATCAAGGATGGCGACATGGTGTTCGTGTCCGGCATGACCGGCGTCAAGCCCGGTTCGCAGGACATCGTCGACGGCGGTATCGGGCCGCAGACGCGGCAGGCACTCGAAAACATTCGCACGACACTCCAGGCGGCAGGCGCGACGATGGCCGATGTCGACGAGTGCAGCGTGTTCCTGGTGGACATGGCCGACTACGCCGCGATGAACGCGGTGTACATCGAGTTCTTCCGCGTCGATCCTCCCGCACGGGCCACGCTCGCCGTGTCGGCGTTGCCCCGGCCCGCCGCGCGCGTCGAGATCAAGTGCAGCGCACGGATCAATCGACGGCCAAGGCTTCGGTGAAAGCGCCGCTCGCGTTTGTCCTTGTGTGGCTGATGTCGGGCGGTGGAGCGGTGGCCGGTTCGATTCTTGGCAATTCCGTCGGTAAGGCCGGCCTCGCCATCGGCGCGCTGATCGGCGGCGTGTTGGCGTCCGCGTGCGGCGCGTGGTTAGCGTGCCGCTTCGGCTGGATTCCGCGGAACGGGCAGCGAACCGCGGCTCAGGGCGCGGCCATCGGCTTTGCCATCGCCGCGCCGATCGCCGGGTTCAACCTTCACACGCCCGTGATTCCCGTAATAGCTACCGCGTTGACGGGTGTGGGCGCGGTGATCGGCGGGTGGATGGCCGACAAGCGGTAGGGGCCGGGTGCACATTGGTCTGGCTCGAACCGCGGGAGCGATGGAAGATAGAAGATAGAGGATACGCAAGGAGCTCCCATGGTCGCCCGAACACTCGACGGCAAAGAGATCGACCTTACGAAAGAACAGATTGACGGCCTCAGACTGCAGGTCCGCGGCCCGCTGCTGATTGCAGGGGACGCCGGCTACGACGATTCCCGAACCGTGTGGAACGCGATGATCGATCGGTGGCCTGCACTGGTCGTGCGCTGCCTCGGCGTCGCCGACGTGGTCGCCTGTCTTCGTTTCGCGCGTCAGCATAACCTGTTGATTTGCGTGAAGGGCGGCGGCCACAACATTGCGGGCCTCGGCACCGCCGATGGCGCCCTGATGATCGATCTCGCGCTGATGCGCGGCGTTTGGGTCGACCCGCAACAGAAAATCGCGCACGCGCAGGGCGGATGCCTGCTTGGTGACGTGGACCGCGAAACACAACTGCACGGACTCGCGACCGTTCTCGGATTTGTGTCGCTGACCGGCATTGCCGGCCTCACGCTGGGCGGCGGATTCGGTTTTCTCACACGACGATGGGGCTGGACGACCGACAACGTCGTCGGATTCGACGTGGTGACGGCCGATGGGCAGCTGGTCGGCGCCAGCGCCGACGAAAATGCCGATCTGTTCTGGGGCTTGCGGGGCGGCGGCGGTAACTTCGGCATCGTGACCGGTATCGACTACCAGCTCTATCGCGTGGGACCGGAAATTGTCGGCGGTGTGGTGGCCTGGCCGGCGAGCGACGCCGCCGGTGTGCTCGCCTTGTACCGAAAGCTGGCCGCCGAGGCGCCGCCGGAAATGACGCTCGTGACGTTTATGCGGCTCGCGCCGCCGGCGCCGTGGCTGCCCAAGGACATCCACGGCAAGCCCATCGTCGCAATTCTGGCGTGTCATACCGGCGATGTGGCCGCGGCCGAAAAAGACGTGGCCCCGATCAAGGCCTTCGGCCGGCCCGTGGGGGACGTGCTGGTCCGCCGGCCTTATGCGCAAATGCAGACGCTGCTCGACGCGACTCAGCCCAAGGGCCGCCGCTACTATTGGAAGAGCGAGTACCTCCCGGGCATTGCGCCGGCGTTGTGCGACAAGGTGATCGCGAACGCGGCGAAAATTGTGTCGCCGCATTCCGCCATCATCCTGTTCCAGATCGAAGGTGCACTGAACAATCTGCCGAACGACCACTCGCCGGTCGGCAATCGCGACGCCCGCTTCGTGCTCAATATCGGCGGATCGTGGGAGGGGGCCGGTAACGACGCCGCGAACATGGCCTGGGCCCGCAACACATGGACCGATCTGAAGAGCTTTTCAACCGGTGGCAACTACATTAATTTCTTGACCGAAGATGAAGGCCCAGAGCGGGTCGCCGCGGCGCTCGGCGGCGGCATCGGCCGCTTGGCCGAGATCAAGAAACGCTGGGATCCGGAGAACGTGTTCCGGACGAATCGCAACATCAAACCGCGTTGAGGGAGTGCATGCCTGAGCCAGATCTCGCCGCCCTCACCGCCTTTGCGACGCGCTATGCCCAGGCGTGGTGCAGCCAGGATCCGAAACGCGTCGCCGCATTTTTTGCCGGAGACGGCTCGCTGCGCGTGAACGAAGGTCCAGTCGCCGCGGGACGGGAGGCGATTGCGACGGTTGTCGAGGGTTTCATGAGGGGATTCCCCGACCTGGCGGTCACGATGGACAAGCTGGCGCCCGGGGCCGACGGCATCGCGTTCCATTGGACACTGACCGGCACGAATACCGGAACCGGCGGCACTGGCAAGCGCGTGCGCATCAGCGGTCGTGAACTCTGGCAACTCAATACCGACGGGCTCATCGCGCGATCGCAAGGCACGTTCGATGGCAAAGAGTTCGAGCGGCAGGTTCTGGAAGGTGTGGATGGATAGCTGGACGGCCGCGGTCGCTCTGTTCGCCTCGACCCTCGCGTTGTCCAGTTGCTCCGGCGCAGAACCGGCCGGCCCGCCGCCGAACGGAGCTGACCCTGGGATCAGCACGTTCATCGCCAGGATTCGCGCGGTGGACAACCATACGCACGCGAACAGTACAGCTCCGGGTGACACCGACGCGGATGCGTTGCCCCTCGACGGCATCGCACCGTTCGAGATTCCGGCGACCCTGCGGCCGGACAACCCCGCGTGGCTGGCCGCCTATCAGGCGCTGTACAAGTATCCGCACTCCGACCTGAGTGACGCGCGATTGACCGAGTTGCGCGCCACCATGCAGCAAGTCGCGAAAGATCAAGGCGACAGATTTCCGGCGTGGGTGCTCGACCAGATTGGCACTGAGGTCTTGCTTGCGAACCGTATCGCGATGGGGCCGGGTCTCGCGGCGCCGCGCGTCCGGTGGGTGTCCTATGCGGATCCGCTTCTGTTGCCGTTGGCCACGACGATCGAGGCGGCCGCGACGCCGGATCGACAGAAACTCTTTCCGCTCGAGGACGCGCTGCTCAAGCGCTATCTGGCCGATCTGAAAGTGAGCCGCCTGCCGGCCACGTTCGATGCGTACCTGAAGACGGTGGTGACGCCGACGCTCGAGGCCCAGCGGACGGCTGGATGCATCGCGGTGAAGTTCGAGATCGCGTATTTGCGGGCCCTCGACTTTGGTGACGTGCCGGTCGAGCAGGCCAGCACCATCTACGCGAAGTACGTCGGCGGCGGGGCACCGCCGCACGTCGAGTACAAGGCGCTCCAGGATTTTCTATTCAGATTTATCGCGCGGGAGGCCGGCCGCCTCGGGATGGCCGTGCATATCCACTCGTTCGAGGGTGCGGGCAATTACTTCGATGTGGCGGGCGCCGATCCGTTGCTGCTCGAGCCGGTCTTCGATGACCCGTCGTTGCGGCAGACCAACTTCGTCATCGTGCACGGCGGCGGCGTCTTCGCCGAACATGCCGGCGCGCTGTTGTGGAAGCCCAACGTCTACGTAGACACGTCGTTGATGTCGCTTGCGTATCCGCCGAGCCGGCTCGCTGCCATTCTGAAGCTATGGCTGACGCAGTATCCGGAGCGGGTGCTTTTTGGATCGGACGCGGTCGCGCTCGGCCCAGACATGGGGTGGGAGGTTGCGGCCTGGGTTGGCGCACGCAACGTCCGGTCGGCGCTCGCGCTGGCGCTATCTGATCTTGTGCGAGGCGGCGACGTCACGCGCCAGCAGGCTGAGGTCATCGCAACCCAGGTCATGCGCGGCAACGCCAGCCGGCTGTACCGGCTTGATCTGAAGTAGATCGTGTCGGGGCCTGACCCCGTGACTCAGAGCGGCACGACGAATGTGCCGGCCAGGCGGTCCTGCCAGGCGCGCGTGGGCCGCAATGCGGCAAATATCGCACCGGCCACGAAGATCCCCGCCGCCATCAACGCCAGCGTCGTCCACACCGGGTGCTGCTGCGACTTGGGCACGTCAATCAGCACGCCGTAGCTGAAGGCGATGATGGCAATTGCGGCCGCGGGCGCCCAGGTCAGCAACGCCCTCCAAGTCGCGCGCAGTCGCGAGGCGGAGCGACCCTGGACATCCACGACTGCCATGCCGAATGCGCGCAGGAACAACCCGCTTCGGAGTGCGAAGGCGAATACCAGCCCGAATACGGCCTCGAGTGACAGCCCGATCATGATCATCGCGCCGGTCGCCGCCGTACGGGCCTTGCGCGCCTGCCGTTGCTGACCCTCCGAGGTCTGTTTCAGTTGCTCGGTGAACTTACCGAGCCGAGTTGTGGCCGCGTCCAGTTCGGCGGGCGTCACAGACGGATGCTTCGCGATCACGTCCATCGCCAGGGCGCGATGCGTCTTGATGCGCTGGACCGAGATCGGGTTGTTCCACACGTTCTCGTCCGTGATGCGCGCGCGGAAACGGCCGGCGATGTAGATCTCGAGGGCGTCGCGCTCGCCGGCCGACCCGGCGCTCGGCGTGGCGGACAGCTCTGCGAGCCTGGTCAGCGAATCTCCGAGCGCGGCCAGGTCCGGCTGGGTGGTCGCCATGCGTTCCATCACTAGTGCGGCCAACACACCGATGAAGCCGAGAAATGCGACGAACAGCGCGCAGGCCGCGATCGAGGCGGCGCGCCGCCAGGGCACGACCCGATCGGGATGCGCGACCTGAAGCGCCGTCCGGCTGACCATCTCCGCCGCGCTCTTCAGTTCGCGACGCGCCAATGTATCCAGTAACTGACGTGCCGACAGGGGCAGCACCGGCAGCGATCCGCCGTCGGCTGCTGTTCGGCCTGACAGGCCCTTGACGGCGGTGCCGGCGAGGAGCGCTTGCGCGGATGCGAGTGACGCGCGCACATCGGGGCCGGCGGAATCGGTGGTGTTCGGCGCCGGGAAGTCCGTCAGCCGGGCATGACCGTCAGGTGTGACCCAGACGCGATTCAGATCCAACGGAACCGCCGCGAGCGATCCATCGCCGAGGCCCGCCTGTATTTCCACGGCGAGGTCGTGCAGCCATCGTCGTACCACGACCCATGGTTGCGGCCGGTCCATCGCCGCCAGCGGTATCCCGCCAAAGGCTTCGTAGGCGTCCCACGCTTCGGTCTCCGTGCGTCGGCCGCTCAGCCACCGCAGACGCCCGGGTCGGCCCAGGTTGCGGAGCACGGCCGACACGGCCGGCGCGCCCGGCGGGAACACGTGCACCCAAACCTGGCGGCCCAGCCGCGGATCGCGGCCGACCAGCAGTTCGCCGTCGGCCGACGAACCCAGTGTGCCCGCGATTTCATACGGCCCGATGGCACGGCCGTGTCGGCTGGGTTGCCGGATCGCGAGGTCGGGGAGATGGCTCGTTTCCCGCAACGCGTGCGTCTGAATCCGAACGACGCGCGTATCGGTGACGAGGTCCTGGATCGCGGCGAAGCCGTTGCGGCGGCGCGCGGTGGAAAACAACAGCGCGAGCACCAGATAGTCCGCGACCGCGATCGCGAGCGCAAATACCGGATGTCCGATCATGTACTGCGACCACCGGTCAACGCCCACGCTGAGCATCGGCACGATTCCGATCAGGTTCGGCGTCTGGTAGATGATCGCGCGCACGAACGCCCGCGGCATGCCTGGTCGCTGGCCGTCTGTCCGGTCAACGCGCAACCCGAAGAGGCGTTTGCCGAGCGATGCGCCGCCTCGGCCTTCGAGCAGCCCGAAGTAGAGGATCCAGAACACCGTGTGAAATGGGGCGAACCGGGCCGTGGTCGCCGGGCCCTGCATGAAGCTCAGGTACAGGTTGATCGGCCCGATCAGCATGGCCATGACGGCCTGGTCGGCCACGCCAGCGGCGAAGCGCCGGCCCAATCCCGCGGGCACCGGTGCCACCGAACTGAAGGGCCGCAGCTCTTTCTCCAACGCCGCGTAGCTGGCCGGCCGTGCCGACCGGTCCTTCGCCAGGCAGCGCATCACGAGCTGGCCGAGCGCTTCGGGTACGCCCGCTTTCATTTCGCGCGGCGATCGTGGCGCTTCGACCGTGACGCGCGTGATGAGCGTCGTCAAATCCTGATCGTCGAATGGCGGTTGTCCCGTCAGCAAGTAGAAGAGCGTGGCGCCGACCGAGTAGATGTCGGCGCGCACATCAAGCGGCTCGCCGCGAATCTGTTCCGGTGGGGCGTACTGGGGCGTGCCCTGGAACATGCCCGTGGCGCGTTGGCTCGCGGCGGTCGAGATCGAGAGGCCGAAGTCGCCGACCTTGACGATGCCCTCGCGATCGACGAAGCAGTTGGCCGGCTTGACGTCGCGGTGGAGAATGCCCGCTTGCTCGGCTGCGGCCAGGCCGCTGATCACCTGCAGAATCAGATCGACGGCCTCGGCCGGCGGCAATGCGCCCTGCGCCTGCACGCGATCGCGCAGCGTGCCGCCCGCGACCAATTCCATCGTGATGACCGGCGCGCCATCGACCTCTTCGCTGCCGTAGACGTAGACCGTGTGCGGATGGTTGATGGACGCCGCGATGGCGCCTTCGCGGAGAAACTGCTCGCGTTCCTCCATACCCGTCAAGCGCGCGGTGAGGACTTTCAGCGCGACATGGCGCGCATGTTCAATGTGCTCCGCCTCATAGACCTCGCCCATGCCGCCGCGGCCGAGCACGCGCTCAATGCGGTACGGACCGAACGCCTGGCCAGGCGAGATTCGCGGCGATGGCATTTGTCCCGAGGCGCCGGTGCTGGAGAGCACGGTCGCCTCGTCGCCGGCACCGGACAGCACCGTCGGCTGATCACCGCTGGAGCTCGAGAGGATCGTCGCGTCGTCACCACCCGACGGACGAGAGACGCCTGCGGCGACGGTCTCGTCCGCGCCGATGCTTCGGCGGGTGACGTCATCCATGGGCGGATCGGAACATGACGGGTCATCATACGATTTCCCGAGACCGGGGCGGCCAATGCCAGAGGTTGACGACGCGGTACAATCCGCCCATGAGTCCGAACGACCCAAGCGGCGCTCGCGCCGCGACTGCGCTCGAGCGCTTGCGTGAAGGCAATACCCGTTTCGTGGCGGAAGTGCGTCGAGGCCAGAGCATGGCTGACGGCGATCGGCGCCGGGAGGTGGCGGAAAATCAGGAGCCGTTCGCCATCGTGTTGGGCTGCTCGGATTCGCGCGTGCCCGCCGAACTGGTCTTCGACCAGGGCCTCGGCGATCTCTTCGTGATTCGCGTCGCCGGCAACATCGTGGCGCCGTCGCAGGTCGGCAGCGTCGAATTCGCGGCCGAGCGGTTTCATACCCGGCTCGTCGTCGTGCTCGGCCACACGGAGTGCGGCGCCATTGATGCCACGCTGGAAGAACTGGCGCGGCCCTCCTCGGCGCGGTCCAAAAATCTGCGATCGATTGTCGATCGCATCCGGCCATCCGTCGAAGGCTTGCTCGCCGCAGGTCTCGGGCATGATCACGCGGCGTTGCATCGCGAGGCGGTCCGCGCGAACATTCGCGCATCCGTCGATCACCTCCGGCATGGATCGGAAATCCTCGAACAGTTGATTCGCACCGCCGGCCTGCGTGTGGTCGGCGCCGAATACTCGCTCAAGACCGGTGTGGTCGAGTTCTTCGAGGGTGACGTTGGCCCAAGCGCCTGAGGACGGGCCGGTCCACGTCCGGCGGAAGCGCTATGCCGGCAAGAACCCGCGCGCGTTCCACGACAAATACAAAGAACTGAATCCGCAGCGGTACGCCGCGGACGTCGAGAAGGTACTGGCGTCCGGCAAAACGCCCGCGGGCATGCACCGGCCGATCATGGTCCCGGAAATCCTCGAGTGCCTGCGCCCGGGGCCGGGCGACGTGGTGGTGGACTGCACGCTCGGCGGCGGCGGTCATGCGCGCGCCTTGCTCGAGCGCGTGCAGCCCGGCGGGCGGGTTCTCGGTCTGGATGTGGATCCGATCGAACTGCCGCGCACCGAGGCGCGTCTGCGATCGGCCGGCTTCGGGCCGGACGTGTTCACGGCCAGGCACACGAACTTCGCCGGTGTGGCCCGCGCCATGGCCGCCGAAGGTCTCGCGGCCGCGGACGTCATGCTCGCAGATCTCGGCGTGTCCTCCATGCAGCTCGACAATCCGGACCGAGGATTCAACTACAAAGAGCCGGGCCCGCTCGACATGCGGATGAATCCGTCACGTGGGGAGCCGGCCTCGAAGTTACTCGAACGTGTCAGCCAGTCTGAGCTCGTGAGGATGCTGACGGAAAATGCCGACGAGCCGCACGCCGACCTCATCGCACGTCTTCTCAAGCACCGGCCCATCGATACGACGCACTTACTCGAACGGATCGTCCGCACCGGTCTTACCAAAGCCATGCCCAACATCCCGAAGGCTGAGGCGAAGATGTCGGTCCGACGGACGCTGCAGGCGTTGCGCATCGCCGTTAACGACGAGTTCGCGGTCCTGGAGGCGCTGTTGCGGAGTCTGCCGGCGTGCCTGGCGCCGGGCGGCCGTGTGGCGATTCTGACGTTTCACTCCGGCGAGGATCGGCGGGTCAAGAAGGCGTTTCAGGCCGGCCAGCGCGACGGGCTGTACGCCGACGTGGCGCGATTCGTTGTGCGGCCCTCGATGGAGGAAACGCGCGCGAACAGACGCGCCTCGTCGGCCAAACTGCGCTGGGCTGTGAAAACGACCTCGGGAGTCGTTTCGCGCTAAACGACTCCCGCAGTTGTCGTTTGGCAAGAACGACGCCCGCAGTTGTCGTTTTGGCGCGAAACGACTCCCGAGGTCGTTTTTTACAGATAGCTCAGCCATGCGTCGCTACGCCGCTGACGGACGCCCGCGAACCAGCGGCATGCCGGGTAGAGCATCGCCACCACGAGGATCCAGAGGCCGTAAACGACCGGAAGCGAGAACCCCCAGCCGGGCGGCAGCGCGAACGGAAAGCTGCCGAGGTCCGTCGACTCGAACATCCAGTGCACCGCGCCATACTGCGCGTAGCAGACGATGACCGCGAGCAGATGGATGAGGGGGAAGTGCAGCAGGAAATAGAACATCGGCACACGACCGAACGTCAGCGCCGGCCGTACGAGCCGTGGGGTTCCGCGATCCCAGGCCCGCAGGAGCAGCAGCGCCGAGCCGAGCGTCAGCAGCAGGAACTGCAGCGATGGCGGCTGCTTTGTCACGTTCAGGAACGACAACACGGTCATCACTGTCGTGCCCTGCGTCTTCCACGGTGCGGGATCGCCGTAGATGTTCGCCAGGCGCAGGGCCACAAACGCCACCAGCAGCGCGACTCCAATCCGAAGCAATGCGGGGCGCCGGCGTTCAGGGCTCCACGTGAAAACCCGGCCCAGCCCGAATCCCACCGCGGTCACGCCGATCCACGGAATCAGGGGATAACCCGAGAACACCACAAAGCCCGGTGCGTTGACGAGAAAACCGGGCCTGTGCAGCAGGATCCAGAGCGGGTGCGTGGATGACACGCCGTCGAACAGATGGTGACCGGCCATCAACAGGGCGCCAATCGTCGTGACGACGGACACCGGCAGCCAGACCAGCGCACTGAGCGTGATCATCGCCCATCCCAGTGCCCAGATGACGAGGAGTAATGTCACCTGGTAGTCGAGGTTGAACTGAAAACTGAAGCGCACGAGCGTCACTTCGAGAAGGATCAGCCACAGGCCGCGTGTCAACAGAAAGCGCGACAGTTCAGGAACGGACTTTTTCCGCAGCGCGAGGAAGGCGCCGGTTCCGGTCAGCAGAAAAAATGTCGGCGCGCAAATGTGCGTGATCCAGCGCGTCAAGAACAGCGGGACCGTGGTCGTCGCGAGATTCGTCGGGTTGACGCGCATGCCGAAATAGTCGCGCACGTGGTCGAGCGCCATGATGATCATGATGACGCCGCGCACCACGTCGATCGATTCCAGGCGCCCCGGCCTCCGGGCGTCGTCAGTCACGTCAGTCCTCCCGCGAAGGAGAAATGCTACTACCATTGGCAGGCCGTCCATGAGCCTGACTGCGCTTGGCGTCACCGCGATCACCGATTTTGTTCTGGCCGGCGAAGCTCTGTTCCTCGCGGGACTGCTGGTGGCTCGACCGAAACAACGGTGGTCGGCCGTCTGGTACTGGCAAGGCGTGTTGCTCATGCTCGCGATCGGCGCGTTCATCGGCGGCGTGGACCACGGGTTCTTCCAGATTGCGGGGGAGACGCACGTCAGAAAAATGGTGCAGCACACGACGTGGGTCGTGCTCGGTGTGCTGACGGCCGCCACGGTCATGACCGTGGTCGCGCAGTTTCTGGACATGCGGTGGCGTCGCATCGCGGCCGCCGCGGCGGCGATTCAGTTCGCGCTCTTTGTCATGGCGATTCCCATCGTCGACAGTTTTGCCATCGTCATCGTCAACTACGTGCCCGTGATGTTCTGGTCGCTGCTCTGTAACATCCGCGGGCTGCGCGACGGCACGGGAACGTGGCCGATGATTCTCAGCATTGTCGTGGCGCTGGGGGCTTCGACGGCACAGGCACTCGGTTTACGGCTGTCTGACGCGATCGACCGTAACGGCGTCTATCATCTGGGCATGATGATCGCGGTGTGGCTGTCATTCCTGGGCGGACTTCGGTTGAAGGGGTTGGCTGCTCCAGCATGATTCACCGAGAGATTCACCGGAGTGAGCATATTGGCTGGTTGCGAGCCGCGGTGCTCGGTGCCAACGACGGCCTGATCTCCACGAGCAGTCTGATTGTGGGAGTGGCGGCGGCGTCACCGGGGCGCGGCCCCGTGTTGATCGCCGGTCTGGCCGGACTGGTCGCGGGTGCGCTGTCAATGGCCGCCGGTGAATACGTTTCCGTGAGCTCCCAGTCGGACACCGAAGAGGCGGACCTGGCGCGCGAGCGCCAGGAACTTGCGACGCAACCTGCGCTCGAGCGGGCCGAACTGGCCGGTATCTACGAGAAGCGAGGCCTGACGGCGGAACTCGCGCTCCAGGTTGCCGATCAGCTGATGGCGCATGACGCGCTCGGCGCGCACGCGCGCGATGAATTGGGCATGTCAGAGGCGACACGCGCGCGACCGTTGCAGGCAGCCATGGCCTCGGCGGCGGCTTTTGCCGTTGGCGCGGCACTACCGGTGTTGCTGGCCGCCATCGTGTCCATGTCGATCTTGTCCATCGCAGTCAGCGGGAGCTCGCTGATTCTGCTGGGGGTCCTGGGAAGCGTGGCCGCGCGACTGGGCGGCGCACCCATGACGCGCGGCGCCGTTCGCGTGATGTTCTGGGGCGCCGTTGCGATGGCCGCCAGCGCGCTGGTCGGCCGCCTGTTTGGCACTACGGTCTGATGACCGCGCGCTTGATGTAATCCAGCCGCGGGAACTCGCGGTCGAGCCAGGTGTTGCCGCCGTCGAAATATGGATCCTGTTTGCCGGCGCGGATGCCGCCCGGGCCTTCGCCATGTTCCGCATTGAGGCCGTCCATCAACTCCATACCTGCGATGACGCGCCCGAACGGCGTGAACGGCTCTTTGTCGTGCGTCTCCGAGTTGTCGCGCATGTTTACGAACACCTGGGTCGTGCGGCCGTTCGGCACGGCAAACGCGAACGCCACCGTGCCACGCACGTTGGACGTGGTGAACGGGTCGTCAGGGAAGGTCTTCGGGCGCCACGCCTTCGCAATCGCGGGGTCGCCGTTGATGCCGAATTGCACCCATCGCCCGGCCGTCACTCGGAAGAACCGCGTGCCGTCGTAGTACCCGTGGCGAACAAGGTTCACGAAGCGATCCGCACCCAACGGCGCCCATGCGCGTGTCACTTCGACATCGACGTTGCCCTTGGTGGTCTCGAGTCGGACCACGCACACGGCCGGCGCCGGCTGCCGAAACTCAGGCGCGTCCGGCGTGAGCAATAGCCGATCCCGTTGCGTCGCAGGCGCCAGCGCAATGACGACGGACACGAACGCGAGAACGAGGCGGCTGGCCATGAGGATGCCGACATGCTAGCACCGCGACGCGCGGCGGCGATGTCAGTAGCCGTACGACGCTTTGTCTTCGGATTCACCATGGGGGGCCATGGAGAGCCATCGGGACGACGGGTCTGGCGGCCGCCTTTGGCGGCCGGCGATGAGGTGGAACGATGGCGACACAAGAGTCGAGCATCATTCTGACGACTCTTGTGTCGCCGTCGTTCCGCTCATCGCTAGCCCGGCGTAGCCGGGCCACCAGACCCCACGTGTCACGCATGCAGAAAGTCCTTTTCCGCCGTCCTCCGTGTCCCCCTGTGAACTGACAAGCAAAGCCCCATGGCGCCCCATGGCCCTTCATGGTGAATTTGTCGTAATGTCACTCGTCATGAAGATCGGATGCCGTGCCGCGCTGATCGCTGCGTGCCTGATCGCGTTGGCCGCCGGGCCGCTGGCGATGCCGGTGCCTCAGGCCGCGCCGAGCCCGGCGACGGGACGGCACACGTTCACGCTCGGCGTCGCGGATTTTCTGCTTGATGGCGCGCCGTTCCAACTCATAGGCTGCGAGATCCACCCGGCACGGGTTCCCGTTGAGTACTGGGCGCATCGCATGCGCATGGCGAAGGCGATGGGCTGCAACACGATCGCGGCCTACATCTTCTGGAACTTTCACGAATCCGAAGAAGGAAAGTTCGACTTTTCGACCGGGAATCATGACATCGCCAGGTTCATCAGGACCGCGCAGCAGGAAGGCCTGTGGGTGTTGTTGCGGCCTGGACCGTACGTCTGCGCGGAATGGGATTTTGGCGGCATTCCGCCGTACCTGCTGAAAGATCCCGAACTGCGCGTGCGCAGTATGTACCCGCGCTACATGCAGGCCGCCGAGCGGTACATGACGCAACTGGCCCGCATTGTGCGGCCGCTCCTGGTCACGCGCGGCGGACCGGTGCTGATGCTTCAGGTCGAGAACGAATACGGGAGCTACGGCAACGACCGCCAGTACATGATGCGGCTCCGGGAGGTCTGGAAGACGCTGGGCATTGATGTGCCGTTTTTCACCGGCGACGGGCCGACGCAATACATGCTTGAAGCGGGCAGCCTGCCGGGTGCCGCGGTCGGTCTCGATTCTGGATCGAATGAAAAGCACTGGGAGTTGGCCCGGCAGATCGTGCCTGGCGTGCCGGTGTTTTCGTCGGAAACCTATCCGGGCTGGCTTACGCACTGGGGCGAGCAGTGGGCGGCGCCCTCAACGCCCAACTTGATCAAAGAAGTCACGTTTCTACTCGCGAACAAGAAGTCGTTCAACTTCTACGTCGCTCACGGCGGCACGAATTTCGGCTTCACGGCCGGCGCCAATTCCGGCGGCCGCGGCGGCTACGAACCGGACGTCACGAGTTACGACTATGACGCGCCGATCAATGAGCAGGGCAGGCCGACGCCGAGATACCAGGCGCTGCGTGACCTGATCGGGTCGTATCTGCCGGCGGGACGCACGTTGCCGCCGATTCCGGATCCGATTCCCGCCATCGCGGTCCCGGAATTTCCGATGGCGCCGATGACATCACTGTGGGATCACCTGCCGACACCCATCACGTCGGTCCATCCGCGTCCATTCGAAATGTACGGACAGAACCAGGGCCTCGTGCTGTATCGGACGACGCTCGTCGGGCGCAAGAGCGGGCGACTGACGATCACCGATCCGCACGATTACGCGCTCGTGTTCATTGATGGCAAATTCATCGGGTCCTTGGATCGCCGCCTCGGCGAAAAGGCAATCGATCTGCCGGCGACGACGAGCGCGATGCCGGTGCTCGACATCCTGGTCGAAGGCATGGGCCACATCAACTTCGCGCAGGAGATCATCGACCGCAAAGGCATCACCGATCGCGTCGCGCTCGCCAGCATGACGCTCATGAACTGGCAGGTCTACCTCCTGCCCCTCGATGAAAAGTGGCTGGCGTCCGTCACCGCGTCAATCGGGACCGCTGGGATGGCGGGTCGTGCGGTGTCGGCGGCCGATGCCGCGCGGCCCGGCCGATTCTTCCGTGGCAGCTTTCGGATCGAGGCGCCTGCCGATACCTTCATCGACATGACCGGCTACCGCAAGGGCGTGGTCTGGGTGAACGGCCACAACCTCGGCCGGTTCTGGGACATCGGACCGCAGAAACGGTTGTACTGTCCCGCGCCATGGCTCAAGGCCGGTGAAAATGACGTCGTCGTGTTTGACCTGCATAAGCTTGACGCGTCGCCGCTGCGCGCCGCGCCGACGCTGCAGGATCGGCCGGGTGGATAAAGGAGTTACCTATGATGCGAAATATCGTGCTGGCTGCGGCCATCGTCGTGTTGGCGTCGTGCGCGTCCATGTCCACGTCTTCGTCGCCGTCCGGTGCCGCGCCGTTCGCGCCTGAGCCGATGAACATGGTCGAGCCGTGGCCCTATCCATTCTCGTCGGCTGTACGCGTGGGCAACTTGCTGTTTCTGTCCGGACAGATCGGCAGTGAGATCGTGAATGGCGCACCCAAGCTCGTCGCGGGCGGCATCGAGCCGGAGACGAAGCAGACGATGGAAAACATCAGGGCGATCCTGACAAAGGGGCACTCGTCGCTCGACCGCGTCATCAAGTGTTCGGTGATGATGGCCGACATGGCGGAATGGCCGAAGATGAACGAAATCTATGCGACCTACTTCCCAGGCAAGAAGCCGGCCCGATCGGCGTGGGGCGCCACCGGGCTCGCGCTCGGGGCGCGTGTGGAAATCGAGTGCCTCGCGTTGGTGAAGTGAGCACCTTCGGAGAAACCGTTCAGTCGATCGAAGCGGCGCTCTCCGGCCAGCTTCGTCACGACGTGGTCGAGGCGGTCGCGAGTGCGCGCCCGTTCGGCCGCGCGCTGACACTCTTGCGCAAGAACATGGACACGCACGTCTGGCGCGGCGGCGGTCTGTCGTTGAAACTCGGTCCCGGCGTGGATGATCTGGATCGCCGCACACGCGACGAAGGGTTCCACGTGCTGCACGACTGGGACGGCAAGGCCGACCATGTCACGGCCAACACCATCGTCGGCGACGTGCTCGGGTACGTCGCCGATCAGCGCGGTGGGGAAGACACCGACCGGGCCGCGCTGGCGATTCTCGTGGACTACTACTTTGCTTACCTGCTTGCGCTACTTGCGATGCGCGTGTGGGACGAAGACGATCCGGGTCACCAGTTCGACCGCATCACGGATCTCCTTCGCGTGCTCCAGGGCCCCCTCGGCAGCGGACACAAGTTCGCCGACGATGCCGAGATGCTGATGTTGATTGCGACCTCGCATTACGAACCGAAGGAGCATGGGTACTACCAATTGCTCGAACGCGTGCGATCGTTGCCGGCATCAAACCGCACGACGGTGGCGGTGGGGCACGCCCACGCGATGGGCGGGCATTTGCGGTTTGCGTATGAGATCACCAGCGGCCGCAGTGTCGCGGGGACGCGCGATGACAACGTGACGGACTATCCGTGGCTCTGTTTTGCGTTGGCCACGCTGATGGACGACTACGAACGCTTGTCGAGTGCCGGGACGCCGTCAGCGGACCTCGAGCGGATCGTCGAAGCGCTGGCCAATGGCCTGTCGGCGGATACCGCCGCATTCATCCGGCAGCCGCCCTCGTCGCTCTCCGCGCAGGAATCCGAGCGCGTGCGATTCGCGACATCGCTCGAGGCGCATCGAACCGATCTCCTCGAAGCGTTTGCGCGGCACCGGCCGTTGGACCGCTCGTACTCGCCGCTCTCGCTCTATTTCAATTTCTCGCAAAATCTCGTTAAGGGTTCGGTTGTCGACGCCCTGTTGATGGGTGAGCCCTGGAACGTGTCGCTCAACGACTTGTTTACCGGTTTGCCGCGTGAGGACGTGCGCAACATGGGCAAGGAGAAGTTGGCGCGGACGGTGGCGGCGTATGCGCGGCGGCATCCCGACACCATCGGCGGCCGTTTGGCGGCGGTGGTGCATTACGACCCAGCGGCCGGCCGCCGCTCATTCGCGGCGTCCGTTCGCGTGATTACCGGCGCTTAGCATGGATGACCAGCGCTCGCTCGATCCCGCGGTCATCGAGACTGATCGCCTGAGGTTGCGCCGCTTTACGCTGGATGATGCGCCCTTCGTGCTCGCACTCGTCAACGATCCGTCCTTCAAACAGTTCATCGGCGACAAGGGTGTTCGAACCGAGGATGACGCGCGAGCCTATTTGCAGTCAGGGCCGCTCGCCAGCTATGCGCAATTCGGCTTCGGGTTGTTTCTCGTGGAGCGAAAGAGCGATGGGGCCCACGTCGGGATGTGCGGCCTGCTCAAGCGGCCGACGCTTGAGGATGTGGACGTCGGATACGCATTCCTGCCGGCCTTCTGGCACCAGGGCTATGCGCGCGAAGCGGTGGCCGCTACGCTGGCATACGGCACCAGGGCTTTCGGCCTGACTCGTATCGTCGCGATTACGACACCGGAGAATGCGGCCTCGATTCGGGTGCTGATCGATCTGGGATTCGTGCTGAAGGGGCTCGCTCAAACCGGCGACAAGGCCGAGGCGTTGCAGCTCTATGGCTGGCAGGTCTAGCAGTTCCCCCTCGCGGTTGATTTGCACTAGGATCGCCCGACACTTCATTTTTCATGTGGAACGCGAATCTGGAGGCAGCGATGCGGAAGTTTGTATTCGTCATGAGTGCTCTTGCGTTGGCGGCCTTCGTGTCTCAGATGCCGCTTTCGGGTGCGCAGACCACCGACGTCAAGGCGGACTACGACCGCTCGAACAGCCTGGGTCAGCGCGTCGGCAACAAGGTCTATGACGTGGCCGAGGCGCCGGTCTGGATCGATGGGTCGCCGAAATTCTGGTACCGGAAGTCGGTCAAGGGCGGCAATCAATTCGTCCTTGTCGATCCGGTTGCCGCGGCGAAGGCGCCCGCGTTTGATCACGCCAGGATCGCGACGTCGCTGTCGGCCGTGGCTGGTGCAAGTTACACGGCCGTCACACTGCCATTCACGACATTCACGTTCGTCAACAGCATGGGCGCGATTGAGTTCGCGGTCGGTGGCGCTGGCGGTGGTGCCGGGCGCGGAGGCGCGGCGCCCCCCGCGGCCGGCGCCGGTGCCCCGGCGGCGCCGCGGTATCGCTGCACGCTGACCGATTACACGTGCACGCGCCTGCCCTTGCCAGATCCGGCGGCGCCAGGTGCGGCGGCGGGTCAGGGTCGCGCCGGCGGTGGTGGACGCGCGGGCGGCGCCGCGGGTGCCGGCGCTGCAGCCGATCAGCCCGAGACGCGGCCGTCGCCTGATGGCAAGTGGGAAGCCTACATTCAGAACTTCAACATGTTCATTCGGCCCACCTCCGCGGCTAGCGCCGCTGCGGTGGGCGGCGCGGGTCGCGCGGGCGGCGGCGGGGGACGTCAGGGCGGCGGCGCGGCAAACCAGGCCATTCAGTTGTCCTTCGACGGCTCAGAGGGCAATGCCTATTCGCTTGGCGGGCGCGGGGGTGGCGGAGGCGGCGGCGCTGCCGGTGGAGGTGGCGCGGGTGGAACGGTCGGCAACACGTTGCCCTGGTCGCCCGATTCGCAGAAGCTGGCGGCCTTCCGCGTGCGCCCCGGCTACAACCGGCTCGTGACGTACGTGCAGTCGTCGCCGTCCGACCAACTCCAGCCGAAGGCATCCACGAACTACTACCAGAAGCCGGGCGACGTGGTGGCCTACCAACAACCCGTACTCTTCGACGTCGCGTCGAAGAAGCAGACCATCGTCGATGCCAGCCTCTTCCCGAATCCGTACAACAACGGCAGCCTCGGTTGGAAGCGCGACAGCAGCGCGTTCACGTTCGAGTACAACGAGCGCGGCCACCAGGCCTACCGCGTCATCGAAGTGGACGCCACGACCGGCAAGGCCCGCGCCCTCGTTGATGAAACGAGCAAGACGTTCATCTACTACAACGGCCAGGCCGAAGCGATCTCCGGCTCGGGCCGCAAGTATCGTTACGACACGCGCGACGGCAAGGAAATCGTGTGGATGTCACAGCGCGACGGCTGGGCACATCTCTATCTCTACGATCGTGCTACCGGGCAGGTGAAGAACCAGATCACCAAGGGCAACTGGCAAGTGCATTTCGTCGATCGGGTCGACGAGCAGAACCGGCAGATCTATTTCCGGGCCAATGGGATGGATGCCGGCAAGGACCCGTATTTCCTTCATTACTTCCGCGTCAACTTCGACGGCACGGGTCTCGTGCGCTACACGACCGCCGACGGGTCCCACACGGTGAATCCGAATCCCGCGCAGTGGACCGCCAATCAGCAGTACTACGTCGACACGTACTCCCGCGTGGACATGCCGCCGGTGAGCGAGCTGCGCAAGGTGAGCGATCAGTCGCTCGTCATGCCGCTCGAGAAGGCCGATGCGACCGATCTGATGGCCACGGGCTTCAGGATGCCCGAGGTCTTTGTGTCGAAGGGCCGTGACGGCACCACGGACATCTGGGGCGTCATCATCCGGCCGACCAACTTCGACCCCGCGAAGAAATACCCGGTGATCGAGAACATCTACGCCGGACCTCAAGGCTCATTCGTGCCGAAGACCTGGAGCACGCAGAACGGCATGTTGTCGCTGGCGGAACTGGGGTTCATCGTCGTCCAGGTGGACGGCATGGGCACCGCGAACCGGTCGAAAGCGTTCCACGACGTGGCGTGGAAGAACATCGGTGACGCCGGCTTCCCAGATCGAATCCTGTGGCACAAGGCGATCGCGGCGAAGTATCCGTACTACGACATCACGCGCGTTGGCATCTATGGCACATCGGCCGGCGGCCAGAACTCCACCGGCGGCGTGCTGTTCCATCCGGAGTTTTACAAGGTGGCCGTGTCGAACTCGGGCTGCCATGACAACCGCATGGACAAGATCTGGTGGAACGAGCAATGGATGGGCTGGCCGCTCGGACCGCAGTACTCGGATTCCTCGAACGTCGATCACGCTGCGAATCTGCGAGGCCGGCTGCAACTCGTCGTGCCGGAAATGGACACGAACGTCGATCCATCGTCGACCATGCAGGTCGTGAACAAACTGGTGCAGGCCGGCAAGGAGTTCGAACTGGTCGTGATTCCAGGCGCCAATCACGGGGCCGCGAGTCCCATCACGGTTCGTAAGCGCAATGACTTCTTCGTGAAATGGCTGCGCAACGTGGACCCGCCCAACTGGAACGACGTACCTGTGCAGTCCGGCACGACGGGCGGCGACGCTGAACTGGATCCGGAACTCGCACTCTGGATCGCCGGCGAATACTGGCAGCACTGACAAGACTGACGCGCGGCGGTCCACCGCCCGCGTCACGATCCTGAATTCACTCGTACAAGACCACGGTTACAAGACCGTCGTCTCTCCAATTTTCTTGGGGAGTACGGCGGTCTTTGCCTCGGCACGCTCTGTGCTACCCACCTCGTAGATCACATCTCTCTTTCGTACACGAATGCGTAAGTTGCAGGACCAGGAGCGGACCGTGCAGAAATGGTCAGTAGCTCTCGTGTTGGCGGCGGTTGTGCTATGGGCTCGCGTCGAGGGCCAGCAGCGCGATAAGGAGCCGGCGCGCGGGCGTCACGATGACTTCGTCCAGGGCGAACTGCTCATCAAGTTCAGCAGTTCGTTGGGACGGGCCCAGCGTGAAGCGATTCTGTCGACCAAGCGCATGACGCGGCTGCGGCGGTTTGAGGCCCTGGACATCGATCTCGTCCGCGTGCCTCCTGGCCTTGCGGTGGCCTCGGCGGCCGGCGGCCTGCGCAGTCTGTCCGGCGTCGTGATGGTTCAACCCAACTACATGCGGCACGCGGTTCAAAGCGCGCCGCCGAGCGATCCGTTCTGGCTCGAAGGCCGGTTGTGGGGGCTCGACAAGATTCAGGCCCAGGGAGTCTGGAACCGGTACTCCCGTGGTGACGGCAGCGTCGTCGTCGCCAGCATCGACACCGGCGTCAACTACACGCATCCTGATCTTGCGGCCAACATGTGGCGAAACCCACTCGAGGTGGCCGGCAACGGCGTCGACGACGATGGGAACGGATATGTGGACGACGTGTTCGGCATCGACGCGAGAAACCACAGCGGCAATCCATACGATGAGCATGGTCACGGCACGCTGACGGCGGGCGTGATCGCGAGTGTCGGAAACAACGACCTCGGGGTCGTCGGCGTGAACTGGAACGCGAAGATTCTGGCGTGCAAGTTCCTCGGCGCTGACGGTACGGGTACCGACGCCGGCGCGATTGAGTGCTTCAACTACATTGTGAATCTCCGGAATCGCGGCGTGAACATCCGGGTCTCGTCCAACGGATGGGGTGACGGCCGGAGCGATGAGATGCCGGCCGGCGCGTTGAGCGCCGCGATTGACACGGCGGGAGAGGCCGGCATTCTGAACGTGTTCGGTGCGGGTAATGACGGCGAGAACACCGACGGTGCGCCATTCGACCCGGCGAGTTTCCGACTGCCCAGCATCGTGTCAGTCGCGTCGTCTGGCCGGTTCGACGCACGATCGGGCTTCAGCAACTACGGTCGCAACACCGTGGATCTCGCGGCGCCAGGTGAGGACATCTTCAGCACGCATCTCGCCGCCTACGGGTTTGCGTCGGGCACCAGCATGGCTGCAGCGCACGTCGCCGGCGCCGCTGCGTTGCTCTCCGCCATCGACCCGACGATGCCGATCGACAAAATCAAGGCCATCCTTCTCAAAACCGTGGACCAGTCTTCGGATTGGGCCGACCGCGTCGCGTCCGGCGGGCGCCTGAATCTGTCCCGGGCGGCAGCGGCGATGGGTGTGGATCCCAACAAGCCGCCGTCGGTCTCGATCCTGAGTCAAGGAATCGCGGGCGTCTTGACCACGCCTGTGAATGTGACGATTGAAGCCGACGCAAGTGACACGGACGGCACCGTGGATGAAGTGACGTTCTTCGCGAATGGCGCGCTGATCGGCACGGTCACGGCGAGTCCGTTCCGCGTGCCGTGGAGCCCGGCGGTTGGCGACTACGTGCTGACAGCCGTGGCGACCGACAACCTGGGTGCGACGACGACGTCGGCGGGCGTGTCGGTCACTGTTTCCCTGCCGAATGTGCCGCCGTCGGTGTCCCTGACGGGCCCGATTACCGGCGCATCATTCGTGGCGCCGGCCACGATTCCAATCAGCGCAACGGCCGCCGATACAGACGGCACAGTCTCGTTCGTGACGTTCTACGCCAACGGTGTGCCGATTGGCACCGTCACGGCCGGCCCGTTTACCGTGCTGTGGATTCCGGCTGTCGGCGACTACGTACTGTCTGCTATCGCGACCGACGACCGGGGTGGGACGACGACGTCGGCGGGCGTGTCGGTGACGGTCCTCGCGCCGAACGTGCCGCCCTCCGTGTTTCTGACGAGCCCAACCGGCGGCACCTCGTTCGTAGCGCCGGCGACGATTCCCATCACGGCGACGGCGGCCGACACAGACGGCACCGTCTCGCGCGTCACGTTCTACGCCAACGGCGCGCCGATCGGATCGGATTCGACGAGTCCGTTTGCGATGTCGTGGAGTCCGGTCGCGGCGGGGCAGTATCTGCTGACCGCGATCGCCACCGACAACCGCGACGGGACGGCGACGTCGGCCAGCGTGGCCATTGTCGTCGTCGCGCCGAACGTGGCGCCAACGGTGACGTTGACCGCTCCGGCGACCGGCTCGTCGTTCGCGGCGCCGGCATCACTGACGATTACGGCCAGTGCGGCTGATGCCGATGGCCAGGTCGCGTCGGTGGCGTTCTTTGTGAACGGCGCGCTGCTCGGGTCGGCAACATCGAGCCCGTTCTCGCTGCCGTGGAACAACGTATTGCCGGGCGGCTACACGCTGACCGCGGTGGCGACGGACAATTCGGGCGCCGTCGGCTTGTCGAACGTTGTGATGATCACCGTCACGATGCCCGCACGGATGAACGTGGCGCTCGCCGCAAACGGCGGGGTGGCGTCAGCATCGTCGACGTTCGGGACGAACTATCCGGCCTCCGGCGCGAATAACGGCGATCGCCGCGGGATCAACTGGGGATCGGGCGGCGGATGGAATGACGGCACGTTGAACGCGGCGCCGGACTGGCTGGTGATCGATTTCAACGGGTCCAAAACGATCGACGAGGTCAGCGTGTTCTCGCTGCAGGACGCGTACACCGCGCCGGTCGATCCGACGCCGACGATGACCTTCACGCTGTGGGGGCTGCGGGCGTTTGAGATCCAGTATTGGAATGGGTCTGACTGGTCTCCGATCGCTGGCGCGGCGGTGGCGAACAACAATCTGGTGTGGCGCCGGTTCACGTTCGCGCCCGTCACGACCCCGCGCATCCGTTTGTTCATTACGGCAGCCCTGAACGGATCGAGCCGCGTGGTTGAAGTCGAAGCCTGGGGGACCGCGGCGCTCGGCAGTCCGGCGGAGGCTGAACTACTTCCGCGTGGCCTCGACGCGGCGTGGATCGACGCGCCAGACAGCCGTCGGCGTCGCCGCGATCCATAACGATTTGTGACCGATCGCGAGCGCTCCTCCGCCTGGGCCCGCGAACTGCTGCGCGAGCGTGTTGGTGACGGGGTCGAGGCGCGTGAGCGGAAAGCCTGGCGCGCTGAGCCAGACGCTGCCTTCGCCGACCGCTAGCGCACCGTCCTTGCCGGTAACGCCGGTCTTGATCGTCTGCGTCACTTTATTGGTCTTGGGATCAAGGCGCGAGACCGTGCCGTCACCGCCATTCAGAGTCCAGACAGAACCGGCGCCCGTCGCGACTGCAACCGGCCCTCTTCCTACCTTGATGGTTTCTACCACCACGTTCGTATCGCCGTTGACGCGCGTCAGCACGTCCTTCGAGGCCGACGCGATCCAGACTGAGTTCTCACCGAACGCCATCGCGTGTGATCCGGCCGCCACCGTGATCTCGGCGACCACAGCGTTTGTGTCCGGGTCGATGCGTGAAAGCGCTCCAGACGGGTCCGTGATCATCCAGATACTCGAGGCGCCCGAGACCACCGGCCCCGCCGATCGGATTCCGACCGAAATGATCACGGGTGGTTTCACTGGGTCCGGCTTGTCCGTCTTGTCTGTCTTGTCTGTGGGAGTGGCAGGCGGTACCGGCGTGCGCGCCAGCGCCTTCGCGCCGCAAAGCGGCGTCCACAGACTGTCGAACGCTGACAGAACGGACAAACACGGTTCGTGGCCCACCGTGATCGGTGTGCCGAGCGTGTTCGTTTTCGGATCCACGCGCGTGAGCGTACCCGCCGTCCGACTCAAGACCCAGACGGCGTCACCGCCGGCCGTGATCTGACGATCGCCGCCGATCGCGATGGTGGCCTCGGGGGCGAGGCTCGTCAGCGCAAGATGCAGGGGCGGGGGCACGGGCGGGGGTGTCGGCTTGGGGGCATCCTGGAACGCCGACAAGGACGTGAAAGGCGTGAAGGACGTGAAGGGGGTGAAGGACGTGAAGAGTGTCGCGGCCAGGATTGGTGCGCACTTGGCGAAGCTGAGCATGCCCGCTCATAATAGCGGGACTCGCATGAAGACGCAGAATGTTCGACGCCGTACGCGGTTTGTACCGATTGCGTTGACTGGTTCCGTGATGATGTTGGCGTCCGCTGTGGCGGCTCGTCAAACGCCCGCGACTCCCGCGGCGCCGGTCGCGCAGCAGGCGGCCGCGGCAGGGTCGGCTGCGAGCGCCGAGTTCTTTGAGGCGCGCGTGCGGCCAGTGCTGGCGGCGAATTGCTACGACTGCCATACAGACGATGAGAAGGGGGAACTGCGCCTGGACTCGCGCGAGGCGATGCTCAAGGGCGGGGACTCAGGACCGGCGATCGTTCCGGGGAAGCCTGACGAGAGTCTGCTGATCAAAGCCGTCCGGCAGGAGCCGG
>Ga0315912_10000980_pt1 | contig 39461 bp, 36 predicted proteins | sample VfabasoilMG_FD_204469 | JGI IMG/M metagenome (GOLD analysis project Ga0315912, IMG submission 204469) | Garden soil microbial communities collected in Santa Monica, California, United States - V. faba soil | ecosystem: Environmental > Terrestrial > Soil > Garden | place: USA: California... | reverse complement strand
CGCGATCTTTACGCCCTGCCGCAATCTGCATGCAATGCGAGAAGATCGCGCGCTGAAGCGCGCTCCTACGGACATCCGGCCAGTCTGGATCGCACCGCGGGACGCGCGCAGTGCGCGCCCCGCAGTGCCGCAAGCCGTCACTCCAGCGTGAACCACTGCACCTCGACGCGGCGGTTCTCGTCGCTGTCCGCGCCCATCGGTTCCTCCCAGCCGCGCCCGACCAGCTCCAGGCGCTTCACGTCGATGCCCGGGTACTTCTTCAGCAGCGCGTCGCGCACCGAGCCCGCGCGCTGGCGGGAGAGCTCCATGGCCTTGAGCGCCATGTTGCGCACCAGCTGCTGGCCGCCCTTCTTCTCGAATTCCGCGACGCGCGCGTTGTCCACGTGGCCGCGCAGCAGCACCATCGATCCCGGGCTGATCTGCAGGAAGTTCTTGATCGTGTCGAGGTACTCCTGGTTCTTCTGCTCGGCCTTGTCGAGATCGGAGGAGTTGGGCTCGAAGAAGAAGCGGATGTCCTTGCTCAGCAGGGCATCGCCCTCGAGCGAGACCTTCGCGTTGCCGGTGCGGATGGGTGCGATCGCGATGGTCTGGCCCGCGAACTGTCCGCCGTCGGAGAGCGCCTTGAGGTGCGCGAGGTCGACATACCGGGCTGGATCAGCGGGATTCTTGATCACGTTGCCGTAGGCGAGCACCGAGGACTGGAAGATGCCCTGGAACGAGCCGGCGGAATCGATCGTGCCCTCGAAGAACGCGCGGTTCTCCGGCAGGTTCGAGAGATGGACCTTCGCCAGTTCGGTCTTGGTGTCCGCCTCGGTCCACTTCAGCGCCTGCGCGATGGTGGCGATGTGCGCCGTGGCGTCCTCGCGCACCTTGCGGTTGCCCTCCAGCAGGCCGTGCACCAGCCCCTTCACCCAGGGCGCGTGCTCCTTGGCGAAGCCGCTGTTGACGATCAGGATGTCCGCGATGATCAGCAGGTTCCTGTTCGAGACCATGCTCTTGGCCTTGCCTTCGGAGGCTGCGACCACCTCGTCGGTGCGAGGCGACCAGCCCACGCAGCCGTTCAGGCGCGGCGAACCGCTGCGCAGTTCGTGCTCGTACGCATCGCAGGCGATGAACGCATCCTCGTAGAACACCAGGCCGAGCTCGTTGCTCGCGGCGCGCTGGTCGGGATCGCGCAGCACCTTCACCGGCACGCCGGCTTCGGAGGCGAGGTAGCGGATGAAGAATTCGCTCTCGTTGAACTGCGAGGCGGCGAGCGTCTTGCCCTTGAGCTGGTTCACGTTGCCGATGGTGGAATCCACCACCACCATGTCCGCGCCACGTGAGAAGCCGATCTGCGCGGGCACCACCACGTCGAACTGGCGGCCGATCACCGCGAGCGTGTCCGCCGTGGTGACCGAGGCCGCGATGCGGCCGTTGTTGAGCTTGGACCAGCCTTCCTCCTCGCTCAGCGTCAGGCGCACCTGGAAACCGTAGTTCTTCGCGAAGTAGGAGTCCGGGTTCGGCGCCAGGCCGCCGTTCGCGACGATCAGCCCGGCGTAGCCGGCGTACTCGCTGATGTCGACGTCGATCACGTTGTCCTTGGGCTTGTACGGCGCGGCCAGTTCCAGCGTGGGCGAGCCGGTGACCGGCTCGATCGGCACCGGCGCATCGCCCGACTCGCCGCCGCCTTCCTTCTCGCCCGAGCCGGCATCGGTGCTGGAGGAGGTGGTCTGTACCGCCTCGTCCGCCGGCTTCTTGTTCATGTCGCGCATCAGCAGCCAGGCGCCGAGCCCGACCAGCGCCAGCACGAGGATCAGGTTGAAGATCTTGCCTGCGGCATTGCCGCGCATGCGCGCGGGACCGGACCAGTGGCTCATGTCGATTCTCCCTGTTGTGCGGCTGTCGTACCCGCGCCGGCGCGCAGCACGCGCGCAGGCAGGCGTTGCGTGTCGGCCGTGTCGAGCACGCCGATCAGGTCGCGCTGGCTGTTGAGCCAGCTGCTGGCCTCGTTGTACGAGGTGGCGAGCGCGTCGAGCGAACTGCCCAGGTGCTCGTGGTCGGTCGCAAGCAGGGCCTGTTCGCGGATCAGCGAGAGCTGCTGGTCGATGCGCTGGAGTTCGGAATCGATGTGTTCCTGGCGCCGCCCGGCATCCTCGTGCGCGGCCTGGCGCTGGTCGATCACCTGCTTCTGCTGCTCGAGGCTGCGGCGCAGTTCCGGGGTCAGGTCGGTGCGCGCCAGGCGCTCGTCGATCTGCTGTTCCTGGCGCGACAGCGCCTTGCCTTCCTCGCGTGCCGTGTCGACCACGCGCGTGACCGCGGTGTAGGCGGTGGACAGGCGCAGGTGCAGCAGGACGAGCTGTTCGATGGTGTCCACGTGGCCGGCCATCATGGGCGTGGCGTTGAGCTTCACCACGAGGTCGCGCGCCCGGCGTTCGATGTGCTCGTGCTGGGAGCGCAGCGGCGGGCTCAGTTCGGCGACTGCCGCGCGGTAGCGGATGTCCTGGGGATCGCCGCCCATGAAGCGGGCGTCCACGGAATTCCGGAAGCGCTGGTTGCCCGAGAGCCAGCTCAGGTAGGCGACTTCGAGCCCGGCACCGACCAGAAGGAGTCCCGGGCTGACGAAGATGCCGAGCAGTGCGATCGCGGCCAATCCGAAGAAGTTCGGTGGGATCGGCATGCCGAACGGGCGCGCGACGAAAGCCTCCCACCAGTAGTTCGGCGCCTTGCTCATGCGGGATCCGCCTCGCCCAGGTGCCTGAGCGATTCGGGCACGAAGGACATGTCGGTGGCTTCGCGGATCGCGATACGCATCTGGAAGTCGAGCACCTCGCGCGGCACCGGCGCCTGGTAGCCCTTCAGGCATTCCGCGAGCGCGGCGAGGGGTTCCATCGAGCCGGTGCGCACCTGCCGGTAGACCTTCACCGCAAGCGCCTCGGCCGCACCCGGCGTGAGCAGCAGCGGCAGCTCCAGCGCCACCATGGCCTCGGTGCCCGGCGCGATGTCGAAGCGCTTGAGCAGGGCGTTCAGCAGCGCGGCGCTCTCCTCGACCGTGGTGGTGGGCAGGATCGGCACCTTCACGTCCACGCGGCCCGGGCGCTTGAGATCGACCTCGATCAGGTCCGGGCGCGAGGAGGCGAGGATCCACATGATCCGCCCGCGGTTGTCGGCGTTGCTCATCTCCTGGGCGATCATCGAATAGATGCGGCCCGAGAGCCCGCTGTCGCCGTTGCCCGAGTCGCGCTTGCCGAGCGACTGGTCGGCCTCGTCGATGAACACGATGCAGCGGCCGAGCGCGCGGATCAGGCGGAACACCTTCTCGAGGTTGCCCTCGCTCGAACCCACCCAGCGGTCGCGGAAATTCTTGAGCTTCACCACCGGCACGCCGGCCTCGCCGGCCAGGCATTCGACCAGGTAGGTCTTGCCGGTGCCGACCGGGCCGCAGATCACGTAGCCCATGGGCAGCGCGCGCAGGTCGGACGCGCGCCACAGCGCCATGTCCTGGCGCAGCCAGGTCTTCAGCGCCGGTTGGCCGTGGTACTGGTCGAGCGTGCGCTTGGACTCGACGAACTCCACGAGTCCCCCGGCATCGGCCTCGACCAGCTGCTTCTTCGCCTGCACGAAATCGCCGGCGCCCAGCGGGCGGCCTTCGTGCGCGTTGCGCTTGACCAGGCTCTGCAGGGCGCTCACGGTGACGCCGGTGAGCAGGTCCGCCGCCTTGGAGGCGTCCTCGCCGGCGGCGAACGCCGTGGGATGGTCGATGGCGAGCTGGGCGATCGCGAGCCGGATCACGCTGGCATCGGGCAGGGGCACGCGGATGCGCGCGACGCGCGGGTTGAACGCCACCTGGGGATGCAGGTCGTTGAGGTTGTTCGCGATCAGGAAGCTCGCGAACGGGAGCTCCGTGTACGGGGATTCCGAGGCCCAGTCCTTCAGCAGGCTTGCGAGACTCGCGATCTCGAAGTCACCGGGCCGGCCGCCGGGCAGGATCTCGTCCGCACCGCGCACGATGCAGGCCACGTGCTGGCTGCCGCCGCGGCCCAGCGCGGCGAGGTTGGCGCGGAAGCGGAGGTACCGGGAGACCAGCTCCACCGCCTCGCGCGGATCGCGTGGCCAGGCCCCGATCTTCTCGGCGAGCGGCCATTCCGAGAAGCGCTCGCCGCCGCGCAGGATCGACAGCCCGTTGCCCGGGTCGTAGTTGAACACCACGTCGAAGTTGCCGAGCAGCAGCGAATCGAGGCAGCGCACGAGGCTGACCAGCCGGCCGCCGAGCGGGAAGCGGTCGGCGACGTTGCCGTACAGGACGAACTGCCCGTGCGCGCCGCTTTCGTAGGCGAGTGCGAGTTCCTGGGCCCAGGCCGGGGCATCACGATCGAGCGGCATCGGCGTCTTGGGACCTCACTGGCTCTCGGAGGCGGGCTTGCTCTCGGTTCCCATCGCACGCGGCGCGGCCGGTGCCGGCTCGCCCGTGCCCAGGCTCAGGCCCTCGGCCGCGGCGAAGTCCGCCAGGGCCTGGTCGGCGAGCGCGTTCTGCTCGGATTCCTTGAGCCGGATGTCGGACATGTCCATGGCATCGCGCGCCACGCGCGCACGGCCGGCGGCCTTGGTGCGCTCCTCCTCGACCATCTCGTGCAGGCGGTTGAGGGTGTCGCCGGAGCCGCCGATGTTGCTGATCATGCCGGCCGCCATCTCGTTCATTTCGGCCATGGCGGTCTTCATCTTCATGTCGTTGATCGCGCCCTTCAGGCTCTGGATCTTGGCGCGTGCGGCGTTCACCGCCACGTCGCGCGCCTTGAGCAGGTCCTGGTAGGTCGCTTCCGCCTGCTGCATCTGCGTGCGGTTCTCGGCCAGTTCCCGGGCCACGGTCTGCAGCCGCAGGGCGAGCTGGCCGGCGGCGGCCTTGTTGCCCGCGCGCAGGTTCGCGCCGGTCTTGGCACGCAGCTCGCTCTCCTCGGCCTCGAGCTTGCGGACCTGGGACATCAGGCGCTCGGCCAGTCCGGCATGGCCGGCGAGGCCCTGGTTGTAGCTGGCGATCTGCTTGCGCAGGTTCTCCTGCTCGAGTTCGAGCAGCGCCTCGGGGTTCTTGCGCTCGATACCCGAGATGAACAACGACAGGAAACCGCGGAAAAGATTGGCGATGCGCTGGAACATGATTCCTCCTGACCCCCAAGAGCGTTCGGCCCAGGCGATCACCGCCGCGGGCACGGGCGTGGCGCGCACGTTACCGCGTTCCTGCGTCGCGGGGAAATGGGCCACGAGCCAGCTTTCGGGTCGCCAGCGCCCGTTTCAAGCATGACCCTTGGCACCCCGTCGATCACGCCAGCCGGACATGGCACCCCGGCCCCCGTAGCGCGGAGTGCGCCGCAGGCGCTCTCCGCGGCTTTGGCGGGGTAGGGAGACCAGAGCGCCGGAGAGCGCGCGGTGCGCGCACTCCAGCCTACGGCCTGCGGCGCGCATTGAACAGTTCGTGCGCATGGCGCACGCTACGGCAGCCCGGATCGGGGCGTCCAAGGGGTGGGCGCCGGCGCTCCGGTCTTCGACCCGGACACCCCAGGAGCGTAGCCATGAACGAGACCGCCGATCGCGTTGCTGCCCCATCCGCCCCGGTCGATACCCTGCGGCGCGACCAGAGCTTCGCCCAGAACCTGTTCTTCGGCGAGATCGTCGAGGAAAACCTGTTCCCGTACCCCAAGCTCCGTGCCTACGACCAGGAACTGCTCGGGCAGATCGTGGACGCCATCGACCAGTTCCTGGCCGACAAGACCCAGGACCTCAAGCACTGGGATCGCGACGCGCACCAGCCCGCGGAGTTCATCCAGGGCCTGCGCGACATGGGCCTGTTCGGCCTGATCATCCCCGAGAGCCACGGCGGCCTGGGGCTCTCCAACGGCGGCTATGCGCGGGTCCTGAGCCAGACCTCGGGCCATGACAGCTCGGTCTCGCTCACCATCGGCGCGCACAGCTCGATCGGCATGAAGGGCCTGCTGCTGTTCGGCAACGACGAACAGAAGGCGCGCTACCTGCCCAAGCTCGCCTCGGGCGAGATGATCGCGGCGTTCTGCCTGACCGAGTCGGGCGCCGGCTCCGACGCGGCCTCGGTTCGCACCAAGGCGGTGAAGAACGACGACGGCAGCTGGACGCTGTCCGGCGAGAAGATCTGGATCACCAATGGCGGCATCGCCGACTTCTACACCGTGTTCGCGCGCACCGACACGGGCGAGGGCAAGATGTCGGCCTTCATCGTCGAGGCGAAGTGGCCCGGCGTCAGCCACGGTCCCCACGAGGACAAGATGGGCATCCGCGCGTCCTCGACCACCACGGTCGCGTTCGCCGACGTGCGCGTGCCGCCCGAAAACGTCCTGGGCGAGATCGGCAAGGGCTTCAAGGTGGCCATGGCCATCCTCAACAACGGCCGGACGGGCCTCGGCGGCGGCGCCGTCGGTGGCATGAAGGCCCTGCTGCGCCTCGCCACCCAGCAGGCGAAGGATCGCAAGCAGTTCGGCAAGTCGATCGCGGACTTCGGGCTGGTGCGCGAGAAGATCGCCCAGATCACCGTGGACTGCTTCGCGGCCGAGAGCACGGTGTGGATGCTCGCGCACTACATCGACTCGGGCTGCGAGGACTACTCGGTGGAGGCGGCGATCAGCAAGGTGTTCGCCTCCGACGCGATCCAGCGCGCCGCGCACGAGGCGCTGCAGATCGCGGCCGGCAACGGCTTCATGCGCGAGTTCCCGTACGAGCAGATCCAGCGCGACTCGCGCATCCTGTCCATCTTCGAGGGCACGAACGAGATCCTGCGCCTGTACGTTGCGCTGTCCGGGCTCAAGGACGTGGGCGGGTCGCTGAAGGAGATCAAGCACGCGCTGAGCGAGATCTTCAACAACCCGATCAAGGGCTTCGGCGTGCTGAGCGGCTACGCCGAGCGCCGCCTGAGCCAGGCCACGGGCGTCGGCACGGACAAGATCATCCGGGAACTGGTGCCGGCACTGCGCAAGGCCGCCGACGTGTACGAGGAGTACACGGTGGAACTGGCGCGCTGCTCGGACGAACTGCTGCGCAAGTACGGCAAGGGCATCGCGGACCAGCAGTACCAGCTCAAGCGCATCGCCGACCTCGCCATCGACCTGTTCGTGGGCCTGTGCACGCTCTCGCGCGCCGACACCCTGCAGCGCGAGAACCACCCGCAGGCCGCCCAGGCCGTCTCCATCGCCTCGATCTTCGCCAAGCAGGCGCGCCGCCGCATGGTGCGCAACATCCGCGGCCTCGAGCGCAACGAGGACAAGGAATTGGACGGGCTGGCGGGGTTCATGCTGGACCGCGGTTCATACCCATTCGACGTGATCTGAACATCCGCCCCAGGCCGGAACGTGACGCCCCCTTTGTAGGAGCGCGCTTCAGCGCGCGATCTTTTCGATTCGCCCAGTTCGAGCGTTCATGCGAAAAGATCGCGCGCTGAAGCGCGCTCCTACGAGGCTTGCGCGGATCGCAGGGCTCGCGTTTCCTTGATGTCGGGATCGAACCCGTTGCGACGACCCGAACGCGATTTGGAGCATTTGCTAACACCCGCCGTGCTCTGATCGCCCAGGCACGCCGATCGACCTCGTTCCGGGCGCCGACCAGAGGCATGGACCCATGACCGACGCCCCGCAGCCCGCGCGCTACCACCCGGTCGAGGAGATCGTCTCCAGCGCCATCCACGGCGTGGGCATCGTGCTCAGCATCATCGGACTCGCCGTGCTCGTGGGGTTCTCGGCCCGCTACGGCAATGCCTGGCACGTGGCGAGCGTGAGCGTGTTCGGCACCACCCTGATCCTGCTCTACACCGCCTCCACGCTCTACCACGGCATCCCCAATCCGGGCGCCAAGCCGGCGCTGCGCACGCTCGATCACATCGCGATCTATCTCCTCATCGCGGGCACCTACACGCCGTTCGCGCTGGTCAGCCTGCGGGGCGGCACCGGCTGGACCCTGTTCGCCGTGGTGTGGACCCTGGCGATCCTGGGCATCGTGTGCGAGCTGACCTCGCTCAAGCGCTTCCGGCTCGCCGCCGTGAGCCTGTACCTGGGCATGGGCTGGAGTGCGCTCGCGGCCCTCTCACCGCTGGTCGCGAACGTGGCGTCGGGCGGCCTCTGGCTGCTGTTCCTGGGCGGTGCGAGCTATACCCTGGGCGTGCCGTTCTACCTGTGGAAGGCGTTGCCGTTCGGCCACGCCGTGTGGCACGGCTTCGTGCTGCTGGGCAGCGTGCTGCACTTCTTCGCCGTGCTGTTCTTCGTCGTCCCCAGGGCCTGATCCCTCCCTCCCGCGTGCGTTTTCGCGCCAGGCTTCGTTTCCTGGTCAAGGGTCCTGGTGCAACGTGCGGCCCCGCACGTTTCGCTTGGGGCCGTCGCGCTCCAATGGGCGAGAGCGCGCATCCATTCCGGGGGGAAGCATGGGCATCGCAGAACGCAGGGTGGCGCACGTCTGGCGCCGGTTGGGTTTCGGGCCGGCCTATGGCGACGTGGAGGCGGGCGTCGCCGGCGGCACGGCCGCGCTGATCGCCGACCTGACCACGCGCACGCCGACGACCGCGGCGTACTGGAACTGGCCTCCCGCCTTGCCGCCATTCGAGCCGTACGAGGAGGAGTACCTGTTCTACGCGCGCAACGTCGCGCTCTTCGCCGACGATGCGAATCCGCTGCAGGAGCGGCTCACCTGGATGCTGATGGGCCTGCTCGTGATCACGCGCAGTGACCACATCGACTTCACCCTGCTCAAGCCCTACGCCGAGACCCTGCGCGCCGGCGCGCTCGGGTCCTACAACACGCTGCTGCACGACGTGACCGTGTACGCGGGCATGCAGTGGTACCTGAACGGCTTCGATTCCACCAAGACCCACCCGAACGAGAACCTCGCGCGCGAACTGCTGGAACTGTTCTCGCTCGGTCCCGCGCATGCGATCACCGGCGCGCCGAACTACGTCGAAAGCGACGTCAAGGAGATCGCGCGCGCGCTGACCGGCTACCAGTACAACTGGGGCACGCAGCACGCGGACTTCAATGCGAACAACTGGGACAACGGCAACAAGAGCTTCCTCGGCGGGGCGCGCGGCGCCGCGGCCGTGGCCGAGGTCATGCTCGCGATCCAGTCGCACCCGGGCTATCCGCTCTACGTCGCGCGCCGGATGTTCCTGGAACTGGTGGGACTCGAGCCCGACGCCGCCACGCTGGCGTCCCTGGCTGCCGCGTTCGGCGTGAGCGGGGACCTGCGTGCACTCGCGACCGAGATCGCGAACACGCCCGCCTTCCTGTCCGATGCGGCGATCGGCGCACGCGTGAAGTGCCCGATGGAGTTGGTCGCCGGTGCCGTGCGCGCGCTGAAGCTGGGCGACCTGTACGGGCCGCGCGGCTTCTACCTCGAGTACTCGATGACGTTCCTGCAGCAGACCCTGTTCGAGGCGCCGAACGTGAACGGCTGGCCGCAGGGGCGCGCCTGGCTGCATCCGGGCACCGTGATCGGATGGTCCGAGCTCGCGCGCAGCTTCTCGTTCCGCGACACCGGCGTCGATGGCGATGGCAGCAACGGCACCACGCGCACCGAAGACCGTTCGCTGCCGATCCGCCAGCTCGCGCAGGACGGCGTTGGGCTGTCGAACGGCGCGCGCGCCGAGTTGTGCCTGCGCATCCTCGGGCTCTACGACGCCGCGCCGGCGACGTACACGGCGCTCGCCGACTATGCCGCGAACGGCAGCTGGAACCACCTGCGCGCCTGCGGGATGGTGCACCTCGCGCTGATGTCCCCCGACTACCTGGTGCAGTGATGAGCACACGACGCGAATTCATCGGCGGTTTCGGACGCATCGCCGCGGCCCTGGGCACGCTCCCGGCGCTGCGCGTGGTCGCCGCGCCGAAGGCCGCGGTCGACCTCGAGGCGTATGCGGCGACGGCCCTGCCGGCCGGCACGCCGATCCTGGTCTCGATCACGCTCGATGGCGGCAACGACTGGCTGGATACCGTGGTGCCCGTCACCAACCCCTGGTACAACGACCCGACCTACGGACACGGCGCCCTCGCGCTGACTGCGGCGCAGACCCTGGCGCTGGACGGCACCGCGTACCGGCTGCATCCGGCCCTGGCATGGCTGCAGAACCGCTGGAATGCGAAAGGCGACGTCGCGATCGCGCTCGGCATCGGCGACGACACCGGCAAGAGCTTCAGCCACTTCGACCAGATGAAGATGTGGCAGACGGGCGATGCGCAACTGCTCACGCCCAGCGGCTGGCTGGGTCGATTCAACGACCTCGTGCAGCCGGGGAATCCCTACGCCTCGATCGCGTTGTACGACTTCAGGCTCGACCTGCTCGGCGCCGCGACCTCGGTGACGGTGGTGGGGCGCACGTCGAGCTTCTACGTGCGCAGGCCCGAGTATCCGGTGTCCACGGTGGAGGCGAACTTCTGGCAGTCGCGCCTGCTGAACGCGGCGGCCGGCGCGAGCGGCGGCGTGCTCGGGGAGGCGGGCGCGCTGATCGCGCGCACGTTCGGCATGAGCGCCGACATCACCGGGACGGCCGATCCGAACCTCACCATCGACGAATCCGCGGGCCCGGCGTTCTACCTCACGCAGGCCGCGCTGATGATCCGCGCCGGCATCCCGTGCCAGTCGTATTCCTACGCGTTCGGGCCATTCGACACGCACGGCGACCAGATCGAACGGCAGGCCGACCTGCTGGTGAAGCTCGACGCGGCGCTGAAGGCCCTGTTCGATACCCTGGCCGGATCGCCGCGCCTGGACGACGTGATCGTGCTGATCACCAGCGAGTTCGGTCGCCAGGTGACCGTGAACGCGAGCGGCGGCACGGACCATGGCCTGGGTGGCATGGGCATCGTGCTCGGTCGCGGGGTGCAGGGGGGACTGTACGGCGAGATGCCGACGCTCGATCCGGGTGGTCCGACGCGGCCGAATCGCACGTACGATGCACTGAAGGTGACGACGAACTTCAGGCGCCTGCACGCGGCGGTCGCGAATACGCTTGCGGGCGATTCCGGCACCGGGGAGGCGATCTTCGGATCGGGGTTCGGGGCGCCGTTGCCGATCTTCGAGGCCGCGCCGGGCAATATCGTGTTCGCGAGCGGGTTCGAATAGGACTGGATCGGCTAGGGTGTATCGCGCGCTCACGCGCGCTCCTACGAAAGCAGGAGAGACCTCGCGTGCGCTCGTAGGAGCGCGCAGGAATTCGTAGGCTGGCGTGCGCGCCCCCGGCGCGCTCTCCGGCGCTCTCCGCGCAACGGGATCCTGAACACGGGGATCACGTCAACGCGACAACGCCCGCATCGCTCCCTCCAACCCCCGCAGGCTCAACGGGAACATGCGGTTGAGCACCAGTTCGCGCACCAGTTCGGTCGAATGCGAGTAGTGCCAGCGGTCCTCGGGATAGGGGTTGAGCCACACGAGCTTGGGGAAGTGGTCCGTCAGGCGCCGCATCCAGTGCGCGCCGGGCTCCTCGTTCCAGTGCTCGATGCTGCCGCCCGCGTGCGTGATCTCGTAGCTCGCCATCGCGGCATCGCCCACGAACACGACCTTGTAGTCGGGACCGTAGGTGCGGATCAGCGTCTCGATGCCCGTGCGCGCGAGGTCGCGGCGGCGGTTGTCGTTCCACACCGACTCGTACACGAAATTGTGGAAGTAGAAATGCGCGAGCCGCTTGAACTCGGTGCGGCAGGCCGAGAACAGCTCCTCGCAGACCTGCACGTGCGGGTCCATCGAGCCGCCCACGTCGAGGAACAGCAGCACCTTGACCGCGTTGTGGCGCTCGGGACGCATGCGGATGTGCAGGTAGCCGGCATCGCGCGCGGTGTCCTCGATGGTGCCGTCGAGGTCGAGTTCCTCGGCGGCGCCCTCGCGTGCGAACCGCCGCAGCCGCCGCAGCGCGAGCTTGATGTTGCGCGTGCCCAGCTCCACCTGGTCGTCGAGGTTCCGGTACTGCCGCTGTTCCCACACCTTCACCGCGCGTCCCTGGCCGCCGCCGCTGCCGATGCGGATGCCCTCGGGGTTGAATCCCCCGTTCCCGAACGGGCTGGTGCCACCCGTGCCGATCCAGCGGTTGCCGCCCTGGTGCCGGCCCTTCTGCTCTTCCAGGCGCTTGCGCAGCTCGTCGAGCAGCTTCTCCAGTCCGCCCAGCGCCTGCAGCTTCGCCTTCTCCTCGTCGGTCAGCAGGCGCTCGAACTCCTTGCGCAGCCATTCCTCGGGCACGAGCGATTCGAGCAGGCGGTCGACCGACGGGGTGCCCTTGAACCAGTTCGCGTAGGCGCGATCGAACTTGTCGAAGTGGCGCTCGTCCTTGACCAGCACGGTGCGCGCGAGGAAATAGAACGCCTCGGGATCGGACTGCACGACGCGCGCGTCGAGCGCGTCGTACAGGTCGAGCAGTTCGCGCAGGGCGACCGGGACCCGCTCGGATCGCAGCGACTTGAACAGGCCGATCATCATGGGTGCGGGTGGGCCGGGAGGGTGGTGAACGTAAGGTGCGTCCGAGACGCACCCTACGTGCGGCGGCGGGCCATGAACGCGAGGCGTTCGAGCAGGTGTACGTCCTGTTCGTTTTTGATCAGGGCGCCGGCCATGGGCGGGATCGCCTTGGTGGGATCGCGGTCGCGCAGCACCGATTCGGGCAGGTCGTCGGCCATCAGGAGCTTCAGCCAGTCGATCAGCTCGGAGGTGGACGGCTTCTTCTTCAGGCCGGGCACTTCGCGCACCTGGAAGAACATCTCCAGCGCCTCGGCCACGAGCGAGTCGCGGATGTTCGGATAGTGCACGGCCACGATGCGCTTGAGCGTCTCCTTGTCGGGGAACGCGATGTAGTGGAAGAAGCAGCGGCGCAGGAACGCGTCGGGCAGCTCCTTCTCGTTGTTCGAGGTGATGAACACGATCGGCCGCTGCACGGCGCGGATCGTCTCGCGCGTCTCATACACGTCGAACTCCATGCGGTCGAGTTCCTGCAGCAGGTCGTTCGGGAACTCGATGTCGGCCTTGTCGATCTCGTCGATCAGCAGCACCGCGCGCCGCTCGGAGGTGAACGCGTCCCAGAGCTTGCCGCGCTTGATGTAGTTGCGCACGTCGTGCACGCCCTCGACGCCGAGCTGCGAATCGCGCAGGCGGCTGACGGCGTCGTACTCGTACAGGCCCTGGTGCGCCTTCGTCGTCGACTTCACGTGCCAGGTGTACAGCGGCGCGCCAAGTGCGGCGGCCACTTCCTCGGCCAGCCGCGTCTTGCCGGTGCCGGGTTCGCCCTTGACCAGCAGCGGCCGCTCCAGCGTGATCGAGGCGTTGACGGCGAGCTTGAGGTCGTCGGTGGCGACGTAGGTATCGGTGCCGTGGAACTTCATCGCGTCATCCAGCAGGGTCCGATCGCCATGGTAAGCGATCGGCGCCCGATGCTGCCCGGGGGTTCAGGACAGGCCCGAGACCTCGATGTGCTGGCCGTGGATCTGGTCGGCCGCGGAGGAGACCAGGAACGCGATGGTCGCGGCGAGCCGCTGCGGCGGGACCCAGCGCGTGGGATCGGCATCGGGCATGTCGTGCCGGTTCGCCGGCGTGTCGATCACGCTCGGCGCCACGCTGTTGACGTTGATCCTGCGCTCGCGGGTCTCGGCCGAAAGCGCCTCCACCAGGCGTTGCAGCGCACTCTTGGACGCGATGTAGGCGCCCATCTTCGCGAGGCCCCCCTTGGCCGAGCGCGCGCTGATCGCCACGATCTTGCCGCCGCCGTGCTGGAGCATGTGCGGCACCACCGCACCGCTGGCCGCGACAAACGACCAGGCGTTGAGGTTCATCATGGCGTCCCATTGCGCGCGGCTGAGTGCATGCGCGCCTTCGCCCATGGCGAATCCGCCCGCGACGTGGACGAGCGCGTGCAGCCGGCCGAAGCGCTCGATCGCGCGCCCGGCGACCGCTTCCATCGCGTCTCGATCGGTCACGTCCGCGGCAGCCAGCAGGTGCCGCGGGTCGCCGGCCAGGGTGGGGAAGGCCTGCTCGAGCAGCGCCTGGTCGCGGTCGAGCAGGGCGAGCCGGGACTCGCCCAGGAGCAGGGTGTCGACGACGGATCGGCCCAGCGCGCCGGCGGCACCGGTGACCAGGATGTTGAACGACTGGCTCATGGAGACCCCTTCATGCGGCTGCCGGCGCGTAGCCTACTCGAAACGACGCTAGCCGATGCCCGAGCACCCGCACGGTCGGGCCCGTGCGGGTGGGACATGCGTGCGGCGGCCCGGCGGGGGCCCGGGGTGCCGCGCCGGTGCGCCGGCTGTCGCTCAGTGGGCGGCGACCCGCTTGGTCTCCATCGCGGGCTTCTGGCGCTGGCTGCGGGCGCCGTTCGCGAGGGCGCCGAGGTTCGCGGTGTAGCTCAGGAACTCCCCGAACGCGCCGAAATGCGAGCGCACGATCTCGTGCACGCGCTCGGCGGCCGGGCCCGCCCAGTCGCGCTGAAGTTCGTGCATCACCTGCTGCCAGGTCACCGGCGTCGCGCCGGCCTGGATCATGCGGTGCAGCGCGAAGTTGTGCGCATCGCGGCTCACGTCGCCCGAGGCATCGGCGACGATGTAGACCTCCAGCCCCTCGCGCAACGCGGACAGGACCGCCTGCGCCACCGATACGCTGGTCCACAGGCCCGCGACGACCAGCTTGCGCCGGCCGCTGCGCTTGAGCGAGTTGACCACGGTCGCATCGTCCCAGGGATTGATCGCCTTGCGTTCGATCGGCTTGTTCCGGGGAAGCACGTCGGTCAGTTCGGGGTAGGCGGGTCCGTCGAGCGCCTCGGTGGAGACCGTGGTGAGCACGATGGGGAGTTCGAACACGGTCGCCGCCTTCGCCAGCGCGACGGCGTTGTTCACGATCAGCGATCGGTCGTGCGACTGCACGCCGAACAGCAACGGCGACTGGTGGTCGACCAGGAGCACGGCACAGTTGCCGGCGTTGAGCAGTTCCAGGTGTCCATTCTTCATGAGCGTCGATCTCCTTGCAGGGGCGCCGGATCACCGTGATCCGATGCCCGCCCACTCTCGGCGCCGGCAGGGAAACGAATCGCTCGAATGCCGTTAACGGTGCGTGCGGCCGATCTCGCCCCTCGCGGGCGATCTCGACCGCTCTCGACCGTCGGATCAATCGCTTGCCGGTGGCGGCGCCGTTCATCAAGCGAAACCGGCCATGAACCGCGGCCGTGACGATTCCTTGCGATGCGGCGACTCGTGCCCGCCAGGTCGATGGCTATGATGACTTCGCGGCATCCGTCCGCACGGGAATGGACAGGATATGGCGCTGCGCAAGCTCGACGAACCCACCATCGATGCGAACGATCCGTGGCGCAATGACGACCTGCAGCGCAAGGGTGCGGGCATCACGCTGAGCAAGCTGGTCGCCGAATCCGGCGGGCCGATGGCGCTTTCGCTGAAGGGCAGCTGGGGCTCGGGCAAGAGCATCTTCCTCAAGCGCGTCGCGGCCTATCTCGAGACCAAGGGCGTGCCGGTGTGCACGCTCGACGCCTGGCGCAACGAGTACATGCGCGATCCCGGCCTGGCGCTCGCCGGGGCGCTGCTGGAGCGGGTGGCGAGGGAGCGCGACGGCGGCAAGCTCGGCATGGACCTGCGGGGCCGCATGGAGGCCTCGGCCGACCAGTTCGCGCTGGCCTCGACCCGGCTGAGCGAGACGCTGAACGCGATCGCGCAGGCCGCGAGCACGCGATCGGGGGAGCCGGCGGCCGCGGAACCCGCGTCGACGCGCGGCGTGCTCGCCTGGCAGGAGCAGCAGCGCGCGGCGCTGCGCAAGTTCCGGATCGTGCTGGCCGAGCTGCGGGCGCAACTGCTCGAGGCGCGGCGGCTCGATGCACGCTCCAAGGTGCCGCTGGTGTTCCTCGTCGACGAACTCGACCGCTGCCGTCCCGAGTTCGCGCTCGGCCTGCTCGAGCGCATCAAGCAGCACTTCGACGTGGAGGGCGTGTCGTTCGTGGTGGCGACGGACGGCGAGACGCTGAAATCCGCGGTCTCCGCCATGCGCGGGTCCGCGATCGATGCCGAGCGCTACCTGCGCAAGTTCTTCGACTTCGAGTTCCACCTGCCCGATCCCGACCCCGCGCGCTTCGTGCCGGTGCTCTCCTACCAGTCGCGCATCAGCGACCTGGTGCCACAGAACCTCACGCTGCCGCAGCTCACCCAGGAGTGGCAGTCGTGCGCGGCGCCGTTCGCGAACGAGCGCTCGCACCGCGGGCACGACGTGGCGGAGCTCCTGGAGACCTTCCCGCAGATCGCCTCGGCCCTGCGCCTGAGCCTGCGCGACCAGACGCTCGCCTTCACCGCGGCGACCGCGGCCATGCGCGTGGCGCGGCCGGGCGTGGAACTGCTGCCCGCCGTGCTCGTGTTCTGCCTGTCACTGCGCTACGCCGCGCCCTCGCTGTTCGAACTGCTGCGCACCGACCAGGCCACCATCGCCCAGGTGCTGAGCGCGCCGGCCGGGTTGCCGCTCGCGCTCGCCCATACGCGCCTGGCCCAGGGCTGGCTGACCGATACCGATACCGGCGCGTTCGTGCTGCGCATCGCGCAGATCCTCGCCATCCGCGGCCAGCGCGAACGCAACAACGAGTTCGCGCGGATCATGGACGAGATGGCGCAGAAGCGGGATTTCCGCAGCATCGCCCCGATCCGCCGCGCCGCGCTGCGCATGGCGAGGATCGGCGAGGACGATGCGAATGCCTACCTCGCCGGTGCGCTGCGCATGGCCGAGCGGTTCGGGTCGAAGGCCGACGGCACCGACTGAGGTCGTCGCGTTTCGCGCGAGGATCCATCTTCGGCAAGCGTTGCGGCGCATTTGTAGGAGCGCGCTTCAGCGCGCGATCTCTTCGTCGTACGTGTGCGCGGCGCCGGCTCGAAAAGGTCGCGCGCTGAAGCGCGCTCCTACAGTGACGACCACGCCGCGGCGCGAATTCGGGGTACCTGCGGTCGTGTGGCGGCACCTTCGAAGGAAGCAGGTGCGAGATGCGGCCGACTGTCGCCACTGTGCGGGGGGCGTTCGCGCGAACGGCGCATGCGCCCCAGCCGGAACCTCACCACGGCGGTTCCGCCAACCGGGGGCGATCGGGATGATTCGAGTGCTGATCATCGACGACCACGCGCTCATGCGCAGCGGCGTCGTCCGCCTCCTGCGCGAGGCGTCGGATATCGAGGTCGTGGGCGAGGCCGGCAGTGCGGAGGAGGGGCTGTCCCTCGCCAAGCGGCTTGCACCCGACGTGATCCTGATGGACCTGCACCTGCCCGGGATGAGCGGCCTGGAGGCTACCGAGCGACTGCTGCGCGGCAACGCCAAGGCGCGCGTGGTGATGCTCACCATGCAGGTCGAGGATCCGTTCCCCCGCCGGCTGCTCGAGATCGGTGCCAGCGGTTACCTCACCAAGGCGTGCCCGCACGACGAACTGATCGCGGCCGTGCGCAAGGTCGCGATGGGCGGCCGCTACCTCAGCCCCGGGATCGCCGAGCGCCTGGCGCTGTCGACCCTGCCCGGCGCGAACGCGCATTCGCCATTCGACCTGCTCACGCCGCGCGAACTCGACGTGGCCCTGGGTCTCGCGCGCGGCGACGACATGCAGACCATCGGCAGGCGCCTCGCGATCAGCGCGAAGACCGTGGCCACGCACAAGTACCGCGTCTACGAGAAGCTGGGCGTAACCGGAGAGGTCGCGATCGCGTTGATGGCGCTGCAGTTCGGGCTGATCGTGCCGGGGAACCTGCGGGTGCGGTCGGTTTGAACAACATGCGCCGAGATCGGGCTGGGCAGGATGCTGTTTCGAGCTGGTGCATCCGGGACGCACCCTACGACAGAGAGCGTGGGGTGCGTCTTGGACGCACCAGGCACTAATACGGCAGTTCGCCGAACTCGTTAGCGACCGGATGTGGACCCGCGGGCGCAGCGGCGGCATCGGGCACATCGCGCCGGATCAGGTACGTGCGCATGCCGGCGAGCGCCGCCGCGTCGAGTTCGGCGGTGATGTCGGAAAGGAACAGCACGTTCGCGGGGGCCACGCCGATCTGTCCGGCGATGGCGTGGTAGGAGCGCCACTCGCGCTTGGGTCCGGTCGTGGTGTCGAAGTAGCCGCTCAGGATCGGCCGCAGGTCGCCGAAGCCCGTATGCCCGAAGTACTGCACCTGGGCCTCGACCGATCCCGACGAATACACATAGAGGGGCAGGCCCTGCGCATGCCAGGCGCGCAGCTTGTCCACCGCGTCGGGATACAGGTGCGATTCGAAATCCCCGGCCGCGTAGCCTTCGGCCCAGATCATCCCCTGCAGCGCCTTCAGGGGCGTGGCCTTGCGATCGGCGTCGATCCACGATTCCAGCAGCGCGATGATCTCGCCGCGCGGCGCCTCGATGATCCCGGCCTCGCGCGCCGCCTCCTGAAGCCAGTGCTGCACCTCGGGCCGATCGCCGTGGGTCTCGATGAACGCCGGCAGGCGCTGCCTCGCGTACGGGAACAGTACGTCATGCACGAAGCGCACCGAACCCACGGTGCCTTCGATGTCGACCAGGACCGCCTCGATCGGCACCTCAGTTCTCCAGGCGCGGGAACGAATCGGCGATGGCGTCGCCCGTGAAGTTCGCGACCCAGCCCTCGGGGTTGCTGAACAGCCGGATCGCGACGAAGAACGGGTTCGGACCCATGTCGAACCAGTGCCGGGTGTTGTCCGGGACGCCGATCAGGTCGCCCTGCTCGCACAGCACCTCGCACACCTCGTGGCCCAGGTGAAGGGTGAACAGGCCCTGGCCCGCGACGAAGAAGCGCACCTCGTCCTCGCTGTGCACGTGCTCGTTCAGGAACTTGCGCCGCAGCATCTCCTTGTCCGGATGCGCGGGATGCAGGCTGATCACGTCCACCGTGCGGTAGCCCTCGTCCTGCATCAGCCGGTCGATGTCGCGACGGTAGGCATCGATCACCCGGTCCGGCGCGGCGCCCGGTTCCAGCGGCACCGCGGCGTGCCAGCGCTCGAAGCGGATGCCTCGCGTGCCCAGCTCCGCGCTGATCGCGGCGTGCTCGTCCACCACGCGCGCCGGCGTGGCGGGATCGTTCTCGTCGAAGATGCGCAATCGGCTCATGCTCGGGTTCCTCCGTCTCCGCGGCGCGACAGCCGCAGGCGTTCCAGTTCGCAGTCGATCAGGAAATCCAATGCCTCCAGATGTCGGTGCGCCTGCTCGAGATCACAACCCCAGGCGTACAGGCCGTGGCCGGCGATCAGGTATCCCGGCGTGGTGCCGCCGCGGTCCAGGCGCGCGTCGACCTGGCCGGCCAGCGTAGGCATGTGCTGGTTGTTCGGGAACACCGGGATCTCGATCGAGGTCTCGTGCGTGCTCTGGCCCTCGAAGGCCTTGATCAGTTCGTAGCCCTCGATGCGCATGGCGCCGGCATCCTCGAACAAACGCGACGCCACGGTCTGCGCGCGCGAATGGGTGTGCAGGACCGCGCCCACGTCCGCGTAGCGGCGGTACAGGTGCGTGTGCAACAGCGTCTCCGCGGACGGGCGCCGCGCGCCGACGACCACCTGTCCGTCGAGGTCCACGACCAGGATGTGGTCGGTGCCGATCCTGCCCTTGTCGCCGCCGCTCGCGGTCATGGCCACGTGCCTGGCATCGATCCGGCAGGAAAAATTGCCGCCGGTCGCCGGGGTCCAGCCGCGCGCGGCGAGCGCGCGCACCTCCGCGATGAGGGCGGGGGCGACGGCTTGTCGGTGCGTCTCCAGGGTGGTCGTGCGATCGATGGCGGCGGGTTCCCGATGGGAGGGTGGGGCGGTGCCGGAAATATAGCCGATGGCAGTGGACTGCCGGCCTTGGCCGGGCGCCAGCGCTTTGACCGAGATCATGGCGCCTGCACGTCGATTGCGCGACGATCCGGCCTGGACCCCACCGCATGGAGACTTGTCGATGAGCGAGATCGAAAGCAGGCGTCGTTTCCTCAAGCTGGCCCTCGCGGCCGGTGCCGTGCCCGGCACCCTGGCGACCTTCGGCACGGCCGCCGCGGCCGACCTGCCGCACCTGGATGAGAACGACGCGACCGCAAAGGCGCTCGGTTACCTCGCCGACACCACGAAGGTGGATGCGAAGAAGTACCCCAACCACAAGGCCGACCAGACCTGCGCGAACTGCAACCTCGCCCAGGGCGCGGCCACGGACGCCTGGCGCCCGTGCTCGATCTTCCCGGGCAAGGCCGTCAACGCGAAGGGCTGGTGTGCGGCGTGGGTGAAGAAGGCCTGAGCCGTCACGGATTCGCACGAGCACGTGCGGGATCGCCTGGGGGCGTGAGACCGGGGCGGGTGCGTCCAAGACGCACCCTGCCTCCCGAGCGCGTGCATCGTGCCATCGCCGCAGGGTGCGTCTTGGACGCACCCGCCCATGACGAAAACTACTGTCCCGGCGGCACGCTCAACAGCACCATCGGCGCCGGATTGCGAGCGAACGCGCCGTTCGGCGGCAACTGGTAGTTGATCGAATAGATCGTGCTGCCGGTCGCCTGGTTCTGCGTCGCGCCGTTCAGGGTGAACTGGATGGTGCCGGCCGGGCGGTCGTCGAAGGTACCCGCCTGGACCGATGCCGGCACCGGGCACGTGCGGCAGTACCCGTGTCGTTCGACCAGGTTCGAGACCACGCCGTTCTGGAAGTTCGTCGGCAGCGCGAACGCCCAGCGACCCGCGCCGTTCGCGTCGGGGTAGTACAGCACCGCGAACAGCGCGTTGTTGGCGCCCACCTTGAACGACTGCAACGAGAAGCCCCAGCCCGCATCGTCGTTGCCCGCGTACCAGGTGCCCGAGAAGTCGGGCGTGGTCGCGGACGAGGCCGCCACCAGCGGCTGCATGCACCAGCGCAGGGTGTCCGACGCCGCCAGCAGGTCGCCGTCGGCTGCGATCTTGAAGCGCATCTCCGCGAGCGCACCGCTCTTGTCGTGCGTGTCGCCGGCGCAGGCGGGCGACAGCCGCGCGTCGTTGAAATCCAGGCGCACCGTGCCGACCGAACTGCCGTCGGGCTGCTGCTTGGGGTTGCCGTTGGGCACGTAGCGGTAGCGCACGAGGTCGGCGCCGAACGAATTCGGGCCGGGCGTGAAGACACCGTCCACGACCGGGCCGATCGCGATGTACCACTCGGGTGCGCCGGTGTTGTCGTAGGTGTAGAGGATCATGAAGTACACGTTGCCCGCCACGCGCGAGAAGCTGATGCCGTGGCCCGGTCGCGCGGTGTCGTAGAAGATGCCCGACGGGGGCAGGGCGTCCGACTTGGGCGTGCGGGCGGCGTTCGACCATCCGATGTACTCGAGCATGGGCTGCGCGAGGCCCAGCGTGCGCTGGGCGCCCGCCGCGGTCGGGCGCATGATCTCGGTGCTCGGGTAGCTCAGGTCGACGTGGGAGAGCGTCGAGCCCGGCGAGATCGCGGCGGGCGCGTAGAGCTTGACGAAGTTGCCGGGCGACGGCTGCGCCGCCTGCGGGTTCGCCGGCGAATTGATCGTGATCGGATCGTCCCAGCGCAGGCCCGTGACCGAGGTCATCGTCTGCTCGCGCTCGGCATCGGTGAGGTCGGTGAAGCGGCGCACGCCGTTCGTGCCTTCCGCCACCTGCACCACGTTCGCGGAGTAGATGTCGTCGTAGCCGTCGGCCTTGGCACCGACCGGGACGCCGTCGTCGCCGGCAACCTCCACGAAGCTGAGGAAGCCCAGGCCGTGCGTCATCTCGTGCATCGCGACCGAGACGAAGTCCGAGTCCTGCGTGGGCGTGGTCGAGGGCGTGAGGCCGTAGTAGAAGCCGCGGCTGCCCAACACCTGGGGCGTGTCGACCTGGAGGTTGAAGGTCGCGCGGATCTCGCCGCGCGCGCAGTAGTTCGAGTCCGTCTGCGTGGACGTGGGCTTCAGCCCGCAGTAGTTCGTGCCGCCCAGGCGCGTCGCGGTGGATACCGAGTACGTCGTCTGCGGGCGCGGCAGGTACTTGTTCGGGGAGAACTCGTCGGCCGGGCCGATGGTGTCGCGCGGACCGGCCTGGGCGAGCGTGGCGGAGGTCGCGTCGCCGCCCAGGTTCTGCCAGCACGCGATCACGCGCAGCGGTACCGGGCTCCTGATCTGGGCACTCAGCAGGCGCGTGGCCTCGAGCACCGCGTTGCGCCGCTGCTCGCCCAGCGTGGTGCCGGGATTGCCACCGACGGGATTGACCGGGGTCGGGTCGTTCCAGCCCGCGACGCCGCAGGGCGAACCGCTTGAGCCGGCGTCGTCGAACACGGGCGTGATGGTGGCGTCGTTCGTGGTGTCCGCACTCGCGGTCGCGCGGATCTGCGCGGTCGCGGCCCGGTCGAAGCTGACCAGGGCGATGAACCAGCGGCCGCTGCGCACCGGGAACACGGTCGCCTTGTCGATCACCAGGCTCTCGGTGCCGAACTGGCTGACCGAGTGGTACTGCGCGAAGTCGAGCAGGTAGTCCGAGTCCGGTGGCGTGGTGCCGTCGGTGGTGTCGGGGAACGGCGTGCCGTAGCGCAGCAGCAGGTCCACGTCCGCGTTCGTGGGCGTGGTGCCCTCGATCGTGACCGCCAGCCGGTTCGTGCCCTCGGGCACGTCGAAGTAGTAGCTGTTGATGAAACTGCCGACCGGAATGGAAAAGGTCTGCGGCGCGCCCGATTGCAGCGGGATGCTGGGCGCCGCGAGGGCCGGGAGGACGCTGCCGGCGAGGGCGGCGAGGAGCAACCGCGAGAGCGCGCGCATCAGCGGGGCTCCGTGCGCAGCGCTTCGGCGGCGGCATGCGCCGCGGCGTGCTCGATCGAGCCCGGCATGTCCCTGCATTCGGTGCGCAGCGTGCCGTCGGGCAGCAGGCGCGCGCGCATCTCGTTGTGCGTGGGCGGCGGGTTCGGCCGGCGTTCGCCGTTCCGCTTGGCGTGCTGGGCGTACTTCGCGGTGCTCGCGCCCGAGAGCGGTTGTGCCTGCGGCGTGGCGGCCTGCGCCATCGGCGCCAGGACCAGGGCCAGGGTGGCGATGCTGGATCGGACGATCACTCGGATGCTCCGGGGGAGAGGGTCAGGGGCGAAGTTTCGCACGATCGTCGAGGGCGATTGTTTCGCGCGCGTCGACGTCGGTGCTGCATTGCGGAAGGGTTCAGGGCGGTGCGACCAGGACACGGACGCCGGAACGGCCGATCGGACGGGCGAGCGCGAGTGCGCCGTGCAGCCAGTCACCGGCCGAGCGGATCGCCGCGGCCGGCGTGTCGCCCAGGGACAGGCGTGCCGCGATGGCGCTCGACAGCGCACAGCCCGTGCCGCGCGCGCCCTGGGCATGCCGCGTCCGCGCCAGGGGCCGCTCGCCGGCCTCGTCGGCGTGCCAGTCGGTCACGACGCTGCCGCGCGCATGGCCGCCCTTGAGCAGGACGTGGCCAGGGCCGAGGTCCCGCAGCAACCGTGCCGCGCGCCGGGCCGCGGCTTCGCCCCGTATGCGCTGGCCCAGCAGCGATTCAGCCTCCGGTCGATTCGGCGTGAGCACCAGGGTCCGTGGCAGCAGCCGCTCGATCATCGCGGCCCTTGCGGCGGGATGGAGCAGCGCGTGCCCGCTGGAGGAGACGAGGATCGGGTCGAGCACGACGGGGACGTTCGGTACCGAGTCCAGTGCGCGTGCCACGGCCAGCACGTTCGCGCGCGAACCCAGCATGCCGATCTTGATCGCGCGCACCGGCAGATCAGCGAGCAGTGCGTCCAACTGCTTGAGGACCCATCGCGCCGGAACGGGCTTGCAGGCATGCACCTGCGCGGTGTCCTGGACCGTCCATGCCGTGGCGACGGCGGTGCCGTGGCAGCCCAGCAGGGTGAAAACGCGCAGATCGGCCTGTATGCCAGCAGCCGCGCAAGGATCCGAGCCCGCGATCGAGAGGACGATCGGCGGAACGCCTGCCACCCTGTCCGCGCTATCGAGTGTTGCTTTCATGCAACAATTGCGCTTCGGCCGTGAGCCTTTCGTGATCCGGGGCCATCGATACAATTGCCCGCGGCACTTGGAAAAAGCAGGTTTTGCATGGTTCGTGACCTGGCTTGTGGCGTGGAGTTGACGCGCTGTTGCTTTTTTGCGAGGATGCCGTGGTTGTCCGGTTCCTGATGTTCCATTCGGGGCGAGTGCATAGGGTGATGGGTCGAGTGCCAACAGCGATGGTCCTGGTTGCCGGATGCGCAGCGTTTTCTTGCGCCTCGGCCGCCGAGCGCGCTGCGCCCGAACTCGGCGCCTGGCAAGACTACGCGATCGGAGCCGTCACGCCGGATTTCGACTGGGCGGACCATAACGCCGCCGTCGCACCCTCGGTCGCCACGCTCGCGGAACGCACCGTGGCGGCACGCGAAGAGGCCTTCTCCTGGTCGCCCGAACGCGCCACCGTGCAGTTCAGCGTGGCCGCGGGTTCCGGCACGCTGGCAGACCTGCCTACCCTCGAGACCGACCGCGCCGGTGTCACGCACCTGGGCTTCAACGGGGGCCTGGAGCGCAGCTTCGTCAGCCCCAAGGTTTCGCATGCGCTGAACGAGGACACGTCCATCTCGGCGTCGGCCGTGTTCGTGTACCAGCAGTTCGCCAGCTGGAATTTCGGCGAGGGCGTGAACACGATCCATGCCGGGTCGTCGTCCGCCTACACCTCGCCGGTGTCGGAGTCCTCCAGCGGCTCGGGCGTGCGCCTGGAACTGAATCGTTCGCTGGCACCGGAACTGGGCCTGGTCGCGAGCTACCAGTCGCGGATCAACATGGACGCGCTGCAGACCTACCGCGGCGTGTTCTCCGATCCGGGCGACTTCGACCTGCCGGCCATCGCCGGCGTCGGTTTCGCCTGGCAGCCGATGTCCAACGTGCTGCTCGGCACCGGCGTGAGCCGGGTGCTGTGGAGCGACGTCACCGCGTTCACCAGCCGCGCGCTGCCGCGCGACCTGCTCCGCCTCCTCGGCGACGGCACCTCGCCGGCGTTCGAGTGGAGCGACCTGACCGTGATCCAGCTGAACCTGGGCTGGCAGGTGTCGCCGCAGGACCTGCTGACGATGACCATCTCCACCCACCAGCAGCCGGTGCCGACCTCCACGGTGCTGCGCTCGGCGCTGGAGCGCAACTCCAACGAGACCGACATCGGTCTGCGTTATGCGCACGATTTCTCCCCAGCGATGCGACTCAGCCTCGGCGCCAGCTACGCGCCGGCCGAGTACTTCCTGGGCAACGCTTCGTTCTGGCGCCACGACTCGAGCGGAAACCAGCTCGAGGTCGAGGCCGTCTGGTCGATGTCTTTCTGATTCATTCCTAAGGCTTCAGGGCTTATAGGGGCTCTCCATGAGCCCCTTTTTTTTTGGTCTTTCGCCAGGAATCGAGGACGACGCGACCCGCTCCGCGGGGACGAGCCTGTTCCGCTCGCGTACGTGAGCCTGCGAGACGAGCTGCGGGGCAAGCCCCGCTCTTCACATGGCAAGCGCCCCTGGTAGAGCCGATCTGGCTCGGCTCTCCCCGCATGTACTCGCTCCCTTGTCCGACCTGCGCCCTACAAGGACTCGGAGGCGAAATCCGCAAGTCGCGAGCGTTCGCCGCGCCGAAGGGTGATGTGCGCCGAGTGCTGCCAGGCCTTGAAGCGGTCCACCGCGTAGGTCAGGCCCGAGGTGGTCTCGGTGAGGTAGGGCGTGTCGATCTGCTCGACGTTGCCCAGGCACACCATCTTCGTGCCCGGCCCCGCGCGCGTGAGCAGCGTCTTCATCTGCTTGGGCGTGAGGTTCTGCGCCTCGTCCACGATCACGTAGCGGTTGAGGAAGGTGCGCCCGCGCATGAAGTTCATCGAGCGGATCTTGATGCGCGAGGCGAGCAGGTCGTTCGTCGCGGCGCGGCCCCAGGAGCCGCCCTCCTGCGGATCGGCAAGCACCTCGAGGTTGTCGGTGAGCGCGCCCATCCAGGGCGTCATCTTCTCCTCCTCGGTGCCGGGCAGGAAGCCGATGTCCTCGCCCACCGAGACGGTGGCGCGCGTCATGATGATCTCGCGGTAGCGCTGCTGGTCCATCACCTGCGCGAGTCCCGCGCCGAGCGCGAGCAGGGTCTTGCCGGTGCCGGCGGTGCCGAGCAGCGTCACGAAATCCACCTCGGGATCCATCAGCGCGTTGAGCGCGAAGTTCTGCTCGCGGTTGCGCGCGTGGATGCCCCAGACGGAATGGCTGCCGCTCGCGTAGTCGTCGAGGATCTGCAGCAGCGCCTTGCCGTCCTGGATCTTCAGCACGCGGAACTCCGGCGCCTCGTCGCCCGGCAGGTACAGGCACTGGTGCGGCTGCCAGTCCTCGCCCTTCTTCAGCTTCACCTCGTAGTAGGTGCGGCCCTTCTCCGACCACGAGCGCAGTTCCGCATGCCGGTCCCAGAAGTCCTTCGGCAGTTCCGCGTGCCCGCTGTAGAGCAGGTTGAAGTCGTCGAGCGCGCGGTCGTTCTCGTAGTCCTCGGCGGTGACGCCGTAGATCTGCGCCTTGATGCGCAAGTTGATGTCCTTCGACACCAGCACCACGGGCACGTCGGGATGCTCGGTGCGCAGTTCCAGGATGGTGGCGAGGATCTGGTTGTCCGGCAGTCCCTCGCGCGCCCCGGCGCTGCGCGTGACGGCGCGGGTCTGGAACATCAGGCGCCCGATGTTGTTCGCGCGCTTGAGCTGCAGGCCCTTGGGCCGCACGAGCCTGAGGCCGCTCGCGATCTGCTCGGGCCCGTTCTCCTCGATCAGCTCGTTGATGAAGCGGCTGACCTGGCGCGCGTTGCGCGAGACCTCGGAGGCGCCCTTCTTCGCGTGGTCGAGTTCCTCCAGCACCATCATGGGCAGGAACACGTCGTGTTCCTCGAAGCGGAAGAGCGAGGTCGGATCGTGCATGAGCACGTTCGTATCGAGCACGTAGATGCGCTTGAGCGAGGTCATCATGGGTGGTTGGGCTTCCTCGGGACGGGCACGAGCGGAATGACCAGGCACCGGAGCCGGTGCATGGGGATGGGACCTGCGGATCGAGTACTCAAAGTGCGCGCGCCGCTTCCAGCACGTCGGCGGCATGGCCCTTCAACTTGACCGGGCGCCAGGCGCGACGCAGCTTGCCCTTCGCGTCGAACAGGAAGGTGCTGCGTTCGATGCCGCGGTACTCGCGGCCGTAGAGCTTCTTGTCCCTGATCACATCGAAGGCCTGGCAAAGCAACTCGTCGGCGTCGGAGATCAGCGGAAAGGGCAGGGACTGCTTGAGGCAGAAGCCGTCGTGCACCTTCGCGCTGTCGCGCGAGACGCCGACGACGGCGATGTCGGCGCGCTTGAACGCGGGGTAGAGGTCGCGGAAATCCTGCGCTTCGAGTATGCAGCCGCCGGTGTTGTCCTTGGGATAGAAATAGAGCACCAGCTTGCGCCCGGCGAGATCCCGATTGGTGAGTTCACCGCCACCGCTCGCGGGCAGCTTGAACTTCGGCAGCTTGTCGCCAGGTTCGATCATGTCAGTACTTGATCGGGTCCATGATGGCGTCGAGGTTGAGCGAGTCGCACAGCTCGAGGAACTCGTCGCGCAGGCCGGCGATGTGCGTCTTCACCGGGATGCCGATGGTGATCTGCGCGGAGAACATCTCGGCTCCGGTCTGCATGGCGCGGTAGCGCGAGGAGTTCAGCTGCTCGACCGAGATCCCGTGGCCGGAGAAGAAGTCGGCAAGCTCGTACAGCACGCCGGCGCGGTCCGCGGCCACGACCTCGACCATGTAGGGCAGGGTGGGCGCCTCGTGGTTGCGCGCGGTGGTTCGCGTCACGGCCAGTTGCAGGCCCTCCTCGCGCTCCAGGCGCGCGGCCGTCGTCTCGAACTTCGCGATTGCGTCCCAGGTGCCGGAGATCAGCACCGACACGGTGATCTCCTGGCCCAGCGTGGCGAGGCGCGCCTCGACCAGGTTGCAGCCGCTGTCGGTGACGCGCTTGGTCAACGGCACCAGGGGCGAGCGGGGCTGGCTGGCGGTGGCGGTGACGAGGAGATAGCTGTCACCAGCGGGATTGCGAGAGGCGGGTTTTGCCATGCTGCCGGGTTTTCAGCCTTGGGACCCACGAGAACCTGATCGCTGCGATCCTGGCTGCGCCGTCGGGGCGCGCACGGCCCCGGGAAACGCGATCGTCGGATCGACCCCTGGCGCGCGGTACGCTGCGGTGCCGCGAACTCGACGGCAGAATACTTGTCACATCCGGGTGGCGCAAGCAACAATTCCGGCCCGAACGCAGGCGGCGCGACCCCCGCGGCCCGCCTCGGTCCCGTGCCGCATGCGCACGCCACCCGCGACCGAGTAGCCAGCATCCCGATGATCTTCCGAGGCAGCATCTGCGCGCTCGTCACGCCGTTCGGCGAGGACGGCGCGGTCGACCTGGAGACGTACGCCTCGCTCGTGCATTGGCATGCCCGTAGCGGCACCAGCGCGATCGTCGTGGCCGGTTCCACCGGCGAATCCGCCGCGCTGGATACCGACGAATTCACCGCCCTGATCGCCTGCGCCGTCGAGCATGCCGGCACCGGGATGCGCGTGATCGCGGGCTGCGGTGCCGCGGCCACGTACAAGGCCATGCATCTCTCCCGCCTTGCCTCGGGCCTGGGCGCGCATGCGAGCCTGGTGGTGACGCCGTACTACGTTCGGCCGACGCAGGAGGGCCTGTACCGGCACTATCGCGCGCTGGCCGACGCGGGCGGCCTGCCCGTGATCCTCTACAACGTCCCCGGGCGCACGGGGTGCGACCTGCTGCCCGAGACGGTCGCGCGCCTGGTCGACCATCCGCAGGTCGTGGCGGTGAAGGAGGCGCGCGCCGACGCCGCCCGCATGGACGAATTGCTCGCGCTGCGGCGACCGGGATTCTCGGTGCTCAGCGGCGACGACGGCACCGCGACGCGCGCGCTGCGCGCCGGGGCCGATGGCGTGATCTCGGTCGTCGCGAACGTGGTGCCCGCGGCCAGTTCCGCGCTGGTACGCGCGGCGCACGCGGACGGGCCGCAGGCGCAGCGCCTGGACGCGAGGATGGAGCCGTTGTACCGGTTCCTGTCCTGCGAGCCGAACCCGGTGCCGGTGAAATGGCTGCTGGAGCGCATGGCGCGCTGCCGCGGCGTGATGCGATTGCCGCTGGTGGCGCTGTCGGAGCCCCATCGCGCCGAAGCCGAGCATTGCCTGGCGCTGATCGCCGACCTGGATGCGGAAATGCCCGTCGCTTGAACGGTCGTGCGAGAATCGCGTTCCTGGCGCTGCCCCTGCGGGCGCCGCGACCGGTGTCGCGCGCCGCCGCCGCACACCGACGAATCCCCTGACATTGGATTGCCCATGACCCGATCGACTGCACGACTGCTGGTGGCGCTGACGCTGGTCGCGACACTGCCGGCCTGTTCCTGGTTCCGCGCCGACCGCAGCGGGTACCTGAACGCAAAGGAAGTGGCGCCGCTCGAAGTGCCGCCGGGCCTGGATGCGCCCTCGCGCTCGAACGAACTCGTGGTGCCGCCCGCGCCCGCATCGGGTCGCGTCGGCGTCGAGGTGTCGCCGCAGCCGCCGTCGGGCGATGCCGCCCCCGTCGTGCAGAGCGGCAAGTCCAGCTACACCGGTACCGAGACCAGCCTGCTGGTCGCCGACGAACCGGCCGGCGCCTTCCGCCGCGTCCAGCTCGCGCTGGATCGTTCCGGCGTGATGACGATCGCGTCCAAGGACGAGGAGAAGGGCACGATCACGCTCAAGCGCGACACGGTGAAGCGCGAGGGCGGCTGGATCCGCCGCATGCTGGGACGCACCAGCACGAAGACCGAAAGCATCACGCGCGTGGTGCACCTGGTGCCGGAAGGCACGGGCGTGCGCGTGCAGGTCGAGGACGAGGGCGGCCGCGAGATCCTCGACGAGACGGCGCGCGAGATCATTGCCGCGCTGCGCGCGCGCCTGGGCTGAGCGGGAGGGTGTCGACGCGCGGTGCAGGCCGCAGGGCCTGCCCGCGGTCAGCGCTCGAGCAGGTCGAGCTTGCCCGGCTTGCCTTCCCAGTCCTTCGCGTCTTCGGGTGCTTCCTTGCGGACCGTGAGCACCGGCCACGCCTTCGCCAGTTCCGCGTTCAGCTTCACGAAGTGCTCCTGGCCGGCCGGCACGTCGTCCTCGGGATAGATCGCGTTGATCGGGCACTCGGGCTCGCACAAGGTGCAGTCGATGCACTCGTCGGGATCGATCACGAGAAAGTTCGGGCCTTCGTGGAAGCAGTCGACCGGACAGACCTCGACGCAGTCGGTGTACTTGCACTTGATGCAGTTCTCGGTGACGACGAAAGGCATCTGGATTCCTCGGCGGGGAGCGGCGGCGCTAGCGTGCCACGGATGCTGGAAAAAGGGAGGCTCCGGGTCTTCGGCACCGCAAAAAAAACGGGGGCCGCGAGGCCCCCGTCACTTGAATTGGCGCTCCCTAGGGGACTCGAACCCCTGTTCCAGCCTTGAGAGGGCCGTGTCCTAGGCCACTAGACGAAGGGAGCGTGGCTTGTCGCGGAGTGAAACAGCCTCGTAGTATAGCCCGTTCCCCGGCGCAGGCAATCCCCGCCCGCGCCGCGGTTCGACGTCCCCTTCCCATTCCCGAGGTTGCCTTTGGCCCTGCGCCGCATCCTGAATTTCTTTCGCGGCGCACGCGCGTCCGCGCCTGCCGCGGCGGCCCGCGCCAAGCCCGTGGCCGTTCTGCGCCACATCGCGCGCGACCAGCACGGCGTCTCGCGCAAGCAGATCTCGCCCAACGCGCTGCGCGTGCTCTACCGATTGCACGAGGCGGGCTATCGCGCCTGCCTGGTCGGGGGCGCGGTGCGCGACCTGCTGCTGGGCGAGCGACCCAAGGACTTCGACGTCGCCACCGACGCGCTGCCCGAGGAGGTGCGCAAGCTGTTCCGCAACTGCCGGCTGATCGGGCGGCGCTTCGTGCTCGCGCACGTGATGTACGGGCGCGAGGTGATCGAGGTCGCCACCTTCCGCGGCAGCGACGACGACGGCTCGGGCGCGCGCCACGTGGTGGACGGGCGCATCGTGCGCGACAACGTCTACGGCAACATCGAGCAGGACGCGGTGCGGCGCGATTTCACCGCGAACGCGCTGTACTACGACATCGCCGACTTCTCCGTGCTCGACTACCTCGGCGGCTACGAGGACGTGATGGCGCGCCGGCTGCGCCTGATCGGGGATCCCGAGGCGCGCTATCGCGAGGATCCGGTGCGCATGCTGCGCGCGGTGCGCCTCGCGGCGAAGCTCGGGTTCAGCATCGACGCGGCCGAGGTGATCCCGAAGCTCGCCCCGCTGATCGCGGAAGCCGCGCCCGCGCGCCTGTTCGAGGAGCTGATGAAGCTCTTCATGTCGGGCCATGCCCAGGAGAGCTTCGCCGGGCTCGATCGCCACGGCCTGCTCGAGGTGATGCTGCCGCCCACGTACCGTGCGCTGCACCAGAAGGCCGATTCCGCGGACCGTCGCCTGGTCGAGGCGGCGCTGATGTCCACCGACAGGCGCGTGGCCGAGGACAAGAGCGTGACGCCCGCGTTCCTGCTCGCCGCACTGCTGTGGCCTGCGGCCCAGCGCGAGTTCGCCGGCGTGAAGGCGGACGACGACGAAGACCCGATGCGTTCCTGGAACGAGGCGGCGGCGCGCGTGGTGCGCGAGCAGACCGCCCGCATCGCGCTGCCCAAGCGCTTCGCGCTGCCCATGCAGGAACTGTGGGCGATGCAGCCGCGCTTCCGCGAGCGGCGCAAGCGCTCGGTCACGCGCCTGCTCTCGCATCCGCGCTTCCGCGCCGCCTACGACTTCCTGCTGCTGCGCGCCGAAGTGGATCCGGTGGCGCGCGCGGATGCGGACTGGTGGACGGAGGCGCAGGCGCAGGATCCGGCCGCGGTCGAGTCGGGCCGGCGCAGCGCACCTGCGCGCGCGCCGGACCTAGCCGAAGCCGATACCGTCGCGGAGGGTGCCGCGCGCAAGCCGCGTCGTCGCCGCCGTCGCCGTCGCGGTGGCGCGGGCGGCGCGCCGTCGTCGGACGCCCCCGCGTGAGCACGCTCGCGGCCATCGGCCTGGGCGCGAACCTCGGCATGCCCGCGCGCATGCTGGCGAGGGCGCTCGAGCGCATCGCGGCACTGCCGCAGACGCGCGTCGTGCGCGCTTCCCGCACCTATCGCACCACGCCGTGGGGCTGCACCGGGCAGCCCGAGTTCGCGAATGCCGCCGTGCTGGTCGACACGCGCCTGGATTCCGGGGCGCTGCTCGACCGGCTGCACGCGATCGAGCGGGAAGGCGGTCGAGTGCGCGACGGCGTGCGCAACGGCGCGCGCACGCTCGACCTCGACCTGCTGTGCTTCGGCGACGAGGTCCGCCAGGATCCCGTGCTTACCCTGCCGCACCCGCGCATGCGCGAACGCGCCTTCGTGCTGGTGCCCTTGGCCGAGATCGCGCCCGACCTGGTGATCCCCGGCCTGGGCAAGGTCGCCGACCTGCTCGCCGCGGTCGATCGCTCCGGCGTGCAGCCCTGGCGTACGCCGGTCGCGGTGGACGCATGAGCACGTCGCGCCGCACCGGAGCCGCCGCCCGCCCGCACGGCACCATTTCGGGGCCGGTGCTGCAGGAGATGAAGCGCAACCAGGAACGGATCGCGGCCCTGACGGCGTACGACGCGAGCTTCGCGCACCTGTTCGACGCGGCTGGCGTGGACGTGCTGCTCGTCGGCGATTCGCTCGGCATGGCCGTGCAGGGACATCCGAACACGCTTCCGGTGGACATGGACGCGATGGTCTACCACTGCCGCGCCGTCCGCCGCGGCAGCCATCGGGCGCTGCTGGTGGGTGACCTCCCGTTCGGCAGCTATCCGGGACCGGCCGAGGCCTATCGCAACGGCGCCAGGCTGATGGCCGAAGGGGGCATGGCCATGGTCAAGCTGGAGGGCGCCGGGCCGGTGCTGGACAGCATCCGCTACCTCAGCGAGCGCGGCATCCCGGTCTGCGCGCACCTGGGGCTGACGCCGCAGTCCGTCCATGCCTTCGGCGGCTTCAAGGTCCAGGGCGTAAGGGCCGAGTCAGCCCAACGCCTGCGCGATGCGGCGCAGGACGTGGCCGCGGCGGGCGCGACGCTGCTCGTGCTCGAATGCGTACCGGGCAAGCTCGCGCGCGAGATCACCGCCTCGGTCCCCATCCCCACGATCGGGATCGGTGCCGGTCCGGACTGCGACGGGCAGATCCTGGTCTGCTACGACATGCTCGGCGTCACCGCGGGTCGCCGGCCGAAGTTCTCCAAGGATTTCCTGGCCGGCAAGGACTCGATCGCGGACGCCGTGGCGGGCTACGTGGATGCCGTCAAGCGCGGCCAGTTCCCCGCCGCCGCACACACGTTCTGAGGCGCGTGGCATGCGCACCGTCGTGACCCGGGAAGACCTGCGCGCCACCCTGGGCGCGTGGCGTCGGTCCGGGGAAGGCATCGCGCTCGTGCCCACCATGGGCAACCTGCACGCGGGACATCGATCGCTGGTCGAACTCGCTGGTGCGCGTCGTCCGCGCGTGGTCGTCAGCAGTTTCGTCAACCCCACGCAGTTCGGCCCGAACGAGGACTATGCGGCCTATCCGCGCACGCCCGATGCGGACCGGGCGGCCCTGCACGACCTCGGCGTGGACCTGTTGTTCGAGCCCGAGGTCGCCACGATGTATCCCGGCGGTACGGAGGGCAGCGTCCGCATCGAGGTGCCTGGCCTGTCGGACATCCTGTGCGGACGCACGCGGCCGGGTCATTTCTCGGGCGTGGCGACCGTGGTCGCGAAGCTGTTCAACCTGGTGCAGCCCGACCTGGCGGTGTTCGGCCAGAAGGACTACCAGCAGACGCTGGTGATCAGACGCCTGGTCCGGGACGTTTCGTTCCCGATCGAACTCGTGATCGGCGCCACGCTGCGCGAACCGAGCGGCCTCGCCCTCAGTTCGCGCAATCAGTACCTGACGGCGGGTGAGCGCGTGCAGGCGGCGGCGATCCACGCGACGTTGCAGGACATGGCCGGGCAGGTTCGCCTGGGGGAAGATGAGGCAGTCGTGTGCGAGGCCGGCACGGCGCGGCTTGCCGCTGCTGGGCTGCGCGTGGACTATTGCACCGTCCGCATGGCCGATGACCTTTCCGAACCGCAACCGGGCCAGCAGGGACCTCGGGTCGCGCTCGCGGCCGCGTACCTGGGCAGAGCGCGACTTATCGACAACGTATTGATCTGATTGGGGATCGCGTCGCGCTGGCGCCAGACCTGTTGTTCGAAAGCAACATTCAGGTCGGAATCATCAACTTTTTTGCGACAACTGTTGCTTTTTTAGTGAGAACGGCGTATCGTCTGAACCTGCTGACCGGTCGACCGCTTACCACAGCGATTCCGGAACGCAGCAGGGCGCATTTAGGTAATCGTCACTCCGATTCTACCCTCCTGGTTTCAGCGAGGGTTTTTTTTTGCCCGGACGCCGGGGGGCGCGATGACAACTGAGCGGATGGCCGACCTGCGGGTGCACGCGGATCGCCTCGGATCTCGCCACCTGCGCGAGTTGATCGAGGAGGCCGGACGCCTCGAGTACCTGCGCTACCGCGTCGGACCCCTGCACGCGGACCTGACCAAGCAGCGCCTGGATCCCGGTGCCTGGAACGCCCTGGGGGCCTGGGTCGAGGCCTGCGACTGGGAGGCCCGGCGCGATGCCATGTTCCGCGGCGAGCCGGTGAACGCGTCCGAAGGGCGCGCCGTGCTGCACACCGCGCTGCGCGCCAGCGGGTCCGACCTGCCACCGCTCGCACCGCCTGCGATCCTCGCCGAGATCGAGCGAGCCGCGCAGTCCATGGCGGCGCTGGTCGATGCCGTGTACGCAAACGACGGCGCGCGCCTGGGACTAGCGCCTGGCATCACCGACATCGTCAACGTGGGCATCGGCGGGTCCGACCTGGGACCGCGCCTGGCGGTCGAAGCCCTTTCCGCGCACCACATGGGGGGATTCCGCTTCCATTTCCTGCCCAACGTCGATGGCCACCAGACCAGCGCCCTGATGCGCACGCTCGATCCCAGGCGCACGCTCGTCCTCCTGGTGTCCAAGACGTTCGGAACCCAGGAGACGCTGCTGAACGGCCGCGTGCTGCAGGACTGGGTGGCCTCGGCCTACGGCGGTGACACCGTGGCCGCCGCGCGGCATTTCATCGCCGTGAGCGCGAACGTGCCCGCCGCGCAGGGCTTCGGGATCCCGCCGGAGCGCGTGCTGCCGTTGTGGGACTACGTCGGTGGCCGCTACTCGGTGTGGTCGAACGTGGGACTGGTGCTCGCGCTCGCGATCGGCATGGAGGGCTTCCGCGATTTCCTCCGCGGCGGTGCGCAGATGGACGACCATTTCCGCAGCGCGCCGTGGCAATCCAACCTGCCCGTGTGGATGGCGCTGACCGGGGCGTGGAACCGCAACGTGCTCGGCTACGGCAGCCTGGCGGTGGTGCCCTACCACGATGGCCTGCGGGAACTGCCCGCCTTCCTCCAGCAGCTCGAGATGGAGAGCCTGGGCAAGCGCGTGCGGCCAGACGGCTCGGTGTTGGCCGAACAGGCCGTGCCCGTGGTCTGGGGCAGCGTGGGCAGCAATGCCCAGCATGCGTACTTCCAGGCGCTGCACCAGGGCACCGAGATCGTGCCGGTGGACTTCGTGGGCGTGGTGCAGCCCGCGCACGACCTGGCCGAGAACCACGACGCACTGCTCGCGAACCTGCTCGCGCAGGGTTCGGCGCTCGCGGTAGGGAAGTCCGAAGACGAGGCGCTCGCCGAGCTCGCGCATGCCGTGCACGACGAGCGAACTCGACTCGCCCTGGCGGCGCAGAAGACGTTTCCCGGGAACCGTCCCAGCACCACGCTGCTGCTCGACGCGCTCACGCCCCGGGGCCTGGGCTGCCTGGTCGCGCTGTACGAGCACAAGGTGTTCGTGCAATCGGTGCTCTGGGACATCAACGCCTTCGACCAGTGGGGCGTGGAGCTGGGCAAGACCATCGCCAAGCGCATCCAGCCCGCGCTCGGGAACGCGCAATCGCCCGCGACCGGCTTCGATGCCTCCACGCGCGCGCTGATCGACGAGATCCACAAGGTGCGCGCGCAATAGGGTGATACCGGACCTGTAGAGCCGAGCTTTCTCGGTTCGCGCCGTCGTTGCGTGAGAATTGACGCCAGGGCAGCGGAGCAAGCTCCGCTCTACGACGATATGCCGGGCGCGATCTCGGTGCCGCCATGCCGCGACAGCGCCCACGCGACGTGCTCGCGCACGAGCGCCGACGCGTGCGATTCGCGCGCACGCAGGGCGTGGATCACCTTGCCGCTCGTCGGCGCGTTGCCCAAGGCCACGGCGATGTTGCGCAGCCAGCGCTCGTGCCCGATGCGGCGGATCGCCGATCCCTCCGTGCGCGACAGGAACTCGTCCTCGGTCCAGGCGAACAGCGCGGTCAGCGCGGAGGCGTCGAGGCCGTGGCGAACGCGGAAATCGGGTTCGACGCTGATCCGCGCGAACTTGTTCCACGGACAGACGAGCTGGCAGTCGTCGCAGCCGTAGATGCGGTTCCCCAGCATCGGCCGCAGCGCTTCGGGGATCGATCCGGCGAGCTCGATCGTCAGGTACGAGATGCAGCGCCGCGCATCGAGCTGGAACGGCGCCACGATCGCGCCGGTCGGACAGGCCTCGATGCAGCGCGTGCAGGTGCCGCAATGCTCCTCCGCGGGCGTGTCGGTGGGCAGGTCGAGGTCGGTGTACAACTCGCCGAGGAAGAACCACGAGCCTGCCGAGCGGTTGATCAGGTTCGTGTGCTTGCCGATCCAGCCCAGCCCCGCGTTGCGCGCGAGCGGCTTCTCGAGCACGGGCGCCGAGTCGGTGTAGGCGCGGTAGCCGAACGGGCCGATCGCGGCCGCGATGCGGTCGGCGAGGCGCTGCAGTCGGTTGCGCAGCAGCTTGTGGTAGTCGCGGCCCAGTGCGTAGCGGGAGACGTAGCCCTGGCCTGGATCCCCGAGTTCACGCCAGGCATCCGCGGCATCGCCAGGCCAGTAGTCCATGCGCACCGAGATCACGCTCATCGTGCCCGGCCGCAGCGTGCCCGGCCGGCTGCGCGCGACGCCATGCCGGGCCATGTAGCCCATCTCCCCGTGATAACCCTTCCCGAGCCACGCGAGCAGCTTCGATTCGTCTTCGGCGAGCGGCAAGCGCGCGATCCCGACCTGTTGGAAGCCCAGGCCGGACGCCCATTGCCGGATCGATGCGACCAGCGTGGCGGGATCGACGGCAGGGGAGGGATGGGGATCCAGGTTCGACTCGCGACGACGGTGGCGTCGTGCGCCGATGCGCACGCCTCGCCTATGCTATCGCCGCCATGACCGATCACGACCAGCGATTCTTCGACGAGGCCGGCGCGCGCGAGCTGGACGCGCGCACCATCGCGTCGATGTCCGGCGATTCGTACGCGCTGATGGAGCGCGCGGGCGTGGCCGCCTACCGGCGGCTGCGCGCGAACTGGCCCGAGGCACGGCGCCTGGTCGCCTGCTGCGGCCGCGGCAACAACGGCGGCGATGGCTACGTGATGGCGACGCTGGCGCGTGCGGACGGGCTCGAGGCGATCGTCGTGCGTGGCCCGCTCGCCGGCACGTCGTCCGCGGACGCGCGGCGTGCGCGCGATGCCTTCCTCGCCGGCGGCGGCGCTGAGCAGGAACTCACGCCGGGCGACACGCTGCCCGATGCTGATCTGGTGATCGATGCGATGTTCGGCCTGGGTTTGTCGCGTGCGCCTGCAGGCATCGATGCGGTGCTGCTCGCCGCGATCAACGCGCATGGAAGGCCGGTGCTCTGCGTCGACCTGCCGTCGGGCATCGAGGCCGGCACGGGTCATGCGCCGGGAATCGCGGTGCGCGCGGACATGACGGTGACGTTCCTCGGTTGGAAGGGGGGTCTGCTGACGGGCGAGGGACTGGTCGCGGCGGGTCGCTGCGTACTCGAGACCTTGGCCGACGACACGTCCATCGTGCACGGGGTGCAGGCGAACGGTGTCCGGCTCGGCGAGCGCGACCTGGCGCGAACGCTTCCGCGTCGGTCCCTCGCTGCGCACAAGGGCGATTCGGGCCATGTGCTCGTGGTCGGTGGCGAGGTGGGCTATGGCGGCGCCGCCCTGCTGGCGGGAGGCGCGGCGGCCCGCGCCGGAGCCGGGCTGGTGTCGGTCGCGACGCACCCCGACCATGCGACCGCCATGCTCGCGGCCCGGCCCGAACTCATGGTGCGTGGCATCGGAAAGGTCGAGGCGCTGGATCCGCTGCTGGCGCGTGCCACGGTACTGGCGCTCGGTCCCGGCTTGGGGCAGGGGCCCTGGGGCCGGCTCCTGCTGGAACGCTCGCTCGCCTCGACCTTGCCGCGCGTGATCGACGCGGATGCCTTGAACCTGCTCGCCCGCGGGGACCTGCGTGCCGGCGCGAACGCGGTGCTCACGCCCCACCCGGGCGAAGCCGCGCGCCTGCTCGGATGCGCCACGGACGAGGTCCAGCGGGACCGTTATGGCTGCGCACGGGCGATCGCGTTGCAGCACGACGCCGTCGTGGTGCTCAAGGGTGCAGGCACCGTGATCGCGGCGCCCGATGGCCGTCTCGCCGTGCTGCCGCTGGCCGAGCCGGCACTGGCTGCCGGTGGCACCGGGGACGTGCTCACCGGCATCGTCGCCGCGCTGATGGCGCAGGGCCTCGATGGCTGGCACGCGGCGGCGGCGGGCGTGACCGCGCACCTGCTGGCGGCGCGACGCGCGAGCGCAGGGCGACCGCGCGGCACGCTTGCGCAGGACGTGGTCGAGTAGTTGCGCGACGTGTTGAATCCATGAGTCCCGCGGAGGACGCCGTCGACGGCTGGCAGTTGCTCGACCAGTCGCAGTTGGAGGACTTGGCCGCCCGCTACGGGCGAGTCGCGCCGCCGGGCCTCGTGGTCCATTTGCAGGGCGAACTCGGAGCCGGCAAGAGCACCTTCGCGCGCGCCTACATCCGCGCGCGATTGCCCGGGGCGCGCGTGAAGAGCCCCACCTACACGCTGGTCGAGCCCTACCACCTGGCAGACGGCGGCTTGCTGCACCATCTCGATCTTTACCGGACCGGCGATCCATCGGAGCTGGAGGCCCTGGGCGTCCGGGAACTCGTGCACTCCGACAGCCAATTGCTGATCGAGTGGCCCGAGCGCGCGCAGGGCGCATTGCCCGGCCCGGACCTGCGGATCGAGCTGAAGCACGCCGGGTCCTCGCGCGCGATCCGCGTGACCGCCGAAACTGCCCGTGGCACGCAGCTTTTGGAGAACATTTGATTTCTCCTGGGGTGGAAAACCATCAGTTCCGACGGTTATCTGCTCTCTTTCCTCAAGAAAGCACGTTAGTCGACGGATTATTAAAGGGAAATGCTGGACACTCGCCTTGAACTCTGATGCAATCCCGGCATGTCGCGCGCAGCCTGGAAGCATCCGTTCTTGCGCATGGGTCGATGCCTC
>Ga0315912_10000979_pt1 | contig 39503 bp, 31 predicted proteins | sample VfabasoilMG_FD_204469 | JGI IMG/M metagenome (GOLD analysis project Ga0315912, IMG submission 204469) | Garden soil microbial communities collected in Santa Monica, California, United States - V. faba soil | ecosystem: Environmental > Terrestrial > Soil > Garden | place: USA: California... | reverse complement strand
TGCTGCCGCCCTCCATCAGCCACGAGGGTTACTCGGCCAAGCCCATGCACTCCTACTGGGACGACCTGTTCGCGCTGCGTGGCTACAAGGATGCGGTCTGGCTGGCCGAGGTGCTCGGCAAGCCCGACGACGCACGCACGCTGCGCGTGAGCCGCGACCAGTTCGCGCGCGACCTCGCGGCCGCGGCGCGCGCCGCGATGAAGTTCCACCGCATCGACTTCATCCCCGGCTGCTCCGACCTCGGCGACTTCGACGCCACCAGCACCACCATCGCGCTCACCCCCGTGCAGGCCGGAGCGGTGCTGCCCGACTCGGCGCTCGTCAACACGTTCGAGCGCTACTGGGAGTTCTTCCAGCGCCGCCGGGACGGCCGCGAGGCATGGGACGCGTACACGCCGTATGAGCTGCGCAGCGTCGGGGCATTCGTCCGCCTGGGCTGGCGCGAACGGGCGAACGAGGCGCTGGCCTGGTTTCTCGCCGACCGACGGCCCGAAGGCTGGCGGCAATGGGCCGAGGTGGTGGACCGCCTGCCCCGGCACGCGCGCTTCCTCGGCGACATGCCGCACACCTGGGTGGGTACCGACTTCGTGCGCTCGGTGCAGGAGATGCTCGCCTACGAGCGCGAGAGCGACAGCACGCTGGTGCTGGCCGCCGGCGTTCCGCCCGCGTGGCTGGAGGGAAGCGGCGTGCGCGTGCGCGGACTGGTCACGCGCTGGGGTGTGGTGAGCTACGAACTCCACCGCGTGGACGGCCACATCCGGCTCGTGCTCGACAGCTCGCGACTGATCGTGCCGCGCGGAGGCATCGAGTTCGCGCCTCCCGTGGACGCGCCCGCGAAGATCACGGGCCCTTCACGGCCGGCCGCCGTCGAAGTGGACGGCAAGCCCAATCGCGTGGGCGCGGACGGGCGGTTCCTGTGGCGGCCGCTGCGCCGGGACGCGCGAGCGCCGCGCGCGCTGGAGTGGGGGCACTCCGACGCGCCGCGCTACGACCCCTATCACTGAGGGCGAGTCGCCCGCGGGGGGTGCACATCAGTCGAGCCCCTCCGGCACGCAGGCGCCGTTCGTGCGGATCACCTCGCGGTAGAACTCGCCGCTCGCCTTGATCGTCCGCTGCTGCGTGGCGTAGTCCACGTGCACGAGCCCCATGCGGTGCGAGAAACCGCTCGCCCACTCGAAGTTGTCGAGCAACGACCACACGTAGTAGCCGCGCAGGTCCACACCGCGGCGGATGGCCTCGCGCGCGGCCGCGAGGTGTCGGCGCAGGTAGTCCGTGCGCAGCGGGTCTTGGAGCGTTCCACCGGGTGCGGTGTCGGGGTCGGGGAAGGCGGCACCGTTCTCGGTGATGTAGATCGGCACGCGTCCGTAACGCTCGGTCACCCAGGTCAGCGTCTCGATCAGCAGCTCGGGGCGCACCTCCCAGCCCGTCGTCATCTTCGGGCCGCGATCGCCCGGCACCTCGCGCGCACGGGTGGGGAGGGCGGTGTCGTCGTGACGCACGTCGTAGCCGGTGTACCAGTTGATGCCCAGGAAATCGAACGGCTCGGCGAGTGAGGCCATGTCGCGCGGCGTGTGGTCCGGCCAGGCTTCGCCGAACATCTCGCGCACGGCGTCGGGGTAGCGGCCCCGGTAGGCGGGGTCCAGGTAGTGCTCGTTGAAGTATGCGTGTCCCCGTACGGCGGCGGCCACGTCGGCCGCCGCGTCGGTGGCCGGATGGTGCGGCGCCAGGTTCACCACCAGGCCGATGCGCGCGTCACGCAGCCCCGATTCGCGGAACCGCCGCACGGCGGCGGCGTGCGAGAGCAGCAGCGAGTGGGTCGCGCGCGTGGCCTCGAACCAATCGCGATGCCCGGGTGCATTCACGCCGTGCACGTAGCCGGCATCCACGACCACCCACGGCTCGTTGATCGTGCACCACAGCGGCACGCGGCTTCCGAATCGCGCGTAGAGCAGGCTCGCGTAGTCGGCGAACCACTTCGGCATGTCGGGATTGAGCCAGCCGCCGCGATCCTCGAGTGCGGCGGGCAGGTCCCAGTGGTAGAGCGTCAGCATGGGCGTGACTCCCGCCTCGAGCAGCGCATCCACCAGCCGGTCGTAGAACGCGAGGCCCGCCTCGTTCGGCGTCCCCGTGCCCTCCGGCAGCACACGGCCCCAGGCCACCGAGAACCGGTAGGAGCCCAGTCCCAGCGCTCGCATGAGCGCCACGTCTTCGGGCCAGCGGCGATAGTGGTCGCAGGCCAAGTCACCGGTCATACCACGCAACGTGCGACCCGGCGTGTGTGAGAATCGGTGCCAGATCGAGGCCCCGGCGCCGTCCGCCAACGGGGATCCCTCGATCTGGTAAGCCGAAGTCGCTGCGCCCCACACGAATCCCGATGGGAATGAAAGTGGGTCCTGCAAGCGGGACGCCTCCAGAGCCGGGGCGAGCGAAGGCTCGATCGGGGTAAACAAAGTCTGCCAGGCCGCGCGCCGGTGAGATTTGTGGGCGGCAACGTAACAGGTGTCTTGACACTCCTACAACGTCCATGTAAACGTTTTCACGGCAGCGTTCGAGCCGGTCCCAAGCCACCCCCCTCGTCCAGCGGTCCAGCGGGTTCCACAGGATGTCGCCCGTTCGTCCCCCGGTCAGGGCACGCGTGTCGGCCCGACCTCGCGAACGCTGCCGCGTCCCAGCGACGCAGGACTCAAGCTCCGCTGGCTGCGTCCACCTTCGCAGCGAACGGTGAGCCTGCCCACCCCCATCTCGGAGACTTCCCCATGAGGCGGATCACTACCACTGCCATGGCGCTCGCCGCGGCCTGCATGACGCTCGCGTCTGCCGCATTCGCGACGCCGGTGCCGAACAGCGCCGTGGTTCACACGCGCGTGTTCGACGACTGTCCGATCTCGATCCTGACCGTGAACAACTCGTTCCCGGCGCTGGTCTCGATCGACGACCAGAACCAGTTGCCGCAACCCTTCTGCGCCGGCTTCGCCAACCTTCACACGTGGCGATTCTCCACTGACGGCGCGAACGACCTCCAGTTCCTGAACGAGGACACGTTCGAGTTCTCCTGCGAGGTCGTGCTGAACGGCGTCGGCGAGGGCGGCCTGAACCTGGCTCCGTGGTGGGGGCCGCAGGCGGACGGCCTGATGAACATCCGCACCACGGACGGCGAGATCGCCTGCTTCGGCGGTCGCATGCCGTTCTTCTCGTTCACCGGCTCTTTCGGGCTCCTGTACGTGAACAACACGCCCATCATGTGCGGTATCTCGTACTTCCCGAACGGCCTGTCGGGTGTCTCGCCGGCCCAGGTGATCTACAGCATCCGCTACAACGCCATCAACTACTCGAGCGGCCTGCTGAACTTCGACCAGGGCAATCCCGCTGAGAACCCGCCGCACGGTCTGTGGGGTGCGCTCACGCCGTGGTACGCGGGCGGCCACATGAAGATGTTCGCGTTCCCGGCGGGCTCGCCGCACGGTATCAAGGGCGAGTGGCGCAACATCCAGTACACGGCCGGCCCGACGCCGACCAAGAAGAGCAGCTGGCACGAGCTCAAGAAGCTGTACCGGTAGTTCGCATCCGTTACACTCCCGAACGGCCGCGCCCTCCGGCGCGGCCGTTCGCGCTTGACCGGTCACCCGGCGAAAGGAGTTCCCGGGCATGAGCCAGCAGAAGCTCGCCATCCTCGTGGGCGGCGGCCCCGCGCCCGGCATCAACAGCGTCATCGCCGCGGCCACCATCCGCGCCCGTGTGGCCGGCGTCGAGGTGCTGGGGGTGGAGGACGGGTTCGAGTGGCTGATGCAGGGCGACCTGGACCATGTCCGCCCGCTCACCATCGACAACGTCTCGCGCATCCACTTCCGCGGCGGCAGCCACTTGGGCATCTCGCGCGCGAACCCGACGCGCGACCCGCGCGCGCTCGACCGCGTCGTGGTCGCATTGCTCCAGCTGGGCGTGACCGAGCTCATCACCATCGGCGGTGACGACACGGCATTCAGCTCGATGAAAGTGCACGAACGCGCGGCGGGCCAGATCCGCGTGGCGCACGTGCCCAAGACCATCGACAACGATCTCGACCTGCCCGCGCACGTGGACACGTTCGGGTTCCAGACCGCGCGCCATCATGGCGCGGAGGTGGTGAAGAACCTGATGGTGGACGCCAAGACCACGTCGCGCTGGTACTACGTGGTGGCGATGGGGCGGAAGGCAGGCCACCTGGCACTCGGCATCGGCAAGTCGGCCGGGGCGACGATCACGCTCATCCCCGAGGAGTTCAGCGAGCGCCCGCTGCGCCTGAGCCGCATCGTGGACAACCTGGTGGGCTCGCACCTGAAGCGCCTCTCCGACGGCCGGCGTGACGGCGTGGCGGTGATCGCCGAAGGGCTGGCCCTCGACGTGGACGAGCGCGACCTCGAGCAGCTGCCGTTCACGGAGCGCGACGACCATGGTCACGTGCGCCTCGACGAGATCAGCTTCGGCGACGTCCTCAAGCGCGCCGTGCAGGAGCGGCTGCGCGAGTTCGGCATCAAGACCACGATCACCGCCAAGAACATCGGCTACGAACTGCGCTGCACCGATCCCATCCCGTACGACATGGAGTACACGCGCGACCTGGGGTACTGCGCCGCCAAGTACCTGCTGGCCGGCGGGGATGCCGCGATGGTGTCGCTGCAGGGTGGACGCTTCGTGCCGGTGCCGTTCGAGAGCCTCATCGACCCGGTCACCGGCCGCGCCCGCGTGCGGTTCGTGGACATCCACACCGAGCGCTACGCGATCGCGCGGCGCTACATGCTGCGGCTGCGCCGCGACGACTTCGACTCGGACGAGCACCTGGCCCCGCTGGCCGCCGTGGCCGGCCGCTCGCTGGAGGACTTCCGGCGGGAGTTCGAGTACCTGGTCGAGGACGAGCCGCCGGCACTGAAACTGATGGAGGCGGGGAAGGCGGACTGAGTCTCGCTTGCCACCGGCCTCTCAGGTCTCAAATGACGCGCGCGCTCGACTCTGAGGCGCGCGTTCGACTTGCGGGAGTTCCGCGATATCACCATCGCCGCTTCACCGCCGCTGCGGGATGATCCTGCGACGCCGCGATCGTCGTCACTACGGGAACAGCGCGCGTCGTGCGGGTCTCTGTGACCCGACTCGTGTGCGGACATGCAAGCGGCGACCGGCGCAGTCGCGAGCAAGAATTTCGATAATTATCATTGCTCCAACACGCACATACTCGTAGCTTATTCATGTCTACGCGCCAACCGTGCGACGGTAGTGCGGGATCCCCCGGTCCTGGAGCGAAGGCGCTCATCGAGGTTCGAGCGCCCGAGCAACGCGATGTTCACCCGCCCGAGAAGCCGACTGCAGCCGCCCCGTTCCCGGGGCCAGCACACGGCGCGGGTGAACGCGGTGCGGAGATCGATCACTTCTCGTGACCGCGCGAGGGTGACCGGCCGTGTCGTGGCAGGCCCTCGGTCGAATGACTGTCGGGCACGCCGCGCCAACCTCTGGGGGTTCCCGTGTTGACGAGCCAGCTTCGACACCCGCACGCGCGTCCTGAAGGACGCTCCACGCTGACTTCGCCCGCCGCTGCCGTCGCGCTTCTCCTGACCTTGGCGGTGAGCGCGGGCTGCGGCCACAAGAACACGCTCGCGCCGACGGTCGCGGCGACCGAGTCCGCGCGCGCCGCCGATCCGTTGCGGCACCGGCATGCGAACCGCGGTCCGGTCCACCTCGAGGGACGCTCCTCGTCCGGGGCCCTGTGGGTGATCGACAAGCCCGCGGACTGGAACCGCTCGCTGGTCATCTATGTGCATGGCTACACGCTGCCGTCCGCTCCCGTCGCGCTCCCCAACAACGGCGAGGTCCGGGACTCGCTTCTCGCGCGCGGCTACGCCGTGGCGACCTCGAGCTTCTCGAGCAACGGCTTCGCGGTGCGCGAGGGCATGCGCGACTCGGATGCGTTGCGGGAGATCTTCGAGGACCGTGTCGCCGAACCGCGTCACACGTACCTGCTCGGTCGGTCGCTGGGCGGCCTCATCAGTATGCTCCTGACGCAACGGGAGGCCGAGCACTACGACGGTAGCCTCCTGGTCTGCGGCATCGTGGGCACCAGCATCGAGGAGATCCAGTACATGGGGGATATCCGCGTGCTGTTCGACACGGTGTATCCGGGCGTGCTTCCGGGCGATCTCGAACACTCGATCGTGATCACGGACCCCAACACCCAGCTCATCGGCCCGGTCGTGGCGGCCGTCACCGCGAATCCGCAGGGCCTTGGCATCATCCAGCTGCTGGCCCGTCACCCCCTGGCGGGTGCGAACAGCCAGGAGATCGTGGGCTCACTGATCAACGCGCTCGGTTTCTCGATGCAGGCGGGCAGTGACCTGTACAAGCGCTGCGACAACTCGAGCTTCTTCGACAATGCCAGCTGGACCTACACGTCGGCGGCATTGCCCCCGCCATTGCTGGCGGACATCAACTCGCGAGTCCGGCGCTACACCCGCTCGTCTGACGCGACGGAGTTCCTGCGTCGCTACGGCGAGCCCTCGCCTCGGCTGAAGATCCCGATGCTGTCGCTCCACACGACTCGCGACCCGCAGGTCCCGGTGTGGCACGAGGACAAGCTGGCGCAGGTGATCTCGAGCCCGCTGCTCATCCAGCGGCGTGTGGATCGCTACGGTCACGACAACTTCTCCGCCGGCGAGCTCATGGTCCACTTCAACGACCTCGTGAACTTCGCCCGGACGCAGCAGCACGACGGCGACGACGACCTCGTGGCCGGCGACGACAGTCATGTGGCCGGCGGCGATCTGGCCCGCGGGCGCCAGCACTAGGCGCGCCGGCCGCCGCGAACCGGGGGAGGAGCGCGTGAGCGCTCCTCCCTTCGCGTCTCGAGCAACTCCACGGCGGGCCGGGACGCTTGACGCCGCGTGACGAGATACGCTTAACTCCGCGGCTCGCGGGCGATTAGCTCAGTTGGTAGAGCACTTGCTCGACAAGCAAGGGGTCACTGGTTCAAGTCCAGTATCGCCCACCATGTCTCGAGGGGCGCGCACGTGCGGCAGGGCCGCCGCGCCGCCCCGTTCGTGTCTCCGGGGCACCGCCGCGACGCAGGCCTGGACACACGAGATCAGGGAAGGCAGTCCCGCCATGACCAGTTCCGTGAAGACCGCCGCAGGCCCCGATCTCTCCGCCTATCCGGGCGGGGAGGCGCTCTACCGCCTGCGCCATTCGGCCGCGCACGTCCTCGCCACGGCCGTGACCGAGCTGTTCCCCGACGTGAAGGTGGCGGGCGGGCCGCCCGTGGACGGCGGCTTCTATTACGACTTCGCCCGCGCCACGCCGTTCACTCCCGAGGACCTCGAGCGCATCGAGGCCCGCATGCGCGAGGTGGTCGCCGCCGACCAGCCGTTCGTCTCCGGCGAGATGACTCGCGACGAGGCGCGCGCCCATTGGGAGAAGGCGGGGGAGAAGTACAAGCTCCACTTCCTGTCGCAGATCCCCGCGGACGCCAAGGTCACCACCTACAAGAACGGCCCGTTCCTCGACCTCTGCCGCGGTCCGCACCTGCGCAGCACCGGGGAGCTCAAGGCGTTCAAGCTCACCCACGTCGCGGGCGCCTACTGGCTCGGTAGCGAGAAGAACGAGATGCTCCAGCGCATCTACGGCACCGCGTTCGCGACGCAGGCCGAGTTGGACGAGCACCTGAAGCGCATCGAGGAGTCGCTCAAGCGCGACCATCGCCGCCTGGGGCGTGAGCTGGACCTGTTCTCGATCCAGGAGGAGATCGGTCCCGGCCTGGTGCTGTGGCACCCCAAGCTGGGCATCGTCCGGCACGTGATGGAGACGTTCTGGAAGGAAGAGCACTACAAGGCGGGCTACCAGTTCGTGTACACGCCGCACATCGCCAGCGAGAAGCTCTACGAGATCTCGGGGCACCTCCAGAACTACGCCGACATCATGTACGCGCCCATGATCATCGACGAGCAGGCGTACCGCGCCAAGCCCATGAACTGCCCCGGCCACATCATGATCTACAACGCGCGCAAGCACAGTTACCGCGAGCTGCCCGTGCGCTATGCGGAGCTGGGGACCGTGTACCGCTACGAGCGCTCGGGCGTGCTGCACGGCATGGAGCGCGTGCGCGGCTTCACCCAGGACGACTCGCACATCTTCTGCACACCAGATCAACTGCAAGACGAAGTTCAGGGCGTGCTCGATCTGCACCACCACCTGATCACCACGTTCGGCTACGAGTACCGCTGCTACCTGGCGACCAAGCCGGTGGACAAGTACCTGGGCTCGGACGAGGAGTGGGAGTTCGCCACCAACGCGCTGCGCAGCGCGCTCGAGCAGCGCGGCATGGCGTACGAGGTGGACGAGGGCGGCGGGGCGTTCTACGCGCCCAAGATCGACATCAAGCTCAAGGACGCGCTGGGCCGCGAATGGCAGTGCGGCACCGTGCAGGTGGACCTGAACCTGCCCAAGCGCTTCGGGGTGTACTACACGGGCAGTGACGGCAAGGACCACGAAGTCATCATGCTGCACCGCGCGCTCTACGGCTCACTCGAGCGTTTCGTGGGCATCTACATCGAGCACACGGGCGCGGAGTTCCCGGTCTGGGTCGCCCCGACCCAGGCGGTGGTGATCCCGGTGAACGCCAAGGCGTACGACTACGCCAACGCCACGCTGAACTCGCTTCGCGACGCCGGCGTGCGCGCCGAGGTGGACGTGCGCGAGGAGAAGCTGGGTGCCAAGATCCGTGACGCCGAACTGCAGAAGATCCCGTACATGCTGGTCGTGGGCCCGCGCGACGCCGAGGCCGGCACCGTGTCGGTGCGCCGCAAGGGCGAGGGGGACCTGGGGGCGATGACGCTGCCGGCGTACCTCGAGCGCGTGCAGCGGGAGATCCGCGAGAAGACGCGGTAGCTCGGAGTCGGCCCCGGCGGCCTCGGGCGGCGAAGCTCGAGAACACCTGGCGCCTCGGCTGGACTCCGAGTGAGATCGCCGGCCTCAGTTGCTGATGGCTGCTCGCACGCTCGCGCTCGCTCCTGCTCCCCGGCTGCGGTCGCGATCTCGTTTCTCGCGCATGAAGCCTTCGCCGTAGGTTTGGCTGGCTTCGAATTGGTTGTGGGCGCGACAGCGCAGGCGCAGGTTGGCTGTCGTCGTCTGGCCACGACGTGCGACGGGGCGGATGTGATCGAACTCCAGCCGCGCGGTTGCGACGCATCGGCGGCCGCCTTCGCTCACAAACGTGCACCTGCCTCCGTCGCGTTGCCAGACGGCGCGCTTGATCTCGGCGGGAATGTAGCGGCCGTTCGCGTGGCTACGCCGGGCTCGAGGCGAATCTGTTTCGGCGAACTTGCGCTGTTCGAGTTGCTTGACCAGGAGCTGCAGAGCGCGCCTGAGAACGTCTGCGGTCTCGACCGACGGCCCTGCATGAGCCAGGAGGTCCTTGGCTCGCTGCAGGAACTCGTAGGTCTCCTGGTCTACGGTGACCTGAAGCGCGTAGCGGCCGGGTGAAAGTGGTTTGAGCCTGGCTCCAGGCGAGAGCGCTCCGGGTGCTTGCTCGAGAAGTGGCCCCATGCTCAACGGCAATCCGGGCTCACTCGATGGGACAACTGTCCCCGGGGACAGTTGGGGTGAGGGCGATGGAGTCGCCTGCGCACTCGCTCCGCTTTCGCGAAGTTCGGAAGCGACCCCGATCGGGTGTGGAACCACCATTGTCGGTACGTCCGGCCGCGGGAATCGGGCGGCGAGCAGATGTTCGACCTCCGCGCGGGTCTTGTGCGTCGCGGCGGTGAGCAACTCGTCGCAATTGACAGGTGTCAGGTGCGCGGCGAGGGCCACGATGGCGCTCAGGTGCACACGGCCCTCGGCCAGCGCCTCCAGCAGGGCCGGGTAACTCCGTGCTGCCCGGGCCGCTCGGATGCGCTTGTACGCAGACTCCTCGGACATGTGCCAGACCCGGACGCAATAGTCGAACATCGACGAACACCCCGCTGGTAGATAGAGGCGGCGTGCGTCGATTTCGCCGATGTGCGCGATCAGCTCGGCGTTCCTGCCTCGGTCCTGGGTGAGAAGCTGTTCGAAGGACTGCAGTAGCGCGTGGTCAGCGAGATGCGTGATCCGACAGGGCTGCATGGGAGATCTCCGCGCCGGGGGCTCGGTCGCGGGGGCACTTTCATTCATAGCACGAGCGCCTTCGGCGCTCGTGAAAGGCCGCATGGGCACTCGCGCTCTTCGCCGCGAGAAATTTCGAGGGCAAGCGTGCGCGACGCCTCCAGCGCTCAAGCATGAGCGGCTGGACTTCGATTCCGGCGAACGCCTCGATCACCGGAAGCGGCCTGACTGAAAGTCGTCAATTCAAGAATTGGTCAAATGCGCGGATTGCGGTACCCGGCGAGAAGCAGTTCCGCGGGCCAACGCGAAGCGGCCCGCGCTTCACAGAGCGCGGGCCGCTTCGCGTTGACGCTGTGATCAGCCGCTACTCGCCGCCGCCGAACTTGAACACCAGGCCCATCGAGCCGTCGGTGCTGCTCGGCCACCACGTGCTCTTCGCACCCGCTTCCTCGTACGTGGCCTGGCCGACCTTCTCGCCCAGCTGCACGGTGAAGCCCCAGGTCTCCGAGACCATCATGTGCGCACCGACGCGGCCGTGCAGGCTGATGCGCGTCACACTTTCGGTCTCGTAGCTCGGGGGTACGAACGAGTCGTCCTCGAACTTCGCCTTGCCCGTCCAGAACTCGATGCCGGGGCCGAAGAACACATAGGCGCGCTCACCCAGCTTCACGAACCGGTCGCCTCCCAGGCGGATGTTCCACGAGCTCTGCGAGTAATTGAACGTCCCCGTCCCTGGCGACGCATTCGTCCCCGGCTTGTTCTCCTCGCCGAACGTGCCGATGCCGCCCGAGGCCGTGAACGCGTACTCCGGCCCCATCAGGTTCCAGTACTCGAACTTGAATCCGTACTCCGAGTGGTCGAAGGCCGCGGCCGTACCGCTCCCGAACTCTCCGGCGAGATCCGCCGTGCCGGTCGAGACTTGCAGGCCGATGAACGTGGACTTCGGGTTGTCCGCGGCGAGCGATGCCGTGGCAGCGATGGCGAGAAGAGCGACAGCGATGAGCAGGCGCTTCATCTTTGGGCCCCCGGTTCCTTCGCGGCCCCCATGGCCGACGAACGGCGAAGGACGCTAGGGAGACAGGGAAGTGCTGTCAATGTTCAGCACCCGCCGCGTTCACCGTTGGGCGAAACCTCGCGACCCGCCTAGTTGAACGTCGCCGAGAACCGCAGTGCATACGAAGGTCCCGACCAGCTCTCATTGCTGATCACGATGTCCTTGTTCTTCGCCGAGAAGTAGTCGAGGCCGCCCTCGAAGCCAAGGCCCCAGGCGTCGCCGACCCACCACTCCTTGCCGATCCCGAGCGTGAACGCGAAGCCCGAGTCGCTGTCGCCCTTGAAGGGATCCTCCAGCTGCGACGACAGCGAGCCGACGCCGAGGCTGCCGGTGAAGTACACGTTGGCCGGCATCAGGTAGTAGGTGAGCCCGGCGCCGAACCCGCTCATCATGAGCTCGCCCGAGACGTCTCCCGAGGTGGAGCCCACACCACTGACCGAGAGCTCGCCTTTGGGATCGCTCATGATCCAGCCGAACATCGTGCCGTGGAGCAGCAGGTTGTCGCTGATCCGGCCGCCGATGGCGATCTCGCCGTTCGCCAACGCGCCTGAGAACTCCAGCTTGGCGCCCGCCTCCTCGATGCTCGCACTGCCGGTGCCGTAGCCAGGGGCCAGACGGAGGAAGAAGCCGTCATGCGTACGCGCCTCACCCGCACACGCGGTCGTGGCGGCGGTGAGCGCGGTCACCGACGACAACATCAGGGCAAGGACTCCACTCGTGATCCTGTTCATCGACTCCCTCCGGTCATGGGTTCGACTGCGGCCCGATCGTCGAGCATCCGTGGAGCGGCCTCCGCGAGTGCGGCCGGTCCGCGGGGCATCGTAGGCCGCCGGACGCGGAGGGCAAGCCCGCAGCGCCTACCGGGTTCGTTCGACGGAACGCGCATTCCCGGTGGCCTCCGGCAAGCCCGCACCGGCCAGGGGCTTGTCGGCCCCGCGACGGCTGGTGTAGGATGCCACGCGTTCACAAGCAGAAGCCCCGCGCTTCTCACCCTCGCGGACGTCTTCATCTCGGTCTCGCAACGGGTTCGGCCATTCGGCCCTGCCGCCCTCCGGGGGGCAAGGTCCTGGCATGCCGGTCGAAGGGCCCTCGGGTCCGGACGCCGGGCGGGGTGTCCTTCGCCACCCCGCCCGGCGTCCTTTCTATTGGGGCTCCGGCGGTGCGGCGGGATCCACAAGCCATGGGGAGGGAGACGCCATTTCAATTCCGGGCAAGTCTCAGGAACCGCGCGTCAACGAGCGCATTCGCATCCCGCAGGTCCGAGTGATCGGAGATGACGGCTCGCAGATCGGCATCCTCACCACACGTGAGGCGATCGCGATGGCCCAGGCAAAAGGGCTCGACCTCGTCGAGGTCGCGCCGACGGCACGCCCGCCGGTCTGCAAGATCATGGACTACGGAAAGTTCAAGTACGAGCAGAACCGCGCGACGAAGGCGGCCAAGAAGAAGCAGCACCAGATGCAGCTCAAAGAAGTGAAGATGCGTCCGAAGATCGAGGACCACGACTACGACTTCAAGCTCAAGCACGCGCGCGAGTTCCTCGCGCAGCGCGACAAGGTGAAGTTCACCGTCACGTTCCGCGGCCGCGAGATGGCCCATCAGGAGCTGGGTTACAAGATCATCGAGCAGGTCCTCCAGGACCTGGCGGACGTCGCGGTAGTGGAGCAGTCGCCGCGCGCCGAGGGACGCACCGTCTCGCTCGTGCTCTCACCCAAGCCCCAGCAGACTCCCAGCAAGCCCGCCACCAAGCCGGCGGCCGAGAAGGGCCCCTCCGAACAGGCCCCGCCGGCGAACGGATAAGAGAAGGGAACACGCGATGCCCAAGATGAAGTCGAACCGGGCCGCCCGGAAGCGCTTCAAGCTGTCCGGCACCGGCAAGGCGATCCGCCGCTCGTCGAACCTCCGACACGGCATGGTCGCGGACAACCGCAATTCGAAGCGCAAGAAGGGGTCCAACCTCGTGGTGGCCCAGGCGGACCAGGCGCGTGTGCGCAAGATGCTGGGGAAGTGACCCCGCACCGCTCCCATTCATCGTAGACCCGCCCCGCGACCCGGTCGCCTGACCCCGCGGGCAGGAGGATAGAAAGATGCCTCGTTCCAAGACCGTCGTTCCCGGCCGCGCGCGGCGCAAGAAGGTCCTGAAGGCCGCCAAGGGTGGCTTCAGCGGCCGCAGCAAGCTCTACAAGACCGCGCTCCAGACGCAGCAGCGCGCAGGGCAGTTCGCCTACGAGCACCGCCGGCTGAAGAAGCGCGACTTCCGCCGCCTGTGGATCGTCCGCATCAACGCGGCCGCGCGGCTGAACGGGCTCTCTTACAGCTCGCTCATCGCCGGGCTCAAGAAGGCGAGCATCGACGTGAACCGCAAGCTGCTCGCCGACCTCGCCGTTCGCGACATGGCCGCGTTCACGAAGCTGGCCGAGGTGGCGAAGAGCGTGACGGCGTAGAGCCTGTGACCGACATCGTCGGTATCCTCACGCGACGGCTCGACCCGGCCTGGACTCGGGGCGAGCCGTCCGCGTTGCTCCCGGACTACCGCGAGCGGATGGCCGCGTTGCTGCTGGCCAGCGAAGGTGTCGCGAAGGCCGTCGCGCCTTACGCCGAGGCGTTCGCCGGAGCCGTCGACGCCGCCACGGTCCAGGCCGTCCGCAACGCCGCGCTGTCGCGCGAGAACGGCGCGATCACCGAAGCCTTAGCACTCATGCCCTCGCTCTCGGCGGAGGAGAAGCGCAGCTCGGGCCGCGCGCTCAACCTGGCGAAGGCGATGCTCGAGGCCGCCGAGAAGGCGAAGCGCGAGGCACTCGAGCGCGGCCGTGAGGATGCCGGCGCGCTGGACGTGACGCTGCCGGGCCGCCGCCCATGGACAGGGCGGCCGCACGTCCTCGCCCAGGTGCGCGACGAGCTGCTGGACTTGTTCCATGGACTCGGCTTCTCGGTCTACACCAGCCCAGAAGTCGAACTCGAGCAGTACAACTTCGGCAAGCTCAACTTCGCGCCCGACCATCCCGCGCGCGACGCGCACGACACCTATTTCGTGAGCCCCGATGTCGTGCTGCGCACGCACACGTCGCCAGGCTGGGTGCGCGCGATGGAGGAGCGCCAGCCGCCGCTTCGGCTCGTGTTCCCGGGGCGCGTCTACCGCGCCGAGGCCGTGGACGCGAGCCACATGGACCAGTTCCACCAGATCGACGGCCTGTACGTCGCGCGCGACGTGTCCATGGCCGACTTGAAGGCCACGCTCAATACGTTCGCGCGTGCGATCTACCGCCGCGACGTGCCCACCCGCATCATCCCCATCTACTTCCCGTTCGTGGAGCCCGGCGTGCAGATGGACGTGCAGTGCGCCACCTGCACCGGCACCGGGCGCTTCAAGGACGAACAGGGCGAGCGCCGCTGCCCCGTATGCAAGGGCACCAAGTGGGTCGAGGTGCTGGGCGCGGGCATGGTGCATCCCAATGTGTTCCGCGCCGTGGGCTACGATCCCGAACAGGTGACCGGGTTCGCGTTCGGCATGGGCCTCGAGCGCATCGCCATGGGCCGCCACGGGATTCATGAGATAAGACAATTCCTGGAGAACGACGTGCGCTTCCTGGAGCAGTTCTAGGCATGAAGCTCCCGATCAGCTGGCTCAAGGAGTGGGTCGAGTACGACGCCACGCCCGAACAGGTCGCCGACGCGCTCACCACGCGCGGCTTCTATGTAGAGGGCATCGAGCAGCACGGCCGCCGTTATCCGGGCATCGTCGTCGCCGAGGTGCTGGAGGCGGACAAGCACCCCAACGCCGACAAGCTCAAGCTCTGCCGTGTGAACAGCGGCTCGGGAGAGCTGCGCATCGTGTGCGGCGCGCCCAACGTCACCGCCGGCATGATCGTGCCGCTCGCCACGATCGGCACCACGATGCCGAGCGGGCTCGTCATCAAGGCGGCGAAGATCCGCGGCGAGGAGAGCCAGGGCATGCTGTGCTCGGCGCGCGAGCTGATGCTGTCCGAGGACCATTCGGGGATCGTCGAGCTGCGCGACCTGCTGAAGGGCGCCGACCTCGTGCCCGGCAGGCCGATCGACGACTACTTTCCGGAGCCCGACTTCGTCCTCGAAGTGGAGATCCCGTTCAACCGACCCGACGGTATGGGCGTGATCGGACTCGCACGCGAGGTGAAGGCGGCGCTGGCGGGCAAGTGGACCGAATGGGCGCGCTCGCGGCTGGCGGCCCAGCCGGCCAGTGCGGCCGCACGGGTGACGTTCGACCTCGAGGTCGAGGACGCCGCCGAGTGCCCGAGCTACTTCGCGCAGCTGGTCGAAGGGGTGAAGGTGGCCCCGTCGCCGTCCTGGCTCGTGCACAAGCTCGAGTCCATGGGCCAGCGCAGCATCAACAACATCGTGGACCTCACGAACCTGGTGCTGTTCGAATACGCACAGCCGCTGCACGCGTTCGATGCCTCGAAGCTGGAGGGCAACGCGATCCGCGTGCGCCGGGCGAAGGCGGGGGAGAAGCTCACCACGCTCGATGGCAAGCCGCGCGAGCTCACAGCCGAAGTGCTGGTGATCGCCGACCGCAAGAAGCCCGTCGCACTCGCGGGCGTGATGGGCGGCGCCGACAGCGAGGTCACCGAGACCACTTCGACCATCCTTCTCGAGTGCGCGTCGTTCCAGTCGGCGCGCGTGCGGCGAGGAGCACAGTCGTTGGGCCTCGCCACCGAGGCCAGCAAGCGATACGAGCGTGGCGTGGATCCCGGCATCGGCATGCCGGCCGCGGCGCGTTTCCTCGCCCTGCTGCTGGAACTCTGCCCGGGGGCCAAGCTCGGAAACTGGCGCCATCGGCACGTCGAGCTGCCGCCGCGCTCGCTGCAGCTGCGCCCCGCGCGCTGCGAGCGGCTGATCGGCCTGCCGTTCGGCGCGGGCCGTTGCGCCGACCTGCTCGAGTCGCTCGAGTTCGGCGTGCAGCGCGCGGACACGCTCACGGTGACGCTCCCGACCTGGCGCCTGGACGTCACGCTCGAGGACGACCTCGTCGAAGAGGTGGCGCGCGCCAACGGCTATGACAAGATCCCCGAGGCCTCGCTCGCGACTGCGGGCGCCTACGCGACGCGCTCGCCGCGTGAGCGCGTGCAGCGCCGCGCGCGCGAGGCCATGCTGGCGCTCGGCTTCCACGAGGCGTGGACATCGTCGCTGATCTCCGACAGCGAAGCCGTCTCGACCGCCGCACTCTTGGGCGACGATCCGGCGAAGCTCGTGCGGCTCGCCAATCCCATGTCGCGCGAGAGCGAGGTGTTGCGCCCGAACCTGGTCGCCGGCCTGCTGCGCGCCACCGCGCTCAATCTTCGCCAGGGGGCCTCTCGCGTGAGGTTGTTCGAGGTCGGCACGGCGTTCCTGGGCTCGGGCGAGGCCCTGCCGCGCGAGCAGCTCATGCTGGCCGCGGTCCTCGCCGGCCCGCGCTTCCGCCACGCGCACGACCCGGCGCCCACCAAGCCCGAGGGCGCCTACGACCCGCGCGCCGAGGTGGATTTCCTCGACGCCAAGGGCCTGTGGGAGGCGTGGCTCGCCGAGATGCGCGTTGACGCCCCCGAGTGGCGGGCCTATGCTGCCGGCGGCTGGAAATCCGGTGCCAGTGCTGAAGTTGCGGTCGGGACTTCACGCATCGCGTGGGCCGGGAGACTCGCGCAGGACCTGCTCCGGTCCTGGGAGGTCGAGGTCGGCGTCCACCTGTTCGTGGCGCTCCTCGAGCCCCTCGCCGCAGGCGCCTCCGCGGTGATCCGTGCTCACGTGCCCGGGCGTTTCCCGCCCGTACGGCGCGACCTCGCGTTCTTCGTCCCGCGGGCCACGACGCACGCCTCGATCGAACGCGCGCTCGCCGGTGCAGCCGGGGAGACGCTCCGCTCGATCGAACTGTTCGACGTCTACGAGGGCCCCGGCACCCCGGCGGGCATGAAGAGCCTGGCGTACGCACTGCAGTTCCAGCACGCCGAGCGCACGCTCACCGAGGCCGAGGTCACGGAACTCCAGTCGCGCATGGTGACCGCTGTCGCGCAGGGATGCGGCGGCCAACTGAGGGAACGAGCATGACCGACACTCTGGTGACCACACCCGAACTCGACCGGCTCGCGGAGCGCGTCGAGAAAGCCGCTGCACTGGTCGGCAACCTGCGGCTGCTGAACGCGCAGCTCGAGCAGGAGAACCGGCAGATGCAGGCCGCGCAGCAGCAGGCCACGGCACAGACCCAGCAGCTGCAGACCCAGTTCAAGGAGCTGCAGGCGCGGCTCCAGGGCCAGGACCCCGCCGCGATCCTCGGTGAACTCGCCGCGCTCAAGAAAGAGCAGCGCGAGTGGCAGGCCGAGCGCCGCGACGTGGCCGCCCGTATCGAGGCCATCTCGACGAAACTCGAGCGCCTCGAGTAGTACGCAGCACCTCGTGACGGATCCGTGCCCTCCGGGCCCGGGCTCGGCGCGGGGCTCATGACACGACCAACCAACGCAGAGAGAAGCGGCGGGAGGACAGCGACGATGGAATCACCCTCGGACTCCGCCACTGGCACGCCTCGCGACGGCAAGCACGTCGTGCAGGTGCAGATCCTCGGTCACCAGCTCCCGATCCGCGGCGAGGCCGACCCCAGCTACATCCTGGAGCTGGCCGAGTTCGTGGATCTCAAGATGCGCGAGGTGACGCAGAAGATGCCCGTGGCCGCGGTCTCGAAGGTGGCGATCCTCGCCTCGCTGAACATCGCCGATGAACTGTTCAAGGAGCGCGCGAACAAGTCACGTGTGGGCACCAATGTGCTCGACCGGGCGGAGGCCTTGAGCCGCCGTCTGGACGAAGTCCTGGGCGAGGCGGACTAGCCCGGGCTCCCGCACGTTCCGGGCGCCCCCGGACAGTCTCCGCTTCCGTTCCCGAGCGGGCCCTCACGGGTTCGCGCCGGGCGTGGGAGGGACCCTTCTCCCTGCTTCGGTCCCGCGACCCGGGACCCGGGGGAACCTCCCATGACGTTCGGAATGTGGATCGGCGCGCTGGCGGCCGGCATCATCGGCGCGTTCGCGCTGGGGTGGTTCGTGCGTTCGCAACTCGGACGCGCCCGGCTGCGCAGCGCCGAGCAGCGCGCCCAGCAGGTGCTGTCGGACGCCCGCCGCGACGCCGAGGCCGCCAAGCGAGACGCCGTGCTGGCCGGGCGTGAGGAAGCCCTGGCGATGAAGCAGGGCCTCGAGCGCGAGATGATGCAGGCGCGCAACACGCAGCTCGAGACCGAGCGCGCGTTCCAGCAGAAGGAGGCGGCGTTCAATCGCCGCGTCGAGCTGATCGACAAGAAGGAGCGCGACCTCCGCAAACTCGAGGGCGACGTGGGGCAGCGCGAGCAGTCCACCCAGTCGCGGCAGAAGGAGCTCGACACGCTGTTGAGCGAGCAGACCGCGAAGCTGGCGCGCATCGGCGGGCTCACCGCCGACCAGGCGCGCGAGCAACTCGTGGCCAGCATCGAGAACGAGGCCCGCACCGACGCCGCCAAGCGCGCCACCGAGATCCGCGAGACCGCGCAGCGCAACGCCGAGCGCGAGGCGCGCAAGGTGATCGCGCTCGCCATCCAGCGCTACGCGGGCGACCATGCCAGCGAGACCAGCGTGTCGGTGGTGCAGCTGCCGAGTGACGAGATGAAGGGCCGCATCATCGGCCGAGAGGGCCGCAACATCCGCTCGTTCGAGGTCATCACCGGCGTGGACGTGATCATCGACGACACGCCCGAGGCGGTGATCCTGTCGGCGTTCGACCCGGTGCGCCGTGAAGTGGCAAGGCTGTCGTTGGAGCGCCTCGTGGCCGACGGCCGCATCCACCCCGCGCGCATCGAAGAGGTGGTCGCGAAGGTGCGTGAGGAAGTGGACCGCAAGATCGTCGAGCTGGGCGAGATGGCCTGCCTCGAGGTCGGCGCCCACGGCGTGCACGCGGAGCTCTCGAAGCTGATGGGCCGGCTCCACTACCGAACGAGCTACGGGCAGAACATCCTGAGCCACTCCGTCGAGGTCGCGCACCTCTGCGGCATGCTCGCCGCCGAGATCGGGATGGACCAGTCCATGGCCAAGCGCTGTGGCCTGCTGCACGACGTGGGCAAGGCCATCGACCACGACCAGGAGGGCACGCACCCCGCGCTCGGCATGGAGATCGCCGCGCGCTACGGCGAACCGCAGCCCGTGCTGGAGGCGATCGGCTACCACCACGACGATTACGCCGGCGGCAGCTTGTGGCCGGTGCTGGTGAGCGCGGCCGACGCGATCAGCGGCGCGCGGCCGGGCGCACGGCGCGAGAGCATCGAGGCCTACATCAAGCGGCTCGAATCGCTGGAACGCATCGCCAACTCGTTCGCGGGCGTCGAGAAGAGCTACGCCATCCAGGCCGGCCGCGAGGTGCGTATCATGGTCGAGCATCATCGCGTGGACGACGCACGCGCGCAGGGCCTCGCCGCCGACATCGCGCGACGCATCGAGAAGGAGCTCCAGTATCCCGGCCAGATCCGCGTGACCGTGATCCGCGAGACGCGCGCGGTGGACTACGCCAAGTGACGCGCTTCTCTGACGTGCTTCTCGCGTTGCGCAGGCCGGCGGCCTGCGACTTCCCAAGGAGCCGCTCTTGACTCAAATCCTATTCGTCGCCGACGTCATCGGCTCGCCGGGCCGCGAAGTGCTGCGCGCGCTGCTACCCGACCTGAAGCGCCGCCACGACATCCACCTGGTCGTGTGCAACTGCGAGAACTCGGCGGCCGGTTTCGGCGTGACCCGCGAGGTCGCGCGCGACCTGTTCGACGGCGGCTGCGACGTGCTCACGGGCGGCAACCACCTCTGGGACAAGAAGGACTCCATCGAGTACATCGGCGACGAGCCGCGCCTGGTGCGACCCGCGAACCTGCCCGCGGGCACACCCGGCCAGGGCTGGCGCATCGTGAAGGCCTCGAATGGCGTGCCGGTGGCGGTGATGAACCTGATCGGCCGCGTGTTCATGAAGGAGGCCGACTGCCCGTTCCGCACCGCCGATGCCGCACTGGAAGCGATCGGGGCTCAGGCGAAGGTCATCCTCGTGGACTTCCACGCCGAGACCACCGCCGAGAAGATGGCGCTCGGCTGGCACCTGGACGGCCGGGTCTCGGCCGTCCTCGGCACGCACACGCACGTGCAGACGGCCGACGATCGCGTGCTCCCGAACGGCACCGCCTATCTGTCGGACGCCGGCATGACGGGCGGGTTCGACAGCGTGATCGGTATGGACCGCGCGGCCGCATTGCGCCGGTTCCTCACACTGTTGCCGGAGCGGCTGCAGCCCGCCGGCGGCGACCTGCGGCTGAACGCGGTGCTGGTGAGCGTGGACGAGGCGACGGGGAAGGCCACCCGCATCCAGCGCCTGCAGATCCCGTACTCGCGCGAGAACGCGTCCACGGACGGCAGCGGCGCTCGACTCCTCACCGGCGAGGAGCCGGCGGCCGCGGTGCGTATCGAGGCGCGCCTGCGCGCCCAGGTGCTGCTGGACGCCGGCGTCACGCCCAGGCTGGCACTCGTCTCGGTCGGCGACGACCCGGCTTCGCAGGTCTACTTGAAGAAGAAGCACGAGGCGTGCACCGAGGCCGGCATCGCCGTCGAACGCGTGCAGTTCCCTGCCGGCACCGCCACCGCCGAAGTGGTCAAGCGCGTCACCCAGCTGGGAGCAGACGCGCGCGTGCACGGCATCCTCGTCCAGCTGCCGCTGGCGGCCCCCGCCGACGGCGACGCCGTGCTCGAAGCGATCCCGCCCCAGAAGGACGTGGACGGCTTCCATCCCGAGAACGCCGGGAGGCTGGCGCTGGGCCTGCCGTGCTTCGTACCCGCGACGCCATTCGGTGTGTTGCGGCTGCTGCAGCACTACGAGATCCCATTGAAGGGCAAGCACGCCGTCGTCCTGGGGCGCAGCCACATCGTGGGCCGCCCCATGGCGACGTTGCTGTCGCTCAAGCCCACCGACATGACGGTGACGATCGGCCATTCCGGCAGTCACCCCGACGAGCTGCGCGCGCTCGCACGCGGCGCGGACCTGTTGGTGGCCGCGGTGGGCCGGCGGCACATGGTGACCGCCGACTGGGTGAAGCCCGGCGCGGTCGTCGTGGACGTGGGGATACATCGGATGGCTGCCGCCTCCGACGGCGCACGCGCGAAGCTCACGGGCGACGTGGACTTCGAGTCGGTCCGTCACGTGGCGGGTGCGATCACGCCCGTGCCGGGCGGCGTGGGGCCGATGACCGTGGCGATGGTGGTGCTCTCCACGGTGATCGCCGCCGAACGCCAGAGCCTGCCGGTGAAGGTCTGACGCATTGGCCACGCTGCCCGCACCCGAAGAGAAGATCCTCTCCGTCGGTGAGCTGACGCGCGAGATCAAGGAGCTGCTCGCCGGAGCATTCGCGGGCGTGTGGGTGAAAGGCGAGATCTCGGGCTGGAAGGGCCCGCACCAGAGCGGGCATCTCTACTTCAAGCTCAAGGATCCGTCCGCCACGCTCGACTGCGCGATGTTCCGGAACAGCGCCGCCAAGCTGAGCTTCACGCCTAAAGACGGACTCGAGGTCGAGGCGTACGGCGAGATCAGTGTCTACGAGCCGCGCGGTGCCTACCAGCTGGTGATCAAGCAGATGCGCCCCGCCGGCATCGGCGCGCTGCTGGCGCAGCTGGAAGAGCTCAAGCGACGGCTGGCCGCCGAGGGCCTGTTCGACGCAGCGCGCAAGCAGCTGCTTCCGCGCTACCCGCGCACCGTGGGCGTGGTGACTTCCCCGGTGGGGGCGGCCGTGCGCGACGTGGTCAAGGTGCTGCGTGCGCGCTGGCCCGGGATCCGCATCGTGCTGGCTCCGGTGAAGGTGCAGGGTGAGGGCGCGGCCGCCGAGATCGCGGCGGCGATCGAGCGCTTCGACCGCTGGGGCGGCGCCGACGTGCTGATCGTGGGCCGCGGCGGTGGCTCGATCGAGGACCTGTGGGCGTTCAATGAAGAGGCCGTGGTGCGCGCGATCGCGGCGGCGCGCACGCCGATCATCTCGGCGGTGGGCCACGAGGTGGATGTCACGCTCGCCGACTTCGCCGCCGACGAGCGCGCCGCCACACCGAGCAACGCCGCCGAGCTGGCGGTGCGCGATGCACGCGAGACGCGGCACCGGCTGGAGACGTTCGAGCAGCGCATGGGGAGCCGCATCCGGAACCGGCTCGAACGGCTGCAGCGCGACCTCACCGCCATCCTGCGCCAGCATGGCTTCCGCCGGGTGAAGGACCTGTTCATCCACTGGCGGCAGCGCACCGACGAACTGCGCGGACGCCTGGACCTGGGTCTGCAGGGGGCGTTCGAGACTGCCCGGGAACGGCTGGACCGGGCCCGGTCAGCCTGGGGCCTGCGCGAGGCCGTGCCGCGGCGGCTGGCCGAAGCCCGCACCGGACTGGACCGCTCGCGCACCGCACTCGATGATGCCATCGTGTCGCGCGTCCACGACCGGCGGCGGCACACGCTGGCGCTTGCCGACCGGCTGCGCGCGCTGTCACCGAAGCTCGTGCTCGAGCGCGGCTACGCACTGGTGCGCGGACCCGAGGGCCGCTTCGTGCGCAGTGCCGCTTCGCTGGCCGCGGGCGCACACGTGACATTGGAGTTCGCGAAGGGCGAAGCCGACGCGACCGTGACGAAGATCCGCAGTGGAGACGATGGACCGGACGGCAAGGCCCGTCGCGAGTCCCGCAAGGGAGGACTTTGATGGCACGCGCCAAGGGCGACGCGGCGGCGGACGCCCCGCTCGATTTCGAGCAGAGCATGAAGCGGCTGGAGACGATCGTGGAGGAGCTGGAGTCCGGCGAGCTCACGCTCGAGGACTCGATCTCGCGTTATGAAGAGGGCATCAAGCTCTCGCGCCGGCTCCAACAGGTGCTGGACGAATCCGAGAAGCGCATCGAACGGCTGGTGGAAAAGGAAGGGAACGCCCCTTCGACCGAACCGATGGAGCTGGCCACGGGCCGCGAGCTGCCCGAAGGCGAGCTGCCCCTCTGAAGCGCACCAGCACGGTGAGCCGGCCGCGCCGAGCCTCCAAGTCGCCGCGCGCGCGAGGCGCCGCCGCTGCGGCGTTCGTCATCGCCATGGAGCCCATGCGCGTGGCGTTCGAGAAGCGCCTGGCGCGCGCGCTGCGCGATCGCGCGGACGGGCCGGGCCGCGTCGGCCAGGCGCTGCGTTACGCCGCGCTCTCGCCCGGCAAGCGTGTGCGGCCGCTGTTCGTGCTGGCCGCCTGCGAGGCGGTGGGGGGCAGCTGGAAGCGGGCACTCCCGGCCGCGGTGGCGGTGGAGTGCGTGCACGCGTTCTCCCTGGTGCACGACGACCTGCCCGCGATGGACGACGACGACTACCGTCGCGGACGTCTCACGACGCACAAGAAGTTCGGCGAGGGCCTGGGGGTCCTGGCCGGGGATGCGCTGCTGGCGTTCGCGTTCGAGGAGCTCACGCGACTCGCCGAGGACGGTGTGCCGCCCGCCCGGGTGAACGAGGGCGTGCGCCGGCTCGCGCATGCCGCGGGTGCGATGCAGCTGGTGGGCGGGCAGGCGCTCGACATCGGCGCCGAGGGGAAGAAGCCCACGGCCCGACTGGCGCGCGACATCCACGAGCGAAAGACGGGTGCGCTCTTCGGAGCGTCGCTGGCACTGGGGGCGCTGGCTGGCGACGCCGACCGCCACACGGTGGACGCTCTGGAGCAGACGGGCCGCATGATCGGCCTGGCGTTCCAGATCCAGGACGACCTCTTGAACGCCGGCAGCACGATGCGAGCCCTCGGCAAGCGCCCCGGCACCGATGCCGCACGCGGCAAGGCCACGTACCCCGCCGCCGTGGGCGAGTCGCGAGCCCGGCGCGAGGCCATCGGCCTGCTGCGTGCCGTGCGCGGTGCGATCACCCGGCGGTGCGCCCGGCCCGAACGGCTCCTCAAGCTGATCGAGGCGCTGGCGAAGCGGGAGCGGTAGGGGCTGCACCGACGGGATATCCGCCGCACCAATCAGCCCATCTCGAACGTCTTGGTGCCGGGCTCATCGAGATGAGGAATCAGCGTCTGGATATAGTTCGGTCTTGACACTGCCAATAGGCCTCTCGAAACTATGCTGCATTCGGCCTGAGCGGAGTCCATATTTCGTGCCGACTTCGTCCTCGACTGGACCATCTGAAGACGAGTGCTGGTTGGACTCCGTGCCGGTCACTTGAGTGAGGAGAGCGGCTTGCCCGACAGGTTGCGATTGCCCAGCGCCCTCCTGACCCTTCTCGTGCTCGCGTGCGTCAGCGCAACCACGGCTCGTCCCGAACCGCTTGCACGAATCGCCCCAACGGCGGTCACCTTCGGACAGCAGCCAACCGGACTCTCGCCCCTCTTCGATCCGGATCGCGAAGCCTCGCGCTCACTCGACCTTCGGGACCAGTCACCGGAGCTCAGGAGCCAGACGCGCTCGGGCGGGCGGTCCACCCATACCGAAGAAGGCACTTGGCAGAAGCTGCTCCCTTCGCCCGTAGAACACCACGTCGCCGTGTTGGATCCCGTGCGCAATCAGATGATTGTCTTCGGCGGTATGTACTCGTACGGCTTCTATGGCGACGACGCAGTCTGGTGCCTTCCGCTCTCGGGTCCACCCCTCTGGCGGCGAATGTCGATTCCAGGTTCCACGCCCAGTCCTCGCTATCACCACTCAGCGATCTACGACCCCATCAGAGATCGCCTGTTGGTCTTCGGCGGGTTCGGCCCTTCGAGTCTGTTGAATGACGTTTGGGCGCTGAATCTTTCTGGGACTCCCAACTGGATCCAACTCTCGCCAAGCGGCGGCGCCCCGAGCCCTCGCGCTGCACACTCGGCCGTCTACGATCCGGTGCATGACCGAATGGTTATTTTCGGCGGACTCGGGACCGGCAACTTGGTGCATGGCGATGTTTGGGCGCTGAGTCTGGGCGCGTCGTCTGCGTGGACCGCGCTCTCGCCGGGCGGAACTCCTCCCGTAGCTCGGTCAGGGCACTCAGCGATCTACGACCCCGTGATCAAGAGGATGATCGTGTACGGCGGATATCGAGGCGGGAATGCCCCGGACTACGAGAATGACGTCTGGATCTTGTCGCTCGACGGCCCAGCGAACTGGGCCTCGCTCGCGACGTCTGGAGCCCTTGCCCCCAGAAGCACGATGCACACCGCGATGTACGACCCTTCCAGGCACCGCATGGTCGTGATCGGCGCCGCGAATCTGTTGACGCAGTTCATGTCACTTTCGCTCTCCGAGCCCGCGACGTGGACCATAGAGCCAAATGCCACGGTCCCGGGGTTGGGGGCACAGCGGCAGGCTGCCGTCTTCGATGCAGCACGGGACCGCGTAGTCGCATTCGGTGGAAGTCGCGATGACCTTTGTTGGGAGCTTCGTTTCGGGGGGGTCCCGGATTGGAACGCCGTGACCATTTGGCCAGCCCCGCGCGCGAACCACACCTTTGTTCACGACTCCGTGCATGGTCGGATGCTCCTTTACGGAGGGATTGGCGTTGGCGGCCAGCGCTTCGGGGATGTCTGGTCGCTCTCTCCTGTTGGCTTGCCCGACTGGACACTTCTCGAACCGGAGGGCACTCCTCCAGAGCCACGACTGGCTCATGTGGCCATCGGTGATCCCGTTCACGACCGCATGATCGTGCACGGAGGAGTGGGGCAATCCGGAGCAACGCTTGGGGATCTATGGGAGCTCTCGCTGACAGATGGCGCTCATTGGTCCCAGCTGTCCCCGTCGGGCGGCCCCCCGCCTCCGAGAAGTGGTCATGCTGCCGTTTACGTGCCGACCTTGGAGAGCCTCGTGATGTTCGGTGGGCAGAACAGCACGGGTATGCTGGACGATGTCTGGATGCTTTCGCTTGGCGCCAGTCCGCACTGGACTCAGTTGACGCCGTCGGCACCGGCCGGATGGTTGCCTCCACCTCGACGGGATCACACGTTGACCTACGATCCTGTCCGCAATCGACTGGTGATGACAGGCGGCTCCAACTCAACACACCAACCGATGGAGGATGTCTGGATTCTGAATCTCCAGGATCCACCCGCGTGGCTTCCGGTGACGTATATGCCCACCCGCCGCGCGGATCACACGGCGGTATACGATCCACTTCGAGACCGGCTCGTCGTGGTGGGTGGAGTGACGCTTCCCACAGACCCGAATCTTGTCCAGATCCTTGACTTTCGTACCGAGGGATTGCCCTTCTGGAGTTGGTACCCAGCGACGCCGCTCGACCTCCCACCGTTGAGTCGAGGGGCACACTCCGCTGTCCTTGACCCGATACGTGACCGCCTACTGATCTTTGGTGCCGGCTATGTAGACGGAGCGGGAGGGATCTTCCTCAATGAGTTGTGGGGCCTTGCCTGGGCGGATGACGAGCTCGGCGTCGAACCGCCAATGCTCGGGGGCCATGAGACGCTGAGTCTAGGGTTGGTGCATCCCAACCCCGCGCGCGGGGCCCCAACGTTCGAGGTCAAGCTCGCAGTCTCGTCGAACATCTCGCTTGCGATATTCGACATCGCGGGAAGGTGGGTCCAGAGCGTGGTGGACGCGAGCCTCACAGCAGGGGTCCACACGTTGACATGGGATCGAACGGACGAGCTGGGAAGATCGGTTCCCCCGGGCCTGTATCACGCTCGACTCACAGGGAACGGGGCCGCGGTAACACGCAAGTTCTTGCTGCTTGACTAGCCGGGGTCGTGCATCGCCCCGTGACCCTGGCTGATTCACTCGGCTGGCACTGCCCGAGACGCCCTCTTGGTGCGACAGAGCTCGACCTCGACCTGGGTCGCTTGGCCGAAGCGCCCGCCAGCCGATAGGACGCCCGGCCCTACCGGGGCTCCTCAAGCTGATCGAGGCGCTGGCGAAGCGGGAGCGGTAGGCGTCGCTTCGTTCAGCCCCTCGAACGACCCGCGGCCTTCTCGCGTTCGGACACGAATAAGTGCTTGTCCGTTGCCGCTCCGAGGGAAGATATTGAGACCGAGCTATCCGCTGCTTGCCCAGTGGTCCCGGCCGCGAGGCCGTGTTCCCCGGGCGGGCACTCGGCGCGACACCCCCGGTCGCGTGCCTTCTCGAGCCTGGGAGGTCGCCATGCTGCGTAGTCGTCGCCCCTGGACAGCCGTCGCGCTGGTCGTCGCCCTCGCCGCTCTCGCGTTCGCTCCGGTGGCAGACGCGGGATTCGGCGACTCGATCAAGAAGAAGATGGAGGAGCAGAAGAAGAAGGCCGAGCAGGCCGCCGCGGCCAAGGCCGCCGAACAGGCCGCCGGCTCGAGCACCGCGAAGCCGGCCGAGGGCGCTCCGCCTGCGGGTGCTGCGCCGGGCGGCGAGTCGAAGACCGCGCCGGAAGCATCGGGTCCGCCCGCCAAGGTCTCCGAGGTCTCGACCAAGTTCGACTACGTACCGGGCGACAAGGTCATCGTGCTGGACGACTTCAAGCAGGACGACCTGGGCGAGTTCCCGGCGCGCTGGAAGCCGGTCACGGGCACGTTCGAGGTGGCGGAGTCCGAGGGCGAGCGCTGGCTGCGCTGCATGAGCCCGGACGGCACGGTCCGCCTTCGCACTCCCGAAGGAACTCCGCTGCCCGAGTACTGGACGTTCGAGTTCGACTTCTTCGGGACCGAGCCGATGAGCTCGGCGCTGGTCGTGAAGGGCGTGGCGAAGGGCGACCACGTCGTGTGGGAGGCGACGTATCCGCACGGCCTGAGCATGTTCTTCAGGAGCGGCGACTTCACGTCCGACACGCCGCTCGAGGGCATCACGACGCCGGAGGGCCGGCATCACGTCATGGTCATGGCGCGCGGCAAGGGGCTGAAGGTCTACATGGACCAGCAGCGCCTCGTGAACCTGCCCGAAGTGAGTGACCAGTTCGGCCCCGTGGTGGCGCTCGACATCCGGCTGTGGGCCGCGACGCATCCGATGATCACGAACGTGCGCTACGCCGAGGGCTGTAAGCCCGCGCAGGACCTGCTCGCGGGGGGCAAGCTCGTCACGTATGGCATCCGCTTCGCGACCGGCTCGGACGTGGTGTTGCCCGAGTCCGCTCCGGTCTTGCGCCAGGTCGCCGCATGGCTCAAGGCCAACCCCACCGCGAAACTCACGATCACCGGTCACACCGACAACGTCGGTACAGCCGCCGACAACCTCGACCTGTCCAAGCGGCGCGCGGCTTCGGTCGCGCGCGTGCTCAGCGAGCAGTTCGCGATCCCCGCGGATCGGTTCGCCACACAGGGCAAGGGAGACACTCAATCGCTCGCCGACAACACCAAGCCCGAAGGTCGCGCGATGAACCGCCGCGTGGAGTTCGCCAAGCTTTGAGCCTTCCCATCCCACGACACCTGCGCATCGAAAGGACTGGTGCCATGAAGCGAATGTCTCCGCTCGTCTCCCTGCTCGCGACGCTCACGCTGCTGCCCCTGCTGGCCGTGCCGTCCCACGCCGGCTGGGGCGACGCGATCAAGCAGAAGGCCGCGAAGGCGCTCAAGGCCGAGAAGCCCAAACCGGCGGCCGAGCTGGGACCGATCAAGTCGGCCATGACGCCCGAGGTCACCGCGGCGCGACTGGCGTCGTTCCAGAGGGGGATGCAGATCGAGGTCGCCGAGCGCGAGAAGGCCAAGAAGTTCCTCGCCACGCTCCCGACGCCGGAAGCGCGCCAGAAGTGCGCGCAGCAGCTCGCCACGTCCCCGGAGATGCAGAAGATCTCGTCAGACTGGGCGGAGACCGCGGCGAATGCGAAGCCCGAGGACCAGCAGAAGCACATGCAGCGGATGTCGGAGCGGATGGACTCGCTCATCACGGGCAAGTGTGGCCCGGATCCCGGAAAGTACAACGCCCAACAGATGGCGCGTGATGCACTGGCGAAGGGTTCGGACACCGCTGCGCTCGGCGACGACGTGGCCTATCACGCCTGGAAGGAATGGGTCATCGAGTTCTGCAACTACATCGAGAAGCTGGAGAAGCAGCCCGACGCGAAGCAGCAGCTGGCGAAGATCAAGGACGAGGGCCTGCGCATCCCGGGCAGCGGAACGGGCATCTACTTCGTCTACACGGCGAGCGAAGCCGCGCTGCTGCTCGAGCAGTGCCCGACGCTCAAGCCATTGATCGAAGCGACGCTCTGATGATCGCTTGGCTGCCGCTCGCCGCCGCGGCGAACCTGCTGTGGCAATCGGTCGCGCCCGGCGTCTGGCGCGCCGACGTGCCGATGGCGCGCAGCGGTGCGCTGGCAACGTGTCGGGCCACGATGCTGCGCGTGGACCCCGCCCAGGTGCGGTTCGAGCTGCCTACCGCGACGCGCGACTATGGCATGCGCGGAGCATGGACGGTGGACAGCCTGCCACCGGATGCGCTCGCCGCGTTCAACGCCGGACAGTTCGCGACCGGAGTTCCCTGGGGCTGGGTGGTGCGGGAAGGTCGTGAAGAACAGCCTCCCGGTCATGGCCCGCTCAGCATGGCGTTCGTCGTGGACGACGGTGGGAGAGTCTCCCTGGTCGAGGCCAGTGCGATGCAGGCGAGTCGCGCTCGCGCGCGGTTCGCGTTCCAGTCCTACCCCGCGCTCCTCGTGCGGGACGGCGAGCGGCCGTGGGCGTTGCGAGCCAAGGGCCGCGGTGCGGACCTGACCCACCGCGATTCGCGGCTGGCGCTCGGCGTGCGCGAGGACGGCCACGTGATCGCCGTGCTCACGCGCTTCACGGGGCTCGGCGAGGCGGGCGAGCAGCTGCCCTGGGGCCCGACCGTCGTGGAGATGTCCCAATGGATGCGGTCGCTCGGCTGTCGTCAGGCCATGCTGCTGGACGGCGGCATCTCGAGCCAGATGGCCGTTCGCCACCGAGACGGTTCGGTCGAGCGCTGGCGGAACCTTCGCCCGGTGCCGATGGGCCTCGTCGTCCTTCCGCGGAGCATCTCGATGGCCGGCCGGTAGCGGGACCATGAGCACCACGCCCGCATCGAGCTCCCGCACCGGGCCGGCGTGGCGGCGTTCACTGGTGGCGCTGGCGAAACTGGTGGGCGGGTTGCTGCTCAATGTCGTGGCTCTGGCGCTCGCCGACCGGCACGCCCGCACCTTCCCGAGCGTGCCCGACATCGTCCTCGACCGGCTGCCGTTCGTGGATCTCTATGCCTACGGCGATATCTACCTGGGGCTGTTCGCGCTGGGCTTCCTTGCGATCTATGCCCGCCAGCGCGACGCGGACCTCGCCCACCTGCTGGGACTCGTCGGCGTGTTCTATGGCCTGCGCGCGCTGTTCCTGCTGACGTTGCCGATCGGGGCACCGGCGGGCTCGACGCATGCCGACCTCAGGTACTCCGTCTACCCGTACGCCACGCACTCCTACTTCCCGAGCGGGCACTTCGGGCTCATGTGCCTGCTCTCGTTCACCGTGGCGAACACTCCGCAGCGGCGCGCGTTGCTGCTGGCCACGCTCGTGTTCGGAGCGGGAACATTGCTCACGAAGGCGCACTACACGGCCGATCTACTGGGCGGTGTGCTCATCGCGTATGCGGTGCATGTCTGGGGGGAGCGGCAGCGGGCGGGCGGCAGCCGAAGCGGAGCGGCGCGGCCCTGATCCAGCCGCCTTGGCGTTCCGGCCGCACGGGTGCTCATCCCCTTGACACCCTGCACACACATCCCCACCATCGCCCGCCATTCGCCCCTCCTGGACCGAGCGGGGAGGGCCGCACGGAAGCCGCCCAAGGAGGACGTCACGGAAGCATTCTGGATCGCCTTGTCCGTCGGCTTCATCGTTCAGGCCTACAAGGGGTTCGCGGCGTTCCTCACGACCCGCCACTGGAATCTTCGGCGCTTCGTCGAGACCGGCGGTATGCCGAGTTCGCACTCGGCCTCGGTGGCCGCGCTGAGCACGGCCGTGGGGCTGTGGCACGGTTTCGACACGGTCCTGTTCGCGGTGACGCTCTACTTCAGCTGCATCGTCATGTACGATGCCGCCGGCCTGAGACGCGCCGCCGGGCGCCAAGCCATGGTGCTCAACCGCTTGATCGAGCGCCATTTCCAGCAGCCCGAGAAGGAGACCGCGAAGCTCATGGAGCTGCTCGGCCACACTCCGTTCGAGGTGCTGATCGGCGCTGCCCTGGGTGTCGGTTACGCCCTGCTCTGGTACAGGATCCATCACCCCCTATGAGCATGCTCGAGAAGATCCAGTCCCCGGCCGACGTGAAGGCGCTGAAGCCCGCCGAGGTGCAGAAGCTCGCCGCCGAGATGCGCCACGTCATCATCCAGACCGTGGCCCGCAACGCCGGCCACCTGGCGCCGAACCTCGGCGTGGTGGAGCTGACACTGGCGCTGCACCGTGTGTTCGACTCGCCCAAGGACAAGATCATCTGGGACGTGGGCCACCAGAGCTACCCGCACAAGCTGCTCACGGGGCGCTATGACCAGTTCCACACGCTGCGCCAGCTGAACGGCATCGCGGGCTACCCGCGCCGGGCCGAGAGCGCGCACGATCCGTTCGGCACGAGTCACGGCAGCACGAGCATCTCCGCCGCGCTGGGCTTCGCCGCCGCGCGAGATCTCAAGGGCGATCGCCATCATGTCGTCGCCATCATCGGCGACGGTGCGCTCACGGGCGGCATGGCGTTCGAGGGGTTGAACAACGCCGGTGAGCTGGGCAAGCGGCTGATCGTGATCCTGAACGACAACGAGATGAGCATCTCGCCGAACATCGGCGCGATCCACCGCTACCTCACCAAGCTCACGACCAGCCGGCTCTACCGCGCGTTCGAGCGCGACGTGTGGGAGCTGCTGGGCAAGCTGCCCGCGGGCGGCAAGCGCGCGCAGGAAGCGGCGCACCGGCTCAAAGAGGGCCTGCAGAACATGGTCGCGCCGGGCGTGCTGTTCGAGGAGATGGGGCTCAAGTACTTCGGGCCGGTGGACGGCCACGACCTGGCCGTGCTCGAGGAGACCCTCTCGGACCTGCGGCGCTTCGAGCAGCCGGTGCTGCTGCACGTGGTCACGCGCAAGGGCCGCGGCTACGGCCCGGCCGAGGGCGATTCCACGACGTTCCACGGCGTGGGCGTGTTCGACCCCGACACGGGCACGGCGAGCAAGGGCAGCAAGAAGACCTACTCCCACATCTTCGGCGAGACCGCGGTGCTGATCGGCGAGCGGCTGCCGAACGCGGTGGCGATCACCGCCGCGATGACGGACAACACGGGCCTCACCAAGTTCGCGAAGGCGTTCCCCGAGCGCTTCTTCGACGTGGGCATGGCCGAGGAGCACGCGGTCACGTTCTCGGCCGGGCTGGCGTGCGAGGGACTGCTGCCGCTCACCACGATCTACAGCACGTTCCTGCAGCGCGCGTTCGACCAGATCATCCATGACGTGGCGGTGCAGGACCTGAAGATCGTCCTGTGCCTGGACCGCGCCGGGCTGGTGGGCGACGACGGCGCGCCGCAGCACGGCGTGTTCGACGTGGCTTACCTGCGCTTGATCCCTGGCACGGTCGTCATGCAACCGCGCAACGGCGCCGAGCTCCGCGACATGCTGTGGACCGCGGCGCACTGGAACGGCCACCGGCCGATCGCGGTGCGCTACCCGCGCTCGCCGATCCCGGACGAGGCGATGCCCGAGGGTGATCCGCGCATCCTCGAGATCGGCAAGGCGGAGCAGCTGCGCGCCGGCGGTGACGTGGCGATCGTGGCACTGGGCACGATGGTGGCGCCGAGCCTCGCGGCGGCCGAGCTGCTGCAGGCGCAGGGTGTGTCGGCCACGGTCGTGAACGCGCGATTCGCCGCCCCCGTGGACAGCGCGATGATCAGCGGGCTCGCGCGCTCGACGGGGCGCATCGTCACGGTGGAGGAGAGCGTGCTGGCCGGCGGCTTCGGCAGCGCGGTGGGCGAGATGCTCGCCGACGCCGGCATCGTGGTGCCCCAGCTGCGGCTCGGCGTGCCGGACGAGTTCGTGCTGCACGGCAAGCGCGACGAACTCCTGAAGCAGGTCGGGCTGGACGCCGAGAGTATCGCGCGGCGCACGCTCGAGTTCGTCCGGCAGGCGCGGCATGTTTACACATGAACCACGCGTGGCGATGACTCCTCACGGAGTGCGACGGTGAGGGCTGTGGATCGCGAGCAGTGTGCGTCGTCGCCCCGCCCGTCGCGTGAGCAGTGCGGAGTTGACGCCGGGATCCATTCGCTTGCTCGGTGCCGTCGTGACGGGGTCTATCTCGCGTGAGCACGCGCGGCCGCCGCATCGCCATCGTGGGGCACCTGGGCCGCGCCCAGGTGCGCCGCGAGGCGGTGAAGCTGCGCGCTCGACTGACCCGACAGGGCGCGGTCGTGCGCTTCGAACGCGAGCTGGCCGGCGCGCTGGGGGAGAGCGGCGAATCGCTGGGTGTGCTCGCCCGCTGGTGCCAGGTGATGATCTCGCTGGGCGGCGACGGCACCGTGTTGCTGGCCGGCCGCGCACTCGCGGGCCAGAAGGGCGTGCTGCTCGCCGTGAACATGGGCGGGCTGGGGTTCCTGGCGGCGGCTGAGGCGCGCGAACTGGATGACGCGGTCACCGCGGCACTGGGCGGGCGCTGGGCGGTCGCGACGCGGACGGGAGTGGAGACGCGCGTGAAGCGCGCGCGCGGCGGAAGGGCACGCCACGTGGGCTTCGCGCTCAACGACGCCGTCATCCGCAGCGCGGTGAGCTACACGGCGATCCACTTGCGAGTGGCCGCGCTCGGACATGACCTGGGGCACCTGGTGGCCGACGGCCTGATCGCGGCGAGCTCCAGTGGCTCGACGGCGTATTCGCTGTCGGCCGGGGGCCCGCTCGTCGCACCGGAGGTGGATGCGCTGGTCGTCACCCCGGCGTGCGCGCACGCGCTCGGCAGCCGCTCGCTGGTGCTGGCCCCGGGCTCGCAGGTGAGCGTGCGGGTGATCAGCAAGGGGCCCGCGCTGCTGGTGATGGATGGCCAGGAGACCGAGGACCTGGTCCGCGACGACGTGGTCGAGATGCAACTCGCACGCGATCGCGTGCGCGTGTTCGAGAACCCCGACCGGCCCTACCTGCGAGCACTCCAGGCGAAGCTGGGCTGGCAGGGGACCGAGCGGAGGAGCATGTAGCAGCGAGTTCGCCGGGGCGGCGCGCGATGCCCGGCGACACTCCTCACGGCTGCCGCATCGAAAACCCGCGACACTTTTGCCTCGTCTTGACCGAGTTCCGCTTGACGGAATTACAGCAGGCACCTGTCCCGGAGCGCGGCGCGTCTACAGGTCGTGCGTGTGTGCCCCGACGTTGCGCGCCTGCTGCACGCTGAGAGGCTGGCCGCGCGCGTTCTCGTCCGAGGCTGAAAAATGCGCGCTGCGCTCAAGCCTGAGCGTCGAAAACACGTGTGCTTCAATCAAGCATCGCCCCCGCGATACCTCGCCCCCGCGGGAGTCCGAGATGAACACCTTCTCGCTGACGCACGTCGAGGACCACAAGTTGTACGCCGGTCTGGCCGCCGCCGTCGCGAACGAGCGCGGCCGCACGGCCGAGGTGCTGGCCTGGATCGCCGAGTTCGACGCTCGCAAGCTGTACCTGCCGGCCGCCTACCCTACGATGTACGCCCTCCTGATCGCCGAGTTCAATCTTTCCGAGGGCGCGGCATACAAGCGCCTTCGTTCTGCGCGGGCCGCCTACGAGCACCCGGTGATCTTTGACATGGTCGGGGATGGCCGACTGCACCTGAGCGCGATCGTGATGCTCGCCGCGCACCTGACTCCGGTGAATGCCCAAGACCTGCTCACCGCGGCGTCGCGGAAGACGAAGGCCCAGATCGAGCTGCTGCTGGCCGAACGGTTCCCGCAATCGGATCGGCCCGAGACGATCCGGCCCGTCGTACCAGCCCCAGCGAGCAACTTCGCCGCGTCTGTCCCGCTCGAAGCTTCCGCCTTCGAATTGGCCGAGCCGAGCAGCACCGCTGCACAATCACTGTCCCCGGGGACAGCGGTCCCACTCGATGACGCGAAAGTCAGGGCTCACGAGGTACCACTTTCGCCACCAACACGAGTCGCGCCGATCGCACCGGAACGCTTCGCGCTGCAAGTCACGCTGATGAAATCGACGCATGACAAGCTCCGTCGGGCGCAGGAGCTGCTGTCGCACAGCCTGCCCTCCGGGGATATCGCCACGGTGCTGGATAGAGCGTTGGACGTTCTGGTCGAGAAGCTCGAGAAGCGGCGCCATGCCGTGACTTCGCGTCCGAGCACGAGGCGCAGGTCCAAGAGCGCGCGACATGTTCCCGCGCACGTCCGCCGCGCCGTCAGCGATCGCGACCGGTACCAGTGCACATTCGTGAGCGCAGCGGGGCGACGCTGCGTAGAGAGACGCTTCCTGGAGTACGACCACGTGCATCCCGTCGCCCGTGGCGGCCAGGCGACGGTCGAGAACACACGGCTGCGATGTCGCGCACACAACCAGCTCGAGGCCGAGCGCATGTATGGCGCGGGGTTCATGCGCGAGAAGCGGGAGGCATCCGGAGTGGGGCGGCGAACGAGCGCTGCTCGGAGTGCCTGAACGACCGGCCGGAATCGCGGTTCGGCCCGGACCTGGGGCTCGGCCGCCGTTCGGGGCCCGATCAGCTGACCAACGGAGCTCCGAGCTACCAACTGCCCGGAGCAAGGCGAGCGCCGGCGCCTTCGCCGCTCTGGACAGCCGCGAGCACCCCGACTACCTTACTGCACACTTGTTCACCAAGCCCCCGGGCGCCTCCGGACCGCGCGGGAGCTCGTGTACTGCGGGCTCAGTAGGGAGGGAACCTTGCTCGAACGCCTCGTGATCCGCGATCTCGCGCTGGTGGAACGCGCGGAGCTGCACTTCGAAGCCGGTCTGCACGCCGTCACCGGCGAGACGGGAGCTGGCAAGTCGCTCACCGTGGATGCGCTCGCGCTGGTCGTGGGCGGGCGCACCGACGCCGACATCGTCCGCGAGGGTGCCAAGAGCTGCGTGGTCGAGGCGGAGTTCCGGCTTGCGGGCGAGGCGGCGAAGCGCGTGGCCGAACTGCTCCGCCAATGGGACCTCGAACTCGACGACGACACACTCATCATCCGGCGCGAGGTCACGTCCGAAGGCCGGAGCCGCGCGAGCGTGAACCAGGCGAGCGTGACGCTCGCCAATCTCAAACGTCTCGGCGAGCAACTGCTCGATCTGCACGGCCAGCACGAGCACCAGAGCCTGCTACGCGAGGGTGCGGCCATCGCCACGCTCGACCGACTTGCCGGGCTCGAGGGCGAACGCGCGAAGTTCGGCGAGACGCTGGCGGCGTTGCGCGAGGCCGAAGGCGAGTTGTCGCGACTGCGCGAGTCGCTGGCCATTTTCGCCGAGCGCCGCGATTATTTGTCATCTGCAGCATCGGAACTCGATGAGGCCAAGTTACAAGAGGGCGAAGAAGAGACGCTCAAGGCCGAGGCCGCCCGGCTCGCGCATGCCGACCGGTTGCGTGAGCTTGCGACGCTCGCGAGTGACCGGCTCTCCGAAGGTGACGACCCCGCGCTCGACTCACTCGGCGCGGCACGTCATGCCATCGAGCAGGCCGCGACGCTGGATCCGTCCCTGGACGAAGCACTCCAACAACTCACCGAGGCGAGCATCGCTTCGCAGGAAGCGTCACGCACGCTGTCGGCGTATCTCGGGAAGCTCGACGCGGACCCCGAGAAGCTCGAGTCCGTCGAGGCCCGGCGAGAGCTCTACGCTCGGCTCACGCGCAAGTACCGCCGCACGCTCGAAGCGCTGATCGCGTGGCGCGACGAGATCACTACCGAGCTTTCCCAGGGTGAGGACGCCGAGGGCACGCTGGCGCGCGCCGAGGAGCGTCGGGCGAAAGCCGAGAGCACCTGTCTCACGGCGGGAAGGGCGCTCTCTCGCAAGCGGCACTTGGCTGCAAAAGCATGGTCGGCGGCACTCACCAAGGAGCTCAAGCCCCTGGGCTTCCCGCACGCCCGGGTCGCGTTCGACGTGACCCTCACTCCGGACGCCCGCCCCACGCCGCTGGGGCTCGACGAGGTGACGCTGGCGTTCACGGCCAATCCCGGCGAGCCGCCCCGGCCGCTGGCGAAGATCGCGTCGGGGGGCGAGCTGTCGCGGGTCATGCTGGCGCTCAAGTCGGCGCTGCAAACCCGTGACCGCGTTGACCTTCTGGTGTTCGACGAAGTAGATTCCGGCATCGGTGGTGCTGTCGCACAGGCGGTGGGGGAACGCCTCCGCAGCCTGGCACAGCATCGTCAGGTCGTCTGCGTCACCCACCTGCCCCTGATCGCAGCGCTGGCCGAGCACCACCTGGCGGTGTCCAAGCACGTCGCCGGGGGGCGCACGACGGCCCGGGTCGCGATGCTCGAGCGGGCCGAGCGCGTCGAGGAGCTGGCGCGCATGCTCGCGGGTGAGCGGGTCACGGAGACGACCCGCCGGCAGGCGCGCGAATTGCTCGCCACGCCGACCGGGAGCCGGAGCTGAGCTTTGCTCCCAGCAGCACCGGGGCGGGGCGACGCTTCGGGTGAGCGCGTGACACGCGGCGGCCGCTGGCCGGCGGGGGCCACGCGAACGCGGTGAACCCGTCGCAGCACCACGCCGGGAGGCGTGGCTCCCGTGCTCGTACCGACCCGCGCCGAGTTCCACGCTCTCGCTCGCACCGGCAAACTCGTGCCCGTCTACCGCGAGGTGTTCGCGGACCACGACACGCCGGTCTCGGCCTTCCGGAAGATCGACGACGGGCCGTACGGGTTCCTGCTGGAGAGCGTCGAGGGCGGGGAGAAGTGGGGCCGCTACTCGATCCTGGGCAGCAGGCCGTCGAGTGTGTTCGTGGCGCGGGGCGGCAAGGCGGAGCTGCATGAGAACGGCCGTGTGACCGCACTCAAGGGTGCGCCCGTGGACGAGCTCGCGAAGCTCTTGAAGGCGCACCAGGCCGTGGCACTGCCCGGCCTGCCGCGCTTCTGCGGCGGCGCGGTCGGGTACCTGTCGTATGACGCGGTGCGTTGGTTCGAGAAGCTGCCCGCGGGCTCCAAGGACGAGTTGCACCTTCCCGACGCCGTGTTCCTCTTCGGCGACGTCGTGAGTGTGTTCGACAACCTCACGCACACGATGAAGGTCGTCACGCACGCGCGCGGCGGCGACGACGCCGACAAGGCCTATGACGACGCCGTGGCTCGCTTGAATGGGGAAGTCGAACGGCTGCGCAAGCCGCTGGCGTGGATCGAACCACCGGCGTGGGGTGAGGCCAGCGAGCCCAAGAGCACGGTGTCGCGCGAGAAGTTCATGCAGGCCGTCGAGACGGCCAAGGAGCACATCCGGGCCGGCGATATTTTTCAGGTTGTCTTATCTCATCGCATGAGCGCCGACGTCTCGCAGCCGCCGTTCGAGGGCTATCGCGCGCTGCGCGTGACGAACCCGTCGCCCTACATGTACTTCTTGAGGCTGGGCGAGTTCGCCATCGTGGGCAGCTCACCCGAAGTGCTCGTGCGCCGGACGGACAGCTTGATCGAGGTCCGGCCCATCGCCGGCACGCGGCCCCGCGGCCGGAACGCCGACGAAGACCGATCGCTCGAGGAGGAGCTGCGCGCGAACGAGAAGGAGCGCGCCGAGCACGTCATGCTCGTGGACCTGGGGCGCAACGACATCGGTCGAGTCGCCGAGTTCGGCACCGTCGAGACCAACGAATACATGACGGTCGAACGCTACTCGCAGGTCATGCACCTGGTCTCCAACGTGCGCGGCCGCGTGAAGGGCGACCTGGCTCCGCTCGACGCCGTGCGGGCCACGTTCCCGGCGGGCACCGTCTCGGGCGCTCCCAAGGTGCGCGCCATGGAGATCATCGACTCGCTGGAGCCCGTGCGGCGCGGCATCTACGCGGGCGCCGTCGGGCACTTCGACTATCACGGCAACCTCGACCTCGCGATCACGATCCGGACCCTGGTCTACGCCAATGGCAGTGCCTACTGGGGCGTGGGGGCGGGGATCGTCGCCGACAGCGACCCGGCCGCCGAATGGGACGAGACCATGAACAAGGGGCGCGCGCTGTGGATGGCCGTGCAGCGCGCCGAGCGGGGGGCCCGGTGATCGCGGTCATCGATAATTATGATTCATTCACTTACAACCTCGTTCAATATCTGGGGACACTGGGCGCCGAGGTCGAAGTGCGCCGCAACGACGCCGTGACGGTGGCCGAGCTCGCTGCGCTGGAGCCCGAAGGCCTGTTGATCTCACCCGGCCCCGGGGAACCCAAGGACGCCGGCATCACCGAAGCGGCCATCCAGGCGCTCGCCGGCAAGATGCCCATCCTGGGTGTGTGCCTGGGACATCAAGCACTGGGCGAGGTCTATGGCGGACGGGTGATCCGGGCGCCGCGGCTCATGCACGGGAAGACCAGCCCCATCCTTCACAAGGG